>FWWM01017071.1_pt1 | contig 10380 bp, 6 predicted proteins | sample 2228351 | NCBI WGS metagenome assembly FWWM01 (sample SAMEA103939774, study PRJEB20133) | metagenome
GAGAACCACATGACAATGATGCTGGCGAGGATACCCAGCACCAGCTCGGCAATGATGCTGGTGACGATATAGGCGATGCCGTTGCCTTCCTCGTTCTTGAACACCACGCGGTCGACGAAGTTGCCGATGATGCGGGCGAAGAAGATGACGAAGGTGTTCACCACGCCCTGGATCAGGGTCAGGGTAACCATGTCGCCGTTCGCCACGTGGCCGATCTCGTGCGCCATGACGGCTTCGGCCTCGTCGCGGTTCATGTAGTTGAGCAGGCCGGTGCTCACCGCGACCAGCGCGTTGTTGCGGCTCGGGCCGGTGGCGAAGGCGTTGATCTCGGGGGAGTCGTAGATCGCGACCTCCGGCATCTTGATGCCGGCCTTGTCGGCCTGACGGCGCACGGTCTCCATCAGCCACAGCTCGGTGGAGTTGCTCGGCTGCTCGATGACCTGCGCACCCACGCTACGCTTGGCGACCCACTTGGACATCATCAGCGAGATGAAGGCGCCGCCGAAGCCGAACACGGCCGCGAACACCAGCAGGCTGCCAAGGTTGAGACCGCCCGGTCCATTCATCGCTCCGAGGCCGAACACGCGCGAGATGATGCTCCACGACAGGGTGAGCACGATCATGATCGCGATGTTGGTGGCAAGGAACAGGAAGATGCGTTTCATGCGTCGTTTTTTCCTTCAATGGGGATGCGGCTTATTAGATAGGGATTTCCGTCAAGAATTCAATCGCCGGAACGTACGGTTTCCAATCGCTCAGCCCTTGTGAAGCCGCGCGGCAAGGGACGGCCGCGGCGGGCGCGCTGGCCAACCATGGCCTGCCAGTCGGCGGGGGAAAGGTTGAGGTAGCGGTTTGCTGTGTGCACGCGCAGGCTGTCGTCCTTGCCGAGCAGGGTGACGGCGAGCAGCGGCTCGTCCCGGCCCAGGGCCATGAGCTTGCTGCCACGCCCGCCGCGTCCCTCCTCGAGCAGGTCCTCGAGGGGGAAGATGAGCAGATTACCGCCGCCCAGGAGGGCGACCCATCCATCACCCTCGCGCACGGCCGCCGGGGCCAGCAGGCGTGCCCCGTCTGGCACGGTGATCAGCGCCTTGCCCGCGCGCTGACGGCTGTGGGCCTGTTCCAGCGGTGCGACGAAGCCGAAGGCGGCGCTGGAGGCGAACAGGTAGCGATCCTCCGCCGGACCGAGCAGCACATAAGGCACCTGGACGCCCGCAGGCAGGCTAAGGCGGCCGGTGAGCGGTTCGCCGTGCCCGCGCGCGGACGGCAGCGTGTGCGCGGGGATGCTGTAGGCGCGGCCGGTACTGTCGAGGAACACCGCGAGCTGGGTGCTGCGCCCCGTGGCCTGGGCCTGGAAGGCATCGCCGGTGCGGTAGGCGAGGCTTGTCCCGTCCACGTCATGCCCCTTGGCCAGGCGCACCCAGCCCTGCTGCGAGAGCACGACGGTGACCGGCTCGCTCTGGATCAGGGCAGTCTCGTCCAGGGCCTGGGCCGCGCTGGCCTCGACCAGCGGTGCGCGGCGCGGATCGCCATGGGTCTCGGCGTCGGCCAGCAGCTCCTCGCGCACCCTGCCCCGCAGCTTCGATTCATCGTCGAGCAGCTCGCGCAGTCCGTCGCGCTCCCGGGCGAGATCGGCCTGTTCGCCGCGCAGCTGCATCTCCTCGAGGCGCGCGAGGTGGCGCAGCTTGAGTTCGAGGATGGCCTCGGCCTGGGTGTCGGACAGCCCGAAACGCTCCATCAGCACCGGCTTGGGCTCGTCCTCGTGACGGATGATGGCGATGACCTCGTCGATGTTGAGGAAGGCGATCAGCAGGCCGTCGAGGATGTGCAGGCGGCGCTCGACGCGCTCCAGGCGCCACTGCACCCGGCGGCGCACGGTCTCGATGCGGTAGTTCAGCCATTCGCCGAGCAGGCCGCGCAGCGACATGACGCGCGGGCGGCCGTCGAGGCCGATCACGTTCATGTTGACGCGGTAGCTGCGCTCAAGGTCCGTGGTGGCGAACAGGTGGGCCATCAGGGCCTCGATGTCCACGTTGCGGCTGCGCGGCACGATTACCAGGCGCGTCGGGTGCTCGTGGTCGGACTCATCGCGAAGATCCGTCACCAGCGGCAGCTTCTTGGCCTGCATCTGGGCGGCGATCTGCTCCAGCACCTTGCTGCCCGAGACCTGGTACGGCAGGGCGGTGATGACGATGTCGCCGTCTTCGACCTCGTAGCGTGCGCGCTGGCGTACCGAGCCCTGGCCGCTCTCGTACATCTTCAGCAGCTCGTCGCGCGGGGTGATGATCTCGCCCGCGGTGGGGAAATCGGGCCCCGGCAGGTGGCTGCACAGGGCCGCGGTGTCGGCTGCGGGATCATCGAGCAGATGCACGCAGGCCTGCACGACCTCGCGCAGGTTGTGGGGCGGGATGTCGGTGGCCATGCCCACGGCGATGCCGGTGGTGCCGTTGAGCAGCACGTTCGGCACGCGCGCGGGCAGCAGCGCCGGTTCGTCAAGGGTGCCGTCGAAGTTCGGCTGGAAGTCGACCGTGCCCTGTTCCAGCTCGCTCAGCAACAGGCGCGCGTAGGGGGTCAGGCGCGCCTCGGTGTAGCGCATGGCGGCAAAGGATTTGGGTTCGTCCGGGGAGCCCCAGTTGCCCTGGCCGTCGATCAGGGGATAGCGCGTGGAGAACGGCTGCGCCATCAGCACCATGGCCTCGTAGCAGGCCGAGTCGCCATGCGGATGGTACTTGCCGATCACGTCGCCCACCGTGCGGGCGGACTTCTTGTGCTTGGCCGCGGCCGACAGACCCAGCTCCGACATGGCGTAGACGATGCGGCGCTGCACCGGCTTGAGGCCATCCCCGACGTGCGGCAGGGCGCGGTCGAGGATGACGTACATGGCATAGTCGAGGTAGGCCTTCTCGGTGAAGCGACCGACGGGCAGATGTTCGATGTGCTCGGTGAGATCGGGACGCATGGGATGTGTCTGCCTTGACGATTTCTAGACCACCCGGCGCTGCAGGGCCAGGATGGCGATAGCGAGAAACAGCACGGGCGGGAGCAGCGCGGCAAGCATCGGGGGCAGGCCGAGCAAAAGACCGCCCTGGGTCAGCAGGCGGGTGAGGATGAGCAGGGCGAGCCCCAGCAGGATGCCGATGACCATACGCTGCCCTGCCCCGCCCGATCGCCGGGTGGCGAGGGCAAAAGGCAGGGCCAGAAGCAGCATGGCCACCACCTGCAGCGGGGCAAACAACTTGCCCCACCAGGCCAGCCAGTAGGAGGCGCTTTCCAGACCGTTGGCATCCAGGAAACGTGCATAGCGCCACAACTCGCCCATGCTCATGTACTGGGGCAGAACGACCAGCACGTTCAGCAGCTTGGCCGGCACCAGGGCGGGCAGGCTGCGCTCGGCATCGAACGCCATGCTCACGGCCTCGGGCCGGAAGGTATTGCTGCTCACCTTGCGCGCATCCCAGCCCTGGGCACTGGGGGTGGCCTGGTCGATGAGGATGGCCTCGCGCAGGGTCTGGTCGGGACCGAAGGTGAAGGCACGTACCTGATGCAGCTCGCCGCCGGGGGTGACATAGCCTACATGCACGAAGCGCTCCTGCTCGCGCAGCCACAGCCCCTGATCGCCCTGCATGGAAAGGGTGTGCCCCAGCGCCTCGGCCCGCATCAGGCGCGCCTGGGTCTGGCCCAGCGGGCCGAGGGTCTCCCCGATCAGCATGCCGACGAGCCCGAGCAGGACCCCGGCGACCAGCACCGGCCGCGCCAGCCTGCCGAGCGAGACCCCGGCGGCGCGCATGGCGGTGATCTCGTTGGCTGCGGCGAGCTGCCCCAGGACCATCAGGCTGCCGACCAGGGTGGCGAGGGGGAAAAACTCCAGCATGTAGCCCGGCAGCATGTAGAGGACGAAGACCAGCACCTTGCCGAGGGTGTAGGCCCCCTCCACCTTGTCGATCTCGTCCAGCAGCAGCAGGATCACCGCGAGCCCGAGCAGTGCACCAAGCGTGACCAGGGTACCGCCAAGAACCGTGCGCAGGACGTAGAGGTCAAGCCGCATGACCGACCCTCCCGGGCGTGCGTGCGAAAGCCCCGTGGCGCCAGAACAGCACGCCGATCAGCGCCAGCAGGAGCAGGTGCGGCAGCAGGAAGCCGACCGAAGCATCCAGGCGACCATCCTGCACCATCTTGGCGGACAGGGTGATGAGGTTGTAGTAGGCCACGTAGATCAGGATGCCGGCCCCGAGGCGGGCAAAACGCCCCTGGCGCGGTGCCACGCGTGCGAGCGGCAGGGCCAGCAGGGCCAGAAGCAGCGCGCTGACCGGCTGGGCCACACGCTTGATCAGCTCCGCGTGGTCATGCGGCTTGCCGGACTGCCAGAGCTCGTGGGTGTGCATCGCCGCGCGCTTGCGTTGCGCCGCTGCCGGACTGCGCTCGAGGCCCAGATCGATGCGGTGCTCGGCGAACTCCAGCACACGCCAGTCGCCCTGGCCCATCAGGCCGTCGTAACGCCGCCCGTCCTCCAGCACCAGTTGCCGCACACCGTCCTCATCCTCGATCAGCCGGGCACGGCGTGCGCGTTCGACCCCCTCACCATCCGACAGTCGGGTATGCACGAACACCTCCTCGAGGGTGCGCCCGTCCTTGGCCAGCCGTTCGGCGTAGACCGTCACCCTGCCCTGGTCCGCCACCAGGAAACGGCCGATCGGCAGGCGCTCGTACAGGGCGGCAGTGCGCGCCTGCTGCAGCATCTCGTCGCGTGCGCTCTGGGTGGCAGGCCATTGCACCAGGGCCAGCCAGGCGACCAGCAGCGCCCACGGCAAAGCCACCCAGAGAACGGGACGCTGCAGACGCAAAGGCGAAGCGCCGCAGGCCAGCAGCACCGGGATTTCCTGATCGCGGTACAGCCGGCCGAAGGCCAGCAGCAGGCCGAGAAAGCCGCCGATGGGCAGGATGAACAGCAGGAACTTGATGCCGTTGGCCCACAGCAGGCCGGGGAGGATCTGTACCGGCAGCGCGCCGTGCATGGCGGTGCCAAACAGCTGCACGCCGATATTGGCCATCATCGCGATCCACAGCACACCGCTCACGGCGAGCATGGCCACCAGGGCCTCGCGGATCAGGTAGCGGTCAAGACGGCCAAACATCGGCAGGCCCTTAGAGGTAGCGGGCCAAGAGACCCAGCTCCAGTTGCTCGGCAGGCAGCGGCAGACGCACGCGCCAGCCGCTGCCGGGGGCCTCGGCCAGCGGCCGGCCCTCAAGGTCGCGCATCTCCTCGACCACAAAGTCATGGTTGCCGGAGGGCAGGATCAGCTCCATGCGGTCGCCAACGCTGATCTTGTTCTTCACCTCCACCTCGGCCATGCCGGTTCCCGGATCGCGGCCGACGATCTCGCCGACGAACTGCTGCGCATGATTGCGCGAAGCGCCCTCGAGATAGTTCTGGTAGTCCTGCGTGTGATGGCGGACGAAGAAGCCGTCGGTGTAGCCGCGGTGGGCGAGCGACTCGAGCTTGCCGAACAGGGACGGGTCGAACGGCCGGCCGGCGACGGCATCATCGATGGCCTGGCGGTAGATCTGCGCGGTGCGGGCGGCGTAGTAGTGGCTCTTGGTGCGGCCCTCGATCTTCAGGCAGTCGACGCCGATCTCGGTCAGCCTCTGCACGTGCTCGATCGCGCGCAGGTCCTTCGAGTTCATGATGTAGGTGCCATGCTCGTCCTCGAAGATCGGCATCAGCTCGCCCGGGCGGCTGGCCTCCTCGAGCAGGTAGACCTGGTCGGCGAGCGGGTGGCGCGCATCGCCCGACACGCCCGCCTTCAAGGCGGCGTTGATGGCGTCCATGGAGATGACCGCCTCGGCCGGTGGGCGAATCACGCCGGCGGCATCTTCCTCACCCTGAACGGTCTTGTATTCCCAGCGGCACGCGTTGGTGCAGGTGCCCTGGTTCGGGTCGCGGTGGTTGAAGTAGCCGGACAGCAGGCAGCGGCCCGAGTAGGCGATGCACAGCGCGCCGTGCACGAACACCTCGAGCTCGGTGTCCGGGCACTCCTGGCGGATCTCGGCGATCTCGTCCAGCGACAGCTCGCGCGAGAGGATCACGCGCTCCACGCCGACGGACTTCCAGAATTTCACCCCGGCGTAGTTCACCGTGTTGGCCTGCACCGAGAGGTGGATGGGCATCTCCGGCCAGCGTTCGCGTACCATCATGATCAGGCCGGGGTCGGCCATGATCAGGGCATCGGGCCCCATCTCAATGATGGGCTCGACATCGCGCAGGAAGGTGCGCACCTTGGCGTTGTGCGGCATCACGTTCATGGCGACGAAGAACTTCTTGCCAAGCTGATGCGCCTCGCGGATGCCGATGGCGAGGTTGTCCTCGAGGAAGTCATTGTTGCGCACGCGCAAGCTGTAGCGCGGCTGGCCGGCATAGACCGCGTCCGCGCCATAGGCGAAGGCGTAGCGCATGTTCTTCAGGGTGCCGGCCGGCGATAACAGTTCAGGAATACGCATGGACATTCGTTTGATAAGCAATGGTCATCATCGTAACCCGGCACCGGCGTGCAGGCCCGGAAATCGGTCGGGAAAGGCCCCGGCGACGCTTCTGTTCGTCTACGGGACCCTGATGCGGGGGCAGCCTGCCCATCGGCTGATGCGGGAAGCGCGCCTGCTCGGCCGCGCTCAAACGCCACCTGGCTTCATGTTGTACCACCTTGGCCCCTACCCTGCCGCGTTGCGTCGAGGCCACGGGCGGGTGCATGGCGAGCTGTACGCCGTACCTCCGACCCTACTGCGCCGGTTGGACGCCTACGAGAACTGCCCGCGCGAGTACCAGCGTCACCTCATCCAAACAGCGCGCGGGCCCGCATGGATCTATCTTTATCCCCACGTGCCCCGGCGCGGGCATCGGCTTTGGCACGGCGACTGGCGCCGGCGGAGGCAATGAAAGGGATACCCACCCGCTATAGTCAGGACACTACCGCGTCCGTCGCAAGACACTGAACATGACCTGGATCCTCCTCATCCTCGGCCTGCTGTTCGGCTTCTCCACCCTCGGCCTGCCCGGCGCCATCTTCGGTGCGCTGCTCGGCTACCTGCTTGGGCGGGTGATCGCCCTGGGCGACGAGCTGCGGGCGGTGCGCGAGGATGTGGCCATCCTGCGTGGCGCGCAGGCGTCCGCGCCGGCCATGGAGGTCGAGGCTCATCCACAGGCGCAGGAGGAGGGACCGACTCAGCCCGCGGAGGCGCCCCTGCCGGAGCCCGCCCCCTCGCCGGCGACGGCCTGGACCTTCCCTGCCACCACGCGCGAGGAAAGGCCGCCGCTCATCGACCGCCTGCCCGGTCCCCTGCGCGCCTTCCTCGCCGAGGGCAACCTCGTCGTCAAGGTGGGCGTGGTGGTGCTGTTCTTCGGCCTGGCCTTCCTGCTCAAATACGCCGCCGCGCGCATCGCCTTTCCCATCGAGCTGCGGCTTGCCCTGGTCGGCGCGGGCGGGGTGGCCCTGCTGGCCCTGGGCTGGCACCTGCGCGAGCACCGGCGCGGCTATGCCCTCGCCCTTCAGGGCGGCGGTATCGGCATGCTCTACCTCACCCTCTACGCCGCCTTCCGGCTGTACGACCTGCTGCCCGCCGGGGCAACTTTCCCGCTGATGCTGGCGGTGGTCGTCCTGTCCGCCGGACTCGCCATCCTGCAGGACGCGCGCAGCCTCGCATCCCTGGGGGTGGTGGGCGGCTTCCTCGCCCCCGTGCTCACCGCGAGCGACACCGGCCGCCATGTGGAACTGTTTGGCTATTACGCCATCCTCAATCTGGGCATCCTGCTGGTCGCTTGGCGCAAAGCCTGGGGCGAGCTGAACCTGCTGGGCTTTCTGTTCACCTTCGTCATCGGCACGGCTTGGGGCGTGCTGCGCTACCGTCCGCAGGACTTCGCCACCACCGAGCCTTTTCTCATCCTGTTCTTCCTGATCTTCCTCGCCAGCACCGTGCTGTATGCCCTCCATCGCGCGGCGGATCTGCGTGACTACGTCCACGCCAGCATGGTGTTTGGCCCGCCGCTGATCGGCTTTGGCCTGCAGGCGGCCCTGGTGCGGGAGTTCGAATACGGTCTGGCCTGGAGCGCCTTCGTCCTCGGCGGAGTCTACCTGCTGCTGGCTGCGGGACTCTGGCGCTGGGCGGGCGAGAAGCTGCGGCAGTTGACTGAGGCCTTTCTCGCCCTGGGGGTGATCTTCGCCTCACTCGCCCTCCCCTTTGCCGTGGATGGACGCTGGAGCAGCGCGGCCTGGGCCCTGGAGGGCGCAGGCATTCTGTGGATCGGCCTGCGTCAGGGGCGAAGGCTGGCGGTTCAGTTCGGCCTGCTGTTGCAGTTCGGGGCTGGCCTGCTGTACCTGCTCGATGCCCGCCCCGCGCCGACGGCCCTGCCGCTGCTCAATGCCGAGTATCTCGGTACCGCCATGCTCGGCCTGGCCGGCCTGTTCAGCGCCTACCAGTTGCGTGCCAAGCAGGCAGGCACGGTGCTGCTGCTCTGGGGCCTGGCCTGGTGGCTGCTCGGTGGACATGCGGATCTTGTGCGTACCCTGCCCGGCTCGGAGGTGCTCGCCGCCTGGCTGGCCTATGTCGCCTTATCCACGGCCGCCGCGCGTCTGCTCGCCGAGCGGATCGAGTGGACGGTGCTGCATCATCTGCCGATCGCCTATCTCGTGCTGCTCGCCCTGCTGACTTTTGTAAGCCTCGTGCGCCAAGCCCATCCCGCCGCGCACGGCGGGGCCATCGCCTGGCCGCTGGCCTTCGCCGTCATGCTGCTGATGCTGTGGTGGAGCGACCGCCGGGGCTGGCCGGTCAGCGCTGCCGCTTGGGTCCACGCGGGGACAGTCTGGCTGCTGGCCCTGCTGCTTGCACGTGAGCTGGACTGGCTCATCACCAGCAGGTTGAACGGGATGTCCCGCGAACCGCTGAGGACGATCTTCACATGCTTGGTCATGGGTTTTCTCCATGACGGGCGGCCGGGAGACTCTCTCTCGACCCTCAACCCGTCATGGAGCCGGCGCAGCCCTCTCCCTCTAAAGGGCGAGAGCCGCGCCGGCGGTGATGCATTGCGGTGATCAGTCCGGGGCGAACCCCGTGCGATCCTGAGGCGATCGACCGAACAGGATCTCGGTCGCCGGGATCGACCCACAGCGCCTGGCGCAGGACGCCCAGAGAGATAGCGGCACGCCGGAATCGAACGCGATGTCGATCTCGATCCGAAGCCCGAATGGCAGCCGGACCTCGGATAGCTCACGCAGGCTCCAGGGGCCGATCTCGGGACAGCCGAAGCCAAGATCGGCGAGCCCGTGGAGGACATCGCCATCTGCGGCCAGTTCGGTCGCCAGCCACACCTGCGGCCCCAGCGGGTTGAAGAATTTAGCCACTGGCGCAGGGTCCGGCTCGGGCTCATTGAGCCGGAATGCGGCACGTCGATTGATGTCGTTCGCCCGCAACGCGTGGCGCAACGTGGGAGGGAGGACGATCATCGGATCGCTCCTTTCGATTTCGAGAGTGGGGCGCCGCCGGTCAGGCCGCAGCGGCGAGAAGCTTGCTGGCTTTGCCTTCGAGGTCGAGGCGGGCATCATGATGTGGCTTGTCGCGCGCGAGCGCCGTGATGCCCTGGACGAAATCGAAGATGGAGGCAGGCGGATGGCCCTCCTCGTCGAGCACGGTCGCTATGATCCGGTCGGTCTCGCCCTTGGAGAAGCCGCGCTTGCGCAGGAAGCTCTGCCGGTCTTCGTCGGTGCGAGCGACGATGCGTTCGCGCGCCGCCTTGATGCCGGCCGTGAATGGTGCCGGCGACGACGATGCGAAATTCTCCAGCGCCGGTGCGGCCTCGTGCGCGAAGCGGTTGGCGGCGAACTTGCTGTGGCGGATGCTGATCTCCTCGAAGCCCTCCGCGCCCCAGATATTCCGGTTCATGCAAACCGCCCGGAGATAGAAGGAAGCCATGCCGAGTGTCTTCGAGCCGACCTCGCTGTTCCATGCGTAGAAGCCCCGGAAGAAAAGATCGGGATCGCCGTTGGGGAGACGCCCGGCCTCGATCGGGTGGAGATCATCGACGAGAAACAGGAAGACGTCACGATCGCTGGCGTAAAGCGTCGTGGTGTCCTTGGTGATGTCGACCAGTGGATTGTAGGTCATTGTCGACCAGTCGAGCAGGCCCGGCACCTTCCAGCGCGTGTCACCGGTGCCGGTGCCGGCGATCTTCATTACCGCGGCGACCAGTTCGTGATCCCAGATGCGGCCATAGTCCGGTCCGGTTACGGCGCGCAACTCGATCCGGCCGTCGTCTGTTTCGAGGGTTTTTATCTGTTCGGCGCGATGGTTGATCAACCCATGCTGCAGGTTGATGCCGGCAAGCGCGGCGGGAAGCGAACG
>FWWM01017531.1_pt1 | contig 10380 bp, 3 predicted proteins | sample 2228351 | NCBI WGS metagenome assembly FWWM01 (sample SAMEA103939774, study PRJEB20133) | metagenome
GTCCTCGTTCGCTCCGGCTGTTCATTTTTCAAAGATCGATCGACACCCGCGCCGGGCGCCGGTTCGCTCGCCCTCGCCTGGCGCGAGAACGCGCCGCCAGGAAAGGACGGGCGAGCAGGCGCCCATGATACCGGCGTGTCACGAAAATTCCGATCGCTCGACTCGCCGAGACGAGCGCCGCGCCCTGGCGCCTCCCCGGCGCGCGCGCTTGCGCGGTGCGGGGAGGCGCGGTGAAAGGCCTCGGGCGACGACCTACTCTCCCGGCGGTGGCCAGTACCATCGGCGCGAAGGGCTTAACTTCTGTGTTCGGAATGGGAACAGGTGTGGCCCCTTCGCTCTGATCACCCGAGATATGCGGAATCCGGCCGGGCTCCTCGGGCCGGATGGCGTTTTTTTCTGGCGCGAGACGAGCGGGGGAAGCGCTGCGCTGCGAGCTCCTTTTGCGGGAGCGCGGGAGAGGTCGAGCGAAAGCGGAGAGGGGCAAAGAACGCCTCGATCATGAGGCTCGGCCATGAGAACGTGGCATGAGTGAGGTCAAGCCGATCGGCTCATTAGTACCGGTTAGCTCAACGCGTTGCCGCGCTTCCACACCCGGCCTATCTACCTCGTAGTCTTCGAGGTGCCTGTGGGGACGACTCATCTTGGGACCGGTTTCACGCTTAGATGCCTTCAGCGTTTATCCATTCCGGACATAGCTACCCAGCGCTGCTCCTGGCGGAACAGCTGGAACACCAGAGGTCCGTCCGACCCAATCCTCTCGTACTAAGGTCAAACTCCCTCAGTCGTCCTGCGCCCACGGCGGATAGGGACCGACCTGGCTCACGCCGGTCTGAACCCAGCTCACGTACCGCTTTAATTGGCGAACAGCCAAACCCTTGGGACCTCCTTCAGCCCCAGGATGCGATGAGCCGACATCGAGGTGCCAAACCACGCCGTCGATATGAACTCTTGGGCGTGATAAGCCTGTTATCCCCGGAGTACCTTTTATCCGTTGAGCGATGGCGCTTCCACACGCAACCACCGGGTCACTAAGGCCCGCTTTCACGTCTGCTCGGCTCGTCTGCCTCGCAGTCAAGCACCCTTGTACCTTTGCGCTCTCCGCACGATTGCCAACCGTGCTGAGGGTGCCTTTGCACTCCTCCGTTACCCTTTAGGAGGAGACCGCCCCAGCCAAACTGTCCACCTACCACTTTCCCTCGCCCGGCTTACGGCGCGAGGTTAGAATCCTAGACCAGCAAGAGTGGTATTTCACCGGCGGCTCCAGGAGAGCTGGCGCTCCCCCTTCAAAGCCTCCCACCTATCCTACACATGCTGACCCAAGACCCAATGATAGGCTGCAGTAAAGGTTCACGGGGTCTTTCCGTCCTGCCGCGGGTAGGCAGTCTCTTCACTGCCACGCCAATTTCGCCGAGTCCCGGGAGGAGACAGCGCTCCCGTCGTTACGCCATTCATGCGGGTCGGAACTTACCCGACAAGGAACTTCGCTACCTTAGGACCGTCATAGTTACGGCCGCCATTCACCGGGGCTTCGGTTCGGAGCTTCGCCTTGCGGCTGACCCTTCCCCTTAACCTTCCGGCATCGGGCAGGCGTCAGTCTGTATACGTCGTCTTTTGGACTTGGCACAGACCTGTGTTTTTGATAAACAGTCGCGAGAGCCGATTCTCTGCGGCCCCCAAGCCCTCGGAGTGTGCCTCCTCAAGCTCGAGGGCACCCCTTCTTCCGAAGTTACGGGGTCATTTTGCCGAGTTCCTTCTCCCGGGTTCTCTCGAGCGCCTTAGGCTACTCGCCTCGCCGACCTGTGTCAGTTTTAGTACGGACAGCGCACAGAGTCCGAACCGACGTTTTTCTCGGCAGACCCTCCGGCGACTTCGCGGTCAGAGACCGCTCGCGCTCACCTCCGGGTTTAAACCGGCGGATTTGCCTCTCCGGCCCCCCTCGGGCTTGGCCCGGCATTTCCACTCGCCGGTACGCCCTCGGATCTGCGTCCCGCCATCATCGACCCCTGTGCACTGGTACCGGAATATTGACCGGTTGTCCATCGACTACGCCTTTCGGCCTCGTCTTAGGCTCCGACTCACCCTGGGCGGATTTACCTTCCCCAGGAAACCTTAGGCTTTCGGCGACGGTGCTTCCCACACCGTTTATCGCTACTCATGTCCGGATCTTCACTTCCACATCGTCCAGCGGTCCTCTCGGTCCGCCTTCGACCTAACGTGGAACGCTCCCCTACCCCGCGGGAAGGGCGCTGCCTCCCCGCAGCCGCGGCTTCGGTATCGCGCTTAGTCCCGATCATTTTCGGCGCAGAACTGCTCGACCAGTAAGCTATTACGCACTTTTTAAATGATGGCTGCTTCTAAGCCAACATCCTGGCTGTCTTCGCAGCTCCACTTCCTTTCCCACTGAGCGCGATTTCGGGACCTTAGCCGGCGGTCTGGGCTGTTTCCCTTTTGACCACGAAGCTTATCCCCCGCAGTCTGACTCCCGCGATCGGAATCCCGAGTATTCGGAGTTTGGTTGAGTAGGGTAGGCTTGCGGCCCCCCAGCACTCATTCAGTCTCTCTACCCCTCGGGCCCACCTCGCGAGGCTCGCCCGAAAGCGATTTCGGGGAGAACCAGATATTTGCGAGTTTGATTAGACTTTTACTCCTATCCACAGGTCATCGGACGGTTTTTCAACACCGAGCCGTTCGGGCCTCCAGGGGTTGTTACACCCCTTTCACCCTGCCCATGGATAGATCACCCGCTTTCGGGTCTAGTCCCGGTGACTCGTCGCGCATTTCGCACTCGGTTTCCCTCCGGCTCCGGCCCTCAAGGCCTTAACCTCGCCACCGAAACTAACTCCCGGACTCATTAAGCAAAAGGCACGCGATCAGGCGTGGCTCTTGCGAGCTCATAGCCCTCTCGCCGCTTGTAAGTGCACGGTTTCAGGTCCTCTTTCACTCCGCTCACAGCGGTTCTTTTCACAGTTCAGTCGCCCTACTATGCGCTATCGGTCGCCGAGGAATACTTAGCCTTGGGAGGTGGGCCTCCCGGATTCACGCGAGCTTCCACGGGACTCGCGCTACTCGAGAAACCTCGGGGAGAGAAGGCGCGTTTCGCCTACGGGGCTATCACCCGCTCTGGCTCAGCTTTCCAGAAGATTCGGCTACGCCCTTCCTTTTTCACTCCCTGGGGGCTCCGCAGACCCCCACGAGGCTCTCTCGACCCCCGCCGCACAACGCCTGCGGGCTTGCATGCGACGGGTTTGGGCTCTTGCGCGTTCGCTCGCCGCTACTTGCGCAGTCGAGGCTTTCTTTCCTCTCCTCAGGGTACTTAGATGTTTCAGTTCCCCCGGTTCGCTTCCCGCGCCTATGGATTCAGCGCGGAACGACGGGGCATGACCCCCGCCAGGTTGTCCCGTTAGGAAATCTCGGGGTCCTCGCTTGGTTAGCAGCTCGCCCGAGCTTTTCGCAGCTACCCCACGTCCGTCTTCGCTTCTCGGCGCCCATGCATCCACCGTGCACCCTTCGTAGCTTGACCACGTATGTTCGTGGCCTCGCCTCAAGGCGCTCTTTTCTCACCTCTCGGCCTCCGCTCGGCCCCTCCCGCGGTCCCGCTCCCCGGATCGCCAAACCCCCCGCGCCCTTCCCAGCCGCAGGAAATCCGGCCCCCCGGATCGCAGATACCCGCGATCGAAGCCTCGCAGAGCAACCGCTTCCCCCAATTTTCAAAGAGCTCGCGCCTCCCGCGCGGGGAGAGCCGCCTCCGATTCAGCAGCCGCCGAAGATGCTGAATCGGAGACGCCTCGCTCCCGCCGTGGACCTCGAGCGGAACGCCCCCTCGGATTCCGCTCCGCGCGCGACTGGTGGAGATGACCGGGATCGAACCGGCAACCTCCGCCTTGCAAAGGCGGCGCTCTCCCAGTTGAGCTACATCCCCGCAGGCGAGCTGGTGGGCCCAGGTAGATTCGAACTACCGACCTCGCCCTTATCAGGGGCGCGCTCTTACCAACTGAGCTATGAGCCCACCGACCGGAGGGGCCATGATACCGGCCCGATCCGATCCTGTAAAGGGGCAAAAGCCCAATCGCGCAAAAAAGATCGCGGGAAGCCGGCCCATCCCGGCTCCCCGCGACGACGCGAATGAAAGAAAACAGCCGGAGCGGCCGAGGCCGCGTCCTATGTCGTGGGGCCCGTCGCGCGGTCGCCCGCGCGGCGGTCTAACGCTCATCCCGTTAGAAAGGAGGTGATCCAGCCGCAGGTTCTCCTACGGCTACCTTGTTACGACTTAGTCCCAGTCACCGAGCTTGCCTTCGGCGCTACCCTCCTGGGCGGTTGGGATCGCGACTTCGGGCACTCTCGGCTCCCATGGCTTGACGGGCGGTGTGTACAAGGCTCAGGAACATATTCACCGCGGCGTGGCTGATCCGCGATTACTAGCGATTCCGGCTTCACGGAGGCGAATTGCAGCCTCCGATCCGAACTGGGACGGGCTTTTTGGGATTGGCTCCCCCTCGCGGGTTCGCGACCCTTTGTACCCGCCATTGTAGCACGTTTGCAGCCCCGGGCGTAAGGGCCATGATGACTTGACGTCATCCCCACCTTCCTCCGGTTTGACACCGGCAGTCCGCCTAGAGTGCTCGGCTTGACCCGTCGCAACTAGGCGCAAGGGTTTCGCTCGTTATGGGACTTAACCCGACATCTCACGACACGAGCTGACGACAGCCATGCAACACCTGTGCTCGCTCCCTCAAAGAGGGTCGCACGCCGTTTCCGGCAGCTACCACGAGCATGTCAAACCCGGGTGAGGTTCTTCGCGTTGCTTCGAATTAAGCAACATGCTCCACCGCTTGTGTGAGCCCCCGTCAATTCCTTTGAGTTTTAGCCTTGCGGCCGTACTTCCCAGGCGGGGCGCTTAATACATTTGCTCCAGCAGTGACCGCATAGGAACGACCACTACCTAGCGCCCATCGTTTACGGCTAGGACTACCGGGGTATCTAATCCCGTTTGCTCCCCTAGCTTTCGCGCCTCAGCGTCAGGGGCCGACCAGAGAGTCGCTTTCGCCGCCGGCGTTCTTCCCGATCTCTACGCATTTCACCGCTCCACCGGGAATTCCACTCTCCCCTCCGGCCCTCAAGCCGGGCAGTATCGGGCGCCGTTCCTCAGTTGAGCCGAGGGATTTCACACCCGACTGACCCAGCCGCCTACGCGCGCTTTATGCCCAGTGATTCCGAACAACGCTCGCCACCTACGTCTTACCGCGGCTGCTGGCACGTAGTTAGCCGTGGCTTCCTCACCGGCCTTTGTCACGCGGAAGCGCTATTCGCACCCCGCGATTCTTAACCGGCAACAGGGGTTTACAACCCGAAGGCCTTCCTCCCCCACGCGGCGTCGCTCTGTCAGGCTTGCGCCCATTGCAGAAGATCCTCGACTGCAGCCTCCCGTAGGAGTCTGGGCAGTGTCTCAGTCCCAGTGTGGCCGACCATCCTCTCAGACCGGCTACCCGTCCCAGCCTTGGTGGGCCATTACCCGCACCAACTAGCTGATAGGCCCGAGGCCCCTCCTGAAGCGGAAGCTTGTAAACAGAGGCTACCTTTGCCGGCACGGCCATGCGGCCACGCCGACCTATCGGGTATTAGCGTCCCTTTCGAGACGTTATCCCCGTCTTCAGGGCAGGTTACCTAGGTACTACTCACCCTTTCGCCGCTTTACTCGGGTTCTTGCGAACCCTTTCTCGCTCGACTTGCATGCCTCATCCACGCCGCCAGCGTTCGTTCTGAGCCAGGATCAAACCCTTCAATTGGAATTTCCAGGGGCGTCCCTTGGCTCTCACCGTGTGGCTTGCACGTTGGAGCTCCCAAGGACGCCTTCCAGATCGAAGGTCGGGCCACAGCCCCTCCCTCGCCGAGGCTCGCCGCCCCAGCTCCGGAAGAGACCCCCAGCCCCGCGTCCTCGTTCGCTCCGGCTGTTCATTTTTCAAAGATCGATCACTCCTGCGAGCGACGACGCTGCGGTCGGGCCCTTCTCGTGAGGCAATCGCCGCGCGCTCGCCGCGCGGGAGCGCCAAGGGCCCGCGTCCGCGGCCCTGCCGCGGGCGCCGTCACTCGTTGGAGCGAAATCGAGCTGCCCGCCGGCGTGATCGTTCGCCCGGCCCTTTCCCCGAGGGCCGCGTCGGCGCGCTCGAAAGATCCGTCGTTTGAAAGATCGCGTCCGTCCGTTCGAAACGGACGCAGCGGTAAGGTCGAGGCCCTTTACCTCGGCCCTGCCGCTTCGCTCGTTTCGGCTGAACGCGTCGCCTCTGACGACCCGCAGCCCGACTTTATTCGCGCCCCGCAGACACGAGCCGGCACGGCGTTTCCGTGCCTCGCGGGGTGCCGTCCTTGAGAGCAGGGCGGCAGACTGCGCGTCACCCCAACGGCAACGTTCCCATTTATATCCAGGGGCTCGGCGCGTGTCAATAGGTGGCCGCGGAATTCTCGCAAGATCTTCGCGCCGCGGATATTATGGCGCTCCCCCGGCGCCCCGCGCCCGAGCGGCGGGCTCCCGCGGCTCGCGACGCGGCCCGGTCACCGCTGGCCCAGAGCCGGCGCCGGCTCGCATCGAGGACGGACGGCCTCCCGCGGCTCGCGCGCGGCGCGGTCAAAGGGGCCTGGAGCCAGCGCCGGCTCGCGTCGAGGGCGGCCGGCCTACCGCGACTCGTAGCGCGGCCCGCGGGTCGAGGCGAGCCAGAACCCGATCGCGCCCGCCGCGAAGATGGCGATGCTCACGAGCTGGGAGTTCGTCATCGGCGCCCCCGCAATGGGGTCCCAGAGCCAGCTCGCGAGCTGCGTCCGCTCGGCGGTGGGATCGTGCTCGCGGAAGCCCTCGATCACGTAGCGAAGCGGGCCGTAGAGAACGCCGAGGAGCGCGAAGACCTGTCCGTCTCGCTTGTGCACGCGGTAGAAGAGAAAGAGAGCCGCCGCGATGAGGAGCGCGCCGCCCCACTCGTAGAGCTGCGTCGCGTGCACCGCGTAGGAGCACGCCGCGCCCGGATCGAGGCCGTAGCGGTCCACATGGCATTCGAACGCCGGCGATCCGGGCGGAAAGCGAAGCGCGAGGAGCGCGTTCCCCGAGAGGTCCCGCTGCCCCCAGCAGCAACCGTTGAGCGTGCAGCCGATGCGCCCGAACGAGAGCCCGAGCGGCACCGCCGACGCGAGGATGTCCGTGAGCCGCAGCGCGGGGAGCGGCAACCGACCCTCCGCGGCGAGCCGGCGGTTCGCCCGCCAGATGTACGCGGCGATCACGAGCGTCGCAAGCAAGAGCCCGCCGTAAAAAACGATCCCGCCCTCGTGCAGGTAGAAAAACACATACCAGGGGCGTTCGGAGAAGGAGAGATGCTGATAATAGACATGCGCGGCCTGCGCGGCGCCGCCGCGCACGACCTCCTCGATCCGCATGTAGTCGTACGGGCCGTGGTAGGGCGCCTCTCCCGGAAAGACGCGCGCCACGACCACCGGGACTTTCTTTTCGAAGAACTCCCAGTAGTACATGGCCCGCGCCCCGAGGATCCCGGCCACCACCGCGAAGAGCCCCATGTCGAGAATGTGGTTCGAATCGATTCCCTCGCGCCGCGCGCGCCAGGACGCGTACCCGATCGAGAGGACAAACCCGATCATGATCATGAACCCGTACGAGAAGACGGGCCAGTCGATCCACGGAATGCGAAATAGCTCGGGACGCATCGGTCGGGACCTCGGAGCGAGTACTGTAGCGCGCGCGAATCGATCGGGCAAGGGGCGAGGCGGCACGGCGGCACGGCACCGGGCACCGGGGGCGAGCCAGCACCAGGCCCGGGGCGAGGGGCAGCGGCCCACCGGGGACGAGGCGGCGCCGGGCGCCGGGCCGAGGGGCAGCGGTGCACCTGGCGAAGCGGTACCGGCCCCGGGGCGCGGCGGCGCGGCGGCAACGGGCGGCGCGACGGCAGCCGTCCACCGAAACGAGGCGGCACCGGGCGGCGCGAGGCGGCGCCGGCGGCACAGGGGTCGAGGCGGCCAGAGGGTCAGAGGGTGAGAGGGGCGCAGCGCCGGAGAGAGCCGGAGGGGCGGAGGGGCGGAGGGGCGGTTTCGGTTGCGGTCGCCGCGCGCCGCGCATATAATGGCGCTCCTCCGAGGGACCGGTCTTGGACTCGATCCTCTCCACGACTCTGCGCATCCTCGAAGTCGCCGTCGCGATCGGGTTTCTCATCTTCGTCCACGAGCTCGGGCACTTCCTCGTCGCGAAGAAGGTGGGCATTCGCGTCGAGGTCTTCTCGCTCGGCTTCGGCCCGCGCTTGCTCGGGTTCCGCCGCGGCGACACGGACTATCGCCTGTCGGCAATTCCGCTCGGCGGCTATGTGAAGATGGCCGGCGAGTCGCCGGAAGAGCCGCACGCCGCCGCCGAGGACGAGTTCTGCTCGAAGTCCGTCGGCGCGCGCGCCGCCGTGATCTCGGCGGGCGTGGTCATGAACGCGATCTTCGCCGTGCTCCTCTTCCTCCTCGCGTTCAAGATCGGCGTCGACATGGTGCCGCCCGTCGTGGGGCGCGTGCACCCCGATTCCGCGGCGGCGGCCGCGGGTCTCCAGCGCGGCGACGAGATCGTGGCGATCGACGGCGATCGGCCGCTCGACTTCCTCGACGTGGGGCTCGCGGCGGCCTTCGCAGGCGAGGACGGGATCGAGATCCGCGTGCGCCGCGGCGGCGAGCTGCTTCCCCCGATCCGGATTCGCCCGCGCCGCGACCTCGGCATGGAGTTCCAGCGGCTCGGAATTGAGCCGATCGACGAGGTCGCCGCCGTGGAGCCCGGCGGCGCGGCGGAGGCGGCGGGGTTCCGCCCGGGCGACTGGATCGTGGGCGTGGCCGGCCGCCCGATCGACTCGCTCGCGGCGTTCGATGCCGCGGTGCGCGCGCACCCCGGCGAGCCGCTTCCGGTCGAGGTCGTTCGCGAGGGCCGCGCCGTCTCCCTCACGCTCGTTCCGGCGAAGGTGCCGGCCCGCACGTTCGGGATCGCGATCTCGGAGCGGCCCGTCGTGAGCGCGGTTCCCCCCGGCGCTCCGGCCGCCGAGGCGGGGCTCCGCCCGGGCGACCGCGTGCTCGCCGCGGGCGGGGTCGAGCCGCAGGACATCGCGCACCTCCAGCGCCTGATCCGCGAGGCGCCGCCCCAGAAGCCCATCGCGCTCACGATCGAGCGCCCCGGCGCCGGCCGCCTCACGATCGAGGTCACTCCGATCCTCGACCCCGTGCGCGGCCGCCCCATGATCGGCGTCGGGCTCGCCGCGCAGATCGTGGGGTCGGTGGCGCCGGGCTCGCCGGCCGCCCGCGCGGGGATCGAGCCGGGAATGCGCATCGTCGCCATCGAAGGCCAGGCGACGGGTTTCGCGCCCGGCGAGCTCGACGCGCTCGCGACCCGGCGCGGCGAGGTCGAGACGCGCTTCCACCTGGAGACCCCGACGGGCGCGCGCCGCGACGTGGCGCTGGTCGGGGCGCTCGTCCCCGGGAAGTTCCAGGGCGACGCGCAGCTTTCGTTCCGGCAGGCGTCCGTGACCCACAGCGCGCCGGGGATCCTCGAGCCGATCGCGCTCGGATTCGAGCGGACGTGGATCTTCATGGAGCAGGTTGCGCTCACGATCAAGGGGATGTTCGAGCGCCGCATCGACACCTCGACGCTCGGCGGCCCGATCGCCATCGGCCAGGGCGCGTACGCCGTCGCGAGCCGCGGAATCGGTTCGCTCCTCTACTACCTCGCGGTGATCTCGATCAACCTCGCGGTCTTCAACATCCTCCCGGTCCCGATCCTCGACGGAGGCCACCTCGTCTTTCTCGCGATCGAAAAGGTTCGCGGGGCGCCCGTTCCGGCGACAATTCAGGCGGCGGCCCAGTGGGTGGGGCTCGTGCTGCTGCTCGGCCTTGTCGTGTTCGTCACGAGGAACGACATCCTGCGGCTGCTCGGGAGCTGAATCGGCATGGACCTCCTCGAAGAGTACATCGGGCGGGAGGTGGTCCTCGACGCGCGCGCGCCCATCGTCTACATCGGGCGGCTGGAGCGCGCCGACGCGCACTTCTTCGTCCTCGCGGACGTGGACGTGCACGACCTCCTCCAGGGCGGGTCGACGAAGGAGAAGTACGTCCTGGAGACGCGCAAGCACGGGATCCGGAAGAACCGCCACCGGGTGCTGGTGCGGCGCGACGAGGTCGTCTCGCTCTCGCGGCTCGAGGACGTGGTCGAGTACTGAGTTGAGCGCTGAATCGAGGGCGGGCGCGGCGCGCCGCCGCCTGGCCGGACACCTGCGGCTCCTGCGGCTTCCCTTCGTCGCCACGACCGCGGCGGACGTCTGGGCCGGCTGGTTCGGAGCGGGGCCGGGCGCGGCGGCGGGCGCGGCGGGCGCG
>FWWM01017540.1_pt1 | contig 10376 bp, 8 predicted proteins | sample 2228351 | NCBI WGS metagenome assembly FWWM01 (sample SAMEA103939774, study PRJEB20133) | metagenome
TTACGGGCCCGGCTCTTGGGCCGGCTCTTGGGCCGGCTCTTGCGCCCGGCCGGCGGGCACAACGTCGATGTCCAGCGGCTCGAACAGCCCGGCCTTGACCCGCTCGATGGCAATCGCCCCCATGACCGCGTTATCGGTGCACAATGCGGGGGGGGCGATAAACCACCGAATCCCGCGGCGCCGGCATTCCGCGGCCAGGCGTTCCCGCAGCCGCGCATTGGCCGCCACTCCCCCGCCCACACACAGCGTCTCCAAGCCCGTCTGCTCTAAGGCCTGGAGGCTCTTGCCCACCAGGCAGTCCACGACCGCTTCCTGAAAGCTGGCGGCCAGGTCGGCCACCTGACTGGACGGGAGGCGGATCTGGTCGAATCGCACCCGGCCCGGGCCGGCGATGATGTACCGCACCGCCGTTTTCAACCCGCTAAAGCTGAAATCCAGGCGCGGCTCGTGGAGCAATGCCCGGGGGAGCGCGTAGGCCGCGGGATTGCCCTGTTGGGCCGCCCGCTGGATCGCAGGTCCGCCGGGATAGCCCAGTCCCAGCATGCCGGCCACCTTGTCGAACGCCTCGCCCGCCGCATCGTCGATGGTCGCGCCCAGAAGCTCGAAATCGGTAGGGCCCAGGCAACGGTAGAGGCTAGTGTGGCCCCCGCTGACGACCAACCCGACGCAGGGGAAGACCTCCTCGTGGCTGGCGATCCGGCAGGCATACACGTGGGCCTGGAGGTGATTGAAGGCCACCAGGGGCAACCCGGTGGCGACGCACAGGGCTTTGGCCGCCGCCAACCCCACCAGCAGCGAGCCGGCTAGCCCCGGGCGATTGGCCACCGCCACGGCATCGAGGTCGCCCAGCCCCAGGCCCGCGCGCCGCAGCGTTTCGTCCAGCACCGGCAGGATGCGTTCCACATGGGCCCGCGAGGCAATCTCGGGCACCACCCCGCCGAACCGCTGGTGCAGGGCGTCTTGCGAGGCCACCACCGAGGCGAGCACCTCGAGGCGGTCGTTGACCACTGCCGCCGCCGTCTCATCGCAAGTCGTTTCGATCGCAAGAACGCGCATCAGGGGCCCCGGCCCAGTGCGGCATGGAGATATTCCAAAGCTTTTTCGAGCTGGCGGTCGCCCCCTTCGGGTTCCTCGGCCGAAGCGGCCGACTCGGAGACGGCGGGCTTCTCCCCAGGGCCGCTTGCAGGCGGGCTCTTTTCCTGGCTGCCAGACTCGCCGAGGGCGGGCAAGACCCGTTCCCGGGCCTGCTGGGCGGCGACCAGGGCCACCATCTCGCGTTCGTTCAGGCGGACCTCGAAGCCCGGGTCGGGACGCACTCCCCAATCGTCGGTCTCTTTGGCACCCGGGGCGCGGTCGATATTCTTGCCGCTGGGCCGGCGGTACCCTGCGGTCGTAAGTTTCAACGCGCTGAGCGCCCGGGCTGTGGAGCCGGACTTGCCCGCATCGCCCCCGCGCTCTTCCAGCGGAATGACGTTCTGGACGCTCCCTTTGCCCCACGTCCTTTCGCCTACAATCACCGCCCGCTGATGATCCTGCAGGCAGGCGGCCACGATCTCGCTGGCGCTGGCCGTGTAGCGGTTCACCAGCACAGCCATCGGGAACCCGCCGAACGTCCCCTCCTTGTGGGCATTCCACACGCGCTCCGCCACGTTCCGGCCGGCCGTGCTGACAATCCGCCCTTCGGCGATAAACAGGTCGCTCACCTCGACCGCCGCACTCAACAAACCGCCGGGATTGAAGCGCAGATCGAGCACCAATCCCCGCATCCCCTCGCCGACCAGGCCGTGGAGGACCTTGCGGAGTTCCTCGGCCGTGTCGCGGCCGAAAACCGTCACCCGCACATAAGCGATGCGGGCCGAAGGGTCGAGGAAAAACTCCCACGAATGGTCCGGCTTGCGATGGTGGCCCAGCACCGTGGGCACGTGGATGATCTGGCGGACCAAAGTGACGGTGCGCCGGCCCGGCCGCGCCGGATGGACCAGCGTCAGCGTGACCGGGGTCCCCTCTTTGCCTTTCAGGCGGCCAATCGCCTGGTCGAGGGACATGCCCGCCGTGCTTTGGCCGTCGATCTCCACGATCCGGTCGCCGGCGATGATTCCTGCCCGATAGGCCGGCGTGCCCACCAGCGGGCTGGTGACGATCAGTTGCCCGTCGCGCAGGGTCACCTGGATGCCAATCCCGCCAAACTCGTGTTCCACGCTTTCGCGGAAGCGGGACATTTCTTCGGGAGGGATGTAACTGGAGTACGGGTCCAATTCGCCGAGGATCCCTCTGATGGCGGCTTCGACGAGTTTGCGCCGGCTGATGGGGCGCACGTAATTCCGCTGGACCTGGTCGATGGTATCGATCAACAAACGCTGCAATTCGTATTCGTCTTCCTGCTCGGCCGCGGACGCAGCCGTCGATTGCGGCGCCGGTGGCGGCGAAGATTTCGGCCTGGCCGCCGGCGGAGCAGCCGGGCTGGGTCCCGACGGGGCGCCGGGGGTCTGCGGTGGGTTGGATTTCGGTTCGTCGCCGGGCGGGGCCTTTGCTTTCGGGTCGGCGGCCGGCGGGGCCTTTGCTTTCGGGTCGGCCAATGGCGCGGCCTTCGGCTTGGCAGCCGGCGGGGCCTTTGCTTTAGGGTCGGCGGCCGGCAAGGCCTTTGCTTTCGGGTCGGCCAATGGCGCGACCTTCGGCTTGGCAGGCGGCGGGGCTTCCGTCGTCGGCTCGGCACCCGGCAGGGCCTTCGATTCTGCCGCCGGCGCGGCCTTCGATTCTGCCGCCGGCGCGGCCTTCGATTCTGCCGCCGGCGCGGCCTTCGATTCTGCCGCTGGTGCAGTCTTCGATTCTGCCGCCGGTGCAGTCTTCGATTCTGCCGCCGGCGGGGCCTTCTCGGCCGACGAAGACCGCGGCGGTTGGTCCGCCGCAAGGCCCTCGGCCGGCGCGGCTGCGGCCAGCACAACCCCGGTGCCTGGCCAGGCCGGACGACCTCCGCTCCGCTCGGCTGCAAATCCAGAAGCCAGGGCCAACACCCCAGCCAACACCAGCATGCTCGCCCACAGCCGCTTAAACGCAAGCGGGCGGCCAGCCGCCGTGGGTACTGCGATCCTACCGTAATGCATCGTCGAGAATCTCATCGGCAATCGCAAACCCCTTTTTTGCCGGGGTGCCTCGCCGCCGGGTGATTGCCCGCCGGTCTGCTTCTGGGGCCCGTCGCAAGCCGCAGCCCTGCCCATCCGGCTACCGCTCGGCGTTGGGCTACCGCTCGGCGTTGGGGCCGCGCTACTCGGGCACATGGACGTTCCGCTCGCGGCCGGCGCGGGTCCCCAAAGCATTGAACAAATAGGGAAAGTCGATGGTCTCGGGGAAGAAGTGCACGCTGCCGTCTCCCATCACGAAGTTGGCCCCCCCGGGGTGATAGCTCTTGTAGCCGCACGTGCGATTCCAGTTGGTCCACGTCCCGCGCCCGTCCTCCATGACGTTGATGGGAATGTTGGTGCTCGAAAGCGGAAAGTTGGGGGCATACGCCCCCATGAAGGCACAGTGCGAAGGAATCGTCTCGCCCGCCATGATCGTGTGGCTGGTGCCGTCCTTGACGTCTTCGAGCTTGATCGCCGTCACGTGCCGCCCGAACATCCCCACCGAGTCGTTACGGTCCGAACCGAAATTGGAACTCTGGCAGCAGATGTTGTTCGGGCTGGGCCGGGGGTCCGGGCAAAAGGGACAGCCCGAACGGCCCATCTCCGTCGGCCCCATGCACACCGGATACCACAACGCCATCGCCGGGTTGGGGTTGTGCGGCCAAAAGCGGTCGTTGAAGATCGGCTCCCGCGACGCCGGGTCGCTCGGGCACACGTACTCCGGCACCACCGTTTGCACCGCCTGGGCATTGCGCGGGTCCTTCATGTGATACCGGAAGTCGAAAAGGTTGTACGTCGGCAGATGCTCCAGATACGGCAGAATAAACGCCGCCCACGTACCCGCCTGCGGCTTGCCCCCGCAACAGTCCCCCGTGGCAAACGGCAACACCGAGTGCGAACCGTGATACTGGTGCATGGCCAGCCCGATCTGCTTCAGATGGTTGCCGCACTGGGAGCGGCGGGCCGATTCGCGCGCGGCCTGCACGGCCGGCATCAACAGCGCTACCAGCAACCCGACAATGGCGATCACCACCAGCAATTCGACCAGCGTGAACCCCCGCCTTGCCTTTCCGGGCGCAGCAGCCCCCACGACCAGCACCGCGTGGCAGCTTGCCATAGCGACCCACTTCCCGTATCCATCGCCCATGACCTGTCTAACAACCCAATTCTAGCTCCTCCCCTATGGGGCAGCAACCGGCCGCTCGAAGGGCCCGATGTCCGGCCAAGCCAGACCGGACGCCAGGCCCCGGCCCCAGGGAAGCTCTGGACGCCAGCCCGTATCGGCCACATGCGGCTGCCGGCACTGCTGGAAAGTTATGCCCTGTCGGTCTGTTCCGCAGACTTCAACGATTGGATCCGCAAAAACGTAAGCATCGACTTTCCAGCAAGCTACCTGTTCAGCGCCGAGTGGGAGATGCCCGAGTTCGACCTGGGCCACACGTTCCATTATGCCGAAATGGCCTACCTGATTTCCCGAGGCCCTTCATGGTCGAGCGGGGGCATTACGACGGTGTGGCTCCTGACGCGTGGGTCGGATCCGAGTACGCCAAGGTCCGCGGCCTTTACGACACGCTGGGCTTGGGCGAGCGCACGGACATCGAGTTCTTCCATCGTGGGCAAGAGATTTACGGGGTCGGCACGTTCCAGTTTCTCGAAAGACACCTGAACTGGCGCGCCCCGCCCCTGCTCAGGAAACAATCATGGACCTTAAGGCCGGCTTGCGATGCCCGCTCACCCGGCGCAGAGGCCGGGCTTTTGCGCCCTCTGCGGCGGCAAACGCTCGCTGGCGGGTGTGGCCGGGGCCCCAGCAGCGGGCATCTCCAATGGCGGCCGGAACCCCTGGTGGCAAACGCCGCGCAACGGGCGTGCACCCGCACGGGGTCCGCTGGAGAGGCCGTGGAGGGGATTCGGCGCTTGGGGACTTGCCCGCTTTGGCTACGGCAACGAAAGTCGATGCACGCTCGTTCCGCCGGCGGCCACGTCGATCTGGAACTGGCGGACCACCTTGCCCGCGGCTGCTTGCACCACGTAGGTCCCGCGGAAGCCGCGGAAGCGGACCCTCCCTTGCGGGTCCGTCCTGGCCGACAGGCAGGTCTTCCACGCGTGGTTGATCAGGCGATCGAGGAGTTGGTACGACGGCTTGGGATTGATGTCCTCGTCCACCAGGCCCGCCCGCGCCGCGTTCTCGCCCTTGTAGGCCGTGCCGTCGGCGAGGTTCCAGTACGTGATGCCCGCCATCCGAGGCACGCTGAACCACAGGCGGTAAAGATTGCCGATCACCTCGGCCTGCACCGCCCGCCCATCGTCGACAGTCGTCGGCACGGTGATTTCGGTAATGTACATCGGCAAGCCGAATTCCGAAAACGAGTCGTACACACGCAGCAATTCTGCCGGAGAATAAAGCTTGCCGTCGAGATGGGCACGAAGCGCCTCGGCGCTGAACATGTGGAACTGGAAGCCGATCCCCTCGATTTTCGTCCCCTGGCGCAACAACTGCCGGATCTGGCGATAGTAGGCGTTCTGCGGGCCGATGCCGCGGTGGAACGACGCCACCTCATTGATCAAAAGCACGTTTTCCGGCAGAAAGCAGCGATGCGCCTCCTCGAAAGCCCAGGCCACGTACTCCCGCCCAGCACTGTACAGCGGAAAGCTCGGCGAGCACTCCAGCGACTCGTTGACGACATACCAGATTTTGATGTCGCGGGCGTAACGTTTGGCGATTTCTGCGAATCGTTTCTGGTAAAGCTTCTTGAGTTCCCGAGGATCCTTGGGAATCCACGGAGGATTCAGCGTGTGCCAGAGGAGCGGATGTCCCTTGAGCGTGATCCCGTACTTGCGGGCGAAAGGGAGGAACCGATCGGCCGGAGGGCGCCGCCAGATGTCCCGCGAGCCCTCGGCGTAGCGGAGTTCCCCCTGCGCCGGCTCGGTCCCCTCCCAGTAGAACGGCACCGTGGCGAAGTTGAACAGCCGGGCAAAGGCTTCTTCGTACTTCTGGTTCCGCGGGCCAAGCTGCCCGAGCACGAACGCATTGCAGCCGAAGAGGAATTCGTGGGTTTTCTGGCGGATGTCCAGTGCAACGTCTGCGGCCGGCCGGCCATCGCCCCACACGACCTCGATCACCGCATCCTGCTTTCGATAGCGCTCGATGTTGGCCTCGATGGTTTGTACCAGCGCCGCATCGCTCCACGCTTTGCGGTAGGCTTGCGGCACGGCGGCCCATGCGGGCGGGCCCAAAGCCCAAACCATCAAGGCCAACAAAGCGGCGCACCCGCTGCGCCGCCCCACCGGCCCCCTTAACCCAACACATAGGCCCGGCATAGCAAACTCCTTGGGATGGTGGTGGCATTATGGCAAAAAGCGCCGGCCAGCGTGCTCCCCCAGTCCGCGTCGCCCATTCCGGTTGCCCGAGCCCTTTCCATATTCCTCATGCGTCCTGCCTCGGGCCTTTGCCTGGTGGCGCTTCGCCGACAGAACCTGTGTGAAGCGAGGCTCCGGCCGGGGTTGCAAGGGCTATGGCGATTCCACCCATCCCTGGGCGCAAGTCGCCCAGAGGCGCGGCTGGAACCTGTTGTCGCGGGACCGCCTCACTTGGGGGCCGGGGCTAGCGGGCCTTGGTCCGGCAGGTTGTTCTCCAGGAGGACCCCTTGGGCGGGCAGCGCAATGCCGGGCTTCTTCTCGGGGCCGGCCCGCCAGAGGTCGGTCAGCACGTTGCCGGTCATAGCGATCCGGCCGCAGCGGGCATCGGCCCTTACCGCCTCACTGGCCAGGCCGGCAAAGATGTTGCCCGCAATCACGATGTCCGTCGTCCCTTCCAGGACGATGCCCGCGGCCTCGTCCGGCTTGCCTTCCCGCCGGGGTTTCTCGCCGATGAAGCTGTTGGAAAAGTTATTCCCCGTGATGGCGATCCGCCCGCTGTCCGGGCCGACCCGCACGGCCTGCACGGCGGTGATCGTGAAGGTGTTGGCCGTGACCGTACAGCCCCAGGCGTCGCGCAGGTCGATCCCGCCCCCCTGATTGTGGGCGATCACGTTGGCGCTGAGGGTGATCCCGTAGCAGTCGCGGTCCAGTACGATCGCCCGGCCCTGGCACTCCTCGATCATATTGCCCGCCACGACCGACCCGTAGGTGTTCTCGATGATCACGCCGTCGCGGAGGTGGTCGTCCAGGTTATTGCCGTTCATACAGAGGTTGAAGCTGTCGATGCACCGCAGGGCATCCTGGTTCTCCTCGAAATGGTTGGCGTTGACCACGATATCGTGGCCGCCGACGATGGCCACCCCGGCCTGGGCGTTGTACGTGAAGATCGAGTCGGCAATGCGCGGGTCTTCGTAGCAGTTGACCAGATGCAACCCGTGCCCGCCGTGGTGGTCGATGCTCATCCCGTGGGCGTAGAACTCATCGACGTTCTGCACCAACAAGCCGTCGCCCCCTTTGGGTTGCGTGCTCTTGCCGTCGATGGTGTGGGGGTCGCCGTTGATGCGGAAGTCGGCCACCTGGACCCGCCACAGACGCGAGCGGGGGTTGGCTGCCAGGTCGGCCGGCCGGATGATCATCGCCGGCTCGCCGTGCTGGTTGCAGTTCACCAGGCAGGTGGCCGCCCCAGCCCCTTCCACGCGCGTGTTCGAGCGGGAGAGGACCAGCGGGCGATCGATGCGGAACTCGCCGGGCGGCAGCCGCACCAACCCGCCGCTTGGCGGCAACGCGTCGAACGCCGCCTGAAGGCTGGGATACTTCGCCGCATCGATCACAACCGCCGCGGCGGGCGGGACCTGGGCGGCCAGGCCGGTAGCGGGCGGCTGGGCTTTGCCAGGGGTTGGGGCAGGGATCGCCCCCGGAGCCCGGGAAACAGACGGGGCAGCAAGTGGGGTTGCATGCCCCGCGGCCGTGCCCCCGCTCTTGGCGGCCCCCCATGTCCGCCACGCCACGCCTAACCCCAAAACCCCAACGACCAACAGGATCACTCCTTCGGCGCGCTTCATCGTAAACTCCTCGGCAACTTGTGGAAAAGGCACGCACCCCATCCACTATACCCGAGGCGGTCATGCCCGCAATCGCAGGCCGGTCCCGACCTTGCCGCCCCGTCCAAAGGCCGAGGGCCTGGGCCGCAGGCCAGCACCGCGTTCGGCCAACAGGCCTGGCGCTCCTCGCGGCGACGGTAACCGGCCCGCACAGCCGGCGGCTGGATTCCCATGGCGACTTCCCCAACCAGTGTCCCGCGTCTCGAACGACTCGTTTCGGCGGCAGCCGTTCGGATGCGAAGCCTCCTGGGACCAGCATACGTATCCGGTCTTGCGGCCGCCTATCGGCACCAACCCTCCGCAACGGCGTGCTCAGCAAGTGTCAGGCGGCTTGAAACCACCGGCCAGGAGTCCTATTCTGGAAAAGTCCTCTTGCCAGCGCGACACAATACTGCGTAAGGAGGGGCTCCCCCGCCGGCGCAATCAGAAAAAAGTCCCCGCCATTCGCCGTCGCAGACGCCCTTCCCCAGCAGAACGAGGGCCATGGCGGCAGACGCCCTTGGGTGCCCCAAACATTCCGGGCGATGCAACACGATCGGCCTGGCCGAGGCAAGCTGGGGCACGGGAAGCGTGGCGAGGACTGCGGCGGGACTCCGTTTCCGAAAATCCGACCTTCGGGGAGACAACCGATGAGGCAGCACGTGGTGCGTGTGGCAGCATGGTTTTGGATCTGTGCCGGCGCAGCGTGCGCCGGCGACAAGGGCCTGCGCGGCGATGCCGCCAAGGGGCTGGCCAAGGCGGTCGAGTTCTTCGCCAGCCGCGTCGCCACCGAAGGGGGCTACCTGTGGCGCTACAGCGAGGATTTGACGCGGCGCGAGGGCGAAGGCGTCGCCTCGCCCACCACGGTCTGGGTGCAGCCGCCCGGCACCCCTTCGGTGGCAATGGCCTTCCTGAAAGCGTATGAGGCGACCGGCCACCCTGCCTGCCTGGAGGCCGCACGCCAGGCCGGCGAGTGCCTCGTTCGCGGCCAGGTCCGCTCCGGGGGGTAGGATTATCGCATCGAGTTCGATCCCACCGACCGCCAACGCTTCGCATATCGCGTGGATCCGCCGCGGTCGGGAAAGAAGGTCCGCAATATCACCGTCCTCGATGATGACACCACCCAGGCTGCCGTGAGGTTTCTCATGCGGCTGGACCAGGCCCTCGATTTCCGCGATCCCCGAATCCACGAGGCCGTCCAGTTCGCCCTCCAGCGCCTGCTGGCCGCCCAATACCCCAACGGCGCCTGGCCGCAGGGTTTCGCCGAACCGCCAGACCCCCGCAAATACCCGGTAAAAAAGGCCGAGTATCCACCCTCCTGGTCGCGCATCCCCGAGCGCCAGCCCTATCACACCTTCTACACGCTCAACGATAACGTCCTGGCCGACATGATCGAGGTCATGTTCGAGGCCGCGCGCATCTATCACGACGACCGCTTCCACCAGGCAGCGTGCCAAGGAGCCGACTTCCTGCTCCTGGCCCAAATGCCCGAGCCCCAACCCGCCTGGGCCCAACAGTACGATTTCCAGATGCACCCGGCCTGGGCCCGGAAGTTCGAGCCCCCGGCCATTACCGGCGGAGAATCGCAAGCCGTCCTCCGCACCCTGCTGGCCGTCTACCGCCACACGGGCAACAAAAAATACCTGGAACCGATTCCCCGGGCTATCGCCTATTTGCGGCGGTCGCAGCTTGCCGACGGCCAACTGGCCCGGTTCTACGAACTGAAGACCAACCGCCCGCTGTATTTCACCCGGCAGTACCAATTGACTTATGACGACAGCGACCTGCCCACCCACTATGCGTTCAAAGTGCCGAATACGCTGGATCGGATCGAAGTGGAATACCGGCGCCTTGCAGCCACCGACCCTAGCCGGCTGATACCGCCTGCTCCCAAGCGCCCCGGCCCCCCCTCGGCACGCCTCGTCCAGCAGGTGCAAGCGGTGCTCGCCGCCCAGGACGCCCAGGGCCGATGGGTCGAAGAAGGCCGACTCCGCTACCACGGCAAAAGCGATCCCACGCGCCGCATCATCGACTGCCAGACCTTTATCCGCAACGTCCTGATCTTAAGCCACTATCTGGCTGCGACGGCCGACCCTCCGCCGCGCACTCCATAGGCCCCACCTCCACGGCTTGCGAAGGAGCATAGGGCCATCACGTGCTATGCCACGTAGGTCAGGCACCCCGTGCCTGACAACAAACAATGCCACGTAGGTCAGGCACCCCGTGCCTGACAACAAGCAATGCCACGTAGGTCAGGCAC
>FWWM01017541.1_pt1 | contig 10376 bp, 8 predicted proteins | sample 2228351 | NCBI WGS metagenome assembly FWWM01 (sample SAMEA103939774, study PRJEB20133) | metagenome
CGGAGAAGGTGCTGTTGGTGACCGTCAGTGTGCCGGCGAAGTTGTACATCCCGCCGCCGCGGTAGTTGGCGTTGTTGTCGGCGAAGGTGCTGTTGATGACCGTCAGCGTGCCGGCGTTGTACACCCCGCCGCCGGAGCCGTCGGCGTTGTTGCTGGAGAAGGTGCTGTTGGTGACCGTCAGCGTGCCGGCGTTGTACACCCCGCCGCCGGAGCCGACGTTGGCGTTGTTGCTGGAGAAGGTGCTGTCCGTGACGGTCAGCGTGCCGGCGTTGTACACCCCGCCGCCGGAGCCGTCGGGGCCGGCGTTGTTGCCGGAGAAGGTGCTGTTGGTGATCGTCACCGTGCCGCCGGCGTTGAACACCCCGCCGCCGAAGCCGCCGGACGTGCTGTTGTTGGAGAAGGTGCTGTCCGTGATGGTCAGCGTGCCGCCGTCGTTGTACACCCCGCCGCCGTCGCTGGAGCTGACTTTCCCATCGGCAATGGTCAGGTTTTGCAGGGTGAGGTTGGCGCCGTTGTCCACGTACATCACCTGCACGGTGTTATTGCCGCTGATGGTGATGTTCCCGCCGCCGTTGATGGTCAGCTTCCCCTGCCCGCTCACAATGGCCGGCAGGGTGGAATTGAGCGCGATCGTATGCGGCCCAGGGCCGGGGATGCTGAAGGTGATGGTGTCGTCGGCGTTGCTTGGTGAGCCAGGACAATCGGTATCTGTGCCGTTGTTTGCTTCTTGAATGGCTTCACGCAAGGTACAAACGTTGTCGTTGCTGATCGTATCCCCCAGCGAGTTGACGGTAAAACCCGCCGCCCGCGCCGTGTGCGTGGGCAGCAGGCTGACGACCAGCGCCAGCAGGATGAGGAGACGGATGATGAAGGAAGAACGGGAAGAAGAGTGCATATGGCCTCCAGAAAACATGGGCTTCCCCCTTTGAACAGTCCCCAGTCGCGGAGGCAGTTTCTCCTGAGAACAGTGGATGTTCGAAGGAGAAGGGCAGGCGATGGAATGGAGATGAATTATACCTGAATGGTCGAGGTTTGGGAAGAGCCCGTCAATGAAGGTGTGCACTCAAATGTTGTCAGAAACATAACAGCATCTCTGGTCAAATGAGGAGTGGCAAAGTCTATATAACCTCAGTTCGGGATAAGAAATTCTGACCGCAGAGCACGCGGAGAACGCAGAGAGAAAGACAAAGGAACTCTGCGATCTCAGCGATCTCTGCGGTAAAAAATGGCGAGTAACGCTTATCCCGAATTCACGTTATATATGGCGAAAGTTGCCCGTTTGGATGAGCCAGGTGCCAGATTTGCCTATCCCAGGTATACTGTAGCACCGACAACTTCTGCATGCACACCTTTTGAGTGCACACGACATGATGTTATACCTCTTCATGTCACCACTCCTGTGGTAAACTATCTTCCGTGTGATTATTCACAAACAATCACCGTTCCCAAACGATCGATCGGGGGATGCGGCTGAAACATCTCTCGATGGCTTGCGATGGATGTCCTTGATGCTGATCAATTGATATAGAATATCTCTATTTTCTGGAGGCTCCCATGAAGAAACGCTGGGTGTATTTGTTCGATGAGTTTGCCGCGGTTGAGAAGGTGACCGGAGGTTCCTGGGATGCAATCAAGGCCCTGTTAGGAGGCAAGGGGGCTGGCCTGTTCGATATGACCCGTGCGGGGGTGCCGGTTCCGCCTGGGTTTACTGTAACCACCGAGGCGTGCAATGAATATCGCAAAACGGGTGCGTTCCCGCCGGGGATGTGGGACCAGGTCCTGGCAGCGATGAAGAAGATCGAGAAGAAGACCGGCAAGAAATTCGGCGATCCTTCCAATCCACTGCTGGTCTCCTGTCGTTCGGGTGCCAAGTTCTCTATGCCAGGCATGATGAACACCATCCTGAACATCGGTCTGAACGATGAGGTGGTGGAAGGCCTGAGCCGCCTGACCGACAATCTACGCTTTGCCTGGGATTCGTATCGTCGTCTGGTGGAGATGTTCGGCACCACAGTCTACGGCCTGCCCGATGAGGTGTTTGAAGAACCGCTGGCCGAATACAAGGAGCGGCACGGCTATAAAGTGGATACCGAAATGACCGCCGAAGATTGGAAGGCGCTGACGGCTATCTTCAAAGAGCGCTACCGTCAACACGTCGGTCAGGAATTTCCTCAGGACGTGTATAAGCAACTTGAACTGGCCACCAGGGCCGTATTTGAGTCCTGGATGGGGAAGCGCGCGGTGGACTACCGTCGTGCCACCCACATCCCTGACGATTTGGGGACCGCAGTCAACATTGTGACCATGGTTTTTGGCAACATGGGCTTCGATTCAGGAACCGGTGTGGCGTTTACCCGCGATCCTTCCACCGGCGAGAAGAAGATGTTTGGCGAATATCTGCTCAACGCCCAGGGCGAAGACGTGGTCGCCGGGATTCGCAATGCCGAGCCGATTGAGAAACTCAAAGAACAGTTGCCGCAGGCCTATGAGGAATTCGTCCAGATTGCCCAGCGCCTGGAAACGCATTACAAAGATATGCAGGATGTGGAGTTTACCATCGAGCGCGGCAAGTTGTGGATGTTGCAAACCCGCAGCGGCAAGCGCACGGCTCGAGCAGCGGTCAAGATCGCTGTGGATATGGCCAGGGAGGGATTGATCACCCGCGAGGAAGCCGTGCGTCGCATCTCTCCCAACGATGTGGATACGCTTCTCCATCCCCAGTTTGATGAACAGGCGCGCAAACAGGCTGAAGTGATCGCCCGTGGTGTGAACGCATCGCCGGGGGCGGCAGTGGGTCAGATTTACTTCGATGCGGATACCGCCGAACGCATGGCTAAAGAGCACAAGCAGGATGTGATTATGGTGCGTCCCTTCACCAAGCCGGATGACGTACACGGCATGATCGCCTCGAAAGGCATTCTGACCAGCGAGGGGGGAGCTACGTCCCATGCCGCTGTGGTGGCCCGCCAGTTTGGCATTCCGGCGGTGGTAGGTGCTTCGGCGCTCAAGATCGATCTGGAAAATCGCCAGATGCTGGTCAATGGCCGCGTGATCCGTGAAGGAGAATGGCTCTCTGTGGATGGCACTACCGGCGAGGTCTTCCTGGGCAAAATCCCGACGGTCACTCCCTCGCTGGAAGAACAGACAGACCTGATGACCTTGCTGGAGTGGGCCGATCAGATCGCCCGTCTTCAGGTGTGGGCCAATGCCGATTATCCGAAGGATGCTCGTCGAGCCCGTTCCTATGGGGCAAAGGGGATTGGCCTGTGCCGCACGGAGCATATGTTCTTCGAGCCGGAGCGCCTGCCCATCGTTCAAGAGATGATCCTGGCCGATACTGTGGAGAAGCGTAAGGCGGCCCTGGATCGGTTGTTGCCCCATCAACGCCAGGACTTTGAGGGGCTATTCGAGGCCATGGATGGGTGTCCGGTGATCATTCGTCTGATCGATCCGCCTTTGCATGAGTTTATGCCCGATGAAGAGAAACTCTTCGAGGAAGTGATCACCATGCGGGTTACAGGTCAGACCGAAGGCCTGGCGGAGAAGGAGAAGTTGCTGGCTGCCATCCGCTCCATGCGCGAGGCCAACCCGATGATGGGCCTGCGTGGTGTTCGCCTGAGTATTGTGATGCCAGAAATTGTCGAAATGCAGGTGCGGGCCATCTTTGAGGCGGCCGCCAATTGTGCTCTGCGCGGGGTGGTGGTGAAGCCCGAAGTGATGATCCCTCTGACCGGTACGGTGAAAGAACTGGAGTGGATCCAGCCACGCCTGGAGCGAATTGCGAAAGCGGTCATGGAAGAAAAAGGGGTGACCTTCGATTATAAATTCGGCACAATGATCGAAATCCCCCGTGCCGCAGTGACCGCTGGGGAAATCGCTCGCCTGGCTCAGTTCTTCTCCTTCGGAACTAACGATCTGACCCAGATGACGTTTGGTTATTCGCGCGATGACGCAGAACGTAACTTCCTGATCACCTATGTGGAACAGGGCATCTTACCCAAGAATCCCTTCCAGACCCTGGATCGGGAAGGAGTGGGTAGATTAATGCGGATGGCGATCGAAGAAGGCCGCCAGACTCGCCCCGATCTCGAAGTAGGAATCTGTGGCGAGCATGGAGGCGATCCGGAGTCGATTGAGTTCTGTCATTTGATTGGCAATAACTACGTCTCCTGCTCGCCCTTCCGTGTGCCAGTGGCTCGTCTGGCTGCGGCCCATGCCGCTTTGAAGTATCCACTACCGACCGAGGCCGCGACGGTCTCCATCAGCGAATCTACAAAGTCTCGTCGGGCGACGAAGAAAGTCCTGGCCGGCAAGGCTTAAGGGATCAGGCAACCAGCCACATCCGTCGCGGATCGGGCCATCTGATGGCAAAGTCATCCCATGAACTGCCCTGGGCCGGGCAGGCAGGCTGAACAGAACTTTGCGCCCTCGATCCAGAGGGCGCTTTTGATTCGATTGCTGACTCTCCTGCAAAAACTCTTCACCGCCGAGAACGCAGAGAGTGCAGAGCCGAGAATTTCAAACTTTTTCTGGCTTTTCTCAGCGGCCTCTGCGCTGTTTGGGGTAAACACTGCGCACTGTGCGTTCCCCCAACCCTGTGCGGGGAGATTCTATCCCTGGCAGGAGAAGGAAATGGGGTTGCTTAACGCTTCCCCATTGGCGTTGAATGCCGCAATGCGATAGGTATACGTGATCGTCGGAGGACCAATGAACACGTCTGTATACGTGGTAGTGTTGGCGGGGACTTGGGCCACGACTACGTCATTCCGATACACCCGGAAGCCGGTTTCGCTGGCAGAACGGTCGGTCCAGGTCAAGACCACGGTAATTTCGGTGCCCGTGCCGGCATAGCGACAGGAGAACTGGTAGCGCAGGTTGGTGGGGGCTCGTAATCCGCCAGGTGCCAGGGTAGCCGCTGAAGGAGTGATAACTGGCAGGATGGCGACGTTTCCGAAGGCGTTGGAATACTCGGCCAGCACCCAGCAGGGCTTGTTGCGTCCGTCGGTCACCACCCAGTAGCGCTCATCTGCGGATCGAGCCACGATCTGATAAGTTGTGCCGGGGACCAGAGTGATCACGATTGTGTAATTGGTCCCAGGGCCTTCTCGACAGTTGGTGTTCGAATCTACGGTCAGGATGGTGGCGTTGGGTGTGCTGGTAAGAGTCATGGCAATGCCTGGGGAAGCGGGACTTTTCGTAGCAGGTTCGGTGAGACCCACAGGGGTCGCCAGGGTTGACACGGTTGGCGTAGACAGGGGAACAGATAGGGTTGAAACCGCAGTCAGGGTTTGGGCTACGACTGTGGCGACCTGATCTGCAAAGGAGGGTATCCCTTCCTTCTCTGACGGTGTGGGAAGGTTGCATGACGAGAGCAGGAAAAACAATCCAACCAGAGCCAGGAGAAGTCGTTTCATGTCAGCGAAGAGAGTCAGCCGGTCTGCCTATCAGGGTGTTGCCATTGGCCTGGCAGGTCTGAGGACTTATAGTGCGAACCGGTTTCAGGGCGATTTCGACTTCATGCGTCAATCGTTCAGCGCTCAATCTCGGTTTGCCGGGCGAACTGACCAGGCCAATGCAGAGAGTGACGCGAGGGGAGCATCTCAGTCGGGTGTGTTGGGTACCCATCGCAAAAACGAACCGCAGAGCACACCAGGTATTATACATGTGAAAAGGTCGGGCTTTCCTTGCAAAAAATAAGCCTGCTAGCACGAAAGGCTGGGAGCAGAATGTCCCCTCTGCTTGTTGGGGATAGGCTTACTTGATCGAGACAATCTTGCCCCCGGTCATTCGTTGCAGGTCTTCGGTCTTGAGCTCAAAAATGGCGTTTGGCGTGCCCGCAGCTGCCCATACGGTCGGATATTGTAGAAAGTCTTCGTCAATGTAAGTTTCCATCGGCTGTGCATGTCCTATGGGGGGGACACCGCCGATGGCAAAACCGGTCACATTCCGCACAAACTCCGCGTCTGCCCGTACCACTGGCTCACCCACGTAGGCCGCAATGCGCTGCTCATTCACGCGATTGGCACCGCTCGTTAACACCAGAATCGGCTTTCCGCTGATCTGACCTCGAAAGATCAGGGATTTCACAATCTGTCCCAGGGCACAACCGGCACGCTGGGCTGCTTCCTGGGCCGTCCGCGTTGACTCGGCGTATTCGATGACGGTATAGGGGTATCCCTGTTCTCGCAGCAGGTTTTGAATCTTTTGAGCAGATGGAGAAAGCATAGGTCAACACCCTTGATGTGGAGTAGGATGATTATATCCAGTCCATAGGGCCTGGAGAGAGGTTGATCTGGGGCAGTTCTCTAGCGGAATATGGCTTCTGCCTGGCGTAGCAGGGTATCCTCGATGCGCTTTTTGTGGTTGCCCAGCATCTCCAGGCTGGTCAGATCGGCGGGCCAGAACCAATCCACGGCGATGGTCTCGTTGCTCAGACTGGGGATTCCCTCCACGTGCTCGGCCTCGAAGTGGATCGCTACGAATTGAAAGCGGTTTCCATCGCTATACACCACCAACTGATCGGGATCGCTATACACGCCAACCAGACGTTTCAATCGGACGTGCAGACCGGTTTCTTCCCACACTTCGCGCAGGCAGGCTTCTGCCACGCTCTCGCCGGGGTTCATCATCCCGCCCGGCAGGCACCACAAACCGTTGTCGCTGCGTTGGGTGAGCAGGATCTGGCCGGCTTGATTGAAGATAGCGGCCGAACACCCTACTGCAATCGATCCCTGGCGGCCCAATCGCTCACCATAGAGAACTTGGGTCATGGTTTTCTCCTGTTTTTTTTAGTCTCCCTCTTGAGTGTGGTCACTCCATTTCACCGCCGGGCACGCAGAGGTTTCCAACGTTTTTCTGGCTTTTCTCAGCGGCCTCTGCGCTCTCTGTAGCAAACCCTGGCGCACCGTGTGTTCCCCAACTCTTTGCAGGGAGATTGCCCAATAGCTATTCCGCGCAGAAATTTTACCCCTATGTCCGCTACCAGAGGCTAAAGATGCCTTCCAGCCGCAAGCATAATCGCTTTCCCTGTCGTTCTATAGCCTTGTTTGGCTGCGTTGGGACGGCAGTTGAACTACGTTGGGGCGGCAGTTGAACTGCTTTGGCTGTGTTGGGATGGCCGTTGAACTGCCGTCCCAACATCCGTTAGGTCAGGGCTTTTGAATAGTCATATGCCCGGCACAAAAACGTTTATGGGAACGACTGGCCATGGAAGGTGCCTTTCCGTGGCAAACACAATGGCTTCCCCTACTGTTATGTCGGAGGATTGAAAAACCCTAGCCCTGAAACCTGCCTCTTGACATTGGATGAATCTTTGTTATAATTGGTTATATATCACAAATAAAAACATAATAAAACATTTTTGCGTGCCCATTTCCCGATTTTTCAGGGACAATCTCTTTGCTGGTCTTCCGGTATGAGCGATGTGGATCATCTCAGATTCGATTTTCACCGCTGTTGCCAGTCGCGGGCCAAACGGACCCGATACTGTGAATCACCATTTTCATTGAGGAGGTCAAAATCTATGAAACACTGGATGCGCCTGACCTGGATCATCGTGCTGGCTCTGATACTCGTCGCCTGCCGTTCACAGAGCGCTAAACCAGGAATTCGTGTAGAAAAAGCCTGGGGGCGTCCTTCGCCGAAGATGGCAATGGCCGGTGCGTTCTACATGACGATCTATAACGATAGCGATCAGGCAGACAGGCTACTCTCTGCTTCTTCCCCCGCCTGTAAAATGATTGAACTGCATGAATCCTACATGATGGAAAACGGCAGTATGGGAATGCGCCCGGTGCAGGGAGGATACATCGAGATTCCCGCCAGAGGCTCAGTCGAGTTGAAAGTGGGAGGGTTGCACATCATGTGCATGGAAAAACAGGCTGAATTCAAAGAGGGCGACAAATATCCGCTCACGCTGAAATTTGAGAAAGCAGGCGACATCACGGTCGAAGTGGAGATTCACCAGCAGTAAACTCACAGGCAGAGACAGGCCTTATCCTGCCTGCGCTCTCTATGAAATATCCCCGGCACGCACTGCATAATGCTATGGGTGTATGCCGGGGATATGGGATAAAAAAGGTTCTGATCAAACAAGCGTGGCGCGTAGAACACCCCTAGTCAGGGTATACTTGTAACAAATCTATCATTTCTGTCATCTATATGAAGCGGATCTCACCTGCTGAGCGCGAGCAACAAATTCTGGATATGCTGGCCAGGCACGGCAGTGTTTCCGTGACAGAACTGGCTGAGCGATTCGCGGTCTCTCAGATGACCATTCACCGTGATCTCCAGCGTCTGGAGCACAGGGGCTACCTCCATAAGCGACGCGGCGGAGCAATGCGGATCGGCGCTGAGATGAGTGGCCCTGCCTGTGCCATATGCGGCAAACAAGTCACAGAAAACCAGCGATTTCTGATTCATCTCGAAAACGGCGACTCTAAAAATGCCTGTTGTGCTCACTGCGGGTTGATGTTATTGAGCATGGAAAAAAGCATTCATCTGGCACTGGCTATGGATTTCCTGTACTGTTATCGCATCAACGCTGATCAGGCATTCTATCTACTGGAGCCGGAAATCCATCTCTGTTGCATTCCCACCATTCTGACGTTTGGATCTCGCCACGAAGCCGAACGCTTTCAACGAGGATTTGGAGGGAGATTGGTCACCATCCAGGAAGCCAGCCAATACCTGACGAAAACACTTCGAGAGAAAACACCCTGGTTGCCCAGCGATCCTGGCTGACTTAACCCGCATCCAGACTGGTGTTTCGGCCTGTCAGCAGAATATGAGTCTCCTGCCACTTAGCCGGGCGAAATCACCTCCCCAGGTCTTTTCAATCATCCGACACAACGGTAGGGAAAGCCATTGTGTTTGCCACGGAAAGGCACCTTCCATGGCCAGTCGTTCCCATAAACGTTTTTGTACCGAGGATAGGACTGATGTTGGGACGGCAGTTCAACGGCCGTCCCAACGCGGTTCAACTCAACTGCTGTCCTAACACAGTTCAACTGCCGTCCGAACCCAGCCAAACAAGGCTATAGAACGGCAGAGAAAGCCAGGATGTGTGCGGCCGGAAGGCATCTTTAGTGGCTGGTAGTGGCATAGGGGCAAAATTTCTGCGCGGAATATGTGACTATTGAACAGCCCTGCACTCCCTGTCAGACTCTGTAGACGTAAAAAGAACATGGTATAATGGAAACAGGCTCGCTCCCGTAGCTCAATGGATAGAGCGCCTGACTTCGAATCAGTAGGTTGTGGGTTCGAATCCCGCCGGGGGCGCCAGAAAGGCATTCCTCTACGGGGAGGAATGCCCTTTTTATAATAACTCCGCATCCGTCACGCAAAAACGATCCCGTGGCACAAGGCCACGGGACGTCCAACAACCTGTTCCGTTGTTGCCATTGCCCACTCGCTCGCGTACCATTCACCTTTGATCCCTGAACGAGATCCTTACGGGCCATTCTTGATGTGGACCCTACCCAACATGGACGTTTGCGATTGGGCAATTTTCTGAGTCTATTATAGGCATATTTTGCTGAGAGTTAGATTATAATACTCTTAGAATGGCTCAACTGATTTGCTTTGTTGGCGTAAGTGGAGTCGGCAAGACCACCCTGGTCCATACCCTGGCACGGCAACACGATTTTGCCCTGGGATTGGAGAGCCACGCAGAGCGTCCTTTCCAGAGCCTGTTCCAGCGCGATCGGCGCTATGCCCTGGTTAATCAATTGGATTATCTGCTGTATCGCTCTGAACAGGAGCGTCAGTTGCGATCTGACCCTCGTCTGGCCCTGATTGATGGAGGATTGGATCTGGACTTTCACGGATTTACACGCCTGTTTCACGCTCGAGGCTGGTTGACAGATCCCGAACTGCACCTGCTCCAGCGCTTCTACACCCTGACCCGTAGCCTGCTTCCCCTGCCCGAACTGATCGTCTACCTCACCGCGTCGCCAGAAGTCATTCGCGCCCGATTGACTTCCCGCCAGCGCATTAACATCGCCACGGCTGACGATGCTCCATTGCTGACTTTGTTCCTGGAGGAATGGCTGCGATCATTGCCAACCGAGCGCGTTCTTCACCTGGATGTGAGCGAGGAACCACCCGATTATCGGCAGTCTGTTTGGAAAGTGCTGGAGAGAGTGAGAGCATGGGAGCGGGGGAGGGGAGAGGGGGAAAATGAGGGAGCGTGAGAACGGGAGAGGGTAAGAGCGTAAGAGCGGGAGAGCGGTGCTATCTGCAGATGATCTGCGAGAGAAAAAAAAAGCGGTTTCTTCTCTCGGCAGTCTCCCTGCAAAGTGTTGGGGAACGCCCGGTGCGCCAGTTTTGATCGCAGAAAGCGCAGGAGCGGCTGAGAAAAGCCCGAAAAGGGGATA
>FWWM01017542.1_pt1 | contig 10375 bp, 8 predicted proteins | sample 2228351 | NCBI WGS metagenome assembly FWWM01 (sample SAMEA103939774, study PRJEB20133) | metagenome
GAGGGCGGGCCTCCCGGCCCGCCGCCGTTTGACTCGGAGGGCGGCTCCCCCGAGCCGCCGGTGCGGCGCGTCTGGAGACGCGCCCTCCGAAAAACGCCTGATCCTTCGGAGGGCGGGCCTCCCGGCCCGCCGCCGTTTGACTCGGAGGGCGGCTCCCCCGAGCCGCTCGGCGTGTCGGAAGACCCGCCCTCCAACCACAGGATCGACCCTTCCGGAGGCCCCCGTTTCATCGCCCGGGCGCCCCTCCTTCCCCCGCGATTAAGGGGAAGGGTGGGATCCCATAGGCCAGGTGCTACTCCTCGCCGATCAGCTCCAGCTCGGCGAACATCGCCGAATAGCTGTGGCCGGAGGCGTAGATGCGCAGCCGGGTCAGTGTGGCCGGTGGCGCCCCAACCGCCCGGAGCGCCTCCATCAGGTTCCCGGAATCGAACGTATACCACTCCCCAAGGGGGACCCGGATGTGGACGTTATATGGGGGCGGGCAGACCTGGGGCAGGCAGCTCTCCGGGGTTTGGGGGGTGACCTCACCCAGGGCGTAGAAGCCCTGCAGCCACTGGCGGTCGGCGCCGTTGACGTCCTTGTATTCCAGGCGGATCATCAGCGGGCACTCCGTCCCCACCACCCCGCACACCGCGACATCCTGGGCCAGGATCTTGAGGGTGATGTGCAGCTGCAGGGAACGGAAATCCCGCACGTCCTGGTTGAGGACGATGAACACCCCCGTCTGGGCGTGGTCGAACCCGGAGCGGGAGATGGCCAGGGCCCGGCGGCCGCCCTCCACTGTGGGGGCGACGTTCCCCCGGCTCTCGCCCGCCTGCTTCACGAACGTGAAGATAGCCCATTGGCCAGGCGGCACCGGCTCGTCCACGTTCCGCTCCGGCAACGGCGCCCGGAAGAGGTCCGGCAAGAGGTTCCGGCCTGCCCCCAGCGGGCCCTCAACCCGGCCGTCCAGGCCGATCCGGGCCCGCTGGTCGCTCCGCAGCGTCCGCATCCCGGTGAGGTTCCCCACCACGGCTTCCCCGGTGCGCACCGTGAAATCCGAGCGATCGTTCTGCACCTCCACGGCCAGGGTCCCGGAGATCACCTCCGCGCGCCCGTGCGGGGTCTGGACCACCAGCTCCAGCGCCCGACGGCCTTCCAGGCGGGTCACCCGCACCCGGCCGCTGCGGACGTAGAGGGTGAGGCGCGCCGGCTCGGGGCTGATCCCGAAACGGGGGTAGCGGGCGCGCCGCACCTCGAGTTGAGTGTTCGGATAGATCTGGACGGCCGCCAGATCCTGGGGCGCGGAGCGCAGGGGCTCGGAGAAGATCGCCAGGCCCTGGGACTGGGCGTCTGTCACCAAGAGATCCCCTTCCACCAGCCTGGGATACGGCGGGCCGGGGGGGATGGCCACCGGCTCCCGCTCCGAGTGCTCCAGGCGGAGGACGCCGGAGAGAGCCGCCACCCGAGCCGGCGTGCCTATGTATGAGGTGCGGAGGTAGCTCGTGATCTGCCACGGGACCAGGACGCCGAGCCCGGCGCAGACCGCGAACGACAGCAGGAGGATGGCCCAGGCCAGGCGCTGGATCTGCGCCTCAGTCCACCTCGTAGCGGATGTGAAATCCACGGAATTCACCGGTGGGCCTCTCCCAATAGGTCTCCACGTAGTCCACGCGGGCGGCGGGGGGGCCCTTGCGCAGGAAATCCAGCAAGGACTCCACGGCGGGCCGCGGGCCCTCGGCCACCACCTCCACCGTGCCATCCGAGCGGTTCGCCACCCAGCCGCTCAGGCCCAGGGCTTCGGCCCGCATCCGGGTGTAATACCGGAAGTTCACGCCCTGCACGATCCCGTGGACGATGGCGTGCAGCCGGACGCGTTCCTCCATCTCCGGCTTCCGCTGCCGCATTTCGGCCATCGGACCCCACCTCCTCGGTGCGCTCTCGATTTTAGCGCAGGACGCCTCGGGCGGTGGATGCGCGCTTTCCGGAAATGCGCCAAAATCTTCAGGGGCCCAGGCCCCGCGGCCCTCCTCCCGGAGGAGGACCCCGGCATCTTCTGCGCCCACACCATGGCGATGAGGGAGGTCCGATGCGGGTTCTGATCACCGGCGGCGCTGGGTTCTTCGGCTTCCATATGGCCAACAAGCTGTTCCAGCACGGCCACGAGGTGGTCCTGCTGGACATCGCGGATTACATCGAGGAGGATTACATCGGCCCTGTGTCGTTCCACAAAGGGGATGTGCGCGACCGGGAGACGGTGGACCGGGTGATGCGGGGCGTCGAGGCGGTGATCCACGCGGCGGCCGCGCTGCCGCTGTGGCCCCGCCGGGAGATCTTCTCGGTGAACGTGGAGGGGACCCGGACCGTGTTGGAGTGCGCCCTCGCCCACGGCATCCCCCGCGTGGTTTTCATCTCCTCCACCGCCGTCTACGGCGTCCCCAAGAAGCACCCCATCCGGGAGGACGACCCCCTCCACGGGGTCGGGCCTTACGGCCAGAGCAAGATCCTGGCCGAACGGGTATGCCAGTCCTTCCGGGAGCGCGGGCTGGTGGTGACGGTGATCCGGCCCAAGACCTTCATCGGGCCCGGCCGGCTGGGGGTCTTCCAGATCCTGTTCGATTGGGTGGAGCGGGGGAAGCCGATCCCGATCATCGGCAGCGGCCGGAACCGGTATCAGCTGCTGGACGTGGACGACCTGACCGACGCCGTCGTGCGGGCCCTCACGGTGGAGGCGGATCGGGCGAACGACACCTTCAACATCGGCGCGGAGCGGTTCGGGACGGTGCGGGAAGACGTGCAGGCGCTGTGCGACCACGCCGGGACCGGCGCGCGGGTCTGGCCCCTCCCCGCCCGGCCGGTCCAGATGGCCCTCGCCCTCCTCGAGGCGCTGCGCCTGTCGCCCCTCTACCGCTGGGTCTACGCGACGGCGGACAAGGACTCCTTCGTCGCCATCGATCGGGCGAGGGAACGGCTGGGATGGCACCCCCGCTACAGCAACGCCGAGTCCCTGATCCGAACCTACAAGTGGTATCTCGCCCACAAGGAGGAGCTGGCCGGCAAGGTCGGCCTGACCCACCGAGCGGCGTGGGACCAGGGGGTCCTGCGCCTGATCCGGGATCTGCTCCCCTGAACGCAACCATCCGGGGAAGCGCCTGCCAGATCCTCCGACCGGGAGCGGACAACGATGCAAGGACCATGGGAGGAGCGGGACGGGGTGCTGCGCTACCGCACGCGGGGCGGGGCGGAGATCTACCGCCTCCCCCTGCGCCTCTTCCCGGAGCTGGACGGATACGCCCACCTGATCCTGGCGGACCCCCACCGCATCCTGGTGGACACGGGCTCGGGGCTGCCGGAGAGCTGGGAGGACCTCCAGAACGGCTTCGAGGTCGTGCGGGCTCGCTACGGGCATCCGGTGGGCCTGCAGGACCTGACGGCGATCCTGATCACCCACGGCCATATCGACCATTTCGGGGGAGTGGTCCTCGTCCGCGGGCAGAGCGCGGCGCCCGTGTTCGTCCACGAACTGGATCGGCGGGTGCTGGTGAATTTCCGGGAGCGCCTGATCACCGTTGCCCAGGAGATGCGCCATTTCCTGGCCCAGGCCGGCGTCCCCCCCGAGCGGCGATCCGCCATGCTGGACCTTTACCTCAGCATGAAGGCCTTGTTCCCATCCACAACGGTGGAGGGCACGCTGGCGGACGGGGAGACGCTCTTCGGCTTCCTGCGGGTGCACCACACCCCGGGGCACTGCCCAGGCCAGGTCTGCCTGCAGGTGGATGAGGCACTGCTGACCTCCGATCACGTCCTGCCCCGCACCACGCCCCATCAGGCACCGGAGCAGATCACCCGCTTCACCGGCCTGGGGCACTACCTGGAATCCCTGCGCCGGGTGGCGGCGATCCCGGGGATCGCGATCGCCTTCGGCGGCCACGAGGGCCCCATCCTCGACCTCTACGGGCGGGCGGCGGCCATCGAGGCCTTCCACCGCCAGCGCCTGGAGCAGGTCCTGGAGATCTGCCGTGAGCCCCGCACCATCGCTGAGATCTCCATGGCCCTCTTCGGCCGGCGGTCCGGCTACGGGGTGCTCCTGGCCCTCCTCGAGGCGGGCGCCCACGTGGAATATCTCTACGATCGGGGCGCGCTCCAGGTGGCGAACCTGGACCAGTTGGAGCGGGAGCCCGAGGCGCCGATCCGCTACCGGAGGCTGTGAGATGCCGCGCTGGGTGGATATCGGGATCGCCTGGCTGATCATCGCCGCCGTGGCCATCGTCCAGGAGCGCTCCCGCGCCCTGGCCGGGGTCCTGGCGGCGATGCCCCTGAGCATCCCCCTGGCGATGTGGATCGTCTACCGCGAAACCCGAGATTTAGCGCAGACCGCCCGCTTCGCCCAGGCCGCCCTCCTGGCCCTCCTGGCCTCCCTCGGGTTCGTCCTCGCGGCCTGGCTGCTGCTATCTCGCCGGGTCCCCTTCGGCTGGAGCATCGCCGGGGGATATGCCGCGTGGCTGGCCGCGCTGCTGCTCCTGCGCGGGCTCGGGCTCCTGCGTTGAGCCGCCCCGGATGCCCGGGCGGGCGGGGAACGCGCGGGCCGGCCCGCACGGGAGCAGGACGGTGAAGGTGCTCCCCTTCCCCAGCTCGCTCTCGGCCCACACCCGGCCCCCATGGCGCTCCACGATGGACTTCACGATGGCCAGGCCCAGGCCGGTCCCCTCCGCCGCCTCGCCCTCCCGGCGGACGCGATAGAACTTGCTGAAGATATGAGGGAGGTCCGCCGGGGGAATCCCTATCCCGGTGTCGCTCACCTGCACGGCGATGTGGCCTTCCTGCACCCGGGCCCGCAGGGTGATGCGCCCACCCGGGGGGGTGTATTTCACCGCGTTGCTCAACAGGTTCAGGAACACCTGCTCCAGGCGGCGGGGATCCCCTTGGATCGGGGGGAGGTCCGGAGGGATGTCCAGGATCAGGGCGTGCTGCTTCTCCTCCGCCTGGGGGCGGATGATCTGCGCCGCCCCGTTCAGGATCTCCACCAGGGAGCACGTCTCGATCGAAAGGACGTAGCCTGCCTCCAGCCGGGAGAGGTCCAGCAGGTTGTTCAACAGCTCCACGATGGTCCGCATCGCCCGCTCGACCTTCTCCACGAACTCCTGCTGGCGGGGGTTCAGGGGGCCCACGCGGGGGAGCAGGCTGACATAGCCCCGGATGGTGGTCAGCGGGGTGCGGACGTCGTGGGAGACGATGGAGACGAACTCGGATTTGATGCGGTCCAGCTCCTTCAGGTGGGTGATGTCCTGCATCACCATCACGTAACCCACGCCGTCCACCGCGGTCAGGCTGGCCTGGAACGTCAACCGGTTCGGGAGGGTGACCTCCTGGCGGACGGTCTGGCCCACAGGGGGCTTGCGGTCGAAGAGGGAGCGGATCTCCTCGTGGGCCACCACTGCCCGCAACGGCCGGCCCAGCGCCTCCAGGGGGAGGCCGAGGTGCTGGCGGGCGGAGCGGTTCATCAGGGTGAGCGTCCCCTCGAAATCCGCCACCAGGACGGGCTCCTCGATGCCCTGGAGGATGGCCTCGAGCTTCCCCTTCTCCCGCTGGATCGCCTCGAAGAGCCGGGCCTTCTCGATGGCCACGGCCGCGTAACCTCCCAGCATCGTCAGGAAGTGGACGTCGGCCTCCGAGAAGGACGCCTCCTGGACGCGATGGATCACCCCGAGGACTCCCAGGGCGCGGCCGTGGGCTTGCAGGGGCACATACAGGAGGGATCGCACCAAGATCCCGGTGTCCAGCCGATGAACCCCCGGGCCCAGCAGGATCGGGCGGCCGGTGCGGACCGCCCGCCCCAGCAGGCTGTCGGCGACCGCCATGGTCGTGGGGGAGGTGGGGGCCGCGGCCTCGGCATCCCGGCTCCGGTGGACCTGGAGGTGGAGCACCTGGCCCGCTGCGTCCAGCAGCCACAGGTCGCCTTCCTCAGCGCGGGTCAGGTGGATGGCCGCCTCCACGATGGACGGCAGGATCTCCTCCACGTGGAGGGAGGCTGTCAGCGCCTGCCCCACCTCGTAGAGGACGCTCAGTTGTTGCAACTGACGCTGCAGCCGCTCCGCCATCCCGGCGAGGCGGCGGCGCTCCCGGGCCCGCGCGGCGGCCCGCTGGAGACACGGCCACACCTCCCCCCAATCGGGCGGGGCGAGCAGGAAATCGCGGGCCCCCGCCCGCACCAGCCGCACGACCTCGGAGGCAGGCAGCGGGGGGCCGATGATCACCCCCTCGATCCCCCCGGCTTGCAGGCGGTCCAGGAAAGCGTCCGGATCCGGCTGCCGCCCATCCAGGAGGACCACGTCCGGTTGAAGGGAATCCAGCCGCCGCTCCGCCTCGGGGATCGATGGGACCCAGTGGACTTCGAGGCGCAACGGCCCTCCCTCCGCCGCGGCGAGCATCCGTGCCAGCACCGCCTCGCCGACGATCAACACCCGAATCGGGTCCGCGCGCTCCCCGCCCACCGATCCTCCACGTCCATCGGGATCCGGAAGGGCTGCCGCCGGAAGCCCCGGCGCGCCCCTTAGAGTAACCGCTCCGGTCCCCGCTGTCAAACCGCCATCCAACCCATGGCCGAACCGTGGGTGGGCCTTTCAGGCTTACGCCGTCACCGGATTGCGGAGCATGCCGACCCCCTGGACCTCCACCTCCACCACGTCGCCCGGGCGGAGCGGCCCCACCCCTGCGGGGGTCCCGGTCATGATCACATCGCCGGGCTCAAGGGTCATCACCGAGGAGATGAAGGCGATCAGGGTGGGGATGGGGAAGATCATCTCCCGTGCGTTCCCGCGCTGGCGGACCTCCCCGTTCACCCGGCAGAGGATCTCGGCGCGGCCGATCTCCTCGGGGGAGAGGTGGGTCACGATCCACGGCCCCAGCGGGCAGAACGTATCGAAGCCCTTGCTCCGGGTCCACTGGCCGTCGCGCCGCTGCAGGTCGCGAGCCGTCACATCGTTCCCGCAGGTCACGCCGAACACGTAATCCCAGGCGGCGTGTTCGGGGATGTCCTTCCCCCGCCGCCCGATCACCACCACTAACTCCGCCTCGTGCTCCACCTGGCGGGATTGAGGGGGAAGCCGGATCGGGGCGCCCGGCCCGATCACCGCGCTGGGGGGCTTCAGGAAGATCAGGGGCTCCGGGGGGACCTCCGCATTCTGCTCGCGGGCGTGCTCCGCGTAGTTGCGGCCCACGGCCACGATCTTGGAGGGCGCGCAGGGCGCCAGCCAAGCCGCCTCGGCGGCCGGGCCGATCCGGGCCCCCCGCCGCAGTTCCCCCCGGAAGGGATCCCCCAGGAGGGCGTAGAGCCGGTCGTCCTCGACGACCACGAACTGCGGGCCGTTGTCGGTCATGATCCGCCCGATGCGCATCGTGGACCTCCCGCGATCCGGGGCTTGGTGGGAATTTTAGCCGATCCCCTCCGGCGAAGTGGCCGACGTCGCCTGCCCCTGTCCCCGAGACCCATCGTCCCGTCCGCGGGGATCGCTCGCCGGCTGGGGATCACGAAACCCTTCCCCCGCGCGGCGGGATATCATCATCCCGGCTCTTCCAGATGGCACGTATCGTTCAGCCGCCACACCACCCAGCGCCCGTCCCGGAGGACCATCTCGGTGAGGGAGGCGTTGTCGAACTGAAAGGGGGAAGGGCGGTCGAGGGGCAACCCGAGCCATTGGCGGAAGAAGATGCTGAAGGTCCCCCCGTGGGCGACGATGGCCAGGCACCGCTCCGGCCGGGCCATGGCCACCTGCATCGCCGCCCAGACCCGTTCGGCGAAGGCCGCGCGGGGCTCCACCCCCTCGATCTCCGCCGTTGGGTTCTCCTCGAACTGGCGCCACGCCCGCCGCAGCGCCTCGAGCTCGATCGCCGTTCGCCCTTCCAGGGGGCCCTGACCGCGCTCCTTCAGCCGCTCATCCACCTCCACGGGGACCCCCCATGTGTCGGCGAGGATGCGGGCGGTCTCGTAGGCCCGCCACAGCGGGCTGCAGAGGACGCGATCGGGCGGCGCGGCCCGGAGGCGCGCCGCCAGCCGGCGCGCCTGCTCCCGCCCCACCTCGTCCAGGGGCACATCCGCCCACCCCTGGATCCGCCCCTGGGCGTTCCACGCCGTGCGTCCGTGCCGGATCAAATAGAGGCGCTCCGCCATCCCATCCATTCACCTGGGAGAAAATAACCAACCGGGCGCGGCACGTTCCGCCGTCCGCGCCCGGCCCGCTTCCGCGTATTCTCTCATCCCTCTTCCGTCCGCGCCAGATCCCAAGGGGGCCGAAGGACGCCTCTCCCGAGGCCTCGATCGCATCCTTCGGCGGGGGCGCCGTCGCGAGGAGGACGGCGGCGGGCCGGGAGGCCCGCCCTCCGAAAGACAACTTCTCGGAGGGCGCGCCTCCTGGCGCGCCGCTCGGGTGGCTCGGGAGGGCCCGCGCGTCAACGGATTCAACCCACCACCCGGTGGGGACGGCGGCGGGCCGGAGGCCCGCCCTCCGAACGATTAACCACCTCTCGGAGGGCGCGCCTCCAGGCGCGCCTCCCGACGTGCCAAGCGCCAAGGGGCGAGGCGCTCATGGCATCTCGAGGTTCCCGATGGGCACGCCGTCCCCTTCCACGCCGTCCCAGCGCGCCGGCCACCGCCGTCCGGATTCCGGATCATACAATCCGACCCGGATCGTATAGGTCCCGTGGAGATCCGGCGGCCACGGCACCCGGACGAAGACCGGGAACGCGTGATCCAGCGGCCACCTGGAGATCGGGACCAAGTCGTTCGGCAACGGGCCGTCCTTCTGGGCCACGAGGCGGCCGGAGGAATCCAGCACGTGGACGAACATCCGGGGCGGACGCGGCACTGGCCCCACCCGCGCCCAGGCGAGGGTCACCCCCAGCGCATCCCCGGGCCACCGGGGCGGGCGCAGGTGGACGCCCCGCAACTCGATCGTGTCCGCGAACTCGGCGCGCAACGGGCGGAGCGGGCGGGCGCGGAAGGGCGGCCATGTCTCGTAATACGCCACCCAAAGGGATCCGAACGGCTTCCCCCCCACCTCGAACCCGTTCGCCAGGAGAAGCCCGTCGAAGAGCCCCAGGGGATCCACCACCTCCTGCTGCCAGCCGAAGAGCCACAGGCGCCACGGGCCCTCCGGGGGGCCGGAGCGGCGATGGGCTTCCTCCAGCCGCGCCCGGACGGCCGCTTCCTCCCACACCGGCGCCTCCGGGCCCATGAACAGCGGGGCGGGGACCCCCATCCGAGTCCAGTAATAGAGGACGGCCCAGTTCGCCCGTAGGGCGATCGCGGCCTCGCCCGGCCGGATCTGGCGGGCCACGTGGGCGACCGCCTCCCGGTAGGGGTCACGCCCGCGGAGGGGATCCGCCTGCCATGCCCGCCAGGGGCCCAGCAGCATCCCCCAGAGGGGCAGGAGGGCGAGCGCCCCGGCCCATCCCCGAACGAAGCGCCCCGTCCCGCCCATCCGCGCCCCCAGCGCCCGCCCAAGCCGGACGGCTCCTCCGGCCATCCCCACGACCCAGAATGCCCAGAGGAAGATGAGATAGCGAGGGTGGAAGAGGGCGAAGCGGGGGAAGATCCCGACCAGGGCGATCAGGGCCAGGGCCAGCGTCCCCAGGGACAGGGCGGCCCATCGCCGGGCGGAGGGGGATCCGGCGGCCCCGACGGCGGCAAGGAACAGCGCCGGGAGCCAGGTCCATGCCCCGGGCCAGAACCCGTGGGCAAGGCCGTCGAGCACCGCCGGCGCGGTGGTCGGCGGGCGGACGAAGGCCTCGGGCTGGACGAGCCGCCCGCGGGCGAAGGCGAGCCACGGGCCGATCAGCAGCGCCAGGGCCAGGACGCTTCCCATCCAGCCGCGGCGGGCCGCCGGGCGCTTCGCGCCGGCGAGGCCCAGCCCGATCGCCATCGCCCCGGCGGGTAGCAGCCCGTAGTAGTGCGTCAGGGCGGTCCCGGCGGCCAGCAGTGTCCAGGCCCCGAACCGGCGGGGGGAGGGCCGGCGGAGGGCGGCCTCCATGGCCGCCCATGCGGCGAGCGTCCCGGCGGCCAGCATGCTATACATGCGGGCTTCCTGGACGTAGTAGAGCCAGAAGGGCGAGAGGGCCATCGTGAGGGCGGCGAGGGTCCCGGCCGGCCGGCCCCATCCCCGATCGGCGAGGTGCATCGCCAGGGCGGCGGCCAGGACCCCGAAGGCCAGCGAGGGGGCCCGCAGCGCCCACTCACTCTCCCCGGCGATCCGGATCCAGAAATGGAGGAAGAAATAATAGAGGAAGGGGCTGCGGTCCGCCGCCGTGGCCTTCAGCATCTCGGGGATCACCATCCGGGCCAGATACCAGGACCACCCCTCATCGAACCAGATGGAGGGGAGGGAAAGGCCGTGGGCGTAGA
>FWWM01017543.1_pt1 | contig 10374 bp, 23 predicted proteins | sample 2228351 | NCBI WGS metagenome assembly FWWM01 (sample SAMEA103939774, study PRJEB20133) | metagenome
GGTTGGTTGGGGGTGCAGGGGGAAGGAAGGGGGGAGGGGGAGGGAGGGGCCGTAACGCTGTCACACTCCGTAACGCCCTGTAACGCGTTACTCGCGTTATTCTGCGTTACTTCATGCCCTTCCTGACCCTTGTTTTTGTCGCGGAAACGCTGCTGGCGAACGGCGGCATCGGCGCGCTTCTTGGCCTTCTTCTGCTCTTCGACAGCGGCCGCAGCTTCAACCACAGCGAGCAGCATCTCAGGCGTTGCGCCATTGGCGACCATCGCGCGGAAAACGGCCGGATCGATCATGCCGCCACCTCAACCGCATAGCGCTTCCACGTCTTGCGCAGAGCGTTGACCCATTCCATCGCTGCAAGGCGCGCAGCGGCGCTCTCAGCGTTGTCAGCGATCCATTGATAGGTATCGGCCATGTCCCGCAGCCAGCACTGCGCGAAGGCGACAGGCGGCTCTCCGTGCTGGTCTAGCCGGGCGTCAATGATGGCCGAGGTGTGGTCGAATTTCTCCGGCGTAAAGGCGTCCTCATCGGCATGACGTGCAACCGACAGGCGCGCGGTCATGATGATGGCCCAGGCCCCGAAGTGGGCAGCGTCGCCCTTCTCACGCAGCGCGTGAATTTCGGGCTGGACCCGCCAGTTATACGCCGGGACGCTCATTTCTTCGCAGCCCGCTTCTTGCGCGTACGAGGCGGATAGAGCGTGATCACGACGCCAGGGTGAGTGGCCTCGACCAGCTTCTTTTTAAGATTGAAGATGCGTGTAGTGACGCCCTTAACGTCCTCGACAACATGCAGGTCATCCTGCCGCCAAGCGAAGTCAGCGAGGTACTTGCAGATCAGGTCGCCATTCACCCGCACGTCAAAGCGAGGCTGCAATTCCAGATCGCTTATGCGACCGGCTGCAACGAGCGCGTGCAGATCGTCACAGCGCCGTGCTTCGATCTTGCTGTCATGCAAATGACCAGCGGCGCACTCGGTCTTAACCGCGCGATATTTGGCGCGTGTGGCGGTCACAGCAGCGCGTACTGCATACCGAGGGCCGACAGGTACGTCTCAAGGATCGCCTGCTCTTCCTGAACGTCCTCCCGCTTCTTCTTGCGGATCGCGATCACCTTGCGGATGATCTTCGGGTCGTAGCCACGAGCCTTACCCTCGGCGAACACGTCCTTGATGTCGTCGCTGATGCCCTTCTTCTCTTCGGAAAGGCGCTCCACCCTTTCGATTAACAGGCGAAGTTCTTCTCCAGTTACGTTCTCACTCATGCGACATGCCTCCATATCCGGTTGTGCCGAATCAGATGAATTGTTGAAGTTGAGACGCCAAAATCCTCGGCGATGGGGCGGCTTCGTTCGCCAGTCGCGCACCGAGCGCGGATCAGTCGAACGCGAGCAGGATCAAGAATTGCACCATGTACGTCCTCACCAAGGCAACGATTTCCATGGCGATCAACATCAGCTTGATTTTCAACGGGGCTTGCCCATCGAAGGTTGGTCAAAGCATTATTTGAGTTGTCGCCATCGTTGTGAGCGGCATGGGCTCCTTTGAAAGGCGGTGAGCCGCAAAAGGCCATCAACACCAACCGGCTCACGCGGCAGTTCCGCGCGTGGCCCGCTCTAGACAGGGTTACTACGCGATAACCGCCGGTGGTCTCGACTGGCTTCAGTGCAGCAATAGAGCCGCAACGCCGTACACGCCCGAGATTGCTTGCCTCATAGACTCCCTCGTAACCGGGGACGGGCAGCCAGACCTCTGTTGCTGACATTACAGGCTCCCTGTGGCGACGCCGCCCAGCGTGAAAGCTGGCTCGGCTTTGGATTTGCGGTGAATTTCGACCAACTTGCTGCCGGAATTGAGCAGGGCCATTTGGCGCTCGAACGGGCTCAATTCGCGTAGACGACGACGCTCTTGCGCGGCCATGTCACGCTCGATGATGCCGCGTGCTTCATCCGCCGGAATGCCACCTCGCCGCAGACGGCGGTATTCATCACGCCGATCAGCGGGCAGCCATGCGAAGCGCCTAGCGATACGCTGCGCAGCCTGCTCCTTGGCCCACTCAGACCAGTCGTGATCAGTGGTCTTGTGCCACTCGCTGAACTGCTTGGCGGCGCGCTGGCGGTGCGCTTCCAGCATCTCAGGGTTCTCCTGAAACGCCCGCTTCTTCGCCTCACTGACCAACTGACGCGCAGCCGGGTCAGCATAGCGATCGGTCATGATCTTTGAGCGGAGGGCGCGAAACTCTGGATCTTGCATCTTCGCGGCGAGGCCAGCGTGCCACCGTGCCTTGTACGCCGGATCGGCGTAGCGACGCTTCGACCCACACGACCGGCAATAGCCGCTCTTGTTCTTTGCACCGAGCGGTGCGGTACAATCGGTGCAAAAGCCGTTCATGCCTCGGCGCTCCGATATCCCTTCGACCACTGACGCGAATATTCGGTACCGAGCGGGTAGGGGTTGGACTGAAACGGCTGGCGCTTGAAAGCGGCAACAGCGCCATCGTTGCGGGCTTGCTGGAAGGCGGGCTTCATGCTGCCCTCCGCGCAAAAGCGACCAGCTGCATACCGCGCTCAATCTTGTGCGTGCCGACAACCGCCAGGCTGGCAGCGTTGCCGCGCTGAAAACCATCGGCAGCCATGCGGCTGATGGTGGCGGCATCCTCAACGCTTTCCGCAGCGACACGCGACAGGTCAGGGTCGCGATCGTCAGGGAGGTCATAGGCCCCCATGCGGGCCACCCTCAGGATTTCGTTCATGAAATCCGCGCCGAGGAATAGCGAAATGGACAGCCACGCTTCTGGCGAAAGCGGTCGATATTCAGCACCCCGCGCCATCGCAGATTCTATGATCCGCTCCTTGACGCCCGTGCCGACACTCAGTTGGCGAACCGAATGGCGCCGCCCGCGTCCGACAAAGAGCCGAAGCGCTGCATCAATAGTGCTGGCAGCAAGTTCGCGGGAAATGAGCGGCTCAAAGTCCGCTGAATGTGTCGAGGTCACTTAGTATACCTCCCCATTATGGACAGATTGAGAAGCTCCGACCCACTGCGCATCCGAGCAGCCACAGATGCGACCGCCGCAGGTGGCGCAGCGGAGGGAGGTGATCGCGGTAACGACTTGAGGCGTGACACCGAAGATCGCGCCAAGCGTCTTGGTGTCGGCTTTCTCCCAGCCGTGACGGCGTTCGGTCATGACGCGCTGCGTGTTAACCGGCAGACGGTCCGCATGCCGTGCCCAGCTGCCCGGCTCGCTGTCCGTATTGATCGTGACGGTCGGGCTCATGCGGCCGACGCCTCAGCAATCAACGTCCGCAACGCACCGTGCAGCGCAGTGAGCTTTTCAACGGTCGCGCCGTTCTTGCCCCGCTTCCAGCGGCTTGGGGTAGTTGGATCGACGTTCGCACGCGTGCAAATCGTCGCCATCGGGATACGATGCTGCTTCGCGATGGCGAACAGATCGTTTAAGGGGTCTACCTGCTCCATGGCTAAGCATTATGTAGGCAGGGCTGCCTAGATGCAAGAGCATTCTTGCCTAATGCCCGAAATAGGCATTTGTGCCATGACGGCGACTATGCGCACCGTCGACCAAGACATCGAACTCGTCCGTGACTTGCTTGTATGGGCAGGGACGAACGCCAACCAAGCGGCCAAAAAGATCGGGGCCGCAAACACGACAATCAATCGTTTCGCAAACGGCAAGGCGGCCAACACGATGTCGCGCGCCACGTATGACAAGCTGCGAGCTGCCTATCCAGACTACCCGCGATGGCCGGATGCCGCCGCGTCTGACCTAGGCTCAAATGCCGTCGTGGTCGAAATGGAAGGGCAAGGACTTGATCGTGTTCATGAAAATCTGCCAGTCTACGGTTCAGGCTTAGGGGCCCCGAGGCAGATCGACGGAGAAGCGGTTGAGCTGACGGCGCTGAACACGGGGGATACTCTGGAATACGTCAAGCGGCCCGCCATCCTGAATGGCAAGCGCAAGGCCTACGCTCTCTATGTGCAAGGATCGTCCATGCATCCGGCGCTGCCAGACGGAGAGCTGGTAGTTGCCTGTCGCGACATGCCCCTGAGCGTGGGCGATAATGTGGTGGTCTATTTGCGCGATGGCGATGACGACGGGATCCGAGCGCGGGCCGTCTTAGTGAAGGAACTGGTTCGTCGCTCGGCAAGCTATGTCGAGCTGCGTCAGTATGATCCACCGATGGAATTCAAGATAAACATGGCTGAGGTCGTGCAGATCGACCGCATTCTCACGCGTAAAGAAATGCTGTCGTGAAAAGGCTGGCTGGGATTGCGCTGCTGGCGGTGTGCGGCTGCAACCCGAAGCCTGTTTATGATCCCTATAGGCTTTATGCGCCCCAGCCTGTCTCGATGAAGACAGCCACGAATTTCCAAGAAGCCTCGCAGAATGCTAACGCCTGTGTGCTCAACAACGCGAATGAGTTAGCGCGAGCGCCTGACGCATCCTCGGTTATAGCAAGGGCAGCGCTTTATCGCTGCTCAATTCACATATCCTTCGTCTTTGCAAACCAACCTGAGGGCGCCGATAGGCAGCCCCTTGAGGATATCCGCCAGGACTACATCGAAACTGCGTTATCTGAGGTCATCGAAATTCGAGCGGCAAAATGCACTGACGCGCCGTGGAATAAAAAATAGGCATAGATGCCTAATTAGGCATTGACGGGGTTAGGCAGGAATGCCTATAACCACCTCCATCAACGGAGGTGGACATGTCGACGATTACCGAAATCACCGAACGCGACGGCTGGCTGATCGACCAGCGCGGCAACAAGAACAGCATCAGCTATTGGGGTTCGCTCGAAGCGGCTGAGAAAGCGCTGCGGTCGCTGGTTGATTGCAACAATTGCGTTAACTGCTCGCGCTGCTCGGGCTGCTCGTACTGCTCGTACTGCTCGTACTGCTCGTACTGCTCGCGCTGCTCGGGCTGCTCGTACTGCTCGCGCTGCTCGGGCTGCTCGCGCTGCTCGGACTGCTCGCGCTGCTCGGGCTGCTCGTACTGCTCGTACTGCTCGTACTGCTCGTACTGCTCGGGCAAAATCGGCGATGCCACTGGCGAAGCGGTGGTTATCCCGACCATCGAAAATATCGACCAGGCTGTCTACGCGGCCGCCAGCCAGCCGGAAGCGCTGGATATGGGCAACTGGCATTGCGGCACGACGCATTGCCGGGCGGGCTGGGTCGTCACGCTCGCTGGTGAGCAGGGCAAGGCGCTGGAAGATCGGTTCAATACTGAACTGGCCGCGATGCTGATTTACCGTGAGAGCGGTTCGCCGATCAATCCGGGCCGCTTCTACGACAGCAATGATGCGGCGCTGGCTGACATGGCGAAGCGTGCGGGTGTCGAGCTGTGACCGCCCTCAGCGCAATCACCGCGCAGGACGTGTGCGCATGGCCGGTGTCGAAGGTCGCGTACTGGGATCGCGGTGACGGATACCACGCCAACGACCCCGCTGCCCCTGTACTGTTTCGCTGCGACGGCTGCGATGCCCCGCGCGAAACGGAAGCGCGCTGCTTCTGCCCCGACTGCAACGAAGTGACGGGGTGTTACTCGGACCGCTTCGACGCCTTCAACGATTGGATGGCGCACGGGCAGGCAGATCGCAGCACCGCACACGCCGCAATCGACGCTGGCATGGCCGCAAGCCGCGCCCGCCAGCTCGCACGGTGGGCCGAAGAGGAGCAGCACAATGGCTGAGAAGATCATCAACCAGCCGTGGGAAGACGTTGCGGATGACGTCGTGACGGCAATCGAGAAGGCGGTTCAGCCGCTGATCAAGCAGGCATCGGCTGACATCTACGCCGGGTTGCTCGACACGACGCAGGATTATCTGCGCGACAATCTGGCGTTCAATATCGCCGAGCGGATCAGTGCAGCGGAACGTCAGGCATCGGCCGATCGCATTGAGGCTGATCGTCTGCGCGGCGTCAATGCGACGCTGCTGGAGGCGCTGGAAGGCATCGCAGCGATCAACCCTGCCGAATTGCAGGAAAACGATCAGCTCGCGCTCATCCACGCATTCTTGCTGGCTCGCCAGAAGGCGATCGCCGCCATCACCCTCGCCACCGGAAAGGACGCATGATGATTATGCTGAAGTCCACGCACGACCGCGCAATGGCGGCCCATGCGATGACGGAGAACGGTCTGCTGGAGCGGATCGCGCGGCTTGAGTTGCAGCTGAAGAACGCGAACCAAAATCTGTCGTTGAAGTCGCAGACGATCCTCGCGCTGGAGGAAGACCTCTCCGAGCAGTCGAGCAAGATCACGACGCTGAGCAATCTGAATGCGGCTCTCAAGCGCAAGTATGAGCCGGTGCGCGGGCCGGGTGGTCGCTGGATCAGCAAGGGTGCTACGGCGACCGTTACGCACCTTGAGAAGGTCGTGGCAGCATGAGCGCGCAGTGGGCAAGCCCCGTCCTCGCAGACGCCTATCACAAGATAGACGGGATGCGGCGGGACCTAGCGCAACCGGCGGACTCCACCATTGATGGCGTCCTGCGCGACCTTCTCGACCAGATCGAGGCGGCAGATACCGAAATGGAGGCTGTGGCGCACTCTGCGACGGAAGCCGAACGCCAAGAGGACCTGAACCGCGCTGCCCTCAAACTGCGAACCGGCTTTCGTGAGGAGGACTTCGCATGATCGCCTCGAACCGCTCCTACGAGTCCGTGAGCAACGCGACCAAGCGCGGGTTCCTGCTGCCGGTCGTGGACGAACACGGCCGCCCGTGGACCGCGTGGCGTGTTGCAGCCGAGATCGCCACCATGACCCTGCTGTTCGGGGGGCTTGTTGTCCTTTGGTGCGTGCTGTGAGCGGCCTTCTCGAAACGCTCGGGCTCAGCGCGGAAGCCATCGCGGCGCGTCGGTCCTGCATCGGTGGGTCGGACGCCAACATCATCATGTCGGGCAACGCTGACAAACTGATCGCCCTGTGGCGTCAGAAGCGCGGCGAGCAGCCAAGCGACGATCTGTCGAGCATCCTTGCGGTGCAGATGGGCAGCTTCACCGAGCCGCTTAATGCTGCCTGGTTCGAGAAGCAGACCGGCGACGCTGTCGTCAATCGCGGCGATGTCGTCCAGTGCGAGACGATCCGGTACATGCGCGCCACGCTCGATGGCCGGGTCTATGATGCGTTCGGCAACCGCTACGTCTTCGAGGCGAAGCACGTGGGCGTTCGCCAGACCGATGCGGAAATCTTCGCGCGGTACGTGCCGCAGCTCGCGCACAATCGCATCTGCGATGGTGCTGACGGGGCCTATTTGTCCGCCTTCAAGGGCAACGGCGATTGGCTCATGTTTGAGTATGCGCCGGACGCGGCCTACGAGGCGGCGCTGCTCGAAGCCGAGGCGACGTTCTGGCAGCATGTGCTTGACGGTACGCCGCCTGCGCCCCTGCCGCTCCCGCCTACGCCAAAGCCTAAGGGCGTCCGCGAATACGACATGACCGGCTCGAACGAGTGGGCCAGCCATGCCGCTGACTACCTTGAGACGGTCCTTGCCGCCGATCGCCACGAGATCGCGAAGAAGGCGCTGAAAACCCTCGTGCCCGACGACGCCACTAAGGCGGCGGGCCACGGCATCATCATCAATCGAGACAAGCGGGGCGCGCTGCGCTTCGCCAGCCAGGAAGCTTGACCATGAATGCTATCGTCCAGTTCCAGCCCGCATCCGCAGTCCCCGCGCCGGTCGCAGCCGCCTTCACCTTCAGCGACATGGAGCGGGTCGCGCTCGCCATCGCCAAAGGTGGCCTGTTCGGTTCTAGCGACCCCAACGCGGTCCTGACGCTGTGTATGCTGGCCCATGCGGAAGGCCAGCATCCGGCCGTCGTGTTCCGCGACTATCACATCATCAGCGGCAAGCCCGCCAAGAAGTCCGAGGCTATGCAGCGCGACTTCCTTGCGGCTGGCGGCAAGATCGAATGGCACAAGCTGGAAGACGACTGCGTGGACGCCACGTTCAGCCATCCGCAAGGCGGTTCGGTTCGCATCTCGTGGGACAATGCCCGCGTCGCCCAGGCGCAGCTTGGCGGCAACGCCATGCACAAGAAATATCCGCGCCAGATGAAGAAGGCGCGCGTCATTGCCGAAGGCGTCCGCACCGTGTTCCCAATGGCGACCAGCGGTCTGTACGAGACTGGCGAAGTGCAGGACATGACGGTGCAGGACCGCCCCGCTGCTGTTGTCACCCCGGAGCCGCAGCGCGCCCGAGACATGGGCGATGCAGGCCGCGCCAAGGCAGAGACGTGGGTTCGCGATCAGATCGAAGCGGTAATGAATGCCGATGATTTGGACGCGCTCGATTTGGTCATGAGCAATGGGCACAAGGCCGTCGCCAAGCTGGCTCGCGAACATGCCGATCTGCATGGCGAGGTCCAGAAGGCCTACGAGGCGCGATCCGCTGAACTCAATGGCTTCACCACCCCCCTTGACCCCAACGCTGGTGAGAAGCGCGGCGATGAGGAGATGGGGGAGGCGGGGGAATGAGCGATACCGTTGAGATGTTCCGGGCGATTAAGGACATGCGGAAAGCCGAGCGCGAACGGTTCGGTGTTCCCTGTCCAATCTGCACCATAAAGCTGCCTCGTGCGCAGCCAAAGGTGCTTCTGCCTCGTCAGGTCTGCCGCGCACACAATCCCCATTATCAAGATCCGCGCCCGCACCTGACAGCCGAGGAATTTAACCGGGGCATGGAAGGCACCGGTTGGACGCAGGGGGCATAACCATGACCCACCTCTGCGCCACCCCGTCGACCAATCCCCCGCATGAATGCCCGGCCTGCTGCGCTCTGTTCGCGGCGGTCGAGGCGAAGTGGAGTAACACCCGTGGCTGACCAAATACCCGATAGCACGAAGCGGGATGCGATCGACATCCTCACGACGTATGCGGACTTCATTCGCAACGATGTGCGAGCCGACGATTTTGAGCGCCACCCGTATCTGCCTCATATCGAGCAGACGATAGAGGACCTTCGCGCCGCCCCGCCCGCGATGGATCGGGAGGCGGTGGAGCGAATGGTGGCTTTGGTGGAAGCGCTGTCGGATGTGCCCCGCGACACCGTGCTTGGTCAGAGTGGATATGCCTCCGAAGCCCGCTCAATCCGCGCTGCCCTCTCCACCCTCTCCGCAGACGCGATCCGCCAGGGGGAGGGGGATCGATATGCCAGTGATGCAGCAGCCAAGGCTCTTTATGATAGCTGGTCTGATCGGCCGGGTTGGGTGCCTTGGGTCGAGCGTGGCAATAGCGACATGCAGGAGCGTGCGCGCCGGGAGGTGGCGCTGTGAGCCAGCGGATCGATTGGGAGGGCACGGAAGCCCAGCAGCAACACGAGCGCATGAAGGCCTGCCGGGAGCGGTGCGCGCAATGGGGCGACGACGATTGCGACGGCGATGGCTCTTGCGACGAATGCGAAATGGACATGGACGAGGCGCTTGAAACGCCAGCTTCCCGCGCCCGCCGTCTCGCCACCCCCGCCTCTCACGCCAGCGATGGGGGAGAGGCATGAGGGAGGTGCTTGTCCCCGGTGGCACGCTCTGGGAAGGCGACTGCTTGTCCGTCATGCCGATACTGCCCAGCGGCAGCATAGACCTGATCCTGTGCGATCTCCCTTATGGGACCACACAGAACAAATGGGATAGCGTGATCGATCTACCCGCTCTGTGGGCAGAATATCGCCGCTTGCTAAAGCCCACCGGCGCGGTCGTTCTTACGTCTCAAGGCGCATTCACGGCGCGGCTCATTCTCTCGAATGAAAAGTGGTTCCGCTATAAGCTGGTATGGGAGAAATCCAAAGCTACCAACTTTCTGAATGCGAAAAAGCAGCCTTTGCGCAAGCACGAGGATGTTTGCGTCTTCTATCCCGGACAGCCAACTTACAACCCCCAGATGGGGGAGGGAGAGGCTTACGATAAGGGTGTACGCAAAGACCAGCAGACCGGCTCATATGGAAATTTCTCGGCGTCCCACGTCAAGAGCGAAGGTGGCCGCTACCCTACCGACGTTATCTATTTCAAGACGGCAGAAAGCGAGCCGGAGCGCACGGTTTGGCACGCCACACAGAAGCCTGTCGATCTCGGACGTTACTTGGTGCGGACTTATTCCAATCCTGGCGATATCGTGATGGACAATGCTTTCGGCAGCGGCAGCTTTTTAGTCGCGGCCCAGCGCGAGCAACGCCGTTTTATAGGCATCGAGCAAAACGAAGCCACTGAACTTTTCAAGGGCGAGCGTGTCGACTGCATGAAGGTAGCTGCGCGTCGCCTCGGTAGCGATAGGAGTATTGCAGCATGACCACCCAGACGCCGGATGCTGTGCGCGAGGCAGAAGGGCGTGGCGGTTTCGCTTGCCCGATCTGCGGTCAGGAAACGCCGC
>FWWM01017547.1_pt1 | contig 10373 bp, 6 predicted proteins | sample 2228351 | NCBI WGS metagenome assembly FWWM01 (sample SAMEA103939774, study PRJEB20133) | metagenome
TCCGGCGCGCGATGGCCGGGGCATCCGCCGCGTCCCCGAGCAGGGCCGCGACATACCGCTCCCGGGTCTCGGGGGAAGGCGGCGGGATCTGGACCTCGACGAGGTCGGGGACGTGCAGGAGGAGGTCGGGGAGCGGAGCGCGCGACGAGAAGACCAGAGGACCAGCGTGCGCAACGATCCGCGCGATGGCCTCCGGTCGTTCCAGCCAGGGTTCCGGGTCCTCGATCAGCGCCACGGCGTCCAGGAGGCGCGCGTCACGCAGAGCCAGCGCCAAGAGGCGCCCCTCACCTGCCCCGGGCGAGGGGCGTTGTCGCGTCTGGGGGCGGGGTGTCGCGAGCATGACCTGGCCGGCCTCGGCGAAAACCGCGGCGAGGAGGCGCCGGGTGGCGCTTGGGTCATTCCCCACGCACGCCAACCGGAAGGCCCTGGGAGACCGTCTGGCGGCCAGCGCGAGGGCCGACCGCACGCGGCGCACCGCGAGATCATCCCAGTAACCGGCCTGCAGGTCGTCCCGGGCCTTGACGAGCCGCGGGTCCGTGTCCGGGGCCCTTTCCGATGACAACCATGCGCGAAGGGTGGGTTCCAGGACGATGGGGTCCCGGGGACCGGGCGCGGAAACCCCGGGCGACTCGATCAGGACGTGGCGCCGGACGGCCCCGCCGGGACCGAGCGCGCGCAACAGCGTCCGGGTGCGCGCGTGGTCCAGGGCCCCGATGGTCTCGGCCAGGAACAGGGGCGTCAGACTGGACTCGATCGGGTCGCCGGCGCAGGAGCGGGCGACCTCTCGCAGGATCGGCGTGGTCTCGATCGCGTACAGGACCGCGACCAGGAGCACCTCGTCGTCCGAGAGGCCCAACGCAGGTCCCAGCCGTGCCAGGGGAGGGGGAGGCTCGGCGAGACGGGCGTCCTGGAAGGCCCGGTCGAGGCGTTCCCGCGCCGCCCTGGCCTCGTCCGTCGCACCCTGCAAGACCGGGGCATCCCCGACCGAGGCGAATCGCTCGACCTCGGCTGCGGGCACGTGGGTCGCAGAAGGCGCGACCCCGACCGCGCGCAACGCCTCGCAGCGGAAGACCAGCAGGGCCCGCGCGAACTCCCGGCACGCGCCCGCCAGGTCCACGGGCGGCCCCAAGTCGGCCGGCGACTGAAACGATGCCGGGCGCGTTGCGGCGGGCGGCAGGGGCGACTCCGTCATTGAAAGAGGGCCTGATACTGCTGCGTGAACGCCCGGTGCATCTCGTCCAGTTCAGATTGTTTTTCCTGGTCGAACTGTTGGGCCTGGCCGAGGGCTTCGCCCAGCAATTTCGAGACCGCCTCGATCGCCCCCGCATCCGCCGCCTTGCCCCCGTGGCCCTGGGCCTCCCGCACGAGGGCCTCGGCCTTCTGCGTGCGCTCGGCCCTGGTCTGCGTGGCGCGGCCCCGCAGTTGCGCGCCCAGGGACTCGGCCTGGGCCACGGCCTTGGCCCCCTGCTCGCCCTTCGCCTGGGCCGCGGCCTCCCGGATCTTCGAGACGTTCTGGCCGATGGCGGCGTCCACTTGCCCGTGGTGCTGCGCGATCGCGGCCAGGAGTTTCGACACCGCATCCTGGAGGGCCGCAATCTCTTCGTTCAACTGGATCTCGAGCGGGGTCAGGTCCTTGGCCTGGGCGGCATCCGCGTGCTTGTTCAGTTTCTCGAAGGACTTGCCGTACGTCGCCTCGTACTTCGCTGCATCGCCCTTGACCTGCTGCTCCTCCTTCTGCAGGGCCGCTTCCTGCTTCTTCGTCTCCTGGAGCGCCTGCTGCCCCGCGGCCTCGGCCTTCTGGTTGTCGGCGATGCGCTGGGCCCCCTTCTGCTCGCCCTCGGTCGCGGCCTGGGCCTCCTTCTGGGCCAACGTCTGCACCTTCTGGATTACCGCGGGCTCCTGGGCCAGGACCTGCTCCTGGGCTTGCGTCTGCTGGTCCGCCTCCTGCATCTTCTGGCCCACGTCCCCGAAACCGCCCGCGCCCTCCACGGCCTTCATGACCACGCCGGTCATGGCTTCGGTGACCTTGGCCTTGGCCCCCTCGAACTTGTCCACGACCCACAGGAAGACCCGCTTGTACCAGGGGATTTCGTCGCGGTTCACGCGACCTCCTGGGACGGCATCCTTGGCCCGCGAGCCCTCGGATTGTGCCTTGCCGAAGCCCTCCTTCCCTTTCTGCTGCTGCTTCTGCCCCTCCTGGACCTTCTGGCGGCCCTTCTGCACGTCCTGCTGCTCCTTCTGGAGCCCTTGCAGATGGCCTGCGGCCTCCTGTTGCGCGTGCTCGGCCCCCTTGCGGTGCTCCTGGGCGACCTTGATGATCTCCTGGCCTTCCACCTGGCCGGCCTTGGCGGACAGCACATGGTCCTCCGCGGCCTTGGCCATGCCCTTCATGACTTCGCGCTGGGCCTTGATGCCCTCCAGGTGCGCTGGCGCAGACGGCGTCTCCTTGGGCGGAATGGGCTCGTTCTTCAACAGCGGAGTCTCATTGTTCTTGAGCGACTGCTCGGTCGCCTTGTTGGCCCTCTCTACCGAGGCCTGGACCTGGGGGGTACAGGGGGGGCCGGCCTGGGGCCGGGGAGTCTGGGAGCCGCCCTGCAAGCCCTCCTTGAGCGTGTCCGCCGTCTGTCCGGGGAGCGCGTCCCGGGTCGCCTTCACCACGTCCACCAGGGCCTCCTTGCCCACCTGCCCGATCCGGCCGGCGTCCCACTGCCGGCCACGAACGACCGACTGGAACACGGTTCCGCTTGCGCTTTTGATGTAACTATCGAAGACCTCGGATCCACTTCGCAGGTTGCCAACGGGCTTGAACCTGGACTCCCATCCCGGAGACTTCTGCAATGACCTCGGGAGACTCTCGAAGTACTCCGCTCTTTTCGTACGCTGAATGTTTTTGAAGGTATAAGTCTTTCCGGTCTTGCTGGTGGCGGTACGCTGGTAGAGACGCCACGCCATCGCGTTCTTGTAGGCATCGTCCAGGGTGTCGGCGTACAGCGAGCGGATCTGGTTGCGATTCAGGATGCCCCAGCTCTCCGTCCACTTGCCGCGCAGCGCGCCGAGCGCTTCGCCTCCACCCTTGCGCAGGCCTCCCAGCACGGACGCGCCGCCCTTGCGGGCCTCGCGAAACCCCTTGAAGAACTTGCCCCCCATCCCCGCCGACAACGCCACCGAGAACCCCGCGCTCGCGAAGTCAATGAGGTCGCTGGCCAGTCGCTCCTGGTACTTGCGCCGCCGCTCCGGGTCCTTGGCGGTGACCATGAGGAGCACAGACACGATGGGGCGCAGGAGCGCCACCACGGCCTGCACGATCCCCAGGACGAAGTTGATCGCCTCGAGGACCTTGGACACCACGAATAAGGCCGAACCGATGGCCGGGATGGGTGGGATGGGGATGTAACGCGCGTAGGACACGATCCCCAGCACCGTGCCCAGCGGACCCGTGAACCCCGTGATGGCCCCGATGATGTTGTACACGTGGTCCAGGATGGGCGGAAGCCGGTCGATCCCCTTGGCCTTCGTGACGTCCGACCAGTCTGCGAACGCCTTGTGGAGGCCATCCCTGACCTTGGGGTCCCACAGGGCGAAGTTGCCGACGAAGGCGCTTCGCAGCGTCCCCCCCGCGAACCCGATGGCCTTGCTCGCCCATCCCACCTGGGCGGCGGGAGGCTGGGCTGCCGTCTCCGCGGACACGGTCGGACACGAATCCGCCGCGGCCTGGGAGGCGTTCAGGATCGTCTCGGACTGCTGGAGCGACGAGGGGACCGGGCTCTGCACGGACGCGTTGTTGGCCTCGGTCGAAGTCCAGCGGGGCATCGTCGTGCCCTCGGCCGGTCCTCCGCCGCCCTTTTGCTCGCCTGCTGCGGCTTTCTCGCCCCCCTTGCCCTCCGCCCCCGTCTCCTTCCCGCCCTGCGCGGCCTTCTTCCCGGCGTCCGCCGCCTTCTTCTCGCCTTCCGCGGCCTTGGACCCGGCCGCCTCGCCCTTCTCGGCCCCCTTGGCCTCGGGGGCCTTCTTCTGGTCCTTCGGGGTCTTCTCGACCGGCGGCGCTTCCTTCGCCTCCTTTGCCTCACCTGCGTCCTTTGCCTGCTTCGCGTCCTTCGCCTCTTTTGCGTCCTTTGCCTCCTTCGCAGGCTTCGCGTCCTTTGCCTCCTTTGTGTCCTGCGTGTCCTCGCCCCCCTGCGGCCCCTTCGAGGTGGTCGGCTCGTTCAACTGGGCCGCCCTGGCCCCCTTGGCCTGCCTGGCCTGGGCCTCTCCCTCCGAGGATTCGTCTTTCGCGACCTGCGCGTCGGCCGGAAGTTTCTTCTTCAAGTCATCTGGGTCATTCTTCTTCCTGGAATCCATTGTCCCACCCTCCTACGCAGGCCTGGGGTCTTGAGACCCCAGCGACCGAGCGATGGAGACTTCCGGCCCCACCCACGGGGCCTGCCTGGACCTTCCGTAGCGCGGGCTCGACTGGCCCGCGTCCCTGTCGGAGCCATCTCCTAAGCACGAATCGTACCATCAGAACACGAGCCCGCCGCAGGACGATGGGTCCCGGGCCGCACACTCGGCCGCCGCGGCCCGGAACTTCTCGTCACCGACCTCCTGCTTCAAGGCCGCAATCGCCTCGTCCACGCGCTGGACCTCATCGGCCGGCCCGTCGCGCGACAGCAGCGCCGTGCGGGCCACCATCAGCGCGTACAGGGCGTCCGTGATTCGCCCGGCCTTCCTGAACATGACCGACAGGCCGCGGCAGACCCCCGCGAACCGGTCCCAGAACCCGGTGGCCAGCGCGAAATCCCGGGCTCGGTGCGCGACCGCGACGGCCTCGTCGCCTCGCCCGAGGGCGTACAGGGCCGTGTACTGGTAAATCATCAGATCCAGGAGGCGCTCCCGGCGCTCTCGCAGCCGTTTCAGTTCGTGCGCTGAGACCCCTGTGCGCCAGCCGTACCCCTTCGCCTGGTCCGAGAACACGTAGTCCAGGTCCTCCATCTCCAGGGCGCGGCGGGCGTACGACAGCGCCGGCTCGTGTTTCCCTTGCGACAGGAGGGCCGACGCCAGGCGCAAGGCGAGGTGCGCCGCGTGCTCCGTGTCGTCCTCCCGGACCGTTTCCTCGAACAGGTCCGGCCCGACCGTCAGGAACTCCTCCGTGCGGCCCTGGTCCGCTGCCTCCATGGCCGCCCAGATGCGGTGGTAGTACCTGGCCGACTCCGAGGCGTCGCGGACCGCCATGGGGTGAAACGAGGCGTACAGGACGGGCACCTCGATGAGTGCCACCGTGAAGAGGATGGGGACGATCCGCCCTCGCCCGGGGGTCGTCAGAGGACGAAAGGCCGCGAGCAGGGGCCCGCAAGCGATCGCGGTCACCACGATCAGGCCGTACGACACGAGGAAGTCCATGACCACCGCCTCGACCACCGCGCCGACCGAGTCGCGAAACGAAAACACCGCGCCCAGCAGCAGGACACCGGTCCCGAGGAGGGCCGAGCGCCACTGGGCCACGAACCACTCGTTCTTCTGTCTCGAAAAGCCGAGGACGAAGGCCGCGAGCAAGGCAGATGCGACAAAAAAGGCCAGAAAAGCGAGCGGGACCGCGATGAGCCAGGAGGTGACGCCCGTCACGGCCGATAGCACGGCCCCGATCACCTCCGGTCCCAGGAGGACCGCTGCGGCGGCGAGCGCCGCTTGACGCGTGGTCCAGCGACCCGACGAGACCCGGATCACGGCCGCCGAATACAGGATGAGCCAGGGTGCGCTCAACGCGAGGAAGCCCAGGAAGGGGTGTGACTCCCCCGAGGAGGAGCCCGGCATGAGCCACTCCCCGATCTTCGCGGCCCCGCGTCCGAACACCCCGGAGCCGATGGAGGCGAGGACAAGATAGGCCCACAACGTAACGGCGTAGGTCAGGACGCCCGCGGGGACCTCGCCCTCCGAGAGGTGGATGACGAAATAGGCGCCGAAGAGCGGCAAGTAGAACGGCAGGAACGCGAACGCCGCCTTGACGACGAGACCCATGAAGGAGAGCAGGCCCCTGGCGCGGCCCTGGGCGAGGCCGATCACGCCGGCGAGAAGCCCGCCGGCGATGGAGACCGTCGCGAACCAGGTCCAGTCGGGGTCGTGACGCAGCGCGAGGGTGGTCACGGCCAGGCCCACGACCACGGCCACGAGCGAGAGATCCCAGGTTCCCTCCTGCCTCGGCATGGGTCATCCTCCCACGAACAGCCACGGCCAGTAGTTGAGCGGGATGGCCAGAAGGGTCACGGCGAACGCGAGGCGGGCGCCCAGGCCCTCCCTCGGCAGGCCGGGGACCACGAGCCACAAGGGGCCTGTCGAGGCGACCGCGACGACCTGGAGGATGGGCCAGGCGAGGGGATCCGCGCTGGCCCCCCCCAAGAGCGACAGGCCCACCCCTGCCGAGCAGCACCCCAGGCCCACGACCGCGAAGCGCCACAGCGCACGGGGCGCTTGCGGCGGCTCGCGTTCCTGGCCAGGGGTGCGGGCCTCGAGGGTTCGTCCGAGCCGGCGGCCTGCCACGACGCCCGCAGCGGCCGCGAGCCCGACGAGCGCGGCCCTGTTCTCGTTTCGAGTGGCCGCCCACGTCGTGAGCGCCAGCGCCAGGGCGCCTAGCCACAGGACCCCAGCCAACATGAGGCCTGCCTTCCCGCTCGCCCGGCGTCTGGCCACGCGATGATGAAGCGCCCCAAGGGGCGCGGCCCACGGCACGGCCAGGGGCACGAAGTACCTCGCGTCCCTGTCCGCCCAATCGAGCCACGCCGCGACCCGTGGCGCGAACAAGGAGACGCAATGGGCGAGGGTCGCAAGACCCCAGGACGCCGTCACGCATCCGGCGAAGAAGGCCCTGTCGTGGGCGAGCCCCATTTCGCGGAGGACGTACCGCGCGCCGGCCTCGGTCAAGACCGGCAGGTAGAGCCCGAGGAGGACGATCAGGGCGATGACCGGCCACAACACCAGGTGTTCGAGGACCGCGAACGCCGCTGTCCCGCCGTCAGTGTCTCCATCGCCCTCGCAGCTGGGCTTGACCCGGCGGAACAGCCATCCCGGGATCGCGAGGATCAGGCCGCACGTGTAAGCGACGCCGAGCAGCCAGACCCACAAGGGCGTCTCGGTGGCACCGGTGACCCGCGCCGCAAGGGACACCCCGGTCGCCACGAGGATGACCAGGACGACGAGAACGAGAAACAAGCGGTCGTCCACGCCCCTCTTCATGCCTGGCCTCCCAGGGCGGTCGAGGCGATTTCGAGCATGGCGCGCTCCTCGGTCCACTGGAGAGTCTGTGCGCCCTGGGCCGCGACCTCGATCACGTGGGCCGAGGCGTGGAGGTCCTGCGCGACCGCCCGGAAACCGGCAGAGGCGAGGACCGAGACCACGAAGCCGGTCCGGTCGCGGACCTTGAAGCGCTCGCCCGCGGCCTCTTCGAGTCGGGCGGCCGCCTCCTCGGGGCCTCGTGCACCGGCCAGGTCCGCAGGCAAGCCCACGACGAAATCCACGCCCTGCGAGGCTCCAGATACGCAGGACACCTCCCCGAGCGACTGGCGGAAATCGTCCGGCTGGTACTCGCCGGCGGCCAGCCTCAGCGCGCCGCGAAGCACCAGGAGGTCCGCAGCCTCCCGCCGGGCCTCGTTGGCGGATGCGGCCTCGATCACGGACGCGAGCACGGGCCAGGCGTCCCCGTGCTGCCCGAGCCTCGTCATGGCGTGGACCCGGCCGGCCCGGGCCCAGGCCCGGTGCCACTGGGCCAGGGACCCGTAGGGGGCCTCGATGGATGCCGCGACCTGCTCGGCGCGCGAAAAACCTTCGGCCGCGAGCGCAGGCTCGCCACGCACGATGTCGGCCAGCCCCAGGGCCAGAAGGACCTCCGGCTCGAACGCCGGCGGAAGGCCATCCGCGTGAAGCCCCTGGAGCGCCTCCATTCCCTTCCCCACCTCGCCGTTCTGAAGGAGCGCCCGCCCGAACAGGGCGCGACAGGTCCGGACCACCCGCTCATCGCCCCCCCGCCCGGCCTCCGCGACCGCGGCCTCGCACTCCTCGGTCGCTGCGAGGAACCGCCGGTCCGCGATGCTCGCGCGTCCACACGCCGCCATGATCAACGCCCTCGGCAACGGCGGCAGGTCGTCCGAGAGGCGCTGTGCGACCCACGCGGCCATGGCCCGCACGACCGCGGACCTCGACGACCACGGCCCCATCCCCCACACGGCCTGGGCCGCCACCAGGGGCAACCTCTCTTCCGGCACGCCCGCGAGCAACCGCCCCATGAGGGCCATGGCCTCGTCGTGGGTCAAGAAATCCGTGGCGGCCTCGTTCATTTCCGGCAACGGACCTCGGTCCGCTCGAGGGCGAACACGAGGGGGCTCATCCTGGTTGCTCGCGCGTGGCATCAAGATTGTTCGTCGCCTACTCCAGGTTCTCCAGGTCCGCCAGGTCCTGAAGTCGGCCGGACACCCTCTTGGTCTGTTTCAAGTGCTCCAGGTCAATGAAGTGGACGGCGACCCCATCAATCTCCGAGACGATTCGGCTCGCGTAACACTCGGAGAAGTCCACGCCGGGCAGGGTGGTCAGGATGTCAATGCGGATCGGGGGGTAGCCCAGCTGGATGACCTGGTCGGGGACCAGGAAGTCGTCCGCCTTCAGCCCGAGAGAGACAAAGCCAAACCGCTCCAATGCCGCGATCAAGCGGGCCGCGTTCTCGGCAGTCGGCTCGATCCAGGCGTCCAGGTCCTTCGTGTAACGGGGATACCCGTGGAAGGCGACCGCGTAGGCCCCGACCACGAGGTAGCGAACACCGTTATCGTTTAGTGATTGTATAAACTCTTTGAAATCTCGGTTCAACACCGTATCTCCAGCGATGGTATTCCTGACGGATGGCCTCCAGGGCGGTCAGGCGCGCCGCGTATGCCTGCGTGCGCCAGTACGAGGCGTCCGACTTCTTGTCGCCCAGCCGGAGCCGAGTGACCACTTTGGCCATCCGAGGCATCGGGTCCTCCGCTGGTGGCGCGTTGGCCTGTCCGCCGCCATTGTAAACCAGGTGGAGGGAAAGAGGCCCGCGGTCATCTCCGTGCGTGGGACATCGCACCACGCCAGACGACCCCAGTTTCGCGGCGGCGACACGGTCGCCCCCCGGTCACCTCTCTTCGACCTCCTCGCGGACCACGCGGCCCAGGGCTCGGTACTCGGCGTCCGCGGCCTGGCGCAAGCGGTCCTGCGAAATCCCGCCTCCCTCCTCGGCCGCCATGTACGCGGCCCGCAACACCGCGTTCCGGATGTGGCCCCCGCTCATCTCGTACGAGCGCGCCAGCACCCCGAAGTCCAAATCCCCCTCCACCTCCGCCTCCGCCGGCACCATCCCCCGCCAGATCCGCTCCCGCTCCCCCGCGTCCGGCATCGGGAAGTGCACCGTGTACCGCAACCTCCTGCGGAACGCCTCGTCCAGCAGCCGGTCGTTGTTCGTGGTCAGGACCACGACCCCCTCGTACCGCTCCATCCGCTGGAGCAGGTAGTTCACCTCCATGTTCGCATACCGGTCCGTGGCCGTGCCCCCGCTCGTCCGCCGCCCGAACAGGGAGTCCGCCTCGTCGAACAACAGCATCACCTGGCCCCGCTCCGCCTCGTCAAAGACGCGGGCGAGGTGCTTCTCGGTCTCGCCGATGTACTTGTCCACCACTCGGGAGAGGTCCACGCGATAGACCTCGAGCCCGAGTTCGCGGGCCACGATGCCTGCGGCCATGGTCTTGCCCGTGCCAGGCGGGCCGTAAAAGAGGGCGGTCCAGCCGCCGCCGCGCCCGACCTTGGCGGCGAATCCCCACTGGCGCAGGACCCTCTCGCGGTGGCGGAAGCCCGCGATCATCTCGCGCAGATGCGCGAGCGACTCCTCCGGCAGGACCAGGTCCTCCATCCCCTGGCCCACGGGGACAGTGTCGGCCAGGTCCCCGATCCGCGCCCGAACATGGTCGCGCAGGCACCGGGCCAGGGTTCCCGCGCTCAGAACCGGCCGGCGGCGGCCCCCGGGACCGAACGCCAACGACGAGTCGTTCAACACCGCGCCCGACGCGGCCGAGACCGCGGCGGCGACCCGGCCGGGGGGCAGGGGAAGCCCGGCCAGGAGCCTCCGCAGCCCGTCGGGGTCGGGCAGGGTCACGTCGCGCGGCGCGGCTCGGGCCGCGACCGCGAGCAGGTAGGCCGTGGTAGGGGAGGGCAGGGGGACCTCCACCACGGCGACTCGACCGTCCAGACCCACGGGCCGGCGGGAACAGGCGACGAAGACGGGTCGGGCCATGATCGCCGCCGTATCGGCCGTGGTCCTGGATACGTCCAGGTCTCCCGCGGCGGCGTCGTCCAGGAGCACGAGGAGGGGGCGCTGCCGCAGGAGGGCCTCCCGGGCCGCG
>FWWM01017548.1_pt1 | contig 10373 bp, 8 predicted proteins | sample 2228351 | NCBI WGS metagenome assembly FWWM01 (sample SAMEA103939774, study PRJEB20133) | metagenome
CGCGCGCACCGAAAGAGATCTACCGGCGCAATCAGAACCGCATCGGCCGTGTGACCGCGCACATCCACAAAGGAAAACCCTTCGACCAGGTGGTCAAGAAGGTGGAGGCGGCCCTGACAGAACTCCAGCTCCCCGCCGACTATCGTCTGACAATTGCCGGCGAGGAACAGAAGCGCCGTGAGGCCTTCCACAACCTCGGCTTTGCCCTCCTGCTCTCAGTGGTGTTGGTCTACATGGTTCTCGCCGCCCAGTTCGAGTCGCTCATCCACCCCCTGACGGTGATGCTGAGCGTGCCCCTTGCGGGCGTAGGCTCGATTGTGGCCTTCTTCCTGGCCGGCAAGTCGCTGAATATCATGGCCTACATTGGCCTCATCATGCTCGCGGGGATTGCCGTCAACGACTCCATCATTCTGGTGGACGCCATCAATCGCCTGAGGGGAGAAGGGTTCAAGCTGCAGGAGGCAATCATCGAGGCAGGCAGGCGCCGCATCAGGCCCATCATTATGACCAGCCTGACCACCATCCTGGCACTCTTGCCGTTGACGTTTGGCTTCGGCCAGGGGGCGGCGCTCCGTGCGCCCATGGCCTTAGCGGTCATCGGTGGTCTGGTAACCTCAACACTTCTGACCCTGGTGGTGATCCCCTGCGTATACCTGGTCCTCGACCAGCTCCGCTCCCGGCTGCGACCAAGGGGCTGATGAGCTGTCGGAGCGAACTACTGCAACGAAGGAAGTGCAAGGGTGCGTTTCATCTACCAACGCAAGACGCTGATTAGCATGCTCTTCGTGGGCATGACCCTGCTCGGGGTCGTGTCCTACCGCCAGCTCCCCATCGAGCTCTTGCCCAATGCCGAGTTGCCGTTTCTCATCGTGCAGGTCTCCGGGCAGTTGGACCTCGATCCCTCCTACATGGAGCGACATGCCATCATCCCCCTGGAAGGCGCCATCGGTTCGCTGCAAGGGGTGGAACGCATCGACTCCTTCGCCGAACCGCGCCGCGGCATGATCTTCGTCTACTACGCCCAGGGCACTAACCTCAAGTACGCCTATCTGCGGCTGCATGAGAAGGTGGACCTGGTGAAGAACACGCTTGGAGAGGAGTTCAACGTCAATGTCGTGCGCGTGGATGTGGACCAGCTGGCCAATCAGTTCATGGAGCTGCAGGTGCGTGGGGGCGGGGACGTGGACCGCGTGCGACATCTGGTGGACACCGAGGTAGTGCCGGAGCTGGAAAAGATCGACGGCATCGCTTCGGTCGTGGTCTCCGGCGGGCGTCAAAAATCGGTGGAGATCGTCCTTGACGAGGAGGCGTGCAAGGCCCACGGGGTCACCGCCGCCCAGATTCGCAATCTCATCCGCCTCAACAGCCGCACCACCACCTTCGTGGGCCGCACCTTCCGTGGCGACAGGCAGTTCTTTGTCAACGTGGTCGCCGACTACACCGACGTGCGGGATCTGGAGAACCTGGTGGTGCGCCGCCAGGGCCCGGTCCTGCTCCGCGATGTGGCCCAGGTCTTTGTCGGGGTCAAGGAGGAGACCTCCCTCAGCCACGTCAACGGCAAAGAGGCGGTCACCGTGCAGCTGGTCCGTGACGCCCAAACCAATCTCATCTCCCTCTCGCACGCCACCAAGGCCACCATTGCCCGCTTGAACAGGGAGCTGCGCGGCAAAGACCTGGAGATCGTCATCCAGAGCAACCTCGCCGATGACATGGAGAACAACGTCAACCTGATCATCAAACTCGCCCTGGTTGGCGGCTGTCTGGCAGTGGCGGTGCTCTGGCTCTTCTTGCGCAATCTACGCCTGGTGACCACTATCGTTGTGGCCATCCCCATTTCCATTTTCACCGCCCTCAACCTTTTCTACGCCTTTGGCATCACGCTCAACAGCCTGACCCTCGTGGGTATCGCCCTGGTGGTGGGGATGCTCCTGGACAATAGCGTGGTGGTTTTGGAAAACGTCTACCGGCATGCGGCCCATGGTCGCTCTGCCGACGAGGCCGTGACCAGGGGCACGCGCGAAGTCTGGCGCTCGATTGTGGCCGCGACTTTGACCACCGTGGTGGTCTTTCTCCCCTTTGTCTTTTCCAGCAACTTTCTCATCCGCCTTTTCGGCCGGCACATCGGTGTCTCGGTGGTCTCCACGCTGCTGGTGTCGCTCGGGGTCGCGCTGCTGTTAGTGCCGATGACGACCCACTACTTTTTGAGCCGTGGCCATGTAGGCAGGCAAATCGAGTTCCGCATCGTCTCGCAGAAAAATCGCCTGCTACAGATTTACACGCTGCTGCTCAAGTCGTGCATGCGCTTTCCGGTGCGCACCATCGGCACGGCCTTTGTGCTCTTTGTCGCTGGCGTGGTCATCTCCCTGGCGGTGAGCCTGAACGTGGCCCGTGAGGTGCAGACTACCGACATCAACCTGTACTTGACCATGGCCAGCGGCGCCACCCTGGAAGCTACCGACGCGGTCACCAGTGAGCTGGAGAAACGGCTGGACAACCTTCCTGAGAAGCAGGACATCGTCAGTAAGGTTTATGAGGAGGAGGCGGTCGTCACCGTCAAGCTGCGCAAGGACTACCAAAAGGTCAAGAATCGCTCCATTGCGCAGATTAAGAGCGACATTCAGGAGCGGGTGCGGGATTTTCGGCTGGCAGAGGTGAGCTTCGAGCAGCCCCGTGCCAGCCGGCGCTTCCGGGGCGGCGGTGGGCGCGTGAACCCCGGTGCCTCTTTCGAGCGCCTGCTGGGCATGGGTACGCAAACAGAGTCGATTGTGGTCAAAGGGACCGACTTTGCCCGCATGCGCAACGTGGCCGAAGACCTGCGCTACTACCTGCAAAACATCGAGTCGGTGCAGTCGGTGCGCCTAAACGTTTCGGAAAACCGGCCGGAGTTGCATCTACTCTTCGACAAGGCCCTCATGAGCGAGTACGACGTCACCCTGGCGACGGTGGCAGCAGAGCTGATGGGCTTCCAGCGCGAGTTCTCCTCCGGGCTGCAGTTCAAGCAGGGTACCGATGAGTACGAGATCGTCATTCGCGGCACCGCGCAGGACCGCGACAAGACCGTCGACGATTTGCGGCACTTGCGCGTGCCCTCACAGAGCGGCGGCCTTTACGAACTGCAGCAACTGAGCCGCATCGTCTACGCCACAGGACTAGCCACCATCAATCGGGTGAACCAGGAGAAACAGATTGAGGTCACCTACCAGTTCCTCCCCGAGGTGAATGCCTCCAAGACCTTGCGCGAGGGGGCACGTGCCGAGGTGGCCGAACTCCTGGGGAATCTCACCATTCCCACCGGCATCGCCGTGGAGATGGTGCAACCGGAATCGGAGCTGCGCGAGTTCTACTACCTCATCGGCGCCGCCGTGGTGCTCATCTACATGATCTTGGCAGCAGTGTTCGAGTCCCTGTGGCTGCCCTTTGTGGTCTTGTTCTCCATCCCTTTCGCGGCCATCGGTTCCTTCGCGGCTCTCATCGCCACCGGCAACTCGCTGCTCAATGCCAACACCCTGACCGGCTTTCTCATCCTCTTCGGCATCGTGGTCAACAACGGCATCATTCTCATTGACTACACCCGGATCTTGCGCAGTCGGGGCTTCCGCCGCTCGCGCGCCCTGTTGGTAGCAGGTCAGGCGCGCGTGCGCCCGATCCTGATCACGGCCATCACCACCATCGTCGGTATGTTCCCACTGGCCATGGGCAAGGCCGAGTACGTGACCCACATCGGGGCACCCTTTGCCATCACGGTGATCGGCGGCCTGAGCATGAGCACCCTGCTGACCCTGGTGTTCATCCCCACCGTCTACGCCGGCCTGGAGACCCTCCTGCGCTGGATCGCTGGCCTGAACTGGCGCATCAAGGCGGCGCAAGGGGCCGCACTGGCCCTCGGCTGCTGGCTGATCTTCAGCGCCGTGGACAGCGCGTTCTGGAAGGGCGTGGATCTGCTGGTGCTGCTCATGCTCATCCCCGCCGTCACCTACTTCTTGATAACCAGCCTGCGCCGGGCAAAAAGCGAGCTCATCCCTGCCGATGCCCCCATCGTCATCCGGCTGCAGAACCTGGTAAAGATCTACGACCAGGAGATGCGCTTTGTGCGGGAGTGGAAGAAAGGCAAAGTGATCAGGGAAAAGGCCGGTTTGCATCGGCGCTTCACCTCCCTGCGCGACTTTGACCAGTTCGTCTGGCAGGTGCCATTGCTCGGCTTTCTCATCTATTTCGTCCATTTCTATCTGCGCAGCGCCTTCTGGTACGTGCCGCTGTCCTTGGCGCTTTACTTCTACATGCTCATGCTGCTGAAGCCAGTCGGGGTTTACCTACGGCATCATTTCCAGCGGAGGCCCCAGCGGCAGCTGCGCGAGTTGGGCGACTACCTGCAAACCGTCTGGCTGTGGGCATTTCCCCTTTTGACTTTGCTCCTCTTCCAGCTGCGGTGGAAGCGCATCGGTGTGGTGACGGTGGTGGGCGCCTTGTGGTATGTAGGGCTGGGCATCCACACCCTGGCGCGTCGTCTGTATGAGAAACGGGTGAACGTGGCGCGCATAGGTGGGCGTTTTGGCGGCCTGCGCCGCGCCCTTTATCGCCTTGTGCTGGCCATTCCGATCATCGGGAAAAAGAAGACGCCATTTCGCGCCCTGGATCAGGTCTCTCTGGAGATTGGCAGCGGCATGTTTGGCCTACTTGGACCTAACGGCGCCGGCAAGACAACGATGATGCGCATCATCTGCGGCGTGCTCAACCAAAGCCACGGCAAGGTGTGGATCAACGGCATAGATGCCAGCCAGAAGCGCGAGGAGCTGCAGGGACTGATCGGCTACTTGCCCCAGGAGTTCGGCAGCTACGAGAACATGACTGCCTATGAGTTCTTGGACTATCAGGCGATCCTGAAGCACATCCTGGACCCGGAGGAGAGGCGCCGCCGGGTGGAGTACGTACTCGATGCCGTGCACATGAGCGATCACCGCGATGAAAAGATCGGCTCCTTCTCCGGCGGTATGAAGCAGCGTATAGGCATCGCGCAGACGCTCCTGCACTTGCCGCGCATTCTGGTGGTGGACGAGCCCACGGCCGGCCTTGACCCCAGGGAACGCATCCGCTTTCGCAACCTTTTGGTGGAGTTGAGCAAGGAACGGGTGGTCATCTTTTCCACACACATCATCGAGGACATCTCCAGCTCGTGCAATCGGGTAGCGGTGCTGCATCGCGGCAGGCTGCGCTATCTGGGCGCACCGCAGGAGATGGCACGCCTGGCCGAGGGGCATGTGTGGCAAGTGCACGTGCCGGCGGCGGAGTTCGATGCCTTGCGCCGCCAGTTGATGGTGGTCCACCACATGCGCGACGGCGCTCGTATTCGGGTGCGCTGCCTGGCGCCCACGGCCCCCACGCCGGAGGCCATCCCGGTGCGCCCGTCGCTTGAGGACGCCTACTTGTGGCTCCTGCGCCAGGACGGGAGGCACCCTGGAGACTGAGGTCTATCCATTCACCAGGTGAGATGAGGCTATGACTTTTCGCTCACAACTGCGCACCTACAGCGACGTAGCGCAACGGCTGATCCGCTACAACGTGAAGATCATCTTCGCCAACAGGTTCTTCTACTTCTTGCTGGCGGCGCTTGCGTTCTTCATCGTCGTCACCCTGATCAACGTCTTCTCGGACAACCCACCGACCGAGGCCACTGTCTACTACCTGTTGCTGCTCCCGGGGCTGCTGGTGATTTTCTACCCCACCGTGTTCGGCATCCAGAGCGACGTGGACGCGCGCATGATCGAAATCATCTTCGGCATCCCCAACTACCGGTACAAGGTCTGGCTCGTCAGGCTGCTGCTGGTGGCGGTGGTGGTAATGGTGGTGCTATTGGCGCTGAGCATAGTCAGCAGCCTCGCCCTGGTCCGTGTAGGGGTGGTGGAGATGGTCTACCAGCTTGCCCATCCGGTCCTCTTCTTGGGAGCTGTAGCCTTCATGGTTTCCACTTTGGTGCGCAACGGCAACGGCACCGCCGTGGTCATGGTGGCACTCGGCCTTGGCTTCTGGATCGCCGGCGGTATGCTCCGTACCAGCCGCTGGAATCTTTTTCTTAACCCGTTTCAGACGCCGAGCAACATCAACGAGGCCATCTGGGCAAGTGTAGTGGCCAATAATCGCCTCTACATGCTCGTGGGAATGACCGTGGCCATACTCTTCGGCCTGCTCAACTTGCAGAAGAGGGAAAAGTTTATTTCCTGAGACGGTTCCGCCATGCATGTGTTGCCAACAACGCAGTGAGTCAATTGGGCATAAGAAACGGAGGTGTTCCTATGGAAGCAACAGCTGTGCGACGAGTGACAATGGCCCTGCTCTTTCTGGGCCTGGGGGCAGCCGTAGCTACTGCCGGCGACGGCTTCACCCTGCGCTACAAGGCCAAGCCGGGCAAGGTGTTGCGCTACGAGCGGAAGGAGACGGCCACCAGGGAGATGGAACGCGGCGGGCAGTCCATGCAGACCAGTTCGCAGAGGAGCATGGAGTGCGACTTGTGGGCCGAGAGCACCGACACCGAGCTCTGCTTCACTCTGACCGTGCGCAAGATCCAAGGGAGCATGCAAGGGATGCGTGGCAGCCGCACCCTGGACCTCAAGGACTTTGAGGGTAAGCGCGTGCGCTGGTGCATTGACCAGCTCGGCAAGGAGAAGGAATTTACCCCCATCGACGAACTGCCGCGACCTGGGCGGGAGGGCGAGCGCGGACCCCGCATGGGCATGGGACTAATGGCTCCGCCGGAGAGGTTGCTGCGCCTCACCTTCCTCAGCCTGCCGGAAAAGCCGGTGCAGATCGGCGACACCTGGAAGGTCAGCTACACCGACTCCACCTCGCCTGGGGGCGGGCCTTTCATGCGCCGCGAAATCGAAAAGGGCACCACCACCTACACCGTGCTGGAGGAAAAGAAGAAGAACGGCTTCAAGTGTCTGCACATCAAGACCGAGACTACCTATAGCCGCGAGGGCTATGGCAGCGGGCGCGGCGGCGAAATGAGCTCCGAAGGCGAGGGCAAAGTCCTGGGCGATGCCTGGTTCGCCCATGAACAAGGCATCCTGATTGAGTACACTACGGAGGACAGCTTCGAGGGGACTACTGCCTTCTCTGGTGGGCAGATGAGCGGCACCTCGGCGGTGAGCAGCGACACCAAGGTCACCCTCAAGCTCCTCAAGTGAGGCTTTTGTGCCACTGGCTGCAGCCTTATGTACCAGGGCCCCGGCAGCGTCGTCTCCGGGGCCTTGTCATTGCGTCATTTGGACTCCTTCCGCCTCCGGCCACCTCGGCCAGGGATCAAGGCTAGGGCCAGTCCCTCCTTAGGGCGCTCGCCGCGGCGCAGGCGGGGTAAAGAGCGAATCGGGCAACTCCACGTTAAACTCCACTCTGTCAGTGAGGATGATATTGTCCAGTTCGCCACCCAGCCTGGTCTCTTTGTAATGCTCCACCATGACCCCGTCCACCGAGCGGAAATCGTCCAGGTAGGTCTCCGAGCGCAAGAGCATGCCGCGGCGCAGGACCTCGTCGTCCCAGCGCCGCTCCAGGAGCGTGTCTTTGTCCAAATAGACGCGCAGTACGTCACCGTTTGCCAGAGACACCTCCACCACGTGAGTCTTTTTCCCCTTGACGTAAGCCTCCCCTGCCAGGCGCAGCCGGTGGCCCTTTTTGCGATAGTCCACCAGCGGCCCGTCAAAATCGGCCAGTTCGACCAGATCCTTCGCCTGTGCCGGGTCGATCATCAGGGGCTCATCTCCTGCCAACACCGGATTCATCACCCACGCCAGCCGGCCGTCATAAGCGGCGAGCATGGTGCCGCCTTCGTAAGGATAACTGAGGCGCACCCGGTTGGGCCTCTTGGCAAGGAGCTCAAACGGCATGCGCGCCTCGCCTTGCACAAGGGTGCCGGTGATGCGTTTGGAGCTGATGGACTTGATCCTCTCGTAGCCGCCCCGGGCCTGTATGTGCTTGTCCACGATGCGTTCAACCTTAGGCGAACAGGAAAGTGAGGCAACGACCAGACCACCACATGTGAGAACCGTGCTGAACTTCATCTACTGTCCTTTCTGAGAATGAGAAGCGGAGCCGTGCGCATCTTGAAAGGGAACCAGCCAATCCCCTGCCTGCTGGCCGCTTTGGCCGGCCCCTTCGCCCGTGCAGGCAGGGGCGTCTGCTTCATGTGCGCAGGTAGGAGGCGCCGTTGACGTCCACGATAGCGCCGGTGAGGTATTCGTTTCCCGGAGCCGCGAGAAACAGCACGGCGCGCGCCACCTCTTCCGGGAGGGCCAGGCGCCCGAAGGGGATCTGCTTAAGAATTGCTTCGCCTTCTGGCGTCCCAAGACGGCTGGTTACCCCTTCTGTGGCGACAAAGCCGGGTGCGACCACCGCCACGTAGATCTGATGGCGCGCCAGGGCCACCGCCAGCGACTGGCTCATGGCATTGAGCCCCGCCTTGGCCGCGCCGTATGCAGGCTTGTCCGGCTCGCCGCGAAACGCACCCCGGGAGGAGACGTTGACAATGCGGCCGCCTCCTTGCGTGAGCATCTGCTGTACCGTCCAGTAGGTAACCTGGGCCGCGCTCATCAGGTTTGCGGCCAGGGTACGCTGCCAGGCCTGTACCCACTCTTCGTAGCTCAGCTCGGTGAGTCGATGCGGCGGCCCTGCCCCACCGGCATTGTTGATCAACACATCCAGGCGGCCGAAGGCAGCCACCGTCTCCTGCACCAAACGCCGCGCCTCCTCGGCGTCACGCACATCTGCCTGCACCGCCAGATGCGGGCCGCCAGGGAGTTCGGCCACCAAACTCTCGGCGGCATCGCGACTGACGCGAAAGTTCACGGCCACCCGGGCACCAGCATGGGCAAAGGCGGTAGAGATGGCCCTGCCGATGCCGCGCGCCCCGCCGGTCACCAACACACACTTGCCGGCAAATTGCATGAATGTATACTTCCTCTGGTGAACGGTTACACGCGGTGGGCGGCGAGGTCTAGCGCCCGCGCCCGCGCGATCTGATGATGCACGTGCAGCAACCCCCCAGCTACCAGCAGTGTCACCCCAATGAACGCCAGACGGCCAATTTGGGGCTGCGTCAGAAGGAGATAGTCATACGCGCCGTGATAGGCCACGGCTACGGTGAGTCCAGTGACTAGGTGGCGCCGTCTGGCCTCCTTGCTTCCGGCAAAGTGCGACAAACCCACATGGTAGCCCATAAGGGCCGAGGCAATGGCATGCATGGGCACGGCCGTGAAGGCACGCGCGATTGCCACCTTCACGCCGGCATCCAGTACGAAGATGATGTTTTCCAGACAGGCAAACCCTAAACTGGCCACCACCGTGTACACGATCCCATCCAACACCTCGTCAAATGCGCGGACGCGGTAGCAGCAAACCAGCACCACCAGCACCTTCAACCCCTCCTCGCACAGGGCCACGACCAGGAACGCCTCAACCGCCCGGCGCAGCAGTGGCGCGGCTATCTGCTCCGCAACAAACGAGGAAAAGGCGGCCTCCACAAAGGCAGCTGGGATGGTCGCTGCAAAACCCCAGGCAAAGGCACGCACCACCAGTCCCTTGGGCTCCGGACGCCGTCGGTCCTGGGAGTAGAAGTACGCCACCAAATAGAGCGACGGAGCCACCGCCATCGTCAGCGAGAGCGCGAAGTGCATACTCTGCTCACCACCTCAGCCTGGTAGGCAAGAAAAATGGATGACGTTCCTTCTGGCTGTGCTCAATACTCCTCAAGCAGCCTCTTCTGGCCAGTGAGGCCCTGGATCTCGGTAATGTCCTGTGTCGCCTCCAGACAGCCAAGGTAGTTGCCCTGTTCGTCCCGGAGCGCATAGTACTCGATGAGAATCTTGTGCGGCCGGTCTTGTCCCTCCGGATGGAGGTCGATCCAGAAGCGCGCCTTGTCGCGTGTGCCGGCCTTCATCTCTGCAAGGATCCTCTCCACCAGCGCCAGGCTCTTTTGCGGGTGGCAGTTGCGCACGTTTCTGCCCAACGCTCCTTCTGGACGCCGGAAGGTGCGCGAGCGGTGTTTGTTCCATGCCACCACCCGGTCATCCTTGTCCACCACCGAAAACTCTATTGGCAGGGCCTCAAGGAGAGCCTCAAGCATCTTCTGGTCAAGGGCACCAATCATAGCTGTCTCCTCCGAGTGTGGTGAATGTGCGGTTCTTCCTTTCTGGCAGGGGCGGAGCCCGATCCCCGACAATGGAAAGTTGCGCTGTTGACGCCACTGCTCCTGCCTCACCCCTGGCGGCTCGTGCGACCCACACGGCAGCCGAGGTAGGTACCTCGTTGTTCTTGCTGCCCCGCGGCCCGGCCCAAAGGGCACCGCCAACGGGCAACCGCAGACAGCGCAAAGGAAGGCCGAGCAGCTC
>FWWM01017549.1_pt1 | contig 10371 bp, 8 predicted proteins | sample 2228351 | NCBI WGS metagenome assembly FWWM01 (sample SAMEA103939774, study PRJEB20133) | metagenome
GTTCGGTATCCACGCCGACCTGAGGGATGACCTGGAGGGGGCCCTGGTAGCCCTTTTTGCGCAGGATTTGGGCGGCCTCGTGGTTTCCGGCGACGGCATAGTGGGCATGGGAGAGGGTATAGCGTTCGAACCAGGAGAAGGGTGGGGGGAGGCGGCGGTGGAGGTTGGCCCAGTTGAAAAAGAGGGCCTTGCTTCCTATGTGCATTGAAAGGCGCATCGCCTGGAAGGTGGCCAGGTTGAACGATTCTTCGTCAATGTGCAGCACGTCCGGCCGCTCCTGCTCCAGCAGTCGCCTCAGCCCCGGCCAGAAGTAGAGGTGAAACCGGCCGTTCAGGGCGATCGGGCGGACGAGCAGGCGGTACCCCCGCAGATGGCTCCGTTCCAGGGGAACCCGCCCCACCCCCAGCTCGCGCCAGTAGGGGGGGACGACCACCGTCAGGTTGACCTCCCTCGCCAGGTGCTCCAACTGGCGCTGGTAGGTTCCGATCAGGAAGGTCTTGCTCAGAATCAGGAGGTTCATCACACCGGTCCGCCAGGGTCCTACATGCGGGTGGAGGCCTCGATGCCCAGGAGGCCCAGGCCGTTGCGAATCGCCTGCCCCACGGCGGCGACCAGGCAGAGACGGGCCTCCCGGAGGCCGGTCGGCGCCCCCAGGAGGGAAAGGTCCCGCCAGAGTTGGCCAAAGTCGCGGGCGGTCTCGTAGAGCCAGTCGGCGACGATGTGCGGGGCAAACTCCTCCGCCGCCGTCCGCACCGCCTGGGGAAAGCGGGCTAGGTCTTTGATCAGGGCCTGCTCCTGCGCCTCGGTTAGCAGGCCGGCCTCGCAGGTCTCGGGTATGCCCCCGCCCTTCTCCAGAACACTCTGGCAGCGGGTGTGGGCGTACTGGATGTAGGGAGCGGTGTTCCCCTCCATACTGAGCATGCGTTCCCAGTCAAAGAGGATGTCCCGCCGCCGATCCTGGTAGAGGTCGTTGTAGATGAGCGCGCCGATGCCCACCTGCTGGGCGATGCGCTCCTTTTCCTCCGGCGGCAGGTGGGGGTTCTTTTCCTCGACGATGGCGTAGGCCCGGCGAACGGCCTCGTCCAGGAGATCGTCCAGGAAGAGGACCTCGCCGTCGCGCATAGAGAAGCGGCTGCCGTCGGCCTTGACGATGCGCCCGAAGGAGATGTGGAGGCAGCGTTCGGCCAGGTCGGGGTAGCCCAGCAGTTCAAGCAGCTTGCGCAGTTGGCGAAAGTGCAGCGTCTGCTCCTCGCCGACGACGTAGAGGAGCAGGGCGGGGTCGTACTGGCGGTAGCGCCAGAGGGCGGTGGCCAGTTCGCGGGTCAGGTAGAGGGTGGCGCCGTCGCTCTTGCGCAGCAGGGTGGAGGGCAGGCCGTGCTCGCTCAGGTCCAGGATGACGGCGGGGCTTGCGGGGTCGCGCCGGGCGACGCCTTTGGCTACGGCCTCCTCGATGACTGCATCGAGCATCTCTTCGTAGAAACTCTCCCCGTGGTAGGTGTCGAAATGCACACCCAGGCGGCGGTAGGTCTTTTCAAACTCCTGGATGGTCAGGTCCACGAACCATTGCCACAGGTGGCGGGCCTCGGGGTCCTTCTGCTCCAGGCGGAGGAACCAGTGGCGGCCTTCCTCCTCCAGGTTGGGGTTCTTCCGGGCCTCCCGATGGAAGCGGGCGTAGAGGTCCACCAGGTGCTCGATCGCTCGCTCGGCCATGGCTTGCTCATCGCCCCAGTGCTTGTAGGCGGCGATCAGTTTGCCGAACTGGGTGCCCCAGTCGCCCAGGTGGTTGTCGCCGATGGTATGGTAGCCGAGCATGTCGTAGAGGTTGCGGATGGCCTGGCCGATGATGGTGGAGCGGAGGTGGCCGACGTGCATACGGCGGGCCACGTTGGGGGAGGAGTAGTCAATGACGACGTTGCGGCCGGCCCCGAGGTCGTCGCCGCCGTAGGTGTCGCCCCAACGGCGTACCTCCTCCAGGACGGCGGGGGCCAGTTGGTGAGGGTTCAGGGCAAAGTTGAGGTAGGGGCCAGCGGCAAAGGCCCGGCCGACCAGGCTGTCCGGGGGAAAGGTAAGCCGTTCGGCCAGTTCGGCGGCGATCTGGGCGGGGGGGCGGCGCAACCGCCGGGCCGCCAGGAAGCAGGGCATGCCCAAGTCGGCGGGCTGATCGGCCGGCGGGGTGAGCAGGGTGATCTCTGCCTGCTCGACGAGCCCGTCCCGAAGGAGGGCCTTCTCGATCTCGTGGGCAAAGCGGTTGAGGGCGTATGCGCGAGGCATCGGTGTCTCCCTTCAGACGTGTTCAAAGGGCCCAAAGAGTCGCCGGTACTCCTGCAGAGCAAAACGGTCGGTCATGCCGGCGATATAATCGCAGACGGCCCGCTGCAGGCCATCCTGCTCGATTCGCTCGCGGACCACAGGGGGCAGGATCCCCGGCTGGGAGGTATAGGCCTGAAAGAGTTGTCGGATGAACCAGGCGGCTTTGGTCTGCATGCGCATCACCCGCCAGTGGCGGTAGAGGTTCTCGTAGAGAAACCCCTTCAATTCCCTGTTCTGCGCGGCCATTTCGGGCGAGTGCCCGACCAGCAGGTCGGGGTGGTTGCGGACATCTTTGACCGAACCGACGCCGGCCTCCTCCAGGCGTTGGGCGGTGGCGTGGACCAGGTCGCCGACGGCAAGGCCGATCAGGCGGCGGACCGCCCGGTAGCGGGCCATCGCGTCGAAGGGTTGGCCGGCCAGGTCCAGGGAACGCAATACCCCCTCCCAGAGAGCGAGCCCCTGCAGGTCCTCCGGTTGGAGCAGGCCCGAACGGAGCCCGTCGTCCAGGTCGTGGGCGGTGTAGGCGGCCTCATCGGCCACATTGACGATCTGGGCCTCCAGCGGCGGGCGCAGGTCGGGGTCATAGCCGGAGGCATCGGAGCGGTCATAGATCGTCTCGTGCTTGATGATCCCCTCGCGCACCTCCCAGGTCAGGTTCAGCCCGGGAAAGTCGGGGTAGCGTTCCTCGAGGACCTCGACGATGCGCAGACTCTGGGTGTTGTGGTTAAAGCCGCCGGAAGCGGTCATCAGTTCGGCCAGTGTCTCCTCCCCGGCGTGGCCAAAGGCGGGGTGGCCCAGGTCGTGGGCCAGAGAGATGGCCTCGACCAGGTCCTCGTTCAGGCCCAGGGCGCGGGCGATCGTCCGGCCGATCTGGCAGACTTCCAGGGTGTGGGTCAGGCGGGTGCGGTAATAGTCGCCCTCGTAATAGACAAAGACCTGCGTCTTGTATTCGAGGCGGCGAAAGGCGGTGGTGTGGAGGATGCGGTCGCGGTCGCGCTGAAAGGCGGTGCGGTAGGAGGGTTCCTTATCGGGATAGACCCGACCCCGCGAGCGGCCGCTTTTCATCGCGTAGGGGGCCAGGTGGCGTTCTTCCAGGTCCTCGAGGACCTCGCGAGAGCGGTAGTACATGGCCTCACCTCCTGGTTTGTCTGCCTGTGGGGCTATTGTACTACAGGGAAGGCGGGGGTGCAAGGTCTACCGCCACTCCTCCCGTGGGGGGCGTTCCATCAGGTCCATCACCGCCTGGCCGGCCTCGGCTCCCTCAAAGAGCACCCGGTACATCTGGCGGGCGATGGGCATCTCCACGCCGTAGCGGTCGGCCAGGGTGCAGGCGGCCCGCGTGGTCCAGACCCCCTCGGCGGTATGGGGCATCCCGGCCAGTATCTCCTCCAGAGGCCGGCCGCGGGCCAGTTCCTCGCCCACGTGGTGGTTGCGGCTGAGGGGGCTGGAGCAGGTGGCGACCAGGTCGCCCAGGCCGGCCAGGCCGGCGAAGGTCATCGGCCGGGCCCCCAGCGCCGTCCCCAGGCGCACGATCTCGGCCAGGCCCCGGGTCATCAGGGCGGCGCGGAGGTTATCCCCCAGGCCCAACCCATCGAGCACGCCGGCGGCCAGGGCGATGATATTCTTCAGCGCGCCGCCCAGTTCCACCCCCACCCGGTCGGTGCTGCTGTAGACGCGAAAGCGGGCCGTCATCAGGGCCTGCTGGAGGCGCCGGGCCACCTCCAGGTCGGGTGTGGCGACGACGGTGGCGGCCGGCCGGCCCTGGGCGATCTCGCGGGAGAGGTTGGGGCCAGAGAGGGCGGCGATCCGGCCGGGGGCGGTCTGGGGGAGTTCTTCCTGCAGCACCTGGCTCATCCGCAGGAGCGTCTCCAGTTCCAGTCCCTTGGCCGCACTGACCACGACCTGGTCGGGCCGCAGGAGAGGCCGCAGGCGGGTGGCGTTCTCACGCATGCGTTGGGCCGGGACGACCAAGAGGACGAGTTCGGCCGGGGGGACGGCGGCCGCCCAGTCGGCGGTAATCTGGAGTTCGGGGGGAAGGGGCACACCGGGCAGGCGCAGCCGGTTCTCCCCGTCGCGCCGCAACCTTGCGGCTTCCTCCTCCGTGCGGGCGCAGAGGGTGACGGCGCGGCCGGCGCAGGCCAGGAGCACCGCCAGCGTCGTCCCCCAGGCCCCGGTTCCGATGACGGCCAGCGAAGCAGACATCGCTTACCTCCCCAGGTCGAACGGGCGACCTTGCTTCCAACCACCTGCCTCTGCCGGGTCTGGGCCGATTATACCGCTTTGGTGAAGAGAAGGCAACCGGCCGCTAGAGGCGGGGAGCATGACACTTGTGAGTAGCCAGTTTCCTGCCGCCTTGAAACCGGGCTTGGTAACGGTTTTGTCATCCGCCCCTGGTTGCGCATCCCGGAGGGATATAGTACAATACACTCATCCTGGGGAGGGGAAAATGGCAAAGCCAGGCAGGAGGAAAAGTATGCCCGAGTTGGTCGAGCACCAGGATGTGACAGTTCGAGCGCACCTTTCCGCCCAGGGCGAATCCGCCGCCGGGGCGATTTTTGTGGGGCGATTGGGGGCCTTTCGTTTCCAAGCCACCCGCAATCAGGAGACCGGCTGGCAAGTTACCTTTACCGGCGAGACCGAGATGCCGCCGGGATTGCAGGAGCACCTGGTCGCGGCGGCCCTCTCCTCGATCGGGGTGGCCGAGGGGCTCTACCGCCACCGCCCGCCGCGCATCCTCACGGTCCGGATGGAGGACCTGCGCAACGGCACGGCTGACCTGTCGGTGGATGTGCGGGACATCTTTCTCGACGCGGGAATTGCCCAGGGGTTTGTCGTTTTTCCGGGAAAGGGACGCTTTACCTTCCAGGCCGACCGGCGGCCGGAGGTGGGCTGGAGCGTCATCTTTGGCCTGGACTTTGCCCTGCCGACCGAGGTGCAGGAACGGTTGGAGCAGGCCGTGCTGGAGCAGATCGAGCGGGTCGTGGAACAGGCCGGGGAGGGGTAGCGTGGAACGGAGGGTTGCCCGGCTGGTAGGACGGGAGACGCTTGCGGCAGAGTGGCCGCGCGTGCCCGCCGAGGTGGTCAACCGCTTTCCCCTGATCGTCCTGCTGGCCTTTCCCTGGCCCGAGATGCTGGATCGCCTGGTCGCCGTCGGGATCGCCGGAAATGGCCCTCCCCCGACCTTTTCCTGCCGCGATTGCTACTACGGGGTGCCCCTGCCGGTCTACCGCGTGGGGGCCCTGCAGCAGGGGCACTGCACCGTGGGGTGCGAGCGCACCCACTGCCGGCCCTTTTCCCGTGCCTCTCGTGATGGAGCGGACCGCTTTTTCGTGGAATATGCCGGTCTCCTCTTTGGGGCCGAGGTCTCGCCCGAGGTCCTGGCGGCGACGGCCCAGCGGATCCTCTCCCTGGAGGAGGATGCCTTTGTGGCCTGGTTCGAGCAGGAGACGGAGCGGGTCTTTGGGGGGCCGGACGAGGCCGGCCGGGCCTGGCTTTTGCGCATGCAGTTGTCCTTCTGGTGGAGTTGACCCTCCACCGCACTGAGGTGAGGCATGTCCCCCATCCCTGTTCTGCACCCAATCACCCGCCTGATCGTCGGCGGGGCCCAGGAGAACACCCTCTACACGGCGGCCCTGCTCGACCCCGAACGGTTCCACGTGGAGGTGCTCTCCGGCCCTCAGACGGGGGCCGAGGGCAGCCTGATCGAGGAGGCGCGGGAGCGAGGCATCCCGCTGACGATTCTGCCCTACCTGGTGCGCGAGGTGCATCCCTACTATGACCTTCTGGCCTTCTGGAGCCTCTATCGTTTCCTCCGGCGGCGTCGCTACACGATCGTCCACACGCACAGTTCCAAGGCCGGCCTCCTCGGCCGGATGGCGGCCCGCCGGGCCGGCGTCCCGATCGTCGTCCATACCGTCCACGGTTGGAGTTTCCACGAGCACATGCCGGCCCCGCTGCGCCGCCTCTACATCGCCCTGGAACGGTTCGTCGCCCCGATGACCGATGCCCTCGTCGTGGTGACCGACCGGGATATTGACAAGGGTCTGCGGGCGGGAATCGGCCGGCCGGAACAGTACCACCTCATCCGCAGTGCGATACCCCTGGACGAGTTCTCCCCCGAGAAGGTGGACCGGGCAGAGGTGCGCACCTCATTGGGCCTGCCGGTCAACGCCCCCGTCCTGGGCAACGTGGGCCGCTTTTCCCCGCAAAAGAACCCCCTCGACTGGGTGCGGGTGGCCGCACGGGTGGCCCGCGAGATGCCCGAATGTCGCTTCCTCCTGGTCGGCGATGGCACGATGCGCCCCCAGGTGGAGGCGTTGCTGGCCGAGGAGGGAATCGCCGACCGCACCCTCCTTACCGGCCTGCGCCGGGACGTCCCCCGGATGATGGCGGCGATGGATCTTTTCCTGCTGACCTCGCTCTGGGAGGGGCTCCCCCGCGTGATTCCCCAGGCGATGGCGATGGGGGTGCCGGTGGTGGCCAACCGGGCCGACGGCACGGTGGAGGCGGTTGCCCACGGGCGCAGCGGCTACCTGGTCACTCCCGGCGACCTGGAGACGATGGCGGCCTGTTGCCTGGAGCTGCTCCGCGACTCCCAAAAGCGGCAGGAGATGGGCCGGGAGGGGCAGCGCTACGCCCGGCAGGAGTTCGATGTGCGGGCGATGGTGGCGCAGATCGCCGACCTGTACGAGGAACTGCTGGCGCGGCGGGGGATAGAAGGTGGCACGTGAGCAAAAGCGGGCCGGGGAGTGGGCTTGGTGTCGGGCCGGCGAGGCCGGCCTGTCCGCCGGGGCCCTGGTGGGCCTGGTCGAGGTGCTTTTCCTGACGGTGCGGCACGGTCGGGCCTATGCCGGGGCGCTGCTCTACGGCGTGGTCGCCTATGGGGTTATCGGGGGGCTGTTGGGCCTCCTGGCGGGCCGGCTGTGGGCGTGGGTCGCGGCGGGTCGCCCTTCCTGGCCCGCGCCGGAGGCCCTGGCCGGGGGGGTGGTCGGCGGGCTGGCCGGGACGCTGGCCGGCCGGTTGCACCTGTTCAACGCGCTGGAGCGGTGGTGGCCGGGCTGGTCGGGGTACGCCGGGTGGGTCGAGGCGGGGGTATGGCTTCTGGGGGGCGTCGCTGCGGCCGGCCTGGTACTGCTGTGGCGGCGCCGGTCGCTCCCGCGTGGCCGGGGCCTGGTACTGCTGGGCCTGCTCCTGCTGTTGGTCTGGCCGGCGCGCCTGTGGAGCCGGGCGGTCCCAGAGGTATCCCTTCCGGCAAGAACCCGGCCGGCCGGCCCGAATCTTCTCCTGATCGTCGCCGACACCCTCCGCGCCGACGCCTTTCCCTGCACCGGCGGGGACGAGGCAATTCCCCACCTCCGCGCCCTGGCCGCCGAGGGGGTCTGCTACACCCAGGCGGTGGCCTCCAGTTCCTGGACCAAGCCCTCCTTCGGCACCATCCTGACCTCGCTCTACCCAAGCAGCCACACCGCCCTGGGCCCAGTGCACCCGCTCCCCGAGGCGGCCCTCACTCTGGCTGAAGTGCTGCAGGAGGCCGGCTATACCACCGCCGCCATCGTCAACAACCCCTACCTGGCCCCGCAGCAGGGGTTCGACCAGGGGTTCGACACCTACATCTACCTGGCCGCGGACCATTACGCCGCCGCCGACGCGGCCGGCGCGCACCTGGCGATCTACCGGCCGCTGGCCGCCCTCCACCGCTGGGCCCTCGGCGACCGCCTGGAGGTGCGCTTTTTCTATCACGACGCCGCCGAGGTCAGCGACCGCGCCCTGGCCTGGCTGGAGGCGCACCGGGAGGAGCGCTTTTTTCTGCTGCTGCACTACATGGACCCCCACGGCCCCTACTTTGAGCACCCCTACAACGGCCGGGGCTACCGCACCTGGGAGAAGGAGCCCCTCGATCCTGCTCTGGCCCCGGCGGTGCGTCGGGTGTACGACGGCGAGGTCGCCTACCTGGACGCCCAGGTGGGGCGGCTGCTGGACCGACTGCGGCAGACGGGCTTGGCCAAGGAGACGCTGATCCTTTTCACCGCCGACCACGGCGAGGAGTTCCAGGAGCACGGCGGCTGGGACCACGGGGTCACGCTCTACGAGGAGGTGTTGCGGGTGCCTCTGGCCATCCGTTATCCCGGCGCGGCCGGCGGGGGGCAGGTGGTGACTGACCTGGTGCGCACGCTGGACCTCGCCCCGACGGTGCTGGATGCGGTGGGGGTGCCGGTTCCGTCGGTCATGCAGGGGGTTGCTTGGGGAAGGGGAGAGCGGCCGGCCTGGGCCTTTGCCGAGACGCTTGGCGCCGGCGAGGAGAACCCCGTCTGGGCCGTTCGCGGGGCGGGGGTCAAGTGGCTCTGGGCGGAACCGGGCAACGCCCGCGGTCTGCCGGCCCGGGCGCTCTATGACCTGGCGGCCGACCCTGGGGAGCGGGAGAACCTGGCCGAGGCACGCCCTGAGCAGATGCGCCTGGGGGAACAGGTCTGGCAGGAGGTCTGGGCGGGGGTTCAGGCCGTACGGGTGGCCCCGGATGCTGCAACCCCTGCCGCGTTGGAGATGTTGGAGCGGTTGGGGTACTAGGCCGGCCGAGATCCTCACCGGACTCTGGCGAATTGACTCCGGTGGGGAACAAGGGTCTTGCTGCCCCGCTGTGGAACCTCTGGGTGGGGAATTTCTGGGCAAAATGACGTCCTGGTACACCACGAATATCTTCCAAATCGGCGGAATCGTCGCTGAGAGCCATCTGTTCGCTCCGGGCAACGGCTTTCCCGACCCAGACGTTGAAACCGCTCTGCGCTAGATGGGCGTAGCGGGTTTGGTAGCCAGACCCGTGATCTACAAAGATTACATTGCCATAGCCACCTCCAGGACATGGGTTGGGCTGTTGTTGTGTTGGGTCTGGGCAGTGATTGTCGGTGTGCGAGACGCTTCCCTCCTTGGCTGCTATGATCAGCCAAGTTCTCGGCCCGGTAGTCGGTACCGTTGTGGAAACCGCCGAGCAGCCGGGAGCGCCGAGCAAAAGGCAGGTTCAGGTTGGCCCCGGCGAGGATTTCCGAATCGGAATGGTGTTGGGGCAGGACAACCTGGTCCGACAGGAGCAGGCACAACGCCAGGAAAGCGGTGATCACATGCGTCTTGTTCATAGTACGCCTCTCCTCTCAGCGACACCAGTGGGGTTCATACCACAGCGGGTTCTGGTCGGCCTCGACGATTTGGTGAGCCTCGCTGCCGTCCAGGTTGATGATCCAAAGTGCCCCCTGGGGATCGGTGTAGGCCACCCTTTGGCCGTCGGGAGACCAGGCGGGGTTGCCCCCCTGAGCCAGTCGGCGCAGATTGCTGCCGTCAAAGTCCATGACCCAAACTGCGGGTATATCGGAAGCATATTTGTAGTAACTGAAGGCTATCTGGTCGGCCACCGGAGATCTGGAGATCCCTGAGGCGACCACGGAAAACTCCTCGCTTTCCTGCACTGGAAGCAGCTCATTCTTTTCCAAGTCTACCTGCCACCATAGACTCCCCTCGCGGCCGGACTGGAAAAGGATCCGTTTTCCATCAGTAGACCACACATATGGTTTGTAGTCAACCCGGTATTCGGCTTCAGGGACAGGAATGGTGACGGAACCAGTGGACACATCAAGAATCGCTACGTTGAGTGTCCAGAAATCCATAGGGGTCAACATCCGCGCAAAGGCGATTTGGGCTCCGTCGGGTGACCACGATCCAAGGAATCCGGTGTGATTGTCCAGCAGTACTCGATGCTCTGTGCCGTCGCTGTTTACCAGATGGATGTTTCCATCCCTTGTCCCGTAGGCAATCTGCTCGCTTGTAGGTGACCATTCAGCAGCCAAAACCTCCAGATCTTCAGTCAGTTGGTACGCCTCGGATCCGTCAGCCCATATCACCCACAGATCTCTTCCTCCTGGCACATCGGTCTCGAGTGGCCCAGGTCTTTCCCCTACACCCACCAGCAACCGGGTACAATCGTACGACCAGCCGTAGAGGGCCGTCGCATTGCCGGAGGTGGTCACCTGGACCTGGGCACTGCCGTCGGGCCGCGCCAGCCAGAGGTTTCCATCC
>FWWM01017553.1_pt1 | contig 10369 bp, 9 predicted proteins | sample 2228351 | NCBI WGS metagenome assembly FWWM01 (sample SAMEA103939774, study PRJEB20133) | metagenome
ATTAACAGACTTCAAAACATTCAGAGCTTTTTGTTGATGAGTTTTTGATTGAACAATTATTCTTACTTTTTCTTCACGAGAGATGTATCTGGCAATCTCACCATAGACCCAGGGAATTGGAGTAAACTTCCCGGGCCAGTCTTTATTATTTGCAGGCCAGCCAATCCAGGTTGCTTCGTGTTTTTCCCATTCGGCAGGCAAACGGTATTTTGAGTTTGAGCTGTTGTTATTTTTCATAGATTTTAATTGGTATTAAAAAGTCAAAGGTCAAAAAATAACTGACTTCTAAAAATCAGGATTATCGTACTGATTGTTAAAATTTATAAGAGATCCGATGAATCGACAATTTTTATTATTCTAATCGAAAAATCATAACAAAGTTTTTTCAATTCTACATATTGCTTCTCTGACATATTTTCTACTAAAATATTATTAATAAATTTTGACTTTTACTACCAGTTTAATATTAGTCGTCAAATCTTTTAATAATATTTCCATAAGCTTCAATTCTTCTGTCACGGAGGAACGGCCAGTTACGACGAATATATTCAATTCTGTTTAAGTCAACCTCGCCAATAATAATTTCTTCTTTGTCGTGAGAAGCTTCTGCAATTATTATTCCTTGCGGATCACAAATAAAACTTCTGCCCCAGAATTCAATTCCTGCAGAATCCTTAGTTTCTTTTTCAAGTCCGATTCGATTAACAGCAGCTACATAAACGCCATTAGCAATTGCGTGAGAACGTTGAATTGTCTGCCAGCTTTCAAATTGTGCTTTACCGTGTTCTTTCTTTTCGTAAGGATGCCAGCCAATTGCAGTTGGATAAAATAAAATGCTCGCTCCCTGTAATGCAGTTAATCTGGCACCTTCAGGATACCATTGGTCCCAGCAAATCAATGTACCGATATTTCCGAATTCAGTTTCGAATGATTTGAATCCTAAATCTCCGGGAGTGAAATAAAATTTTTCATAATAAGCCGGATCATCAGGTATGTGCATCTTTCTGTAAACACCAACTATTTCACCTTGAGTGTTGATAACAGCCAGAGAGTTATGATATAATCCTATCGCTCGATTTTCAAATACCGGAACTATTACAACAACTTTGTTCTTTCTTGCAACTTTACTTATAGTTTCAGTTGAAGGACCGGGAATTGTCTCGGCTAAATCAAAGTAATCAATATTTTCTGACTGGCAGAAATACTGAGTTCTGAAAAGTTCGGGTAAACAAACTACCTGTGCACCCTTGTCAGCAGCTTTTTCAATCCACTTTACAGCTTTCTTTAGGTTTTCATCAGGATTTTTACTGAAAGCTAATTGTAAAATTCCTACTTTAAATTTATTTGGTTGTCTCATAGAACTCTCTTTGGTTAATTAAAGTTTTGATTCAACATAAGCTAAAACTTCACTAAGTTTTTTCTGTGCTTTCGATTTTAACTCAATACATACTTTTTTCATTTCTTCAACAAACTTTTCATCTTTAATGTCTTTAAGATTAATCAATACATTGTAGATTCCGCCAAGCACGCCAGTATATGCGCATTGCGCACCAACTCCAACATCAGTGATGGAATTTGGATTTCCGTACTTAGCAACTATATCAGCTATTTCAATAGCTTCATAACTAAGTCTGGCAGTGTTCAAAGGAACAGTAACGGCTTTTTTTAATCCATTTTGCATTGCTTCTTCACGAACTTTTTTCTCTTCAGCTGTTTTGCCGGGTAATCTTCTGGCATTCATATAATCATTAAAAGCATTTGTATCATCATCTATCGCTTTAACCAGATTATCTTTAATATATTGACATCTTTCTGCTGTATCGTTTAGTATATTGTCTTTATCAGGATTACTGCCTCTCTTAAACGCAGTGAGGTTACTTACCATTGATGAAAGAGCTGCTCCAAGAGCTCCGGATAAGGCAGCTATTGATCCACCACCAGGTGCCGGAGTTTCTCTTGACACTTCATCAACGAAATCTCTTAGTTTCATTTCAACCAATGCTGTATCCGGGTTTTTAGGAAGCCCAAGAACTCTTTCCTCAATTTTGAATTCAGAAACATCATTTAAACCGAGCGACTGAACTGCTGTGTTCAGAATATCCCGAATCGGAACTCCAACTGAACGATGCTGCTTTCTTAAATAATATTTTCCTGTTTCAAGTAAAGCAGGATAAGGAACCATTCCTACTATCTCACTTCCTGTAACTCTTAAACCTCTTTCTTCTGCAAGGCGACAAGCTTCATCAAAAACATGATGCATTGAAGTTATTTTATAATTTGTAAGATTTATAGAAATCTGTGCTCTGTCATATTTCGGAACCATCCAACCAATAGCTTTACAGTGTTTAAACTTTCCTGGAATTTTAACTGATTGTCCTTCAGGATTTTGTGGGTCTATCCCATTCAAATCGAGAAGTTCAGCAAGATCATAATTATGAACTTCTTTACAATGTTTAATTGTATCTTCTATTGTTTTTCCGGTGAAGTCACAACTTCCACAAGGATAATTTCCCTTTTCATATTTAAGGATTTCTTCACTCTTAAAATAGAACGGACCATCCCCACCTTTTCTTGCTGAGCGTCCTTTCTCTCTCAACTCGAAAGCAATATCAGTTGCATACTTTTCTTCACGCGTGTTCAAATTGATATTATAAGCAATAAGAAACTCCCTGACACCAATCACTGTTGCGCCGGTTTTGGGATTGAATTTAGCAGGTCCGAAATCCGGTTTCCATTTAGGATCTTTTAATTTTTCTTCGAGACCTTCATACTCACCTTGTCTTATTTTTGCCAGATTAACACGGTCGGGTGATGTTGCAGATTTTTCGTAAAGATAAACCGGTATGCCAAGTTCTTCACCAACTCGTTTAGCAACTTCTTTGGATAATTCTATACATTCTTCTTCGGTTACTCCTGTGATAGGAACGAAAGGACAAACATCTGTTGCACCCATTCTCGGATGCGTTCCCTTGTGTTTGGACATATCAATCAATTCCGCAGCTTTTCTGATTGCATTGAATGCTGCTTCTTTTACGCCTTCCGGAGTTCCTATAAAAGTCACAACTGTTCTGTTCATATCATAACCCGGATCAACATCAAGAAGTTTTACACCTTCTACTTTTTCAATTTCATCAGTAATCTGTTTTATTATTTCGGGTCTCTGCCCTTCGGAAAAATTAGGGACACATTCAATAAGTCTTTCGTTCATTTGTTCCTCTGATTGATACTAATAATAATTCAGTCCTGACCTCGCAGGAATGATTAAATGAGTGTTACAAAATTAAAACAAATGGTTGGAATAATAATTATGGTTTATAAAGCTCCTGACTAACTATTTAAAAGTGCTTTGTTAGTTTTTACTCTTTCATTCTCAGGAATTCAAAATATGTGTGAATAAACAATCAGTTCTGAGACAGAAATGTGTTATTTTTAATTGTATTAAAACATATAATTCTTTTGAGTTAATCAGACGGAACAGAAATGAAAAGAATGGTTTATAGAATGCACAGAGTCGGGTCACTGGATAGATTAATTCTTTCAGAGGAAGAATTATCTTCTCCACAACCCGATGAGATAACTGTTGAAATCAAAGCAATCGGTTTAAACTTCGCGGATTTCTTCTGTATCCACGGTTTATACAAAGCTGCCCCAAAATATAATTTGATTCCCGGGTTGGAATTTTCCGGAATTGTGATTGATAAGGGAAGTGAGGTAAATGATTTTTCTGTTGGTGATAAAGTTATTGGTGTTACAAAATTTGGTGCATTTACAACACACATCAACCTCAATAAAATGTATTTAATAAAACTACCTGAAGATTGGTCTTTCGAAGAAGGGGCATCATTTGTTGTGCAGGCACTGACTGCATATTATGCATTAAAAGAATTAGGAAATATAAAGCAGAATCAGATTGTACTTATTCATAGTGTTGCCGGTGGTGTAGGAATATATGCTAACAGAATTGCAAAGAAATTTAATTGTACTACAATTGGCACTGTTGGAAGCGCAGGTAAAATTGAGAAAATAAAAAATGAACAGGTTGATTCCATTTTGGTTCGTGATAAAAATTTTATAAAAGCTCTGAAGGAAATTCTTAATAACAAAAAGATTGATTTGCTTCTTGAATCTCTAACCGGAAAGTATTTTAAACATACTTTTGAACTTCTGGCACCTCAAGGAAGAGCAATTATTTATGGTGCTTCTAATTTTGCTACTCATACCGCATTCCCCAATTATTTTGAACTTGCTTACAAATATTTTACCCGACCAAAAGTAAATATTTTAAAACTGATTGAACAAAACAAATCAGTTATGGGTTTCAATCTTATCTGGTTATATGAAAAAGGAGACTATTTAAAATCTTTGCTTAATGAAATTATTGAACTACAGCTTCCCAAACCATATATCGGTGAAATATTCAGTTTTGACCAGATGCCACAGGCAATAAAAAAATTTCAGACAGGAAGAACATTCGGGAAAGTTGTTGTTATAGTTAATTAAAAGCAAAGTTGATAATTCCACAAAAAATCTCCGTCACTTAACCACACACTCATCACAAACACAATCGATAATCATAAGAATTATTTAATTAAATTTGTTGGCTGAATTATATAAAGGATAAATATGAACAAACTTAGAAATATTGCAATCATAGCACATGTTGACCACGGCAAAACAACTTTAGTAGATCAACTACTTAAGCAATGTCAGGTTTTCAGAAATAACCAAATAGTTCGCGAAAGATTCCTGGATTCAAATGATCTTGAGCGCGAAAGAGGAATAACCATTTTAGCAAAGAATATCAGCATATCATATAAAGATTATAAAATAAATCTTATTGATACTCCCGGTCACTCTGATTTTGGTGGTGAAGTAGAAAGAGTTTTAAAAATGGCTGACGGTGTTTTACTTCTTGTTGACTCATTTGAAGGACCAATGCCTCAGACCAGATTTGTTTTGCAGAAGGCACTCGATCTTAATCTGAAGCCTATCGTCGTAATAAACAAAATAGACAGGCCAGATAATCGTCCAAAAGAAGTTCTGGATGAAGTTTATGATCTTTTCATAGATCTTGGAGCAGATGAAAATCAACTGGAATTTCCAGTTATTTATGCAAGTGGCAGAAATGGTTGGGCAATAAAAAATCTTACTGATGCGAAAAAAGATCTGACTCCACTGCTTGATTCAATAATTAAAGACATTCCACCGCCACCTGATAATAAGGGTGGAATTCAGATTCAGATTACTACATTGGATTATAATGACTATGTGGGAAGAATTGGTATCGGAAGAGTTTTCAGAGGTACATTAAAAAAATCTGATAAGTTGGTTATCATTAAAAGAGACGGCAACATTCATGAAGTTCAGATACGACAATTATTTGTTTTCGAAGGACTGAATCGTGTTGAAGTAAATGAAGTAAACTGTGGAGATATCTGCGCAATTGTGGGTATTGATGATGTTGATATTGGTGATACAATCGCCGACGCTGAAAATCCAGAACCACTTCCTATTATTTCAATTGATGAACCGACTATCAGCATGACATTTATGGTTAACAACTCACCATTCTATGGAAGAGAAGGAAAATTTGTAACATCAAGACAGTTGCGAGACCGTTTATTTAAAGAGCTTGAGCATAATGTCGCTCTTCGTGTTCAGGAAACCAATTCACCTGATGCTTTCAAAGTTTCCGGAAGAGGAATTTTACATCTTTCAATTCTTATTGAAAATATGAGAAGAGAAGGATACGAACTTCAGGTGCGTGAACCAAAAGTAATTTATAAAGAAATAGATGGTAAGAAAGCCGAACCAATAGAAGTGCTTACAGTTGATGTTCCGGGTGAACTGGCAGGAAAAGTAATTGAGATCGTCGGACAAAGACGCGGGCAACTTATTAAGATGGAAACAAAGGGCAATCTTACCTCACTTGAATTTCATATACCCTCCCGCGGTATTATGGGTCTTCGTACAAAAGTTCTTACTGCAACCTCTGGCGAAGCTGTTATGCATCATCAGTTTTATCAATATGAATTCTTTAAAGGTGCGATAAATCGTGTCCGTAACGGTGTAATGATTTCAATGGGCGAAGGACCAGCTACTGCCTATGCAATTGACTCGCTTCAGGATCGGGGGAAATTTTTTATCGACCCCGGAGAAACAGTTTATGCCGGACAAATAGTCGGAGAACACAATAAAGAGAATGATATTGAAGTAAATGTCCAAAGAGGTAAAAAATTAACAAATATGAGAGCATCAGGAGCGGATAAAGCAATAAAAATTGTTCCTGCAATAAAATTCTCTCTTGAGGAAGCGCTCGAATATATTGAGGAAGATGAGATGGTTGAGGTTACTCCAAAATCAATTCGATTGAGAAAACTATATCTGGATTCGAACGAAAGAAAAAGGTATAACCTCGGTAAAAATTCACTTGCTTCAAATTAATAGAAGAAATATTTTTTCGAAGAGCCCGTAATTACAAATAAAGCGGGCTTCTCACTATTGCTTTTCATATCTTATCCTATCGTTAAGAAATACTCATTTCTTTATTTTTGTAACTATTAATAGTAGATAAAACATTAAAATGACCTTAAGCAAAAAGAAAATTTTTTACGCTGAAGATTCTGATTCTTTAATCAAGCTGATGACATACAAACTTCAGAATGAAGGTTATGATGTTACTGTATTTCCAAACGGCGAAGAAGTCTATGAAAAGGTTGTTTCCGAGAAACCAGATCTTGTTATTCTTGATTTAATGATGCCAATCAAAGATGGTTTGACGGTTCTTAAAGAAATTAAAAGTAATCCTGAAACTGCAACAATACCGGTTATAATGCTGACAACAAATGCTGAAGAAGAGACTATTTTGAATGCACTTGAAATAGGTGCTGAAGAGTATATTACCAAACCATTTTCTACAGCTGTCCTTTTAGCAAAAATCAAAAAAATAATAGATTGATTTTTACAGAATTTAAAAATTTTTTCGGCATTGGTGGAATTATCATTCCGACAGGTGATAGTTTTCTATTGATACTTACTCAACTTATACTATTGCTTTCCATTGTGATAATCCTTCTTTTAATTATTGTCTTGATAATCAGACTCAGGTACTTTTACGAACAAAGTCAGAAAAATAAATTTCTTGCTCAGTGGGAAAAGGAGTTTTACCGATATCTCGGCTCACCTGCGGATCCAAAAATATTATTACAGAGAGTAAGGAAATCTCAGTATAAATTTCTTTTAATGGTGCTGAGGGATTTGTTCTCATTTCTTGATGGGAAAGATCTTGAGAGTATTAAAAGAATTATTAATGAAACTGAAATTTATAATTATCTGCTTGCTGACCTAAAAAGTAAAAACACACGCCGAATCATCAGAGCTGCATATTTTTTCGGGGCATCGAATAATCAAAAAGTAAAATCTTTGCTGTTCGGACATCTTTATTCAAAAAACTCTGATGTATTTATTTTTTGTGCGCGGGCTTTGGCTCGTTTAAATGCTCTGGAATATGCGACTGCCATTCTGCATGCTTCAAGATACCAAAGAGAACTCAGTTCAGATATTCTGATTTCAATAATGCTGGAGTATCACCCTGAGGTTTGCGATCATCTTGTTGAGCGAATTGTAATTGAAGATGATCATTACAGAAAAATTGCTATTCAGATTTTCCGTTTCCATGGTTACAGAGAAGCTGCTGATTCAGTGCTTAAAATATTTCAGTCTTCAACAAATAAAAAATTGCTTGTTGAGTGTATTAAATATTCCGGAGCGATTGAGTGCATTGATGCGATTCCCTACCTCTGGGAGCACTTTGAACATCCTGAAATTGAAGTTAGAACAGCAGCAATTGAAGCACTTGCTAAAATTGGTGGTTCAGATTTAGCTCCTGTTTTTGTACAAAGATTATACGAGGATTCATTTGAAGTGAATATAGCTGCCGCAGAAGCGTTATTCGAATTGGGAAATAAAGGTATCAAGCTACTCCAAATCGTTGCAAAAAGTAATGCTGACTCCAAAGCCTCAGCAATAGCCAGAATGGTTCTATCCGAAAACTTTGTTGAGATTGATGATGAATGATTTAGCAAAAATAATGATGTTATTTAATTATGTTGTGTTGTTTTACTTTCTGTCACTTATTACAATTTATTTTATTCTGAACCTTATTTCATTCTCCAGAATTTTAAGATATAAAAATAAAATTGAGTATGCTGATCTTGAGAGAATCTTTAAACTGAAGAACTATAAGCCGATTTCTGTAATCGTACCTGCTTATAATGAAGGTAATAACATTGTCGACAATGTGAAATCGTTGTTACAACTAATTTATCCTCAATTCCAGTTAGTAATAGTGAATGATGGGTCAAAGGATGATACACTTCAGAAATTGATTGAGAGTTTTTCCTTAAAGCAAATCGCTTTCCCGGATTTGTATAAAATCAAGTCTGAAAAAATTAATGCTGTCTATAAATCCAAAGAAATTCATAATCTCACCGTAGTTGATAAAGCTAATGGTGGTAAAGCCGATGCTATCAATGCCGGGATAAATGTTGCGAAATATCCTTTGATAACTGTGATTGATGCAGATTCAATTCTGGAAAGAGATTGTCTTTTGAAAATTGCTCAACCATTCATAGAAAATGAAAATGTGGTTGCTGTTGGGGGCACAATAAGAATTGCTAATGGTTGTGAAGTTAAAAAAGGTCACATTCTTAATATCGGTCTATCAAAAAACTGGCTGGCAAGATTTCAGGTGATTGAATATCTCAGAGCTTTTCTTTTCGGCAGGACCGGTTTCGATTCTATAAACGGAATACTTATTATCAGCGGAGCATTCAGCTGCTTTAAAAGGGATGCTGTCGTTGAAATAGGTGGTTATCGGAGAGGTTCAATTGGTGAGGATATGGAAATTGTTATGCGACTTCATAAACATTTCAGAAAAATTAATCCTGAGACTAAAATTACTTTCATACCTGACCCTATCTGTTGGACTGAAGCGCCCGAGTCACTAAAAATTCTTGGAAGACAGAGAACCCGTTGGCAAAAAGGAACTATTGAATGTCTTTTACTTCACAAAGACTTATTGTTTAATTTTAATTATGGATTAATGGGACTAATCGTTGTACCATATTATCTTATTTATGAATTCTTCGGACCCGTGATTGAATTTTTCGGTTACATCTTTTTTATTATTTCCATTTTATTAGGAATTTTATCTGTTGAATTTACTATTGCGTTTCTGGCAGCTGCTGTATTGTACGGTATTCTGTTATCTGTTCTATCAGTTATTCTTGAAGAGTTGTCTTTTAAAAAGTATCCGAAAGTACAGAATCTTTTTATATTATTTTTAACTGCAGTAGTTGAAAACTTCGGTTACAGACAATTAACAACCTGGTGGCGATTCAAAGGTACGATAGAGTTTTTCATGGGAAAAAGAAGTTGGGGAACAATGGAAAGAAAAGGTTTTTCATCAAAATAAATCTTAAAGCACTATGATAAAAAAGATTCATACACTAACAGTATCTATTACTTTAATTTTTTCTTTTTTCAATTTTGCACAGCAAACTGAGCAGCAGGACTTAAGAACAGATGATAAAATTCTTCTAACATTTAACAATGATTTTTTCAATTTTGCACAGCAAACTGAGCAGCAGGACTTAAGAACAGATGATAAAATTCTTCTAACATTTAACAATGATTTTTTCAATGATAATACTAAATCCTGGCAAGCTGCCTCAGCTGAATTTCAGTTAAGAGAATCTTTCGGAACTTTTATTCCAAGATTAAATTTTGCCAATCGTTTCTCAAATTCAGAACTCCAGCTTGAAGCTGATGCATATGTCTTATTCTCAAAGAAAACATATTTATATCTCAACACCGGATTTGCAGAAGGTAAAGTTTTCCCTAAAGGCAGAGCAGGAATTGAATTATATCATACATTTCCAATTGATTTTGAAATTTCTGTAGGATATCGTTACTTATATTTTTCTTCAACTAAAGTTAATATTTATACCGGAAGCATTGGATATTATTTTGGTAATTACTGGATTTCATTCAGGCCATTTTTTGTTAATGAAAGTAATGACAAAACCAAATCAACCTTTACAATGATCGGAAGAAAATATTTTGCTGACTCTGAAAATTACTTAACTATCAGAGTAGGTTTTGGTTCTTATCCTGTTACAGGTAATACGCAGGCGGATTTTTTCAGGAGTGACTCTAAATTTATTGGAGTTGATTATCAGTTCTATTTATTTGAGAAAACAACCTTACAAATTGGATTCCTCTATGAAAACGAGAAACTAAATATTGACCGGCTTAGAAGTCGCTATAATATATCACTTTCAGTGCAACGAATTCTATAATCGAATAT
>FWWM01017555.1_pt1 | contig 10368 bp, 9 predicted proteins | sample 2228351 | NCBI WGS metagenome assembly FWWM01 (sample SAMEA103939774, study PRJEB20133) | metagenome
CGATGGCTCTTTCCTGAAATCGGTTCGCTCGACCACCATGATCCCCTCCTGGATGCCACCCCGGCGCCAACTATGGTTCATGAATACCCCTTTCCTTCCCCTTCGTCAAGCCTCTTTTCTTTTCTTGCCGCCCGGCCGCAAATCTCCCCAGGTGGTGCCGGCCTTCGGCGGTTTGCGGAAACCGGCCCTCCCCCCTCACCGCCCGGACCGAGGCGCCCCGGCCCGCCGCCGGGGGAGCGACGGCACGCTCGGCGGGAATCCGAAGGGAGCCCCCCTGCCGGCACGGCCCCCGCTTCGTCATACGATCCAGATGTCCGGATCCTCCAGGATCTTCCCCTGGCCGATCGCCCGAATCCGCCGTCGGCAGGCGGCGCACAGGACGTAGATCCGGACGGTGTCCTCGGATTCCACCGCGATCGCCCGGATCCGCTCCTCCAATCGCCGCTCCTGTCGCTCCTCCAGTTCCCCTTCGAAGACGCTCCGCTGGACTCGATCCATCATCCCCCGGAGGATCCGCGCGAGACGCCACCGCCGACCATGATCTGGAATGTCATAGGCCACCACAAGATACGGCATCACCGCCTCGCCTGTCGAAACGCGGAGGAATCCTTGGCCGAGCGACGGCCCCCGGCCGCCCGGATCGCCAGAACCTTAAATCTGCATCTCAAACGGCGAGTAAGGCCCTCCGGTGAGGATGGCCCGGGCCAAGCGACGCGCCTGTTCATCCAGCAGGCCTCGGATGGTTCCCCCTGTTCCCCCAACCGGCCGCCGCATGAACGCCTCATAGGCGGCCAGATATCGGCGCAGGGCTTCCGGCCGCAGCCATACCCCATGGTCCTCCTCGCGGGTGAAGAAATCCTCCGGCCCAAATGACCGACGGTTCACCAACCCCAACACGAGGCGATCCACGAGGGCATGTCGGAATTCCTCCGCCAGATCGAGGGCCAGAGCCGGACGGCCATGGCGGATCTCGTGGTAAAACCCGAGATAGGGGTCCAGGCCGCATGCGGCCACCTTGCCGATCAACTCCCCGGTCAGGAGCGCATAGCCCAAGGAGAGCAGGGCGTTCGCCGGATCGCGGGGCGGACGCCGGCTGCGCCCCTCAAAGCGAAGTTCCCCCCGCACCATTTCCCGGAAGGCCTCAAAATAAACGGCGGTCCCCCGCCCTTCGATGCCTCGGAGGGCTGCGAGGTCAGGCGCCCCGCGCGCCTGGGCGATGCTTCGCTCCAAAGCCTTCAGAGGAGCCTCCCACTTTGGGCTTGGGTGGCTGCGGGCGTGCCGCATCAGGAGGCGCCGCGCGTTCGTCAGTTTGGCCGCCACCACCTGCGCGGCCAGGTCACGCCGGAACCGCTCATCCCGATATCGCTCGAACTGGCGCAGCCGCAATATGGCGTTCCGGGACAGGATAGGGGTCAACCGCCCCTTGAGCCGCCCCTCCATGGTGAAAAAGCACGTCTCAACCCCATGGGCCAGCAACAGCCCCATGGCCTGGGTGGTCAACTGCACCCCGCCGAACACCCACACCCCTTCCACCTTGAAGACCGGGACGCTGAGGAGCACCTCGCCTCCCTTGCGGACCACGAGGCGCTCCCCCTCCCGGCCGAGGACCGTGCCCTGCTCAACGAGGATGAGCATCGGCATGGCCGTCGCCCGCTCCCGGCGATGCCCTCCCGCGGAGATAGTCTTCCGCGAAGGCCGCGATGGCCGCGTAGGGATCCTCCCGGAGGTCCATCCCCAGCATCCGCATGATCTCCGCCAGCCCCTCTGCCGGATCCATCTCCCGCCCATCCGACGCCCGAGGACGATACCGCGCCCGCAGGTCTTCCTCGGAGACGCCCTGGAAGTCGTGGCCGATGATGGTACGGTGGCGCAACTCCACCAGCCCGTCCAACTGGTTGGCCCGCTGGATCAAGGCCTTGTAGAACCTCCGCCGATCCTCCGGCAACAACGGCCTCCCCTCCGCATCCGCCCCGCCCTCCGACGCATAGGCCAGCATGGCCTTGTAGACGGGCCGGGCGATGACGCGCCAATCGAGGGGCTGGCCCTCCACCTGCTGCCGCTCCAGAAACGCCCTCAACGACGGGTTGGCCTCGATATATGCCTCCCAACGGCGCTGGTTCTCCTCGCGGACGTCGGGGGCGAGGTCGGTGGACAGGCCAAAGATCTCCTCCACCAGCAGGCGCAGCGTCGCCTCCTGGAGGCGATACACGCGGCCCAAGAAGTCCGCGTAACGCCGGTTCTCCCAGGCCGCCCGGGCGTTCCAGAACAACTCCCGCAGCAGGGCCCGCAGCCGCGCACCGCCCTCCCCGCCCTCCAGCAGCAGTTCGAGGTCCTCCCTCAGGCGGGGGCGCTCTCCGATGAACTCCCGGATGCGCCGGTCGCCCACCTCGAGGGCGCGGTGGAGGGCCCGCCGGGCGGCCCTGAAGTCGAACTCTAGGCGCCGGGCGGCGTAGTCCACGAGGGCGATCAGGCCCGGGTGGGCCTCCAGGCGCTCCAGATGGCGCAGGGCCCCGGCGAAGTCGCGGCTCCGCAGCCGATCCACCGCCGCCTCCTCGCGGAAGGCGGAGACGACCTGCCTCCCCACCCGCAACAACAGGGGGCTGCGGCCTTCGGGCATGTAAACCGCCTGCACCCGATCTCCCCAGTGCCGCACCCCCTGCAGGAGGAGCGCCGCGTTGCACGCCGGGGTCCCCCCCGCGAGGATGATGTAGCAGACCGTCTCGCCCTCCGCCGGGCCCAACTCCGCCAGCAGCCGGTCCATCGCCTCATACGCCTCGTCGTAGAGGGCCGGGTTGATCCCCCGGATCAGACGGACCTCCATTGCCCGCAGCCCCTCCAGCCGGGCGCCCAGGCATCGTCGGAGGATCTCGGCAAAATAGAGGGTGTCCGTTTCCCGATGGGCCGGGTCCGGCTGGTCGGTCCCCAGCAGGATGACGCGATCGAGGCCCGTGGGGTGCAGGCGGAGCAACTCGCGCAGGCACGGCTCGATGATCTCAAAACTCAGGCGCCCGGCCAGGGTGGGATCCCGCTCCAGATCCCGGAGGATGGCCTCGCCCCTGGGGCGGGCCGGCCGGATCTCCTGCCCATCGAGCCGCACATCCCGGGTCCCGACGTTGCAGATCACCCAGACCGCCATGGCCTCCTCTTGTTTAGAATTAGGTCCCCAGCTCGGGGCCCGCCGGCCCTCACCCGCCGGGCGCCGGCCGCAGCCGGATCCATCCGAGGGGAACCGCGGGCACCCCGTCCACCCAGCCCACCCGCCGGGTTTTGGGAAAGGGGTCCCCCCGGCCCAGCCGGAACAGCCCGCGGAGGCGGCGCACCGCCTCGGGGCCCATGGCCTCGGCCGCCGTCTTGCTCCGCCACCCGCCCCCCCATCCGATGTTCAGGTAGACCGCCGTCGGGTCCGCCGCCATCGCCTCGAGCAGGCGGCGGTAGAAATCCGCGTAGGCCGCCCATCCCACCTGCTCCCCGAACGCCCGCTCCCCCTTCGCCAGGTAGCGGGCGAAGGCGTTGCAATGGCGGCCCCACGCCCGCAGCCACCCCTGGCGCGCCTCCGGGAACGCCGCCAGGACGAAGGCGTCCAGCCCCACCTCAACGGACAGCGGCCGGATCCCCGGGCGGATGACCTCCAGGTGGACCTCAAAGGCCTGCTGGGGGTCGGCGACGTGTTCCCCCGGCCTTCGAAGCCAGGCCAGGGTCCCATCGGGCTCCCGCACCGCCACCCGGACGCAGGCGATGTCGAGGGCCTCGAGGGGGGCCGGGGCGCTGTCGGAGATGCGCAACGCCCGCAGGAGATCGTGGTGGGGGTCGGAGCCCATCAGGGCCTGCATCAGCGGCTCATCGGCGAACTCCCGCCCCCTCTCCTCCTCCCGCACCCACTGCTCAACCTCATCCATCCGCGCGCGCCGCTCCTGGTCCGGCATCGCGGAGAGGGCGGCGAAGGCCAGGGCGGTGCGGATGGCCCCCTTGATCGAGGAGCCGGGGAGGTAGGGGCGCCCCAGGGGATCGGCGATGTGCGCCCGCATCTCCCGGGGGGCCGGGCCGGACCAGGGGCGGACGTAGCGGGCGCACGCCCGGCGGTCGGCCTCAGGCCAGGCGCGAAGGGCAGCGGCCCCCTCCTGAAGGTAGCGATCCAGGATCCGAGGATCGCGGGCCAGGGCGGCGGCGAGCCGCTCGGGGTCGAACCGCCACAGTTGCCCCTCGATCACCGCCAGATCGGCGGCGTCGAGGCACTCCCCGCTCCCGACATGGACCGGGGAGAGGATCTCCACGTGCGCCGTCCAGCGCTCGCCCATCTCCATCTCACCCCTCCGGGCGGGCGGAAAGGGCCTGGGGTGAGGCCCCCACCGGGAAGGCGAAGCCGTAGCGGTAGATCCGATGCGGCAGCGGCTCCGGGGTCTCCAAGGGCGTGATGTCCGCCATCGCCCCCCAGAGGCCCTGGGGATCCCCCGTGAGCAGGGAGCCCTCCGCGAGCATCCGCACCGTCCGCCGGCGGTAGGGCATCGGGAGCCGTCCGCCGATCCACCCGCTCCGGGTCAGCCATCCGTAGCGCGCCCCCTCGCCCAGCAGCCGCTCCACCTGATCGCGGGGCGGATAGATGGGGGAGAGGGTGACGAAGGCGGAGGCGTTCGGGTTGCCCATCGGGTCGGCGGGCTCGAAGCGGGGGGCGAACAGGCCGTGGCCGGCCGTGCGATCGCCGCCGACCCCGGTGTCGCCCAGCAGCCGCACCGCCGCCCGGAAGCGGTCCGCCATCTCGGGACGACGGTAGCGGACCCGGAAGAACAGGCCTGCGCGGGCCTCCGGCCCCGGCCCCGGCTCCCGGAAGACCAGGCGGCCGAAGTGCCACAGGCTGGAGGCGGCGGTGAGTTCGTCCAGGGCCACCCGGGGGATACGCCCCCGCGCCCAGAAACGCTCACCGCGGAGGTCGCGGCGCCCGAAGGCCGCCCGCAGCGCCTCGGCCTCCTCCGCCGTCAGCCAGACCGCCCGGCCGTGGATCCAGTCCCCGCCCTCTAACGGCTCCCCGGCGAGCATCCGGCGGAGGATCCCCTCAGAGACCCACTCCGCATCCTTCAGGGAGACCCCCGGGGGGAGGGCGCGCGGGGGCAGATACGGCCGGGGGTAGAAGCGCACCGGGCCGGCGAAGGGGAAGGCGGAGGAGATGAAGACCGGCGGATCGGGGGTAAACCACTCCTCCTCGAAGAGCATCCCCCATGCCACCCCCAGCGCCGCATACAGGGTGTCGGCGTGGAGGAAGGGCGCCGTCTCCTCCAGCCCGATCCCCCGCTCCCCCAGGTGGAACGCCCCGCGGGGGTCAAGGTAAACAATCTCCTCCCTCATCCCTGCTGTCCTCCGAAGACCGGGATGCGGCCGGCCAGGTCGTCGAAGGCGTCCAGGAGCGCCTCGACCGTCTGGCCCTGCCCCAACAAAACCGGCGGGTGGGCCTGGGGATCCAGGTAATGGGCGATGGGCTTCCAGAGCACCTGCAGGTCCCGGAAGGCCACCTGGCCGTAGCCCCGGCTCCCGCTGCCGCCCAGGTAGTCGTCCTCCAGCAGCCGCATCCCCAGCAGCACGGTGCGGAAGACCTCCCGGTCATGCGCGTCGTAGACCGAGAGGAGCATCTCCACCTCGAAGCGGGCGCCGGGGGGCACGCGCTCCATCGGCCGGGGGTTGGCCGCGGCGGTCAGCACATCAATCGCCGCCTCCCATTTGACCTCGGTGTAAGGCAGGTCGGTGGTCACCTCCGCCCACCGCTTGCGGACCGGCTGGCCCTGATCGTCCAGCATCTCCAGTTCCTCGAGGAGGCGGCCGTCGCGGACGATGAGGCGGACGGGCTCGAAGGCCCGCTGGCCCGCCACCCCGAAGGCGCGGCAGAGGGGGCACGACGCGCCGCCGCCGTAGTATTCCGCCTCGCTCTCGCACCAGTGGATGCGGATCGGGGGGGTGTTTCGCCGCGGCTGGACCAGGAACCGGAGGGGCTTGCCCAGGGCGCGGGTCAGAAGGGAGCGCATCTTGCCCTTCAAGGAGGAGCCGGGCAGATACGGGCGCCCGGTCACCGGGTCGCGGACCACCACGTTCTCCACCCCCCCGATCTCCATCCCGGCCCCCGCCCCGCCGATGCGCAGGCCGGTCAGCGCCTGGAGGACGCCGGTGATCACGATCTTCCCCTGCAGCCGAACCACTCCCGCGCTCATCACCGATCCCTCCCGCCGTAGGCTTTGTGGTAGGCCAGGATGGCCTCGAAGAAGTCCACCATCCGTTGAAAGCGCTGTCGGATCTCCGCCTCGGTGGGGTTGCCGCCGAACACCGCGTCCACGGCGGCGGTGAGGACCTCCTTCAGGCGCGGCCCCCCGCCGGAGGCCCGGGCGCCCATATAGGCGAGCTTGGGCTTGAGCATCCGGAGGCGGTTGGCATCGAAGCGCATCTGCAGCTGCCTCACCTCGCCGAAGACGTTGCGGATCTGGGAGGTGGTGAGCCTAAGGTTCGCCAGTTCCTCCCCGATCCTTTCCGCCCGGTCCACCAGGGCCTGATAATCCCCATCCTGCACGATGCGGCGGATGATCTCCGCCTCGTTGGCGGGCGCCGCGGGGGTGGGCCTGCCGCGGGCGCCCGCTGCCGGAGCACCCCGTGTCGTCATCTCCTCACCTCCTGACCGAGATATAGGACCCAACGCCGTCGGAGGGGGGCGCCTTCCCGGTCGGCGCCCCTTACGACGATCGGGTCATCCACTCCAGATAGCGGGCGAGGGGGTAAAGGAGCCGGAGGCGTGCCCCGCCGTCCTCCAGCAACGCCTCCCGGAATCCTCGCAGCACCTCCTGCGTCGGGCCGGGCTGGCGGGCCAGGGCGTAGACCAGCCGCCACCGGGCCCGGTGGAACCCAGCGAGGCGGGCGAGATCCTCCGGGCGCAGCCGGGCGGACCGCCCGATCCGTCCCTCTTCCTCCATCAGGCCGGCGATCTCCATCAACCGGTGCAGGAACCCGCGGGCCAGGCGGGGCGCGTCGGGATCCTCGGGCCGGAGGAGCGGGTAGAGTTCCAGCGCCCATTTCCGTATCCACGCCCCATCCTCCCAGGTGATGGGGATGCCGAAGAAGCCGAAGGCATCTTTGTCGTGGCCGTCCGGATGCTCGAAGGCTTTGGCCTCCTCCAGATGGGCCCCGGCCTCGGCCGCCGCCTGATACATGGGGAACTTCCCCTGATGCATCGAGATCCCACCGCTCAGGGTGGCGCTGGGGTTGCCCGCCACAAAGCGGCGGAAATCCTCGCGGATGCGGAACGCCGCCTCGACCACCCGATCCCATGACCCCACCAGCAGGAGGTCGTCGCCGCCCGAGTAGATCAGATAGAGGTGGCACCGTTCCGGATCCAGCATCCGGCAGAGGACATGGAGGTAGCCCTCGAAGAAGAGGGCGATCAGGTAACTGAAGGTGGCGACGCGGGAGAGGGAATAGCGCTCCCCCAGGCCGAAGCGGAACAGCCGCCCCAGGTGGTCCACGTCCATCCGCAGGCACGCCCAGGCCGGCGTCCCCTGCGCCCCCTCCGCCATCCGCTCCAGCTCCACGATCGTCCCGTCCGGGTCCAACGGCGTGAACGTCGGCATGTATCGGAAATCGCAGACCGGGATCCCATCGGCCGGGGAGAGGTCCGCGGCGTTGATCCGGACGACCCGATCGCCGGGCCGGAAGAGCCGCCGCAGGCCCTCCCCATCGCAGAAGTGCATCTCGATCCCCAGCCCGTGGAGGACCGTGCGCCAGGTGAGCGGGCCGCGCATGTCCGCCGGGCGCCGGCGGACGATCAGGAAATCGCCGCGTCGGGCCAAGTCGGTTCCTAACTCCTCGAAGCTCCGGCAGAAGGAGCACTTGGCTACATCCTCCCCCTCCCGGACCTCCACCGGGCGGCGGATCGGTGGCGCGTCGGAGGCCTCGGCGTGGCAGACCTCACAGCGAGGCCGGAGGCCGCCGCCGCCGAAGGGGCCGATCAACAGGTCGTAGTGGCGGAGGACCGCGGTGCGGAACCGGCGGGCCTTCCGCTCCCCGAGCCGGGCGGAAAGCTCCGCCCAGCGCTCCGGCAGCCGCCCCTCGCCGAGATGGAAGTCCCTCCCCAGCAGCCGGACCGCCTCCAGGGCGATGGCCAGATCCCCGCCGTGGGCCTGGATCAGGATCTCATCCAGGCGATCGGCCAGGCTCGGGAGGCGCTCCTCGGCGGAGAGGGGGGCGATCAGATAAAAGTGACCGCCGGAGCGGTAGAGGACCTGGGTGGGCGGGAGCGCCAGTTCGCGGAGCAGGAACTCCACCGCCGCGTCGGCGAGCAGCGACAGGTAAGCCGAGCGGCCGCGCAGGCTCTTGGCCGCTCCCTCGGCGCTGATGGCGTAGAGGAACCGCTGGATGCCGGAAAGATCGCCGCCGATCAGCAGGGCGACCGGCTGGTCGGGGAATTCGCTCCGGCGGGTGGCCTCCTCGAACTGCCCCAGGGTTTCCTCCGGAAATTCCCCGCTGCAGACTGTCAGGGCGGCGGTCACCCGCAGGTGATCGAAGAGGCTGATGTCCGGCTCCGCGCGGTAGGCGGCCGCCGGGACGCACCAGGCGAAGCGGCGCAACGTCGCCATCAGGGCCGTCAGCGCGGCCTCGGGATCCTCCCAGACCGCCGGGGCGAGGCCGTCCAGCGCCCCCTCGAAGCCCTCCCAGAGCGCCCCGTAATCGGGCCGGACGGCGTCGCGGGGTTGGGGGAACAGCGCCGGCCAGGCCTGGAGATCTTCCCGGGCGGCCGGGAGGGGCACGGTTCCATACGCCCATGCGGAGGGGGGATCCGCCGGCGGCGGGCGGTCCGGCAGGCGAAGGGCGACGGGCAGGACGTAAAGCGGATCGCGGGCGGGATCGCCCCGCTCCTCCTCCTCCCGGGGCATGCGCTCCCCCGAGGCCAGGCGATCCGCCACGATCAGCGCCCGAGCATCCCGGTCGTAGGGCGCGCCGTGATGATCCCGGATCGCGTTCACCAACCGCCCGCGATCCGCTGACGAGAGGAAACGCAGGCGAGGAGCCAGGCGCTGCGCCGTCCAGTCCGCTCCCTGCTCATCGTGGGGGCGTCGCTCGCGGCCCCAGTAGGCCCGCTGCCGGAGCTTTCCGATGTCGTGGAGCAAGCCGCAGAGGGCGTGGAAAACACGATCCTGGAAGATACGATCCGTCATCATGGCTCATGGATCTCCATGCGCCCCAGGCCCATGCTGGCGAGTTTGCCCACATGGAGCAATTCGCCGAGGGCCAGCAGATCGGCAAAAGGTTGAAAGCCATCCGGGTTTTCGTAGATCACCGTTCCCACCGCGCCGCCGATGCGCATCGGCGCGCGCTGGCGGGTGGAATAGCGGCGCAGGTCCAGCCAGCGCGTACCATCCTCTACCCGTCGGGCCTTGCGGGCGGCGTCGAGCAGCCCCCGCTCGGGCGCCCATCCGGCCAGCAGCCCGTGGCCGGCCTGCAGCGCCCGGATCCGCTGGACCAGCGCCCGGATGAGGTGGTGGAACTCGACGGGATAGACCAGGTCGTGGTCGAGATCCAGGCGGGTCGGCGTCGCGAAGCGGACGGCGATGCGGCGCGAGGTCAGGGAGGGGGGCGCGAACGGAAGGTCGCGCGCGGGGGGATGCTCAAGGAAACCACCCTCCTCCGTGTAGAGGGTCTGGGAGGCGCCGGGGGCCAAGCGTTCCACCCGGACGAGTCGGAAGGGCTGGCGCGGGCTGCCCAGGCCGCGGCGGGCCATCTCCATCACCGCGTAGACATAGTAGGGCGCGTGCTCGCGGGCCCGCCCGATCAGCGTCAGGCCGAACACGAGCGGCTGGCCGGGCTCCAGGACGAGGGGGTCCAGCCGGCGGCGCGCGAAGAGCGGCTCCGGATCGAAAGAGACCTCGAGGGTGAAGGGCGTGGGGAGGTGGGCATAACGGTCAGCCTCCGGGTGATCGGGCGGGGCGTAGGGCTCGAAGAGGACAGGGTAAGCGCAGGAGAACCGGAGGGGACATGGGGCGCACGCGGGCAAGCGGGTCGCACAGACCAGATGGCGCAACCAGTGGCCCAGGGCCCCTCTCAACGTCGAGCCCGGGAACGGAGGCAGGACGGCGGGGGCTTCGGCGATCAGCGTGAAGCGGTAACGGCTGACCGGGAGCAGAAACGGCGGGGCCATCCTCGGCTCCCTCCCGATCCCCTCGAAGGGTTAGGCGCTATCGTAATCGTAATTGTAGTTCAAGGCTCGGGGACCGATCAACCCGCGGGACGGCGACGAGCCGGGGCGTGCCCCCCGCACGGCAGGTCGCCGTCCTACGATGGAAAGGCCGGCCGGCTCTGGGCGAGACGCTCCGCATACTGGCGGCGGTAGTATTCCCGGTATTCCCC
>FWWM01009869.1_pt1 | contig 10367 bp, 9 predicted proteins | sample 2228351 | NCBI WGS metagenome assembly FWWM01 (sample SAMEA103939774, study PRJEB20133) | metagenome
ATTTATCGAATTTAGAAAAATAAGTTGAAAAATAGTAACTTAGGATTTAGCTTGATATGAGTAAAATCATCAAAGAAGGCAGGAAAATGTTCGTCTTGCGAGCGCTCCGCCTTCTATTAAATTGTTAGCTTTAAAGGAGGGCGTTGAGCTCATGGATAGCAAAATAATATTAGCGTTCGTCTCGGCTTTGCTACTTTCAGCATGCAATTCCACGCCTAAAAGTAATGTCTCAAACTATGAGGCTGCTGGGAATTTAGAATCTCCCAAACCTGCTGGATGTATCTCTGTGGGCGAGTTATCGAATAAGCAGAACCCAGTCGATATATTTACAGGTCTGAATGCCTGCTTGCTCAACAACAACTTCTCGAATGCTGCCGAGTTATATTTGGCCGGTATGTCTTATGGCTTTTTTGACACTAAACGTGTATCCGATAAAACTGCACATCAAGCGATTAATGTGCTACGTATGAATTTATTCGGTGCACAACCACAAGAAATCTTGGATAAATTGCAAGCGGCGCTGACTAACATAACTTCTGAAAATACTGCTATTTGTAAAAGCTTAACAACATTAGGAGCGCCAGCTTATAAGCCAACCTATATGATTCAACACGGCATGGGGGCATTTACTGGTCAAAGCAATAAAGACGGTTTGGTCGAAAACTTTGATTCTCGAGCTGCTTGGAAAGATGCTTTATCAACAATTGCTAAGTGTGTTTAAAGCTAACAAGTCAATTATGTTCGCCCAACAAGTTGGGCTTGGACGCGCGAACAACGCGCGCCCCATATTGAAGCGTTAGGCGTCACAACCACTGTAGGAGCCGGCTGTTATGGCTGAACTTAAAACCAGACCAACAGATGCAAGCATCGATGCATACATCGGTTCACGGGCGAATGCAGAGCAACAGGCCGACTGTTATAGCTTGATGGCTTTATTAACAGGGGTGACCCAGGAACAACCTCAGATGTGGGGGCCCAGCATTGTCGGGTATGGTCTCTACCGCTACAGCTACGAGAGTGGCAGAACAGGTGAAATGTGCAGAACCGGCTTTGCAATCCGGGGTAAGGAGTTGGTTGTTTATCTTATTGCGGAAGGTGCTGAGCAAGAGGCGTTGTTAAAACGGCTTGGCAAACACAAGATGGGCAAGTCTTGTCTGTACATAAAGAGGCTCGCAGACATTGATATGACAGTCCTCGCGCAGTTGGTTATCGGCTCGCTGGCACAGCTCAAAGCCAGGTATGGCTGAAACCACGCCTCATCCTCCGCTTAATTCCTGACCTGCTGCATGCGCTGGCGTGGGCGAGTCTCTGCTAAAAGCAGAAAATCAACTTGTTGTGATAGTGGTATGAGCCGGCGCCGCCTCGCAGGCATCTGGCAAATCTATTGCGGCAACATCAAAAACAACAACGCATCCATATCCCACCAGGATAAAACCAACCTGCTGTTGAATTCCACCGCCAAGCCCCCCATCTCAGAGCTTGCCCTTAAGCCGATTAGGAAATCACCATGCTTTATGATTTGACCGTAGTGCAATTTAGCAAAATGCTGAACAACCTCGATGCCATTCTGGATAAAGCAGAACAGGCGGCCAGTGCGAAAAAATATGATGTGTCGGTGTTACTCAACGCCCGTTTAGCGCCGGACCAGTTTAACTTTATCCGTCAGGTGCAAATTGCCTGTGACACCGCCAAGTTAGGTGTTGCCCGTCTGGCTGGTGTGGCCGACAGTGCGCCTAAACATGCCGATACTGAAAGCACTTTGCCTGAGTTAAAAACCCGTATTGCCGAAACTCTGGCTTATTTAAAAACTTTTACGCCGGCCGATTTTGCCGAGGCGGCCGAACGTCAGATCAGCCAGCCGCGCTGGGAAGGTAAATACCTGACAGGTTTTGAGTTTGCGGTGCAGCATGCCATCCCGAATATTTATTTCCATATCACCACCGCTTACGCCATTTTGCGCCACAACGGTGTGGATGTAGGTAAAAAAGACTATCTGGGCCCAATGCCTTATAAAAACTAATGCCTTATAAGAGCTAACGCCATATAAAAGCTGAGTCTTATAAAAACGAACGCCTTATCAGCACCAATGGCTGATAAAAGTGAATCATCCGGGGCCTGTTGGCCCCGTTTTTTTCGCTATTGCTTTTGTATCTTGCTGTTCTGGCTAAAAAAAGCTCTGATCCTGCGCTTGTTTGCCCGCAGCCTTGCCGCTAGATTTAACTTCAGCAAGCTGACAAAGGAGCTTTGAGATGCAGCCATGGTCTGCGCCGGCGCAACAGGCGCTGGTGAAACTGCCCGACTGGGTGGCACAAGTTGTGAACTGGCAACAACCTTACCCCGACGACCAGGCCAAAATGGCGCTGGCGATAGAGCTTTCGCGGCAAAATGTGTTAAAGCAAACCGGCGGCCCTTTTGGTACTGCCATTTTTGACCGCAACAGCCATCTGTTACTGGCCGTTGGCGTGAACAGAGTTTTACCGCTGAATAATTCCACCTTACATGGCGAAACCGTGGCCATTATGCTGGCAGAACAACGGCTTGGCACTTTTACCCTGGCCTCCGACGCCGGCCGTGAACTTTTTACCTCTTGTGAACCCTGCGCCATGTGTCTGGGCGCTGTGCTCTGGAGTGGCGTGAACCGGCTGGTGTGTGCCGGTACTGCGGCCGACGCCCGGGCTATAGGTTTTGACGAAGGGCCGGTTTTTGCCGAGTCTTATCAATATCTGCAAAACGCCGGCATCGAGGTGGTGCGGGGTTTTATGCAGCCTGAGGCCAAAGCTGTGCTGGATTTATATGCCAGTTCAGGTGGCCGCATTTATAACGGCCGTGACGGCAATAAGTGAACAGCTTGTTGCAGTTTTGGGTTTTGTTCAGCGCTTTTTTGCTTTATCATGCGCGCCGCCCGGCAAGGGATGCACTCTGCCGGTTTGATGTTGATGAGCAAAGGAAAGAACCCATCATGAAATTGAAATTCGCTTTAATCACCACCCTGGTATTGGCGTCAGCTGCAGTGCAGGCAGACTGGTTAAAAGCAGCCACAGATTCAGTAAAAGGCAGCGTGACAGATTCGGTAAAACAAAGTGCCGACAGCGCCAAAGACGCGGCTTATGACAGTGCAGTGCAGTCTGCGTTAGGTTTAACGCAAGGTAAAACCAGTAGCAGCTATGTGCTGGAAAAACTGGGTGAACCGGTCAGCAAAACCTTAAAACAGCAAAAAGAAGTCTGGAGTTATGACCTGTCTAAATTGCAGCAAACTTACCCGGCATTACCGGCTTTGTTAGCCCAGTATCCACAGGCGCCAAAAGCGATTGAATTGTCTTTTGATAAAGATGTGGTCAGCAAAATCAACATGATTAAAGCTGAAACAAAATAACAGCGGGTCTGGGCAGATGATGTTGAGCTGCCAGCGCTGAACAGGCCGGGAAACCGGCCTTTGTTTTTCACAGTCCGGCCTTTTGCAAAGCAAAAGGCGTGAAAACGGCGCAAGCCAAATCGTTGGCTTGCTTAGATCCGTTTTCACCCGGCAATCGCCAGAGGCTCATGCGTTCATTCGGCAAGACGCAAAATTGTTTGCGTCTTGAGAGCCCGAATTCACCCTGCGGGACCAGCTAAAGCTGTCCACAAAATGGCAGGAGAGCCATTTTGCACAGCAAAGCTGCGGGGGCGAGCGACATGGATGTGGCGAGTGCAAAACGCTCCTGGCGTTTTTGTGTTTTTGCAGTGGTATCATTCGCTGAAAAGATTGGGAGCTTTGCATTGCAACAAGCAGGTTTGGGAGATGCCACAGCACAATTTTGTGTTTATGTCGCCAATAGCCCGCCAATGCCTGAGTATCAGCAGTTGAGCTCGGTGCAGGCGTTGCAGCCTGGTGATATTGATTTGATTTACCGCCATTGTGGTAACGGCTGGCGTAAAATTTTTAATGTATACGCCAAGCTGTTGTTTGCCCTTGATAAAAGCTTATTTCCTTATGCCGCAACAGCACAAAGCTGGCAACAGTTCAGAGACACAGCCTTGTTACAGCAGCACAGCAATACAGCGCTGTTGTTTAGCCCGCCACAGCTGTTGCCTGATACACCACAACAAATCCACCTGATTGCCGGTCGCACCCATGCCAAACAGCTGCTGGGCGCTGGCCTTGGCGCAGAGCTGCACTGGCTGAACGACGAATTTGCCATTGATCTTAAACAGCGGGTTTTAGTCACGCCTTTTTTTGATTATCGCCAGCTCAATAATGCCAAAATTATTGAAAGTGCCCGCTTACTGGCGTTATTGCGCCAGCAAAACCCGCTGTAAAACGTCAGCTGGCGCTTTTGGGACTGGCTTTTTTCCCTACACTGCTGTTGCTACAGCGCCGGCGTAAAACCGGGCTTTTGTGCTGAATCAAGACAACAAAATACAAAACAGGTTATGGTGACTTCTGCAACTGATGCTGTTGCAGCAATAAATGCAGTTTGGGGTCAGGGATTTTGTCAGGGAGATTAACGCCTGTGTCGGAACTGTTAGGGTTGGCGGCCGCTTTTCCGCTACTGAGTATTTTTGTGCTGTTGGTGGTGCTGCGTACTACTGTGGTCAAAGCCATGGCGCTGGCTTTGGCTGGTACGCTGCTATTGGCGGCGCTGGTGTGGCAACTGCCCTGGCTGCAGCTGGCGGCCGCTGCGCTGGATGGTGTGCTGATAGCTTTGTCTATTTTATCGATCATCTTTGGTGCCATGTTATTGCTGTTCTGGCAACAACAAAGCGGCAACTTAAGTTTGCTGGTGCAGGCACTACAGCGGTTAAGTCCGGATCCGCGTTTGCAGTTATTGTGGTTAAGCTGGTTTGCCGTGGCCTTTTTAGAAGGCATTTCAGGTTTTGGCACCCCGGCCGCCATTATTGCGCCCATTTTATTGTCGCTTGGTTTTGCGCCACTGGCGGCGGCAGCCTTGCCGCTGATCGCCGACTCTTCCGCCGTTTCTTTTGGCGCTGTTGGCACCCCTGTACTGATTGGTATCAGTCAGGGTGCACCACAATTAACTACAGCAGAAGTGCAGCAGGTTTATTTGCTGGCCAGCCAGATTGACATTCTGGCGGCGCCGCTGCTGCCGGTCATGCTGGTGTTTTTATATTGCCGTTTTTTCAGCCCGGTCAAAAGTGTGCGGGTGTTTTTGCCGGTATTGCCACTTTGTCTGGTTGCAGGTTTGAGTTACAGCCTGCTGGCTTATCTGACCGCCTATTGGCTGGGGCCGGAGTTTCCTTCGATGCTGGCGGCGGCCGGTGGTTTTGCGCTCAGTTATGGCTGCAGCAGACTGAGCTGGCTGCAGGTTGCGCCTATGCCCCAGACTGTGCCGTTGTGCACTGCCGGCAAGCAGCCTGACAGCGGCGGTTGGCCCCTGTGGCGCGCGCTGTTGCCTTATTTGCTGCTGGTGCTGTTATTGTTACTGAGTCGCTTGCCACAGTTGCCATTTAAAAGCTGGTTGCAGCAACAACAAATCAGTTTTAGTCAGATTTTCGGCACAGATATCAGTGCCAGCCTGGCGCCCCTTTATTTGCCCGGCAGCTTTTTTGTGCTGACTTTATTGCTGCTGGTACCCTGGTATCCCAAAGGCCTGCAGTTGTTGCAACAGAGCAGCTATCTGGCATTTGGCCGGTTAAAAAGCAGTGTGTTCACGCTGATGCTGGCGGTGCCGCTGGTGCGGATTTTTGTGTTAAGCCATAACCCAGAGGCTGATCTGGTGTCGATGCCGGCTTATCTGGCCAATGCAGCGGCTGCCACGCTGGGCGACGCCTGGTTTGGGTTGGCCAGCTGGCTCGGTGCTTTGGGCTCTTTTGTCGCCGGCTCTGCCACATTTTCCAATCTGATGTTTGCCCAGGTGCAGCTGCAAATTGCCGCCGATACCGGCTTGCCTGCCGTTGGCCTGCTGGCGCTGCAAATGCTGGGTGCCAATGCCGGTAATATGATTTGTGTGCTGAATATTGTCGCCGTGGTCAGTGTGATCCAGCAACAGGGCATTGAAGCTCAGGTGATGCGCCTGACCTTAGTGCCGATGGTGCTGTATCTGTGCTGGGCCACGCTGCTGGCCTGGTGGTTATTAGGATAAAAAAGCCAGGCAATTGTTATTGCCTGGCCGTTCAGCGGGTGAAGCTGCAGCAGCCAGTGCTGCTTTGGGCTTATTTCAGCAAAAAGGCAAAAATGCCCTGACGCCACAATACCCAGCTGGCCACCACAACCACCACCAGAATCAGCCATAAACCGGCTTTGCTTTTTTTCTCGTAGGGGTCAATCAACGAGCGGCTGGAACCGGCCGGAATAGCAGCAAGTGCCGTTAAGCGGGTACCAAATTTAATGCTGAGTTTAGCATTGGTATTCACCGCCCAACCATTGGCGTCCAGCAGCGGTGCTAAGTTGCGGGCGCGTAATTTAAACCAGGCCAATAGCATCGACGGGCCTGAAATAAACAATACAATGCCCAGAATTGCCAAAGGCATTTGCCACCACAACAAACCGAGGAAACCGGTGACCACAGCGGCCAGCGCTGTGCCGATGGCACCAATGGCTAAACCAATGGCGGCAAAAATACCGGCAAATTTGGCCACATCAAAAGGTGCTGCCGGTTTGGCTGGCGCCGGTGCTTCGGCCACTTTGGCGGCGTCGCCGACGCTGGCAGCACTTTTTGCTTCAATTTCTTTGTCTTTGGCAGCAGCAAATTTCTGAATTTGGTCAGAAATCATCCGGCCAATCCGCTGGTAAGGGGTAAAAAAGGCTTCGCGGATACTGATGGGGTTACTGACAATCTGGGTCACAGTGGCATCCCAGTCCCGGCCTGCTCTGTCGTAAAACACGCCGTTACGGCCCACCATTAAATTACCGGCATCGCCAGCGGTCATGGCGGCAACTACTGAGCGTTTTTCGCCGGTGGCGCTGCGCACACAGTCAATGTACAGTAGGTAAGTGCCGCTTAAGCCGGCAATTTTGCCATGTTTGCCGGCATCGTTGACATTCAGGCACAAGTCGCAGCTGCGACCATCAATATACAAACGGCCATTCTGGAAAATAGCCGGTTGTTCCAGGCTGTAAAAATTCTCGAAATTAACAAAGTTACGCAATAAATCACGTAAATAACGCTGATAACGCACGAGTTTATCAACATCGAGCACAGACTCAGCTTCAGCCTGCTGCGCTAAATCGGCGTCCATCAGCGCATAAGCTGCGGCTAAGGTGTGCTCATTCAGGCAAGTGGCCAACAGGGCTGGTTCCAGCGTGGCGGCATTGCTATTGGGTTGTTGTGCTTTCCACTCGCTATAAGTGGCCAGTGCAGTTTTTAATTGTTGCCATTGCGCCAGCTTAATCTGATCTGTATTGCCCCACAGCGGCTGTGCCAGAGTTGCCAGTTGGGCAAGATCGGCAGCCCAGTGCGGATGCACGCCTTGATGCAGTGACAACAGGCCCTTTGCACTCACATGAGCCAAAGGCAAATAATTGGTGTCTGAACTTGCTTCTGACAATAACTGTCGTGACAGTGCGGCATAGTCTTCAGCGGCACCATTGAGCGGCACTGCAGCGCTTTCGTCATAAGCTGCCAGCTGGCAACGGGTAAAATAGTCGGTGACCTTGGCGTCGAGTTTTTGCACCAGCTGATACAGTGATTCTGTGTTGTCGGCAAAAATAGTGCCGATGTTCTGGCCTTGTTGCAGCCATTCCGTATACAAACGGCCATCGGCGACAAATTGTTCCAGTTGTGCTTTGTCGATGCCCGGCACACCGCTGCGATCCATGGTCGAGATTTCCAGACCCAGCAGTGTGTTGATCAGTTGTTGTACTTCCGGATCCTGAGCCAGTTCAGCGGTAATAACACCATCGCCGTTCAGTTGATTGGCCGGAAATACCAGTGCCATATCGGCGGTGTCGGTCACTGTCAGGCGATCGGTATCACCTTTGCCAAGGTTTTGCAGCATCCGTTTGGCAGAAGCCAATAACTTTTGCCCTTCTTCATGGCTGCTGTTGATGGCACTCAGCGGCAGTGCTTCCCCTGTCAGCAAGACGTCCTGCTGCTGCAATACCGACAAAGCCCAGTTCACGGCGGCTTTTACTTCGTCAATCCGCACCCGGCCATCGTGGTCTGTATCCAGATAACTCAGGGTGCGCTGGTCAAATTCCAGCCCCTGCACCGGACAGCTGAGTGCAGCCCAGAGTTTTGGATCCAGTTGGTCTAATTGCTGCCAGTCGGCAATTTTATCCAGTCTGACTTGATCAAAACCGCCGGAGCGGAAAAAACGCCATTGATGTGCCATGTAATTTTCCTTATCAACAGGGAGCCCGGAGAAGCCCGGCAAAAGGCAGATATAAAGACTTAATATTTCACGCTTTTGCCAGTCCAGCAAGTTTGTGCGCTGGGCTGGTTGCTGTTATTCACTGTACCGAGCTGCTTGTCTTAGCTGAATAACCGGGTTTATACGTGGATTACAGCAGTGCTGTGTTGGTCAAAGTTTATCTTGCCATTGTTGTAGCAAAGTGGAGGTAGTTGTTTTTATTCAGGTTTGTAGCTGCACAATCCAGAGTAAATCCTGATGGTGGCGGTTTATGCAGAGCTTGGCATCTGGCTGGGTGACGCTATTTTGCCACGCAGTTGATAGTGCTGTGTAAAGTTGACGACAAGCCAGCAATAGCTGGTGAACTCATCTGGCACCTAAGCCGGGTGGACAATCTTGCAGATAGCACGAGCAGTGGGTTGCCTTATTTGCAGACAACCCACTGTTTGTTATTTATTTTTGCACCGATAACAAATATTCAGCCACCGCCAGCCGGGTTTCGGCATCCAGGTAATCCTGTTTTGGCATCAGTGGATAATCTTCGCGTTTTTTCACCGGGTTGGCGATGTAATCAGCCAGCGCTTGTGGGTCGTCCATATATAAAGACTGAATCACCTGCACGGGTGGGCCAATCAGCCGGCCTGTGTAAGCATGGCAACCGGTGCAAATCCCTAAATAGGCATATTTGCCTTTATCAGCCGCTGCCACTGAACGGGGCGCTGCCGGCGTTTCCAGCAAATAACTTACCACTGAGTCTGTGTTGCTGAAGCTACAGACCGGCCAACTGCTGACGCCGACTGTGACATATTGCTGGGCGTTATTAATACAGCTATTGTTGCTGTTGCCCACCCGCACTATGTCCGGATTGCCTTGTTTGAGCTCAGTGGTCATCAGCACTTTGGCTTCAGGAATGGTATCAAAGCCGTTGTTATACATCAGATTATTCAGCACCATCACTTCATCAGGTGTGGGGTCGGACTCAGGATCCAAAGTGGTATTGGGTGCATTCTGATGGTCAGTGATAATAATACCGGCGGTTTTGTTATTGAGGATCAGGTTATCTTCAATCACCACTTTATCGGCCGCCATAATCAAAATGCCGGTGCCGGCCGGAATACCTGCCACCATACTGCCGACTGCACAAAAGTTTTTGGTGTTGTTGTGGCTTATCCAGTTGTTGCGGATAATGACATCCACAGTGTCTTTAATGGGTAAACCCGGCGTGACAAACGCCAGAATGCCGCCGGTGTTGTTGTGCACAAAGTTGTTTTCCACTACGGCATGGCGGCTGTTTTCAATTTCAATACCAGCCACACTGTCAAACACTTCATTGTTGGCGACATGAATATAATCACTCATACCAATATAAATGGCGGCATCTTCAATACCCGACACCACGTTATGTTCCACAATGCCGTTTTCGCCCAGTTGCGGGAAAATGCCGTACACACCGGTGTCTTCAATAATGTTATTGCGGATCTCAAAGTTGTTGCCGGCCTGGCCCATAATGCCGTTGCCTTTGTATTTGGTGATCAGGAAATTTTCCACCACCATATTATTGCCCGAATACAAAATGGCGTCGTTTAAATGGCCGTCACCAAAAAGTTTCGGTCTTTTGCCTTCCACTATCACACCACTTAACCTGATATTGTTTTTGTCGATATAGACAGTTTCGGTATAAGTGCCTGGCCATACCTGAATCACATCACCGGGCTTGGCAGCTTTGACCGCATCCATAATCAGCTGACCGTCTTTCACCTGATGTACAGTGCCTGTGGGCGCCGGGTTAATCACCGACTTTTTGGCATTAATGCTTTTGGCTGCGCTGCCGCTGTTGTAGCTGACTTCAGGCGCGTAGCTGGGCGCTACCGGGGTGTTTTTGCTGAAAAACTGGCCGGCAAAAAAGGCCGCAGGCAGCAATAACACCAATGTAATGGTGGTTTTTTTCATGGTTGTGTCCCTTGTTCGCTGGAGGGTGCAATGGATGTTGTTGTGCTTGAGTCAGCCGCTGCAGTTGTTGTGTTATTTTGCAGTTCAGCCGGCAGTGCTAAGCCGGAAGGCAGCGCTGCGGGCAGCTC
>FWWM01007235.1_pt1 | contig 10365 bp, 7 predicted proteins | sample 2228351 | NCBI WGS metagenome assembly FWWM01 (sample SAMEA103939774, study PRJEB20133) | metagenome
GCACGGGCGATGTGGTCGGTTACGACAGGGGCGCGAAGACCACGGAGTATACCGAGGCGATCATAGCCAACCTGGGCAGGAAGCCGGCCAGTGTGCCCACACGCGAGTACCGGCCCATCAAGTTGCCCGAGGTCTCGCCTGACCCTGTGTTCGTGCGCCCGGAGACCCGGCGGGTGGTGGGCGTCGATGTGTTCGTTGAGAGCGGACTGATGCCCGAACCGCTCGGCGAAATGTTGTCGACGCTGGTCGCGGAGTCGGCTTTCCGCCTGAAGATGATCTCCAATCGGGGCACACGCGTCTACCCGCCCACGGGGACGCAGATCGATGTGGTGGACCACTATCGCTGCCGCTTCATCCTGCGCGACGAGCCGGGCGATGCGACCGATGAGCAGATTCTGGAACTGCTCCAGCGCATCAGCACGCGCCTGCGCTGGGCGCATGTCGAGAAGCTCCAGGAGTTCGACGGCGCACCCGGCTATTCCAAGGCTCAGGGCGAAGACTGAGCGACGCGTCCGCATCCCACGCGCGGGACAGGGGGCGCCGAAGCGAGCGCTCCCTGACGAAAGGCAGGCAGACGGCCGGCGCAGCGCAGGCCACTGCGGATGAGATGTCTATCAGGCGGGACCCCTTTCCAGGGGACGTCTCCGGCCATCCCCCGCGGCACGGCTTCCGCTCGAAGCGCCCGATGTCCTGTCCGGGCGCTACCCGTCCGTCGGTCCGGGCTTCGGAGCGAGGATGACCCTGCGGATGAGCACCCGCACGCCCGCGCGCTCGCAGGGGTCCACCCGGAGCTGGAGCAGAGGAGTCCCCGCCGTCCTCCAGAACGGGATATCCCTCACAGGAAGGACGGCGTCTTTCCCGCGGGGCCAGGGCAGGCGCGCGGAGGCGAGCGGATGGAAATCGGGGATGTGGGCGGTCTTCCAGAAAAGCTCCAGAACGACCGGCACCGGGCCGGCCTCTTCGGAGACCACCCTCCCCTCCACGATGATGCGGTCCACCTGCCAGGCCGGGACCTCGAAGCGCGGCAGGTGGATCTGCGGGTCGGAGCCCGTCGATTCCACGAGCAGCCCCTCCCGCGTGCGGGACCTGACCTCCAGCTGCGCCAGCGACAGGCGCTCCATCGGGATGCCGGAGTCCGTCAGGTCGAGCACCACCGGCATCCGGACCGCGGGCGCGCTGCAGCTTTTGCCCACGGAGACGCGCTTCGGCTCCGGGAGCGGCCACGGAAGGGCTTCAGCCGCCTTCGCCTGCTCCAGTTCCTCCGGAGACAGCACGCTCTAGGAAAGCACCTCCTCTTCGGACGGCGCCCGGACCTCGGGCGGAGGGATGCCGCGGGCCCGCGCCAGAGCCCGCAGGAATCCGAAGCCCCTTCGCCGGTCCGGCTCCAGGAACGCTCCCTCGCCCCACTCGTTCCAGGCTTCCACCATCACCACGGGCGACTCCGCACTGACGTTCGCCAGCGCCCCGCGCACCATCCGCTCGAACTGCTCCGGGGTGTTCCCGGTCAGCACGAAGACCTCCTGCACCGCCCGTCGCGGGCGGTTGTCCCACCCGGGAAACGCCGTGGGCCAGTAGGAGATGCCCTGCTCCCTGCCGGTCCTCTTCAGGAACGGATACAGCTCCGACACCAGAAGTCCGGTCTGGGCGAAGTAGGGGATGACCGGACTGTCCCACGCCACTGTGGGCGGCCTGAGCGGGGAGTAGGTATACGCGGTGAACGCATCGAACCCCAGCCACCTCAGCCAGGCGATGTGCTGCGGGGAGTTGTCCGTGGTGACGGCCACCAGATAGACCCCGCCCTCCCCGCGCTCCCGCGCGCGCTGCCGCAGCGCGGAAAGCGACCGCCTTGCCTGCCGCTCGCCGCCGTAGCTCACCAGCTCCGGAACATCGTAGATGATGAGCACCGGCCGGCCGCCGATGCGCAGATACTCCGGCCGGAGGAAATATCGCTCGCAGAGCAGGTCGGTCATCCGCAGGACCGCATCCAGGCTCTGGTCCATCGGCTGCTTCCATGGCAGTCCGCCGTGGTTGCACCAGTGGATGCAGAATCTCACGCTGCTGCCGGAAGCGGCGGGGAGATAGCCCCGGTCCAGCGAGCCGTTCAGCAGCTCCTCCCCGGCGTTGTAGTACCAGTCGAACGCCAGGAAGTCCACGCCGTGCCCTTCCATCCAGGGAAGGAAGTAGTCTCGCCATAGGCGCGGGTCGGAGTCGTCGTAGAACCCGCACAGAGGGCGCGGCTCCGGACAGGTGGCGATGAACGCGCGCCACTCGCTCCATTCGCCCTCCGGACGGTCCGGCCCGCCCCGGTACCAGCCCGGGAAGTAGTACACTCCCACCAGCGGCCTCGGCTGCTCCACCGCGCACGCGCAGGCGGCGGCAGCAAGGGCCAGGACAACGGCTATCGCAGCAAGCGTCCTCACGGGCACACTCCCCCGACGCGTTCTTCCCCCCGTCCGTGCGGTCTGTCCTCCCTCTTGCCGTCGGGAAGGCGCGCGGACTATCATCCCCCGGAACGAAGGGGCGCCTGCCGGCGCCCTCCCCCGCAGAATCCACCCTGAGGAGCAATTGTCGGATGCGGCTGTTCGGAGCCCTCAAGAACATCGCCCGGAGACTGGCCGGGAAGACCGTCCTGGATGACGAGACCGCCGAAGAACTGGAAGAAGCGCTCATCGCCGCCGACGTGGCCTACGAGACGGTGACGAAGATACTCCGGCGGCTTCAGGACTCGAAGGCTCATCCCGAGGGGGTGGAAGCGGGCCTGCGGGACATCGTCTGCGAGCTGATGGGCGCGGACGGCCCGCAGGGCCTGGTCTACGGTCCTCAGCCGCCCACAGTCATCTTCGTGGCCGGCGTGAACGGCGTGGGGAAGACCACCAGCATCGCCAAGCTGGCCCACCTCTACCGCCGCGACGGCAAGCGCGTCCTGCTCTGCGCGGCCGACACGTTCCGCGCCGCCGCCATCGAGCAGTTGGAAATCTGGGCCGGACGCGTGGGGGCGGACATCGTGAAGGGACAGCCCGGAGCGGACCCGGCGGCCGTGGTGTACGACGGCATCAGCGCCGCCCGCGCCCGAGGGGCCGACGTGGTGATCGTGGATACGGCGGGACGGCTGCACACGAAGTCCAACCTGATGGAGGAGCTGCGGAAGATCGCCCGCACGGTGGAGAAGTCGAACGGGCGCCCTCCGGACGAGACGCTGCTGGTGCTGGACGCCACCACGGGACAGAACGCCATCGCGCAGGCGCGGGAGTTCCTCAACGCCATCAACGTGACCGGCCTGGTGCTGAGCAAGATGGACTCGAGCGCGCGGGGAGGCACGGTGCTGAGCATCCGGGATGAACTGGGCGTCCCGGTGCGCTACATCGGCACGGGCGAGAAGGTGGAGGACCTGGAGCTGTTCGACCCCCGGGAGTTCGCCCGGCAGCTTTTCGAAGCGTGAGGCCCCCCGGGCCTCACGGCACTCAGGCCGGCTCGGCGACCTTCAGGTCGTCGTGCTTCCCGGACGCGATATTGTCGATGCTGAGCCGGAAGAACCCGGGAATCTCGGAAGGCTGGCGGAATTTCCAGCTCACCGGCACCCGGACCATCCTCTCCAGCCCGACCACCTGACCGCTCCAGCCGCGCCGCTGGTCCAGACCGCTCTGGATCATCAGCCAGTCGGCGCCCAGCGCTTCTCCGAGCGAGCGCAGCCCGGCGGCGTCCAGCTTCTCCGCGCGGCTCAGGGCGGTCCAGACGCGGGGGCTGCCCGGGTCGCGACGGGTGTAGCCGAGCGCCGACATCTCCTTCCGCAGCTCCTCGCGCAGCCGCCTCTCGCCTTCCGGCATCGGGTCGTCGCCCGTGTAGCGCCACAGCACCGCGATGCGGCGGCCCTCGCCCTCATAGATGTCCACCGCCCGCATCGAGAGCCACTCTTCCGCGGAGCCCGACCGCTGGATGCGCTCGCGCATCGTAGGATGCGAGCCGAACACGGCGTTCAAGGTGCGGCTCTCGCTGCGGCCGCCACCCAGCTTCTTGAACGCTTCGGCAGCCTTCTCGAACGGGATGCCCAGGTCGTGGAGGACGTTCAGCCCGAACAGGTCGGCCTCCCGCTCCTGCGCCTGCGAGTACTGGTTGACGTAGGCCAGCCCGGCCAGGTTGATGGCATAGTCCCCGACCGTGTTGCTTTTCACTCCGAAGATGGCACCCAGCAGCACGGCGGCCACCCCGGCGGTCTGATTGCGCCGGACCTGGCGGGAGAGATGCCGTCCGGACTCGTGCCCCAGCTCGTGGCCCATGATGAAGGTGAGGGAGATGTCGTCGAACTCCTTCAGCAGGCTTTTGGTGGCGTAGATGTGCCCGGGCACCTGGAAGGCGTTGAGCTGCTCGTCCTTGCCCATGTCCACCGCGAAGAACCGCACCCCCCGCACGTGCGCCACCTCGCTGACCCGGCGTCCGATCTCGGTGAGGCGCGGGTCTTCGTATACGCGGTACTTTTTGGAGATCTCCGCGTGGAACCTGCGGCCGTATTCCTCCTCGTTGAACGCCGCCGCGGGCGCGGCGCTCAGGAGAAGCGATGCCGCCACGAAGACGGCCGCCAGGAGGATAGGGATATGGAATGCTGTTCTTTTCATCGCCGTGCCGCCTGCCGGGCGAGCGGCCACGGTCTCGGCAGCCGGAGCCGCGCGTCCCTACAGATACTTCACGAACCGGTTGTGGTCGTCCACGAGGACCACTTTCGGCTCCACTTCCTCATCTGTTATTATGAACGCCGCAATGATGACTTTGTCACCCGCGCTGGCTCTGTGGGCGGCGGAGCCGTTGATCTGGATGGTCCCGGAGTCCGGTTCCCCGGGGATGGCGTAGGTGATGAAGCGCTGGCCGTTGGTGAGGTTCCAGACGTGCACCATCTCCCCCTGCACGATGCCCGCCTTCTCCATGAGGGCGGCATCGATGGTGATGCTGCCGATGTAGTCCACGTTGGACGCCGTCACCGTGGCGCGGTGGATCTTGCCTTTCAGGAGCGTCAGAAGCCGCAAAGCCGGATGTTCACCTCGATCCGCAGCAGGATGCAGACGCAGAATCTGCTTCGTCTGTCGCACGAACGATTCTACCACAGCAGTCCAGACATCGCCCGAGCCTGTAGAGGCGGGGGCATATGTGAAACTCCTGCGATATTCTATGGTTTTTATGATGAATACGGCCCGCGGGAAGGAGATTCCCGAAGCAGCGGCGAAGTGGGAGACGCAAACATCGGGGCCCGTTCGCTCCGGCGGCCCCCGAACCTTCGACCGCGGAGGGAGACGATCCGCCCCATGCTCCGATCAGCCCTGACAACAGCATCCCTGGTCCTTGCGCTTGCCGGAAGCGCGCACGCGGAATACCGGAAGCCCGAGTATCCGCAGACCCCGCCCGCCGTCGCGGCGGTGAGCGTGAAAGCGCCATCCTCCGCCCGGACCGGCTCCACCATCCGGCTGGACATCACCGTCTCGGCGGTCTCCCGCCTGCCGGACGACCGGCTGATGTTCGCCATCCTGTCTCACGAAGGCGCCGCGCGCCACGTGGAGGTCATCGCGAACCCGGACGGATGGAGGGTCGGCGAGAACAGGATACGGGACGCGCGGGTCCGCATCCCGTCCGACGTCCCCACCGGCGACTACGAACTGACCGTGGGGGTCTACCAGGAGAAGGCGGAAGCGCGCGCTGCGCTGCGGGTGAGGGGCCGGCAGGCGGCGCGGCCGGCGAAGATCGTGACCACCGGCACGATGGTGGACAAATACGGCGTCCCGCACAGGTGGCACATCAACCACGCCCACACGCTCATCTGGGACGGGCGCCCCTATCTGCCTGCCGGCGGGATGTTCGTCTACGACCGGGACTGGGAGCTGGTGAAGGCCCAGATCGACCTTCTTCACCGCTACGGGGTCCGCAGCATCTATCTGCATCTGGGAGTCAACCAGCCCTACCCCTGGAAGACCTACTCCGACGACGACTACCGCTTCTTCCAGCAGACAATCGACTATCTGGACGAGCTCGGGTTCACCTACGGCATCCAGTTCCAGGGGCTGGAGGCGCGGGGGCCGGGATGGTACTACCCGGGCCGCGGTCCGCGCGTGGAGGTCACCGGCTCCGGCACAGTGCGCGTGGAGGAGGACAGGGTGCGGGACGGGTATTTCGCCGTCTTCGACACCGCGACCTGGGAGGTGGTGCAGACGGGGCGGGCCCGGGTGTCGGAAGAGCGCTATGCGGAGGCGGACGTGCGGGTGGAGCGCCCGGGACACTACCAGGTGGTGTTCACGCTGGAGCGCGACGCCCCCCCGATGTTCAGCATGTACTACTGGGACGACCAGTATCCGAAATATGTGGAGACCGTCCTGAGGCACTACAGCAAGGTGGCGCTCGGCCCGGGCTTCCGGTTCATCGTGGACCCTCTCTGGAACGAGATGAACGTGAACCGGGACTTCTTCCCGCGGTCTGCCGTCTACGAGCGCCAGCTGGCCGCGTGGCTGAAAGAGCGCTACGGGAGCGTGGAAGAGCTCAACCGGAGATGGAGGACGCAGGGGGGTCAGCTGGAGAGCTTCGAGCAGGCCGCGCGGCTCGCCCCGCTGGACCGCAAGCGGCTGAGGATGCGCGGTCCGGAGCATCAGTTCATGCTGGACCCGCAGACGGGACAGGTCTTCCGGATGGACCTCTCCGTCTCGCAGGTGAACTACGACCTTCAGGAGCATCTGGGGCGCAGCCTGCTGCACTTCACCTGCGACATCGCGGACCGCTTCAAGGAGCTCTACGACGTCCCGGTCATCTACAAGGGGTTCTCGGACCTGGACTTCTGGCACATCAACGACCTGGGGACCCCCGGCGGGCATGACGGACTGGGGATGGAGAGCTACGGCAACGGCGAGCCGTTGCTGATGTTCATGGCCGGGCACCTCTACGGGGCCCTGCAGCAGGCCACGAAGACCACCTGGCTGATCGTCACGGAGACCGGCGAGGGGAACCATCAGGACAACAGCCCGTCCCGGAACAAGATGCCGGGATATTCCAGCCGGCTGGGGCACATGTACGCCAACTTCAACGCCCTGCTCTCCGGGGGAGCCAAGGGGGTGTTCCAGTACAACATGGTCCCCGGAGGGGGCACGGACCAGCCCTGGACCGATGCGCTGACGGCAGACCCGCGCCAGCTGGAATGGCTTGGGACCTATCAGCGCATCCTGGACAACTCCCCCGCCCTGGCGGACTACCGGCCCCCGATGTACTTCCGCTTCCCCGGGCTCTACAACCCCAACTCGATGAACCTGCGCTCCGAGCCGAACGCCGACTATGCCGGAATCGGAGGGTGGTGGTGGCGCGAGCCCATCCAACGCAGCGAGAACGACATCTGGATCGTCCCCTCGTTCTCGCTGAGGCCGGACACTCCGATGTTCATCGTGAATCTGGAGGACACCCCCGCCACCGAGCGTCACCGGGACGAGGTGGCGCAGGCCATCAGGGACGGTGTGCGGATGACCGTCATCGGCTTCCGCCGGGACCTCGGCTCCATCCCCGAGATTGACCGGTACTACACCGGGCGGATGTCGGTGGACTCCGACGGGCGGCGGTTCCAGGTGCTGCGGCCCACTCCCACCAGCCGCATCCTGGGGCAGACCGCAAGGGGCGAGGTGTGGAACCTCATCGACGGAAAGCTGCAGATCAACTCGAAGGAGGTGTACGGCGTCCACGGATACCGCCCGGATGGCCTGCTGACGGGCAGCGAGCGCGCGGTGGAGCCCTACTTCGGGGTGTTCCGGGAGCTTCTGGGAGTGGAACTGCTCCCGTCGGACCCCGGGATGTACGCCTTCCGCTTTACGGACGGAGGGACTCCCGTCACGGTCATCGGGACGCTGGACGAGCCGAGGACGCTGTCGTTCGAGATACCCGCCGGGACGCGGATGGAAGCCGTGTGGCCGGACGGCAGTCCTGCGGGCGAGATGCGGGGCGGCCGGCTGGTGGTGCGTCTGGAGCCGCAGAAGCTGGAGCTGGTGCGGCGGGACGAGTGGCCGGCCCGGGACGCCAACCGCTGGGTGCGCTCGGGCATCCTGGTGGATTCGCTTCAGGCTCGCGACAGCGTCATCATCCGCGGGCTGCCGTTCGAACGTTCTTATCCGCTGGAGATGGCGGGCTACGCCATCCGGAGAGTGCAGCAGGCGCTGCAGGGACTGCCGGAGGAGGCGCGCCCGGGCCTTGCGAAGGTGGTTGAGCGCGCGATGGCCGCATCGCGCGAGGGCCGGCACCGGGAGGCGGCCGAGATAGTCCTCCGGGAGGCGGAGCGGTTCTTCGAGCGCGCCACCCCCTGCATCTGGCTCGAGGCCGAGGACCGGAAGGCGTCCAACTTCAACTACAGCCGCATCGGCGGCATCCCGCGCCTGAGCGGCGGAGCTTTCCTTGGACTGGAGACGGCGGTGGAACCCCCGGCGGACACGGGATGGTTCGCGCACTACGAGTTCACGGCGCCCGCGGACGGCACCTATCAGCTCTGGGTGCGGGAGAACTACCTCTCGTACAGTTCGCCGTGCTGGTACCGGGTGGACGACGGCGAATGGGTGCACGTGACGAACCAGCTGGTGCCGCGGGACGCGAGGGTGGTGGCGCTCTACAACGCCATCGAAGACACCCGGCAGGTGTTCGCCTGGTACCACTACGGCGAAGTGCGCCTGAAGAGAGGCCGCCATACCCTGACCTTCCGCGTGACGGAGAAGAGGGGGAAGGGCACGTCGGTCACGATGGCCGACAACAGGCCCTACGCGAAGCTGATGGACTGCATCCTGCTGACCGCGGGAGGATTCGAGCCGTCGGGGGCGGAGAAGCCGCTCTACCTTAAGCCCAATCTGCTGCCTCCGCTGGTGAACCTGGCTCCGAGTCCGAGCTTCGAGTTCCGGCCCCGGGAGGGGATGAAGGAGCCCGAGGGCTGGCTGCGCTCGGAGGACTCGGACGACGTGCTGTGGCAGGACGCCGGGTGGGGCACCTACAACGTGATGCCGGGGGTGGCGCTGGACACGGGACAGCGGTTCTCGTACATCGGACAGCGGAACCTGACCGTCCGGGTGGGGGACCGTCCGCGCTGGTGGCGCTCCGACCTCATCCCGGTGAAGGAGGCCACGCCGTACCTGTTCGAGGTGCACGTCCGGACGGTGGGGCTGAAGGACGCGAGCACGGTGGTGCATATCATCTGGCTGGCGGAGAACGGAGACGTCATCGGGGAGTCGGAACCGATGGGCGTGGCGAAGGACCAGGACTGGCGGCGCCACACATACAGGCGGCTCATCTCGCCCCCCGGAGCGAGCCAGGCGCAGATACACCTGGGGGTCACGCGCGGCTCGGAGGGCGTCGCCTACTTCGACGACGTGGTCTTCGCGGAGCTGCCTCCGCTGCAGCGGCGGTGAGGATAGTCCCGTGGCGGGCGGCGGGTATAATGCTGTGAGACACCCGCTGCCCGCCATGCCCAGACAATCCCGTTCCAGCCTGAAGAACCGCGCATCCGAGGTGGTCCGCATCCTGTCCCGGCATTATCCCGATGCACGGTGCACACTGGACCATCGGAACCCCTTCGAGCTGCTCTGCGCCACCATCCTGGCCGCCCAGTGTACCGACGCCAAGGTCAACACGGTGACGCCGGAGCTGTTCCGGCGGTGGCCCACGCCGGAAGCCATGGCCGCGGCCGATTTGGCGGAGGTGGAGCGGGTTGTGCATCCGCTGGGGTTCTTCCGCCAGAAGGCGCGGGCGCTGGTGGAGATGTCCCGGGACATCGTGGCGCGGCACGGCGGCGAGGTGCCGCGGACGATGGAGGAGCTGACCCGCCTGCGCGGGGTGGGACGCAAGACCGCGAACGTGCTGCTGGGGACCTGCTTCACCGGGGGCGGGGTCATCGTGGACACGCACTGCAGCCGCATCAGCCGGAGGCTCGGGCTTACCCGGCACACGGACCCGGAGCGCATCGAGCGGGAACTGATGACCCTGCTGCCCCCGGAGCACTGGAGCATCTTCGGGCATCTGATGGTGTTTCACGGCAGGGCGGTGTGCGACGCGCGGCGGCCCGCCTGCCCGGAGTGCCCGGTCCTGCATCTGTGCCCTGAGGGAGCGCTGCGCACGGGAGCGCCTGCGGCGCTGCGGGAAGCGGCCGGATGACGGCCCTGCCGCTGGCCGTGCTTTCGCCGTTCGGGCTGGCCGCGCTGGCCCCCTGGGCGCACGCCCGCCTGAAGGACCGCGCGGGCTGGCTGCTGGCCGTGCTGCCCGCTCTGCTGACGGCGTTCTTCGGCCTGCTGATGCCCGGCGCGGCATCGGGCCGCCCCGCCTCGTTCCGCGTCCCGTGGATGGAGCAGGCTGGAGTGGTGTTCTCGTTCTACGCGGACGGCC
>FWWM01008125.1_pt1 | contig 10362 bp, 12 predicted proteins | sample 2228351 | NCBI WGS metagenome assembly FWWM01 (sample SAMEA103939774, study PRJEB20133) | metagenome
ACCGCCAGATAGAGCAGCCCCAGATGCTGCGTGAGCGGCACGGCAATCAGGCTCAACACGATGATGCCGCGCAGCACATCCGAGGCGATCATCAAATGGCGGCGATTCCAGCGGTCGGCGACGACCCCGCCGACCAGGCCGAACAGCGCCTGGGGCAGCACCAGCGAAAGCGCGGGGATGAGCAGCGCGCTCACCGAGTTGCTGAGCTGGCTGATCAGGTGCAGCGACGCGATGAGCAGCGCCTGATCCCCAATTTGCGAGAGCAACTGACCAAGCCATAGCCGTAAAAACGCCGGATTCCTGGTCAGAACCTGAGCGACCAGCGGCTGCGGGGACGGACGCAGCTTCATGGCTGGTTGAACTGGGCGCAAGGCCTCATCAGCCAAGGGCTTTCTCGTAGATGCGATACGTGCGATAAGGCTGGCCATCGAAAATCGCCGCCGTCTGTCGCATCGGGAGATTGCTTTCCAGCACCCAGGAAATTTCCATGGACTTGTAGCCCGCGCGGATGCCCGCCCGCAGCGTTTCCAGGAACAGCACGGCGTCCACCCCGCGCCCGTGATACTCGTGAATGATGCCCCCCGCCATGGCGCGGATGCCGGTCACCACCTTGCGCACCTTCCACCAGTACAGGAACTGCGCCATGGTCAGCCACTCCGGCTTACCTGGCCGTGGGTAGGCCTTGTGGAGCGCCTGATTCAGGTCCGGCAGGGGCAGCATGAAGCCGATCGGCTCATCCCCTTTTTCGGCGATAAAAGTCGTGCGCTTATCCGCCATGGGCAGGAGCGCCTTGATGAGGTGCTCCATCTCCTCTTCGGTCAAGGGCACAAAGCCCCAGTTGCGGGACCAGGCCTTGTTGTAAACCGTGCGGATTTTGGTGATTTCGCGCTCCAGGTCCTTCCAGTTAACGTTGCGCACCGACACATCCAGGCGGTCGCGCACATTCTCCGCCACGCGCAGCAGCTTGGGATTGATGCCCGAATCATCCACGCCGTAACGGGTCAGATCCGTCTGGTAAGCGATTAAATCCATGGCCTTGGTGTAGCCGGCCCCCTCGATGAGATCCACGTAATAGCGCGGGTTGTAGGTCATCATCACCACGGGGGTGCCGTTCCAGCCATCCACCAGCAAGCCACATTCCTCATTGGTGGAGAAATTGAAGGGACCGCGGATGCTGGTCATGCCGTGACTGCGCACGAAATCCTCGGCAGCGGCGAGGAGGGCCAGCGCCACCTCTGGATCGTTAACGCTCTCGAACAGGCCGAAGAAGCCGACCTTGTCCTGCCAGAACTCGTTGTGGGCGTGATTGATGATGCCGGTGATGGTGCCGACGGGTTTGCCGTCACGGCGGGCGATGAAGTAGCGCACCTCGGCGTGCTTGTGGAAGGGATGGCGCGCGCGATCGAGGAAGACCTCGCGCTCGGAAAGCAGCGGCGGCACCCAATAGGGATCGCCGCGGTAAATCTGCCATGGGAACTCGATGTATTCCCGGCGTTCTTTGGGTGTTTCGGCAACAGTGATCTCAATGGGCATAACCGAGAAACTCCTGACGTTGCGAGATTGGACGACTTGGGTTCGTCCTTACATGTTTTTTCGCTCGCCCTCCGTCCCCCCTTGAGGGAGGACTACAGGGGGCTTCCCCCTTGATGAGATGCCGCAGCAGGGGGCCTACAGGGCCTTTTCGTAAATGCGATAGCGCCGGTAAATCGTCCCCTGCAGCACCTGCGCAAACTGATTCATCGGCGTGTTGCTCTCCAGAATCCACGAAAGCTCCGTGCGCTTGTACCCCTGGCGGATACACGCCTTGATCGCCTCCAAACCCTGCAGCGCCTCAACGCCCCGTCCGCGGTACTCCTGGACGACGCCGCCGGCCATGGCGCGGATGCAGGTCACGCTTTTGCGCACCTTCCACCAGTAGAAGAACTTGAGCAAAGTCCACCATTCCGGCGTTTTGGGGCGTGGATAGGCCTTATGCAGCGCCTGGTTCACATCCGGGATGGGGAGCATGAACGCCACCGGTTCGCCGTCCTTCTCGACGAAGAAAACCGTCTCAAAATCCAACAACTGCAGCAAATTCTTACCCACGAAAGCGATTTCTTCATCTGTCATGGGCACAAAGCCCCAGTTGCGCGCCCAGGCGTTGTTGTAGACCTTCTTGAAGGCCTCCATCTCGCGATCCATATGTTTGGGATCGCCCTTGCGGATAGTGAAGTTATTGCGCTCGCGCACCTTCTCCGCCACGCGCAGCAGCTTGGGATCGAGGCCACTGCCGTCGCGTCCGTAGCGTGTCAGATCCACGTCGTAAGCCCACATGTTCATCGCGGTGGTGTAGCCGGCCCCTTCGATGAGATCCACGTAATAGCGCGGGTTATAGGTCATCATCACTACCGACGGGACGTTCCAACCATCCAACAGCAGGACGATATCTTGGCGTGATCTTGTTGTTTGTATTGGGGTTAATGAGCAAACCCATGCTTGTAACCCTCCCGGGTGTGCTTTTGCTGTTGGATGTTTTTCTGGATGGACTCCCACAGCACGTACGCTCCCAGCCCAAGGAACGTCACCCCAACGAAGCGCGTGGCTCGTTGCTCCATGCGCTCTTCTTCCTCCTGGTCCACTGTGCCGTGGCGCCGCAAGCGCCAGATGAGCACCAAGCCGGAGAGCGACTCGACCACGCTGTCCAGGCCAAAACCCACCAGGGAGATGCTGCCTGCGGCCCGGCCTGCGGCGATAGAGGCAATCGCCTCGAGGACGTTGTAGCCGACGGTCAGATATTCCAAGCGCAAAGCCCTCCGGAACCCGCGCTTCCGCCAGACAAGATCCGTCGCCATTACGGAGATCTGATCCTTCTGTGCGAATGGTGAGCGCTGGTGGCTCCCCTGACTATCGCTGCGAAGAGTCATCTTCGCCTCGAGACTTGCCCCGACCACACGAACTCGGCCGTTTCCGCGAAGGAACCCCCTCGGCCCCCTAGCACGGCGGTTCCTGCCTGCCCTCGAGCAGGGCGCGGAGGAGCTGGATGCGGCCAATATGCAAGGCGGTGTGGGCGGCCGTGTTCAGCAGCCAGTGGGCCACCGTCATCTCATCCTGCAGTGTGGGTGCCGCCGAGTGAAAGTCCTCCTCTTCCAGGCTGCTGATGTACATGAGACTGTTCTGGCGCACCTGTTGCACCCAAGAGAAGAGTTCTTTCACCGAGCTGACCGCCGACCTAATCTGCTCGACGCTGCTCCACTCTGCGCCAAAGACGCGGAAGGGGGGAGGAACCACCGGCTCAGGCAGCGCCTGCAAGAACTTGCCGATATGCACGCGCTCCCGATGAGCGATGTGCCCCACATGCCAGATGATGGGCAGACAACAGTTGCCGGGGGTCCAGAGGAGCTGGTCTTCGGTCAGCCCTTCTACCTCGGCCAGCGGATCCCCGTACCAGGAACCCCGCCCGTACATGAAAAGCACTACGTCTTTCCAGTTTGCCATGGCTACATCCTCACGCTGGAGTTGGGTGTGGGCCGGGAACGGGTCCCACGCCATTGCTGTTCGTAGGCCAGGATCGCCTTCACCAGCTTCTCTGCACCAAATTTCAGTACGTCGGTAGTAGGCAGACCGGTCTCTTGTTCAACCCGCTCGACTTCGTCCCACGCCTGATCCGGAGAAAGCACCCGCAGATTCAAGGCAATGCCCACGACCTTGCTCGGAAACACCGGCGCGGCCACGGCCTCGTACAGGGCGATCGCCTTGGGGATGGACGGCACCGGCGTGCTCTTCGATCCACGCATAATGCTCCTTCCGTACTCGTGGCAGAGAATCAAGGCCTGGGGGGCAAACCCGTGCAACATGCTCAATGTGACCCCGGAGTAAAGCGGATGGGTCAGGGCGCCCTGCCCCTCGATGAGCAAGTACTGATGGCCGGCATTTTCCAGCACCAGGCGCTCGGCGGCTCCTGCGACAAAGTCGGCAATCACGCGGTCCAGGGCAATGCCGCGCCCCGAGATCATGATGCCCGTCTGGCCCGTGGCCACGAACACGGCATCGAGTCCACGCTCGCCTAAGGCCCGGGCGACCTCCAGGGCCACGATCTTCTTGCCGATGTTGCAGTCGGTGCCCACGGTGTGGACGCGGAAGCAGGGTTGCTCTACAGCCCGGCACTGGTTCACCGTTAAATCCCGGGGGACGCTCCGCACGTCCACCAGCGACACACCGCGCTCCCGGGCTCTGGCCACCAGCTCCGGGTCATCATTCAAGAAAACGTGCAGGCCTGCAACCACGTGCAAACCGCAGTCAATGGCCTGGAGGATGATCGCTCTCCACCTCGGCGGCAGCTGACCGCCCGCCGGCGAGATACCGATCAGCAACGTGTCCGGCCGCAAACTCATGGCCTCCTCCAAGGAGGCAACGATGGGAATGCCCTTGCCCACTCCGAGCAACTTCTCCGTGTCACCTCCGGCCTGGGTGGAATCGATCAAGGCAACCACTTCGTCCGGCCGGTAGCGAACCACTCCCGCTGCCGTCTTTCCCGGCGTGGGGTGCGTGTTGCCTTCGGTCAGAATGACAAAGCGCCTCTTCTGCTGGAGCAGGGCAAATCCGGACATGCGCGAGCGCCGCCTCCTGTCAGGAGCCTACCGCCGCACCAAATCGCGGCAAGGCGAGACCACGTAAAGGCCTTTTCCCCCCCGCGACTGCCTGGGCAGTGCGGGCACAACAAAACTCCCTGGCAAAAGCTCAAAGAGCCAGGCCATCCATTGCCCGCATCCGATCCCCCGCCTACGCACGGATGACCTGGCGGAGATTCTGATCGGCCGCAGACTACCCCCGGCACCGCGGGCTCGGATCACTTCCGCCATGAGGCTGTCGAGACGATTGCTCTTTCGTCCCGATACCTGCTCACCTGAAGCCACCTTGGTTCCACAGAGCAAGTCACACTTATCCGCCGTCCTCGCACCCGGCATGGGGACATCGTCCCTCCCGGATCACAAGCGCAAGAGTTTGGGCAGAAAGACCGCGACGCCGATCGCCAACGCGGTCAGGGCGCTCATGAGCACCGCCCCAGCCGAAAGGTCCTTGACCTTGGCGATGACCTCACTCCGCTCCGGGCTTACAAGGTCGGCCAGGCGCTCCATGGCGGAATTGAGAAGTTCAAAGGAGAACACCAGCCCGATAGCAATGGCCACTGCCACCCACTCAAGGACGCTCAGGCGAAGTAGGAGCCCGGCAATGACCACGCCGACAGCCGCTCCCAGGTGGATGCGGGCGTTATGCTCTTCTCGCACCAGGAGCGCCAATCCGCGAAACGCCCAGCGAAAGCTTTGGGCTCTCTCGCGCAGAGAAAATCGGTCTCGGTTCATGCGCGGCCCCTTAAATCCTCTGTGCGCACCTCCTCTCTCGCCTCCGTGCCCGAACTCACCAGTCGCCCCTTTTGCTCACTCAGTGGAAAAACAACAAAGCGATGCCGCCTACCGCGACCAGCGCCCCGAGCCAGGCACGCGGGGAGGGCTTCTCCTTGTAGACCACGCGCACCAGTGGAATGATGAGCAGTGGGGTGGTGGACATCAAGGTGGAGGCGACACCCGTGGCGGTCAACTTGACGGATGTGAGCATCAACCAGATGCCCAGGAAAGGGCCTACGAGTGCGCCGCCGGTCATGAAGGCCAACGCCTGACGGTCACGCAAAGCCCGCACCCCTGCTTGCGCCCGCCCGGAGGCCAATGCGACCAACCATACCCCGGCAACTGCGGTGGTTACGCGAATAACGGTAGCGGAGAGCGAATCCAACGTACTTCCCATCGCCATCTTGGAGAGCACTAGTCCCAGTCCCTGGCCAATTGCTCCCCCTACGCCTGCGGCTATGCCTTCCAGATGGGCATGCACCGGCCGTGAGCCCGCAGGGGCCCTCTCGGCCACCACCCATGCGACGCCAGCCAGCGTGACCACCATGCCCGCCACCGCCATGAACGTCAACTGTTCATGAAGCACAACCCACGCCGCCAGTGCCGCCACCGGCGGCGCCAGTGTGCTGAGGAGCGTTGCCAAGCGCGGCCCCAACAGTACCACGGACCGGAAAAAGAGCGCGTCACCGATCACCAGGCCCAAAAACGAACTGGCAGTCAACAGCGCGATCTGGTGGCTGTTGGCCCAGGTGGGCCAGAGCTTGCCGCGAGTCAGAAAGAGCGTCGTCACCAACAGCAACGCCCCAAGAGGGATGCGCAGAACGTTGGTGGTGAACGCGCCTACCCTCTTGCTGGCCTCGCCAAACAGGGTGGTGCCCAGGGCCCAGCAGGAGGCAGTAGCCAAGGCTGCAAGCTCACCCAGGCACCACACTATATCCCTCCCGCTGCCGGTCTCCCTCGCCTGCTCATCACCCAGCCCTTTGCTCCGGCGATGGCTCTGCTCCCTTTGCCACCGGAATCTCTACAATCGCACGCGTCCCAACCCCCACCTGGCTCTCCAGGAAAAATCGCCCTCCGTGTGAGGCCACGATCTGCTTGACAATGGGCAACCCCAGTCCCGTACCTTGTCCCTCGGCCTTGGTGGTGAAAAACGGCTCGAACACCTTCTCCTTGATCTCCTCGGGGATCCCCTCGCCGTTGTCCTCGATCACCATGCGCACAAAGTTGCCGTCCTCGCTTAGGGAGGTGGAGACAGTGAGCACCCCATCCCCCTTCATGGCGTGGGCCGCGTTGATCTCCAGATTCCGGATCACCTGCTCAATCTGGCTGCGATCGCCACACACCGGGGGGAGCCCGTCAGCGAACTTTTTCTCGATGCGAAACCTCTTGAGCACGCCGCTGAGAACCAGGGTGTCAGTGGTATCTTCGAGCACCTCCCTAAGGTCCATCGTCTGTAACTGGGGGCGCATGGGCTTGCTCAGCGACAGCAGGTTTCGCCCATGCAAAGCCACCTTCTCCAGGTGCGTCAGAATGCGCTGCCCGATCTTGCGTACCTCCTCAGGGTTCTCGGCCCGCCGCAGCAGGAGTTGCGCCTCCACCAGCAACCCACTCACCAGGTTGTTGAGCTCGTGCCCGATGCTCCCCGCGATCACGCCTAAGGTTGCCTGCTTCTCTGACTGAATGAGTTGCTCCTGCGCCCGCTTCTGCTCGGTGATGTCTTTGTAAATGAGCGAGACGTACTGGACGGTCCCATCTTCCGCTAAAATAGGAGTGGCCGAGATAAGCACGTTGCGTGGTTGGCCGTCCTTGGTATAGCGCACCGCCTCGTACACCCGCACCGTCTTGCCGGCACGAATCTGGCGGTTCAGAAAGTCACTGGATGGCCCCACGTCAGGACGAATGATCAGGTCTTCCAGGGTTTTCCCCTCGGCTTCTTGCTCGGTGTACCCAAACACCTCCTCGGCCCCCTTGTTCCAAGAGAGCACGCGATTGAAGCGATCGATGGTCATGATTGCGTCTGCTGCCCCGTCGACAATGGAGCGGTAGAGATGCTCCGACTTGCGCAAGTCAGCGGTCATTTCCGCGAACAGATCGCGGAGCCGGGCAGCATACTCTTCCAGCTCTCGCTCGTACTTCTTGGCCTTGCTCTGAGGATCCACCACGGTTAGCACCTCTGCTTCATACAAAAAACCCGCGCCCCTGGGACAGGGACCGGTTTCTTCTGGGCCCAAAATAGCAAAATCGCGCAGCAAAATCAAGCAGAAAAGTCGCGCTCCCCCCAGCCGCAAGCGGACTCGGCTGGGTTCCCAAGCTCCTGGCCGTCATGCTGGTCCGGAGACGGAAGACAACGCACCGGCCCCTGAACACCTTCCACCTTCGTCGGCTTGTTCCCCGCACAGGGAAGGACCACCAGGAGAGAAGGCATCGCCTGTTCACGGCGCACGGCGAACATTGCCGCGAACCTGCCCTTCCTGGCACCAGGACCCATGCGCCAGACCGCCTTTTGCCCAGGTGTGCTATCACCCTCAGGACGGAAAGTGCAATCGTGAGGCCAGGCAGCGTGGGTGGTGTGCCCGACACTGGCACAAAAGTCTCGCCGAGCACCCTCCTACGCCCCTTGGTTTGGCGAGCGCGGCCTGCCACCTTGGGCCTGCCGATGACCTGCACCAGCTGGATTGCGCTTGCCTGGCTCAGGGCGTCCTCCATTGAGCCAGGGGTGACAGGCAGAGGCCCCCGGGCTGCTAGCGCCCGCCTGCCGCCTGCAACTGCTCCCTGGTGTAGGCAATCACCCTCTGCAAGATCTCATCCAGGCTGTACTTGGGCTGGTAACCGATGAGCTCTTTGATCTTGGTCAAGTCCGGGATGCGCACGCGCATATCCTCGAACCCTGCCTCATACGCCTGGTCGTAGGGGATGTACACGATCTCGGAGGAAGAGCCGGACAGTTCCTTGATTCGCCGGGCCAGCTCGCCGATGGTAATCGCCTGATTGTTCCCCACATTGTAGATTTGACCCTCTGCCTTTGGGTGCTCGGCCAGGGCAATCAGCGCCTCCACCACATCGGCCACGTAGGTGAAGCACCGCACCTGGGAGCCGTCGCCATACACGGTAATGGGCTCGCCGCGCAGAGCCTGTCCCACCATGCGTGGGATGACCATCCCATAGCGCCCGGTCTGCCGCGGCCCCACGGTGTTGAACAACCGGGCAATGACCGTGCGCAACCCCTTCTGCTTATGGTAGGCCAGGGCCAGAAACTCGTCGATCCCTTTGGAGGCCGAATAGCTCCAACGGCTCTTGGTCGTCGGCCCCAACAGCCGGTCATCCTCTTCGCGAAAGGGCACCGCCTCGCTCTTGCCGTAGATTTCCGAAGTGGAGGTGATCAGCACCTTGCGCAAATAGCGGTTGGCAAGCCTGAGCACCACGTGCGTGCCGAGGATGTTGGTCTCGATGACTTCCACCGGGTGGCTGACGATGAGCTCCACCCCGACGGCTGCGGCCAGGTGGTAAATGATATCACATTCGGATACCAACCGGTCCATCACTGTTTCATTGAGAATGGTCTCCACCGCAACGTCGAAACGGGGATTGTCCCGCAGGTGCTGAATGTTCTTGAGGCTGCCCGTGGACAGATCGTCGATGGCCCACACCTCATGACCGCGGCGCAGTAGTTCTTCGCACAGGTGCGAGCCGATAAAGCCCGCTCCTCCAGTGACCAGTATCCGCATAGGCTCTCCTTCCCTGCTCAGCGTTCGTCCTTTTCCATCTTCTGGTTGTGGCGGACATGCATCAGTGAGACCACAATGGCAAAGATTACCAGCTCATTCACGAGGACCAGTGCGCTTTGCCAGAAATTGAGGCTGGGCAAAAGCGCGGCTCCTATTCCCACCCCGAAGGTCACCAGGTAGAGAAACAGCACGGCCTGCCGTGGCGACATCCCCAAATCCATTAGGCGATGCGAGAAGTGGCAACGGTCGCCGACCCAGATGGGGCGCCGCTCCCGCAGACGGATGTACACCACAGAAGACGTATCGAAAAGCGGCACCCCCAACACCAGAAGCGGCAGGATCACCGGAAGCACACGGGAACTGCCGGGCACCACGTACGAACCCACCAGGCAGAGACAGGCGAGCACATAGCCAATGAACAGACTTCCGGCATCGCCCATGAAGATGGTGGCCGGAAAGAAGTTGTAGCGCAGGAAACCCAAGAGTGCCCCCACCAGAGCAGCGAGCATCAGGGCCGTAAAGACCTGCCCTTGGAGCGCCACCACGACGAACAGCACGCTCCCCGCAATGGCCCCAATGCCAGCCGCGGCCCCGTCGGTGTTGTCCAGCAGGTTAAAGGCGTTGGTGATTCCCACCATCCACAGCGCCGAAATCACATAGTCCAGGACCACACCAGGCATGAAGCTGGTCCTGATGCCCGCCGCCAGAGCAATGGCGGCTGCCAGGGTCTGTCCGACCAGCTTCACGCGTGGGGGGAAGTGGATGCCGGCAATGTCGTCGATCGTTCCCAGGACGGTGACCGCGGTGGCACCTCCAAGGATGCCTGCCACCTTGGGCAGCACCCGCAGGAGGTGAGGCGCCTGCGCCACCAGCGGACCCAGATGCTTCACGACCCAGGGATGGGTCTGCACCACCAAGAACAGGAGCAGATTCAGTCCCACGACCAGCGCAAAGGTGGTGTACATGGCGACTCCCCCCAGCAGGGGCATGGGGCGGTCGTGCGCCTTACGGGAGATGGGGCGATCAAGCAACTCAAAGTGGAGCGCCAGCCGCCGGAAGCAGGGCACAAGGGCCAAAGATGCTGCTAATGAGCTGGCGAACACGTAGAGATACAGCAGCGCTCTCAGCTGCACAGTCATCGCAGTATCTCCTTCAACAGCTGTGCCAGGCGTTGGGCCTGAGCCTGCCTGGAATAGTGTCGTTCCACATAGCGACGCCCGTTCGCCCCCAGAGAGCGTGCCAGACGGCGGTTCGCA
>FWWM01017564.1_pt1 | contig 10362 bp, 6 predicted proteins | sample 2228351 | NCBI WGS metagenome assembly FWWM01 (sample SAMEA103939774, study PRJEB20133) | metagenome
GTGACGATGAACAGCGTGGTCAACGTGCTGATTTGGAGTCGTGCCGAGATTCCGGTCGAGCACAATGACGTCTATGCCGACGACAGCTGCTTCGAAATTCTGCCCGCGCCCGGGGCAAAGGGGATTTGCCTCGGTCAGGGCTACGTGCCCACCGGCCCCGGCGTCACGCCCGCGCCACCGAACGCCGCCACGATCCAGACCAGTGCCGCCGATCAAGCCGCAAAGCCTCCCAGCTCGGCTGCACGGACACAGCCGCTCACGAAAGTGAAAGCGCCGACTGGCAGCCAACCGGCCCTCGCGGTCAACGCGCGCGAGCGGATCAACGTGCGTGAGTTCCCCTCTGAAAAGGCGAAAGTGCTGACCACGGCCAGGCGCGGGGCCGTGCTGACCGTGCTGGGTAAAACAGCCGATAACCAATGGTTCCAGGTCACAGCCGGCGGGAAGCAGGGCTGGGTCGCGGCCCGGCTGACGCTGCCCAACGCAGCTGCGAAGGCAGTCAAGGTCGTCACGCTCGAGGAACAACCGCCGACGACCGACAATTTGCGCTAGCCTAAACACGCCCGGCTCCGGGTAGATTGACGCGGGGGCTTCCATCCATTCTGTGCAGATCCAGAAGGATCCCCGCCACCCCGGAGTGCTGATTCTTTCGACGATGCGACACGGCGCCGCCCTCCGCCCGATTGCCACACTCATCCTGCTATGCGCAGCCTGCACGCGCACCGGCTCATCAGGTGAGCCGATCGCGCTGCCCACGGCCATCGTGAGCGGCGGCGACATCGTCGGCCGGTTGATCGGCGGCGCTCTGCCCACCCTGGACGATCCGCCCGAGCGCCCGCTCTATGTGCTCAACGTTACGCTCGACTACGCCGGCGGCAACGTGCACGCCCAACAGCGCATCGAATTCGTCAACCCCACCGGCCAGACCGTCACCGAAGTGAAGTTCAACGTGCCGCCGGCGCGACGACCTGGTGCAGTCGAATTCCGCGACGCGCGCATCTTTGGCCAGGCCGAACCGCTGCCGTTCGACTTGACCGACGCCGTGCTCACCGTGCAACTACCGGCACCACTGCCGCCCGACAAGGCCATTGCCATGACCTTCGACTTCACATTCAAGGTGCCACTCCAGGAGATGGTCATCGGCATCGGCGGCGACGACACCTCGCGAGGGCCGAACAGCCTGACCTGTGGTCACTGGTATGTCATGCTGGCACCGTTCCGGGATGGCCAGTGGGACACGCCGGCCTATGTCCCGATCGGCGATCCTTACACATCGGAACTGGCCGACTACGAGGTGAGCATCCTGGCGCCAGAGGGAATTACCATCGCCGGTGCTGGCGACGAGACGCGCGAGGGCCGCTTGTGGCGCTACTCGCTCCCAAAGGCGCGCGTATTCGCCTTTGCCGCCAGCGACGTCTACGAGGTGGATTCGATCGAAGAGGACGGCGTCACGTTCATCCACTACGTCTACCCCGAACACCGCGCGACCAGCGCCGCCGTGTTGAACACAGCGGCGCGCGCGGTTCGGTTGTTCACACGGCTGTATGGCCCCTACCCGTATCGCACACTGCGCATCGCGGAGACCGGCCGTCAGCAAGGCCAGGAATACAGCGGCATGGTCGGCATCGGCACCACGATCTACGCCGGCTACCCGGGACGCGGGGCGCGCCACGATCTGATCGCGACGACCGTGCACGAGGTGGCACACCAGTGGTGGTTCAACGTCGTTGGCAACGATCAGATTCGTTCGCCGTGGCTGGATGAAGCTTTCGCCCGCTACGGCGAGCTACGCTTCTACCAGGAGTACCACGATGCCGACGCCGACTGGTGGTATGGCTACTTCATCCTGGGTAGAGAACGCGGCCGGCTGACCGGCGCGATTGACCTGCCGTTGAGCGAATACCCCGACTCACGCGCCTACATCAACGCGGTCTACCGGCGTGGATTGATGTTCCTGAACGACATCCGCAAGCAGGTCGGTACCGAGACGCTCGACGCCGCGTTGCGGGATTACTATCAGGCACAAGCCTACAAGATTGCCGACCAGGATGCCTTTTTCGACGCGCTGGCGCGGCACACCTCGGAGGACATCAGCGGCCTGGTGAAGGGCTACTTCGCGGGCATGGTGGATTTGCCATGCCGGATCAGCGGGAACACCCCTAACTGCCGACGGTGAGCACGGGCGGGCGAAGGCGATGCCTTCATCCACCCAGTGCCTTCATCCACCCAGTGCCTTCATCCACCCAGTGCCTTCATCCACCCAATGCCTTTACCCACCCGATGCCTTTGCCTGCTCCTGCAGCAGCGGCCTGCACTGGTTCCATGCTTCCTGTAGCCGGCGGATGGTGCTCATGACCAGGGCGTAGTCCTCCGCGACATATTGGGGCTGCACGCGTGCCAGGTCCGGGATCAACTCGGCGTGCAGCCGCTCCACGAAGATGACCTCATCGCCAACCAGGTTGACGTAGGCGCGGCCGTCGGCGCATTGTTTGTTGAACTCATGGATGAGCAGATAGAGCTGCATGCGCCGGACATTGGCCGAGAAGGTGTGGTAGAGCGCACGGTGAGCCTGATTGAAGAACATCGTTCCGGTTTCATCTCCGGGATACACGAACCCACGCGACGCATCGGCGAGCTCCAGGGCGTTGACCTGCGGCGGCCGGCCGGGTAGACGCAGGTAGGGCTCGTACGCCTGGGTCATGGCCATCTTGATCCGCACGAACTGAGAGTGAACGGGATAAGGTTCGTCACCAATCCACCCCCCGAGCGTCCGGAGAAAATCCTCGCGCCCTTCGGCGACGTTTGGCAAACCGGGATCGAACGTCCACGCCGCAAACCACCACGACAACGCAGCAGCAGCCTGGTCGCCGGGAAGATCGCGATAGAGTAGATTGCCGACCGTGAACATGGGATTGTGGATGCGCGTCAGGCGATTTGCCTCGGACGGGACTTCCAGAAAGGCGATCGGCCTGCGCTCGAACATCGCCGACGGCGCGCTCGCGCCCAGGGCGCGCTCGCGCAGCAAGTGCTGTGCCAGCAGCAACGACCGATACTTGGCGACGGAGAGCGCATCGGCGCGCGCATCGGTGCCCGGCGCCGCGGTCAACGCCTCCACCGCATGATAGATCGCCCACAGGTTCGCTTCGGTCGGATCGGCCAAGTAGGCATCCTGCAGGGCGTACCACGCCTGCTCCTGGCCCGGCTTCGGCACGCGGGGCCACTCGGTCACCCAGACCACTTCAGCGCCCTGCACGGCGTCGCCCAGAAGCCGCGGGAACGGCACCCCCAGCCTCTCATTTCGCACATCGAAAGCCAGGATCTCCTCACGCGCACGCAGCGCCGTGAGGATGGAATCCACCCGGCCGGTGAACAACGTCGGCATCCGCAGGGCGAAGGTTTGCAGCGTCGCGTTGTAATCGCGTTCCTGCGACGTTGCGCCAGCGACGAGCCGACCGCCCGGCTGCAACAGCCGCTCGTCCGTCAGGTCGGGCGAGGTGGCGTCCAGGCCATATTTGCCCCGGACGGCGCGGAGCATCGTGACGATATCGCCAGCGGCTGGCGGGGGAATGTGTCGGGCATCACGGTGGAGGTCGCCACCTGTGAGGTCGAAGCGGGCCAGCTCGAACCCATCCGGCCCATGACAATTGGCGCATGCGATGCCGCGTTCGTCGGGCGCGCGCCAGGCAAACAGGCCGTCTGCGATGATCTGATCTGGCGAAGGCACGTCACCGTCTCCCGCTGCCACCGCTGTCGTCAGCGCGAAGGCAGCAGCGAGCACAAGAACGATCCACGTTACCAAACGCACCAGGCGCACACCCACAGCTTGCATATGAGACCTTCGGCAGAAGGCAGGGTGGAAGATGAGCGCCTCACCTCTTCATACGTATCCGAGGGGCTTGTCGAAGCGCTCCGATTCCCCCTGCGTCTTGGAATAGAAATAGCCCGCTACAGCTCAAGATGCTAACGAGACGAGATGCATCCGTCTACAGCAATTAGAACAGTGTTGCAGATGAGTAGAGCAGGCGCGACGGCCCAAGTAGGTGATGCGTCGGTCATCGGCGCGTCGCAACTCGACCGGCCACGTCTGACTCAGGCGGCCGTCACCCTTGCGCCGATAAAAAACGTTTACCGAACGTTCATGCAGGTGAGGTATAAGTCCAAGCGGATCCGGTCACGAGCGAATCACGGCTCGCGCCACTCCCAACTCGAGGGCAGCGCGAGCGGGATCACTCGATCTTTCAACAGCCGAGGCCGATTCACGAATGCGTTCGTGATCGCGTAGAGTGATCGTTGACCCGTAATCGGCGCAGATCAAGGACCGACGAGTACAATCGCCAGGCGAGCCGGGTGTAGACGTGTACGAAGAAGGCAGACGTTTCTTTATCAGCTCCTACAGCTTGCCAGCAAACTGGCAAGTCGAACAGGCCGACATCACCGTCGCCACGCCGCTGGCGGCCCTGGATTCAGAGGTCGCGACCAGGCTGTCCAACCCGATCAATTCGTTGCCGCTGGCCGAGCTATGTGACGCAACGGCCGATGTCGTCATCGTATGTGACCGCGCACCGGCGGACGAAGTGCGTCTCTCGATTCTGCGCGGCGTGTTATCGCAACTTGAGCAAGCAGGCACTCCCCCCGACCGGGTGACCCTGCTCGTCGCAGCGCCGGCCGAAGACATCCCCGCCAATCAGGAGCCCCTCCCCATCGCCCTCGACGGCCTCGGAGGCTACGCCGGACGAATTCGACTCGCCCGACACAACCCCGACGATACTCACGAGCTGGACGACATGGGCAACTTCGAGGGCGTTCCACTCACGATCAACTACCGGGCCGCTGAGGCCGATCTGCTGATCGCCACTTATGCAGTGCCACTGGACGACGATGTCCACTGTGCCGGCAGTTGCGCGACCGTCACCCAGGGCCTTGTGGGGGCGCTGACCCGAAGGGAGCTGCGCACCACGCGCTTCTACGACGACCGCATTGAGCTGCCGGCGTATGCCCCCCCTCTGCTCCAACGCGTCATGCGCGAGGGAGCCCGGCGGGCGGGACTGGCGTTTGCCGTCGGCGCGCTGGTGGATATAGATGGCCATGCGTTGGCGATCCGCGCCGGTGCGCCGGTCAACGTGGACGACGCACTCTCCGATCTGGCCGGCCGGCTGCGCGAGTCGGATGTGGATGCGCCCATCTACGACGTGGTGCTGGCCGATCCAAACTGGAGTGGACGCAAAGGAGGCAGCCTGTTCGACGCCAGCCTGGCCGCTATTCACATCAGCCTGGCGCACAACCCGATTCTGATGCGCGGAGGGGCGCTGATCCTGCCCGTCGAGCGCAGCAAGGACGACAGCGAAGCCGCGCAAGCGTTCTATGATGCACTCACTGATGCACCCTCGCCCGAATCGGTGATCCGGCAACTCAAGGGACGAAGCCTGCAGGCCGGCGAAGCCCGCGCGTATCTTCTGGCCCACGCCATGCAACGGCATCACCTCATCATCGCGGGTCCACACCGAGAACCGCTGATGCACGCCGCACATTTGCTATCCTCATCCAGCGTGCGCGAAGCAGCCGAGCTGGCCGAGAACTTCACCGGCAAGAACCCGCGCGCGCTCATCATCCGCCACGCGCTGAGCACGGTGCCCGTATTCCGAGGCCCCCTCTTCGCGCTGGACCCGCCCGAGGAAACGGCGATTGCCTCGCCGCGCTGGAACTGATCCCCCCGCCCCTTTCCACGCCACGGCGCAGTGTTAGGATTGCGCCTCGGACAATCGTCATGTGGCGTGACTACTTCATCCCTACCTCGCTCGACCAAGCTCTGACGTTGCTTTCGGAACGCTCAGGGGAGGCACGCATCATCGCCGGCGGCACCGATCTGGTCGTCGAGTTCGACCGCCGCCTCCGCCCGCCGTGTGCGCTAATTGACGTTTCGCGCCTGCCCGATCTCGACGGCATCCATCTGGACGCTGCAAACTGGATCCACCTCGGCCCGCTCGTCACGCACAACGACGTGATTGCGTCCGATCTGTGTCTGGCGCACGCGCTGCCTCTGGTGCAAGCCTGCCGGCAGGTCGGCGCGCCGCAAATTCGCAACCGCGGCACAGTCGCCGGCAACCTGATTACCGCTTCGCCGGCCAACGACACGATCACGGCGTTGATGGCGCTGGACGCGCAGGTGACGCTGCGTTCGACGCGCGGCGAACGACGCATTCCGCTCGCCGACTTCTACATCGGGGTGCGCCGGACGGTGATGCAACCTGATGAGATGCTCGTGGACATTGCCTTCCCCGCGCTTCGGCCGGGCCAAAGCGGCGCGTTCCTCAAGCTCGGGCTGCGCCGGGCGCAGGCGATCGCCGTGGTGAACTGCGCAGTCGTGCTGACGGCGAGGGATGAAGGGCGTATCAGCGAGGCGCGCATCGCGCTGGGCGCAGTCGCGCCGGTCATCATTCGCGCGACCGAGGCCGAGCGCTGGCTGATCGGCCGAACGCTGGACGAAGCGACGATCGAGCACGCGGCCGAGCTGGTCGCTCGGGTGGCCCGGCCGATCGACGACATTCGCGGCAGCGCCGAATACCGGCGCGACGCAAGCAGCGTCATTGTGAGAAGGGCCCTGGCCCAGGCAGCACATGGATCCGCAAGCCGGGAAGGGCAAGAAGCACCGGCGTTGCTGCGCCTTTCTCACCCACGCGGCCACGTCATATCTGCGCCGAGCACCACCCACCCCATCGCAACCATTCGCACGCTGGTGAATGGTCGCGAATATGCGATTGCCAACGCCGACGCGCGCGAGAAGACGCTGCTGAGGTTACTGCGCGAAGACTGCGAGTTGACCGGCACGAAAGAAGGATGTAGCGAAGGCGAGTGCGGCGCATGCACGGTGATCCTGGATGGGCGGGCCGTCATGGCATGCCTGGTGCCCGCGCCCCGCGCCCACGGAGCGACGATCATCACGATCGAAGGCGTAGAGGCTCTAGCACAGGTCGGTGCATTGAACGATGGACTGCACCCGCTCCAGCGCGCCTTCATCGAAACGGGCGCGGTGCAATGCGGCTATTGCACACCGGGCTTCATCATGAGCGGAGCAGCGTTGCTGTGCGAACATCCCCAGCCCACCGACGCTCAAATCAAGGAGAGCATCAGCGGCAACTTGTGTCGCTGCACCGGGTACTACAAAATTATCGAGGCCTTCCAGCGCGTGAGGAACGAGCATGGGCGAGCATGAACGCGACGAAACCGACCGCCTGATCAACGCCTTTCTGGGCGGCGAAGAATCACCGCTGCCGGCCGATCACCGCAGCGGGTATGTGGCTGTGGTGGGTAAGCCGAACGTCGGCAAATCTACGCTGGTCAACGCTTTGATCGGCCACAAGGTGGCCATCATCTCGCCCAAGCCGCAGACCACGCGCCGACGCATCCTGGGCATCCTCACCCGCGAGGATGCCCAGGTGCTGTTCCTCGACACGCCCGGCATCCACGAGCCGAAGCAGGCGCTCAACCGCTACATGATGCGCGAAGTGGATGCAGCGCTGAAGGACTGCGACGCAATCCTGTTCGTCACCGACGTCAGCCGACCGCCCACCGACGAGGACCGGCGCGTCTCCGAGCGCATCGCACGTCTGCCGCAGCCCAAGCTGCTGGCCATGAACAAGGCCGACCTGCTCGACCCACGCGACGTGGTCGAACACGTCGCCGCGCACGAGGCGCTCCTGCCGCAGCCCGAAAGGGACGAAGCCGAAGACGCGGCAGAGCGCGAGGAGTCGAAGGACGAGCGCTCCACCATCTTCGACGCGCGCCGCGCGATGCTCACGTCGGGCACGCGCGGCGATAACCTGGAGCGATTGCTGAGCATGATCCTGAAGGTGCTGCCCTACGGCCCGCGCTACTTCCCGGCCGGCCAGGTCACCGATCAGAACGAGCGCTTTCTGGCCGCCGAATTCGTGCGCGAGCAAGCGTTGCACTTCCTCGAACAGGAGGTGCCGCATGGCATCGCCGTCGCCATCGAGGAGTGGGAGCCGCGCCGGAATGGCGTGCTCTACATCGCGGCCACGGTCTACGTCGAGCGCGAATCGCAAAAGGGCATCCTGATCGGCAAGGGCGGCGAGATGCTGAAGAAGATTGGCGCGAACGCCCGCAAAGAGATCGAACGCGAGCTGGGCACCAAAGTCTATCTGGAGCTGTGGGCCAAAGTGCGCCCGGGCTGGCGGCGGGACGACACCTGGGTCAGCCGACTCATGGCCGGGGACACCTAGCACTGTGACGCAACCTGCAAACCTATGACATCACCTGACTGCACGATCGAACTGACGACGCTCGAAGGCGGCATGCGCGCCGTGCGCATGCAGAACCCGTTCATGACGGTGGACGTATTGCCGGACAAGGGCGCAGACATCTATGCCACCGTTCACCGCAAAACCGGCGTAGATGCGATGTGGAAATCGCCTCTCGGCCTGCGCGGCTTGAGCGAAGGCTGGTCCTCGCCGCAATCGGAGGTGGCGTGGCTGGAGCATTACGAGGGTGGCTGGCAGGAACTGCTGCCACACACCGGCACACCGGAGACATACAAGGGCGTCGAGTTGAGCTTCCACGGCGAAAGCTCGATGCTGCCGTGGCGCTTCGAAATCGTCAAAGATGCCGGCACCGAGATCGAGGCGGTCTTCAGCGTGCGGCTGTTCCGCTCGCCCTTCGCTATCCAGCGGCGCATGTTGATGGATACCTCGACGAGCAGCCTGCGCCTGGTCGAGCGGGTGACCAACGAAGCCGGCGAGGCAATGGACTTCGTGTGGGGCCACCACCCGGCCTATGGCGCGCCCTTCCTGAGCGAGCACCTCCGGCTGCACACCAACGCGCGCTCGGTATACACCGACCCCGGCTACGACAGCGAGTTTTGCCGCGCAGTGCCCGGCGCGACGACCGCGTGGCCCTTTGCGCAAGGTAAGGATGGCCGACCACTCGACCTGCGCGGGTTCGTCTCGCAGGCCGAGCGCCACTTCTTCATGGGCTATCTGGGCGACTTTGACGGGCCTCCCTGGTATGCACTGCTCAACCGCCAGCTCAAGGTTGGCATAGGCGTAGCGTGGTCTGCGCACGTGTTCAGGCATCTGTGGTTCTGGCAGGAGATGCGTGCCTCGACCGGCTTCCCCTTCTACGGTCGCACCTACACCATGGCGCTGGAGCCGCACACCAGCTATCCACACGGGCTGGTGAACGTGATGAACACCACGCGAACTCACCGCACCCTGGGGCCGGGCGAATCGCTCGACGCCGAGCTCACCTTCACCATGTTCGACTGTGCAGGCGACGAAACGGTTACGCGCGTCGCGCTGGACGGCACCGTGGCTTTTGCCTAGAACGGGCCCCGGCAGCCGCGAGGCACAAAACCCCGCGGCCTGAGCTGCACGCCCGCTCATCTCTCACTCACCCCGGCAGCTACAATGCCGCGGGAGGTACCTCGCATGTCTGTGCTCACAAACTTCGGCCTGGAGAAGCTGAGAACGCTCGCCGAAGCGCAGAAGGCTGCTTCGCCGGCCGCAGCGGTCCACCACGCCGATGCGCCGCCCGATCCGCGCATGCTGCGCACCAGAGCGATCAAGGCGCTGTGGTTCGGCGCGACGATGGTCATCGGCTTCATCTGGTGGGAGCTGCTCCTGGCCAGGATCATCGGCCGGGAGCGCGTGGCGCGAGGGCGCATGGACCGCTTCATCAAGCTGGCCCGCGACTTCCGCGGCCTGGCGGTCGAGCTGGGCGGCGTGTGGATCAAGCTCGGCCAGTTCCTCAGCAGCCGGGTGGACCTGCTGCCACCTCAAATCATCGCCGAACTCTCCGGCCTGCAAGACGCTGTGCCGCCGGAGCCGGCCGGCGTCATGCTCCCGGTGATCGAGCGCGAATTGGGTCGGCCGATCGAGGAGATCTTCGAAGAATTCGATCCACAGCCGGTGGCTGCCGCGTCGTTCGGCCAGGTCTACCTCGCCACGCTGCGCGTGCAGGCGCACAACGGACGCGCAGCAGCGAAGCGCGTCGTCGTCAAAGTGCAGCGTCCACACATGCAGGCCATCGTTGACACCGACCTGCGATCGCTCAAAACCATCACCGGCTGGCTGAAGTTGTATAAGCCGATCCGCCGGCGCGCCAACATGGATGCGCTGGTCGACGAGTTCAGCGCGGTGGTGCTGCAGGAGCTGGACTACGAACAGGAGGCGCGCAATGCGCAGGAGTTCGACCGCAACTTTGCCCATGACACCGGCGTGCGCGTGCCGAGGGTCTACTCTGAGTTGACCACCCGCCGGGTGATCGTGTTGAAGAACGTCGAGGACATCAAGATCCTGGACTTCGAGGGGCTGGAGAGCGCGGGGGTGTCGCGGCGCGAAGTGGCCAACAAAT
>FWWM01006781.1_pt1 | contig 10361 bp, 8 predicted proteins | sample 2228351 | NCBI WGS metagenome assembly FWWM01 (sample SAMEA103939774, study PRJEB20133) | metagenome
AAGGTACAGGGTTGAACGGGCAGAGCACATCGTTAATCTCGCCGGCGGAACGACCGCTTTGCAGGACGCGGCGCAGTGTCTTGCCCGCGCGCTCGGAGCCAGAGAGGTGGCCGTGATCGATCGCCGCAGCCCCGATGAGCAGCGGCAAAACCCATTTGTCGTGGGAGAATTGATCGAGGTGCCGCCGCTGGACTAGAATAAGCCACAGAACTGCACAGAAACACACAGAAAATTGTTGTGAATTCTGTGTCATTCTGTGGTTGGTGTTAAAGGAACAAATCGAACAAGACCTCAAGGCTCTCACGGAGCAGAAAGCGAAGGCGGGCGGGACAAGTAATGGTTGTGCTGGCGAAGGAAATCGATGCCCTGCTGATTATTTTGTAGGACGGCAAGGCAAGGGGGCTTGTGAAATTACATCTCTGGACAGGGGCGATTGACATAGAGCAAAGCCGTGTTATGCTAAGAGCGGTCGGAGGGAAGGGACCTTCAGAACTGCTTAACATAAGCGGGAGAAATTGTGCGGGTCTACTTGGACACAAGTGTCTACGGGCGCCCCTTCGATGACCAGAACCAAAGGCGCATCCAACAGGAAGCAGAAGCCTTCGTGGACATCTTTGCCGAAGTGGTCAAAGGCACCATGACGTTAATTGGATCTGATATCTTGAAACTGGAAGTGCGACGGAATCCGGAAGCATTAGAACGGGAGAGGATTGGGGCATACTTGGCTTATTGCGCCGAGATGGTTTCTCAATCAGAAGAGGTGCTAAAGCTGGCGCGGGAGCTTAGGGAGATAACGATGGGCGTGCGAGATGCCATCCACCTTGCTTCGGCTGTCATCGGGAACGCGCAATATTTTTTGACCTGCGATGACCAGGTCGCAAGAAAGGCGTCGCTGATTCAAGAAGTGTTAGGAAAGCGAGGCTTCAAGGTGGATGTGCTTAATCCTGTCATGTTTTTATCCCTGTTCAAAAGCCGAGGAGGCGAAACGCTATGAGCACGCATCAGACAAGGGTCATGAGTCTACCAGCCGAACTTCGCCAGCGGGCGTGGAGGGTATTAGTGAAGGAGTTGGGCATCGTAGATGCCACCCGCTTTGTGATGGCGGTAGAACCCGGCAGCGGGGACAGCGTTGAAAAGTATGCGAAGCTTTGGGAAGGAATGAGCTTAGAGGAGGTGCACGAAGAGATTCTTAAGGCGAAGGAACGTGGGGAGATTTAGTGGCCATATAGGGATGGATGCTGTGAGGGGGAGAACGAGTTAAGGATAAGTATCAGCTTGACCTGTCAGGTAATCCTATGCTACCGGAAAAGGGCAAGGAACAAGCATAGCCGAAATGAATTGTGACACAGGACAGCCTGATGTAATCGTAACGCTGATTCCTACGAGTGAGGATTTTCAGATCCTCGATATCTTCATGGCTAGCGGGCGCATCTGACCCGACGTCATCAGTTCTCTTAACCTTCCCCAGAACATCGACCCTGATAAATGGATAATCGTTAATGGCAGAGCACCGATCTGGCTATATGCGCGCTTAGTTCAGTTGTGTCAAAGCGCAACATGGATAGCTACATTCGACCCGAAGGATGGAGCGGTCGTTGTCGCCTCCCGCTCGGCTGGTGGGCCGCAGGTGGGCAACGTCATCCCGACGGAAAAGGTCTTGCCCTACCTGCCTAAACGTCCAGAGGTGCCGAAACAAGAGGAATCGAAACCTGAAATCCTCTCGAAAGCGATCGCCTTCCTCGGGCCGCCTCGTAGCGGAAAATCGGTGTTGATGAACTCGATACGGATCAAGCTGCAAAACGAACTCGCTGCGGAGAAATTTCAACGCGACTTCTACGTTCTCCGCGCCTGCCCCGACGGCGAGGGGGACTGGTTCAGCGAGATCCCTAAAGATGTGGCGCTGACGCTGCGCTATAAAAACCGGTTCGACGATGAATTCGCGGGCCGGATTTGCGAGGCGCTGCAGCAGCTCCGTCAGCAAAAGCGGCTGCTGCTCGTCGATTGCGGCGGCAGGATCGATAAAAAGAACCAGCGCGTTCTCAACTTGTGCACGCACGCCATCATAGTGTCTCGCGATCCTGAACAAATCCCGCTATGGCGAGGGGCGGCGCTCTTAAGCGAGCTGGAAATTTTGGCGGAAATAGAATCCGCCCCCGAACCCTGCGCTGAGGTTATCTCTACTTCCCCTCTTCATATACAACTGGGCAAATTGGAGCGTGGAGAAGAACGCGAGCTAAAGATCCCGACGGAGCTTATAAATTATCTAAAATTTTAATCACAAAAAGGGGGTGCGCTATGGCACGCATAACAGAATGGAGCGCGAAAAGGGCGGGGAAAAAAGATGGACGAACGGGTTACCCGCCGCCCGATTTTAACGGCCATGATGGCAAATATTCGGACTTTGAAAAACGAGTAGCAGAGGCCGCTGCCGGAGATATAAATAATGCGGTTGAAGAATGGCGAAGAAAAGAGGGCGAAACGCTGAAGGAACTCAGGACCATGGTTCCGGAACTCAAGACATCATTTCAGCGCTTTGAGAATACATTAAAAACACACAGACAACAATTCGGCAAAGACGTTGCGCCCGAGCCGCCCCGCCGCTATGGGAAAACGGCGATTCTTATCCTATTTCTCCTTTTCATTTTCGAAGGGGGCGTGAATATCTTCACGTTTCGCTTCCTGCGAGAGCCAGGCCTCACGACCGTGATTACTCGATTGCAGCTTCGCTTATCGCCCGGGAAGATCCGCATTCGATGCCATTAAAAAGGTAGAGGAGCTGATTAGAAACGGCCACCATTGGTTGCTCGACAGCGACATCGAAAGTTTCTTCGATTCGATAGACAACGAACTCCTGCTTAGGTTTGTCAGCGAGAAGATCTCGGAGGATAAAATTATCAGATTGATCAGGAAATTCCTCAAGGCTGGCGTCTTCGAGGGCATGCGGCTTCGCGCGGAATATCTGGGCATAACCCAAGGAAACGTCGTGTCGCCGCTGCTGGCAAACATCTTCCTTCACCGCTTCGACGAGCAGGTGGTAAAGGAGGGCTATAGTCTGGTCAGGTATGCGGACGATTTTGTAATCCTGGAGCGATCTCAAGAAAAGATAGCAAGGGCGATCGTTGATGTTTATAACATCCTGGAGGCGCTCAAGCTTAAAGTCAACGAAAAGAAAACTAAGATCATAAACGTCAAGGAGGGATTTGTCTTCCTTGGTTACTATATTGATGATAAAGGCAAGGGCGCGAGCGGAAAAGCCATAGATGCAATAAACAGCAAGCTTAGGCAGACGATCGAGGCCCACAAGCGGAAGGGCTTGAATGAGCGGGTGGAAGAGCTAAAACAAATCATACGGGGTTGGGGCGCATATTTCCGAAGCTGCCGGGGAATCGCGATAGATGGTGCCGCGACCCTAATCGCGCTGATCGAGATAAGCCTGGAAATGCAGGATGAGGAGAACGCCAGGAAGCTCCTCGCCATACGCAGGACCTTCGCCGAAGCCGCTAAAGACCCTGACGCACACTATAGGCTGGGAAAGCTGCTGCAAACTTTAGGCCGGGTCGATGAAGCGTTAGAGGAGTTCTCTATAGCTTTAAGCCTCAAGCCCGAACACTTCGAGGCAAAAGAGGCATTAAAGCGCGCCGAAGTCGCCGATGAGGATATTTATAAATCCATCGAGAGGCTAAAGAAGATAATTCGTGCCAACCCGAACTACGCCCAGGCTTATCGCGACCTCGCCTTCTGTTACGCTGAGGTTGGCGAATACGGATTGGCCAAAGAGGCCCATCAGAAAGCCTTGGAATTGGAACCCGAGAAAGTGAGGACAGGGCCAGCCCCGCCCAGCGAGGGCAAACCGGAAGAGATCTTTCTCCCTGCCGAACCCGAAAAGCTTGAGCTTTCAGACCAGCACCTGATGCTTTTTCTATCGCTCTTTCGCGGAAAGCGCGAAACGTTTGCCCGCCAGTGGGTGGACGAAAAGGGGCGACGCGGATTCAACCTGGTAAATAGACCCATGGAGACCGAGGATTTAAGAAAGCACGTTTCCGGCGAGGAAACTCTGGGCATTTATTTGATAAACGAGGATGGATTTGTGAACCTCGGCGTGATCGATATCGACATCGACAACAAGGCCTTGCTGGAATATGCTAAGCAGAAAGATAGGATCGCAGAATTGCACCGTTCGGTCCAGAGCGACGTCGAGAGGATCTTCTCGGTGTGCCAGAGCCTTGGTGTACATACCGTAGTTGAAGATAGCGGATATAAGGGCCGTCATCTATGGTTTTTCTTCTCAACGCCGATTCGACCCAAGTTGGCCAGGATGTTCCTGAAACTTATCTGCCAGAGGGCCGGGCAGCCCTCCCCAGCCATACATTGGGAGGTTTTCCCCAACTGCGACAAGCTTCGGGAAAAAGCCTTTGGGCCGCTGGTTAAACTGCCGCTGGGAGTCCATAAGCGATCGAACCGCCGATGCTTCTTCCTCGACGCCCGAGGCGAAAAAATAAACGACCAGGCGGCAGTGCTGGAGCAGATTCGCCGGAACGCTAAAGAGGAGATCGAGATGATCATTTTAACTTACGGCTCAGCGTCCGGGATTACAAGGGGAGAAACAGAGGGGCAGACATCCCTGGTTGGGAACCTATTGGAAGGCTGCGCTATCGTCAGAGCGCTTGTCGAAAAGGCTAAAAACACGCATTATCTTAATCATCAAGAGCGGCTTACCCTGCTCTACACGCTCGGACACTTGGGCGAAGAGGGGAAGAGATATTTACATAAGGTCATCGGCTACACGATCAACTATGATTATGACGTCACGGAAAGCTATATCCGAAAGATGAAGCCGAACCCTATAAGCTGCCCTAAGGTTAAGGAAAGACATGAAGATCTGGGGGTTAATAACAGATGCGATTGCAACTTCAAGTTGCCCAAAGGGGGTTATCCGTCACCTATACTACATGCTTTCAAACGGACCCCGAAAATCTGGCCCCCGAAACAGGTAGCTAAAGAAGAGGCAGAAAAGGAAGCGCAGCCGGCTCAGACGCTCGGGGCAGCAGAAGTCTCTGCGGTAAGCGAACTGCAAGCAGCAAAGGAGCCAATAAGAAAAGATAAGGGAGAGCTTGACGCAAAGGTAAAGAAATACATAGAGATAAAGAGGCAATTGCGCGGCATTGAAAAAAGCCTGCAGAGGATCGAGGCCGAGATGGCTGAAATTTTCGACCGCGCGGGAACAGACCGCATGGAGACCGAATACGGCACTTTAACAAGGCGCAAGGGTAAAGATAAAACCGAATGGATAATTGATTTATAAGCGATCGGCTTTCAGCAGTCAGGCGGCTCTGCAAAATAAGCGATCCGAATCAAACGGAAGCCAGCTAGGCCTTCTTAAGAAGCTGAAGGTTGACTGCTGATGGCTGAATGTTTATTCTATGGCCACGCTTTATTTGACTGAGCAAGGAGCAAGATTGAGAAAGGCCTCCAAGAGGCTCATAGTCGAGAAGGAAGGGACTACGCTTCTTGAGGTTCCTTTGTTTCAAGTCGATCGCATCATGATATTTGGCTCGATACAGATCAGTACCCAGGCGATCGGCTTCCTGCTCGATAACGGTATCGACGTAAGCTTTCTATCTTTCGGCGGCAGGCTTAAAGGCCGCCTCGTCTCGACGGAATCTAAAAACGTGTTTTTGCGGCTGGCGCAGCACGATCGTGCGAAGGATGAAGCCTTCAAACTGAGGATTGCCAAGAGGATCATCGAGGCTAAAGCGAAAAATCAAAGGACGTTGATCTATCGCTATCAAAGGAACCATCCGGAGGAAGCTGGTTTTTCTAAAGAAATAGAAATCATCTCCGAGGTGTTGAAAGATCTTCCGCAGAAGAAAAACATATCGTCGCTCATGGGGCTCGAGGGCGCCAGCACCGGGGCTTATTATCGATGCTTCGGCCGAATGATTAGAAAAGATTTCTCGTTTGAGAAGAGGACTCGCCGTCCGCCTCTCGATCCGGTCAATGCTTTGCTGAGCCTCGGCTATGTTATGATAACCAATGAGATTGCTGCCTTGCTGGAGTCCGCAGGCTTCGATCCACTTATAGGGTTCTTACACGGTTTCAGATACGGCAGGCAGTCGCTCCCGCTGGATTTGGTCGAAGAGTTCCGCCATCCGGTCGTTGATGGCCTGACACTGACTCTACTAAACAAGGGTAGTTTCAAACACGATGATTTTTCTCAGGCCGAAGATGGAGCCTATTCCCTCAAAAGGGAAGCCTTCAGGCGTTATTTGACTTTTTACGAAGAACACCTGGATAAACCCCGCGGCGATGATAAGAAGAGCTTTCGTGATCTCTTTAAAATTCAAGTTGAGAAAATAGAAAAGGCGGTGTTAAATAACCAGGAGTATGATCCCTTTTTGCAATGGGAGATAGATTGAGCAATGCATGTGGTCATATCATACGACATAGTAGAAGATGGCCGCAGAAATAAGATTGCTGATCTGCTAAAAGACTATGGTGCGCGGGTTCAGTATAGCGTTTTCGAGTGCAATATTAACAATGAAACTTTGCGAGCCCTGATCGGCCAGCTCGATGGTCTAATTGACCGGAGGGAGGATAGCATCAGAGTATATATGGTCTGTGAAGGGTGCTTGACGAGAAGAGTTGCTCTGGGGAAAACCGAGGAGTCGGGCGAAAAGAGGTTCTTTTTGGTTTAGGGAAGAGATGCTCTTTATCTCTAAGTTGTTAATTACCTGTGGGTTATGGTCAGGGGCTCCTTTTCACCGGCCAGCCGCTAATGGTCAAAGTGGGGCAAAAGGGGGGTGGATTAGCGGCAGCTTGGGTAAATGTGCTAAGTATAAGAAAATGAGTTGGTTGAGGTTTAGGGCTCTGGTTCTAGCCTCTGATTTTGCCTGGAAAAATCTCTTGACAAAGGGGTTAAAAAGTGAGATTATCGGCTTGCATATGCTAAGCATCGAGGTTGCAGCAAGATACAGGGTGGGGGGTGAGAATAGTCTGACCGGCTTAAACGGGATTGAAACAACTCTTCAACTGTGATATTCCTCTCGGCCACTCGCTCCGTGAGAATAGTCTGACCGGCTTAAACGGGATTGAAAGCCCTTTATCGCCGTCCCCTTCTTTACCAGCTTCTCGGCCGCCGTGAGAATAGTCTGACCGGCTTAAACGGGATTGAAACTACTAATGCGATAGCCTCCATCGAGCCGTGAGCCGCTCCAGTGAGAATTGCCTGACCGGCTTAAACGGGATTGAAACCACGTCTTGCAGCCTGAATTTGTTCTGGCGAAACATCTCGTGAGAATTGCCTGACCGGCTTAAACGGGATTGAAACTAATACTCGCGAATTGCAGCCTCCTGGATTTGCAGAGGTGAGAATAGTCTGACTGGCTTAAACTGGATTGAAACCTTTGAACGTGGCAAAGTTAACGAAATCAAGCCGGTCAACGTGAGAATTGCCTGGCCGGCTTAAACGGGATTGAAACTAATATGATCTCCATGAGAGTGCGAAACAACAATCATATCTGTGAGAATAGTCTAACCGGCTTAAACGGGATTGAAACCAATAAAGATGTGCACCCCTGAAAGGGGTATCGCGATGCCCATAACTTACTATAAGCAGATAATTCAGAATCTTAAAAATCTCAAAGCTGTAGCCAGGCTCCATCCACGACTTGCTATGTTGGGTGTTTCGTCTGAGATTGAGAACATTATCCGGGAATCTATCTATCCTACGAGGGCTTATATAGATCTTCAGTTGTTGGATCGGAAATGGGCTAAAAATTATTTGTAGAAACACTCTATGTTGGCTTCCATTACAGATGCTCGACGCCTAGCAGAAGGTGCGCGGCAAAGATTAGTGCAATCCGAAACCGATACGGGAATAACTAAGCAAGTACGAGATGAGCTTCGCACGCTTGCGACATACCCACGTCTATCGCAAAGGAGTAGGCGCTTTATTACCTATCTAATTGAGCATGATGGTGATTGGCGCCATCAGCGTAGTAAAGTGTCCCCTAATGATGTTGAGAAAGCTATTGGAAATGCTGTTAGGTTAATTGATGAACTTAGGCGTTTAGTAGAATCAGAATCAGAATGGCTCTGTCCCTCTTATCACTGGACGTCTTTGCCAATGGAACGGATCTATAACGAGCCTCTGGGTGAACACAGGTTTGAATGTATGAGCTGTAAAAAACTCTTATTCATCATTGACACATCAGATGCTGCTGAAAGCTGAGTAGGACATATCTTCGTTGAAATAAAAAGTGGAATGGATAAAATTACCATTCCACTTGAAGGGACAGGCTTAGGATAATGTTCACGAGATTGGCCATCTGCATCAACCCGGTACGTGTTCGCGTGGACGTCAAACGCCTTGTTGCCACGTGTAACCCCTGAGGGACCAAACTTTGTTATGAGCGCCTCCTCTACAGCGTCTTTGAATTGCTGGTACGTGTAACTCGAATCGGTGAGCCCGACATCCTCCTTGGTGAAGCCCTGCGCCATTGAGAAGTCTGTAAAGAACGGATCCATGCTGCAGACGCAAATGTCGACGTCGCTGTCCATGCGAACGTTCGTGCCATTCCGGTACGACCCCTGAGCGAAGACCTCAATGGTTTTGCCCTTGAATGCACGGCTTTGTTGGACGGCCTCCCTGATCATGCGCACGGCGTTCTCGCAGCGCTCCTGCTCGGATTCGCTTCCTGGCTTCGACCACTGGCGGAACGTCTGCTCCCAGTCCCTCGCCATCACTCGACCTCGAGCGTAAGCCCCAACTGTCGCGCGGCCTCCTTCATTGCCTTGAGCGCGGGATCGTTCTCGCTCAATCTCCGATCCTCGGGGAGGACCATCTCGAACTGCACGCTGAGCCCGAGCTTCTTCAGATTCATCCGAGCGGCGGGCCCCACGAAGCAACGGAAAAGCTCGCCCCAGTTCTCGACCGGAACGTCACCGCGGACGACGAATCGGCGAACAGTGCCCTTCGCCCCAGGCTTCGTTGCGGTTGCCGTTCCCGAACTCTCGCCGGGGGTCGTGCTGGCACCCGTTCCGCCTCCGACGCCCGATTCTCCGGCACCGATACCGGCGCCCGCAGTCTCTTCGCTGCCTGGAACCTTTGCCGCCTCCGGCGTGAACGGGGGGATGATCCACACGCCGTCCTCGCTGGGGTCCAGGGAGACCGACTGCTTGCAGTACCGGGTCTGGAGCGTCGAGAGGCTTCCGCCCCGACCGACGCCCACAAGTCCGTCAACGCAGGCTTGGGCGAGTCCTGCAGTCACCGCTTCTTTGGCCGCGACCATCGGTTTATCGGTGAATCGCAGAAACGCCTCGACGGCATCCTTCAGGCGTAGGCCGCCTTCCTTCGGGATCAGGCCCGTGCTCTCCAGCGTCACCGAGCCGACGCGCCGAAGAATCCACTCCTCGTCCTCGACGAGCGTGGACCACACGTAGCTGAGGTGTTCCTGGAAGGTCCGGCGCGCATCCGAGAGCACGCACGATTCCACTTCCTGCCCGCGCACTCGAAGGGCAACGGTGTAGGCGGGGCCCAGGCGCTTCTTGAGGTCTTCGCGCTGCTCCTCGTCGAGCTGATCCCAGTAGTCCGCGCGCACGCCCTCCAAGGCCGCCCACTCCCGGTGTGCCTGCCGCAGTTTGCTCAGCCCTCGAGCGGTTCCCACCAGGAAGAGAAGCGTGTTGCGGTACAGGCGGTCCTTTCCACCGCACCGCGTGCTGATCGCTTTCACGCGATGCTGGAGCGCGTCCTTTGCCCCGCCGTTCTCGTCCCAGGCGAGTGACGGTGGCAGGACCAGCAAGGTGAGCGACTTCTGCTCCGGCAGGTCCTCGGCGGGGTTGACGATCACGCGCCAGGTCGCGCCGGCGAGAACTCCCTTCTGCGACTCGGCCCGGAGGTCCTCGAGGATCTCTTCGGCGAAGTTCTCCTTCGCGCTCTGCTGGCGGTACTGGACGACCAGCTTGTTCAGCGTCGGCTTCGTGCCAAACCAGTAGCGCTTGCCCAGGCTCCCGGCCGTCGCCGTGTGGAGATAGAAGCAGCGGTTCTCGAGTTCCAACAAGGCCCCGTCCGTGTAGTTCCAGTTCAGGCCCTGCTTCGAGCAGGCGAACTTGAGGTCCTTCGAGCTGAATCCGCTGCGCCCGCCCTGGCCGCCGAACGAGCCGAGAAGGATTGCGGAAGCCAGGCCCCGCCCGATGGCCTCACTTCGGTAGTCACCTCCGCGTTCCTCGTCGAAGATGCCAGCGTTGGACCGCTCACCGATCACGTCGGCGGCGGCGACGGACTGGTATGGCGGTCCCCAGAGACGCGTCAGAGCCGCCTGCAGAGCATCTACGGACCAGCGGATGTGGCACGGCTGGATCAG
>FWWM01017566.1_pt1 | contig 10361 bp, 6 predicted proteins | sample 2228351 | NCBI WGS metagenome assembly FWWM01 (sample SAMEA103939774, study PRJEB20133) | metagenome
AAGACGGCTCTGCTCTGGAAAAATTTTTGCAGATGGTCGCCGCTCAAGGTGGCGATCCCCATTTTCTACATCATAGCGATCAATATCCCATGGCCAAATACAAAATGCCTCTGCGCAGCACCCGCAGCGGCTATGTGCATGAGGCGAACGCCCTGAAAATCGGCCGTGCTGTTGTATGGTTGGGCGGCGGCAGGCAAAAGTTGGGCGACACGGTGGATCCTGCTGCTGGCATAGTCTTGCATAAGAAAATCGGGGATCGCGTGGAAAAGGGAGAGGTCTTGGCGGTGTTACACAGCAATCGAGCCAATACACTTCGAGAAGCGATGCATCTCACACGTTCGGCTTTCCGTATCGAACCATCAGAAATAGAAAAACCGAGGACAGTGCTCAAACTTTTGACATAAGATGCCGGTGTCGTGCTCCTACCCCAAAACCAATTTCATGATCCCCATGCCGGATAAACTGGAACAAAATATCGGTGCCGACCAAAAAAAATAATTGATAACAACTCAATTTAATTTATGCGACAGACGAAAATAGCACCCAATAAGGTAATCGGAAGCGTTACTATGAATCGTTCAAGTTGAAGCGAGTATAGAACAAAATATCCTCCTACAACTGATAAACAAACGCTGCCATGACTTAGACGGCTTGTAAATTTTAAAAATACAAATAATTACAACGATGACAATTCAAGATGTCTCGCCACTGGCACTCCTCGACATGACACGCTAATGTTTGACACCATAAACTTGAACAACACACACAAACGGCATCATAAATTTTTAGACATTACCATTTATAATAAAAAAATTGACGACACTCTATCTGTGTTCATCAGCGTCATCTGTGGATGGTTTTCACTAGATATCCAGCCAAGTCCGAGGTGTGTTCATCGACAAGCGTGACCAGTGCAGCGGCGGATGGGAATGGAGAGGGGGCTGCATCTGGTTAACGCTTGGGTTGGCAAGCTGTAAAAACCACGAAGAGCACGAAGATTTTACAAAACGAATCTTCTGTTCCCTTCCTTCAAAAGCTCGACATTGAAGTTTATCAACAAGCCGACGGACACCTTGGCCAATTTCATATAGGTTAATATTTGTGCTTCATGAATTGGCAATAAGTTATCTACTGATTTTATCTTTTGATAATTCGTCAAATTCCAAATTCTTCGTGTCCTTCGTGAACTTTGTAGTTGAATACTTACTCGAAAAGTAAATAATTTTAGATTATTTTATCGCTCAATTCATCCCTCTGAATATGCCAACCGCGTAATCTATGGATAACTTGAATCGCTCACAAACGTTCTGCAAAGGGGGAGGACGCTTATCTCTCTGGCCTCGTTTTTCTTCGCTGCAGGCGATCTTCCAATAGGTTGGCCTCGTAAGTCTTTTTACTTTTGGTTATTGGCCATATCAATGTTTTTATTTCACAACCATTGAGAGAAAATTCGACCTTTTTTTTCAAATAAGGCATTTCGATATGGCCTGAGGTCTTTTCACCATGCAATTCTACCAGTCGCAGAACAAGATCATCGCTGTCTTCTGCTTTTTTTAGGACCGTAAGAGATACGTTTTTTGCATCAATGTCGTAAAAGCTGAAAACCGCCGGCAGGTGGCCTGCATTAATCGCGACCGGCAACGTTAAAAGCGGCATCAGAAATGGTTCCGCACGCCGCGGCACATTGGCCTGCCGCCAGTCGCCGGCATGCGGATAAACGAGGTAGCTGAATTCATGTATCCCCTGATCCATATAACGAACCGGATCTCGCTGGTTGACCACTTCTGGATGATGATGCGACCAGGCAGTGCTGCGCAAAACCGTCAGGCGGATATCGCCATTATGAACGCTATATCCGCATTTGCTATCGTTGATGACGGCGAAACCGAATCGGTTCCGATAGCTCACATCCACCCACGCCTGCCCCGGCTCCTCATCGCCGTTCATCGGTCGCTCAATGAATCCATAAGGGATAGAATATGTACAACATCCTTTGGTTAAAACAGTAGGCCAACTTAATTTTAAAACTTTGTATTTTTCGTGCCAGTCCACGGTAACTCTGACTTCTATCTCCGGCGATTCGCGATAGAGGTAGTATTGCTGCACCAATGTCGAACGCCCCCAGCGGGAGGTCACCTGTAAACCCACTCGTTCGCCGCCCTGTTCGATTATTTCGAAGGTAGGCTCGGCAAAACGTCCCAGTTCCCGGTCGTAAGCGCGGATGCGATGGCCCCAAGTATCGTCCCCATCCTCCAGCACCAAAGCTGCTGCGGGCGCTCGTAACAGTTCGACATTCAGCCTTTTATTAAAGTAAGAGCAGATGCTGCCGGTGTTGGCATCGAAGCTAATACGGACGTGATCATTTTCGAGCGTGGTTTTATCGACTCGTAGAGGGGGATTCTTCGGTGGTTGTTGCTGCCTGCCATAGTCCAAGCGATAGACCTGATATCCCATAGTCGGCACCGTGGCGCGAAACAATAGTCGCATGCGGTAGGGTTGATTTTCCTGTTTAACCGCAGCTGTTGGCAGCACCTGGTAGGGGATGGCGGTTCCTCCAGCGTCGCGTAATAGGATCATCTCCTTCGGAAACGACTCGCTGCCGGCGTTACGCCATACCGTCGGATCGACCGAGTAATTTTCTACATTGATGAGATCGGTTTCGAACTCCACATATCCTGAAACAGGCCAGGAACAGGGGTTCAAGACCATGAACGGCGAAGAAAGTTGATAATCGGCATGCTTGGTGTCGACGGCCGAGCTGAGTGCGTAGAACGCCTTTATCATGACATCCTGCGCCACGGATTGGGCATAGCCATAATCGGCTGCAGCATCTATATAGGCCTGCTCGATGGAGGTGCCAGCCAAGATATCGTGAAACTGATTGAACAGGCATTTTTTCCAAGCCGCAGTCAGGGCATCCTGGGGATAGGGATAGCCGGTAGCGATTTTGGCCAGTGAGGCGATTTTTTCCGCGACGATCAGCGCATACGTGGTGCGTCGATCCAGAGCTTTGATTGGCGCGCAGGCGGAATAGCAACCGCGGGCGTGATGTTGCAGTTCCGTACGCACATGCGGCAGTTGCTGTCGGTGGCGACGTATATTTTGCAGATAGATTTCCGGTGTGCTATGACGAATGCCGCGATATAGTTCTCGGCTTAACTGTTGTAGTTTTTGGATGGCAGCGATGGTTGGTCCACCGCCATGGTTGCCGACGCCGTAAAAGAGGAGGACGTCGTGCACCTGAGGCAGCGTTTGCGCGAACCGTTCGCAGGTCTGGCGGATGCGTTCTTCGATTTCGGAGGCCGGGGCAAAATAGGCCGCGATGATCGCCACGGCGGTCACGGTGCTGCCATCGGGTCCCTGCCAGGAAAACAATGGCGCCGGTATGACATCGGTCTCGTGCATCTCCGGCCGCATGAAAATATAGGCGTTCATCCCCTGCTTGGTTAACATTTGCGGCAGGGCATATGGATGACCAAAGGTGTCCGGCGCAAAAGCGACAATGGCGATGCGGCCAAAATGTTTGCGGAAAAATTTCTGCGCATACAGTCCCTGCCGCACCAGCGATTCGCCGCTTGGACAATTACAGTCTGCTTCGACCCACCAGCCACCGACCGGCACCCAGCGCCCCTCTTTCACTCGAGCCACAATCTCCTTGAACATTTGCGGATCGGCTTCTTGCACCCATTCATAAAACTGCGCCGAGCTGGCCACAAAACAGACCTCGGGGAATTCGGCCAATCGATCCAGTGCCGAACGAAAGGTGGCCAAGACGGCTTGATATCCTTCCTCTTTAGTCCACTGCCAAACCGGGTCGATATGCGAATGACCGACGATATGGATGGTATATTCCGATCTATCTTTTTTAATTTCCTTGCCCATTTTCATTGTTGTTGAAAGAATGACTCTGCATCGAGCAAGATTTTCCTTTTCGATTTTTAAGAGTGGTCGAAAATGATCTGAAAGAGTTGTATGCTGAGCCCACCGATTGCTTACAGGTTGCAAAAGTGACAAGCATATTTTATTGTTTTGCTTTCGCCTTCGCATTCAGATTCTGCGTCAAGTACTGTCTTAAGATCAATCTAATTCACCTATATGGAGGAATGAATGAACTCGACGAACGAGTTAACACAGAATCCAGGTCGCATTCATTCTGCAGCTATGGTGGCAAACAGAATGAACTTTCTTAAGTCTATGGTTTTGCACCAGGCAAAAATACTTCATCTGGATTGATGTTTTCCGCATCGGAAAAAGCCTTGCCTTTAGCGGGCAGATGGCGATACCAAAACCAATACATGCCTGCAAAACCAATGATAAAGATAGCTGCGGTAACCTTGACCGAATCATAAGCGCGGATCATCAGTTGCATGGGCAGGAAGAACAAACTGACCTGCCAGGCCAAGGTGAACGGCAAAGCCAACAAGTCATGGCGGTGTTCGCGCTCCATGGAGGTACGAATTTCGGGTTTCAGTAAAGATTTCCATGGTCTCCAGAATCCAAACGGCCGCGTGGTCGCATAAAAATGGCGCACGATCTTTTCATCGGTCGCTTGAGTGGCATAGGTGCCGATGATCGTAGCTACCACCGAAATGGTCGACAAAATGATGAACTGTTGCCATTCGGGTAGTTGCGGGAAGAAGATGCGTTGCAGGATGGCAGCGCTCAAGCCGGTGATGGTGCCCACGGCAAAGCCGCCGCCGTTGAATCGCCACCAATAGAACTTGAACATGGCGGGAATAATCAGTCCGCATTGAAAGCCCATCACCAACCACCCCCAGATGTCGTTGATGCTCTTGACCGTATAAGCCATCAGATAACTGAGCACAACGATGACGAGGGTGATGAGATAGGAGACGAAGATCAGTTCGCGGTTAACGGCGCGGGGGCGCAAATGGCGCTGATAGATGTCGCGAATGAAATAGGAGGAGGCGCGATTGATATGCGTATCAAAAGACGAAAGACAGGCGGCGATCATCGCCATCAACACCAATCCACGCACGCCCATGGGTATGAACAGAATCACCGCCGGTAAAATCTGCTCGGGATTGACTGTGCCGTGAAAACTGAGCAGATGCAATTTGAGTTGCCATTCACTGCCTAACAGCGATTTTATCCCTTCGATCAGCTGTGGCGGATAGTGTTGTGGCGCATGCATGATCCCAGCCAGGATGTCCTGCCATCTTTCGGGAGAAGCATGGGCGATATAGGTTTTGATGAGTTCCGCGGCTTGGTACATCACCATTTGATCGGGCAAAAGATCGTTCACCAAGAAAATTCCCAATACCGCAAAGCCCATCATCATCGGCCAGCGCACCATCAACAGCACGATCCATAAAAAAGTGAGTGAGCCGCACTCGCGTTCGCTGCGGGCGCCAAAGTATTTCTGGTCAGCACCTTCAGAAACACCGCCGACGACGCTGCGGAGAAAATAGAAAAAAGTGAATAGCATCAGGTGCTGATATACCTCATAACCGCGTGGCATAGAAGTTTGCCACGAAAGCGCAGAACTCATCCAATGGGCGTTGCCAGTCACCTTTTCCGCCATGGCGGCAAATGCCGACACATCGACGATCTTCGATACCGCCAAAACAATGATGATCACCACCCCGATCATCATAACGTAAGACTGAAAAAAATCGGTGAAAACCACGCCATAAAAACCGGAAATCATGATGTAGAGTGTGGCGGCTCCGATGACGATCAGCGAACAAACCAACGGCGATAACGGCAAGAACATGGACAGGAACAGACCGATGCCTTTGATCAAATAGGCGAGTAGGCCGATGGTGCCGATGATGTTGGCAACGGCCGAAACAATGCGAGCGAATTGTCCTCCCCAATCGGCGCCAAAGCGGTACTCCATCCACTCGGCGCCGGTCATGCATCTGGAGCGATAATGATACTTGCCCGCCCAGATCATGATGAATGACAACAATAAACAAACCCCGCCGCGAAATTCGATGAACAGTCCCCGCGGACCCAACATGAAAAGGAACGAGGTGATCAACATCGTTCCTGCGACATCGAAATAGGAGGCCATGCCGGAGATTCCCAAAGCCCACCAGGGCAGCGACTTGCCGCCCAAAAAATAATCCTGCAGACTCTTGGAGGCTCGTTTGCGCAAATAGAACCCCATCCCAATCAATATTAAAAGATAACAGACGATGACGATGTGATCGACCGAATTCAGATAACTCATAGAGCCTCCTTCATTCCTGCACATTCCCGCTTATCTTCACGGAACCTTTCGAGTGGTTAGCAACTTTTAACTTGCCACCCTCCACACTGTTGCCGATGATCACCGCCGAGCGCACGTCCTTTCCCAGATAGATATGCGCATTGGGCGGGTTGCCGTTATCTTCGAAGCGGCAATTCATCATCTGCAGCGTGCCCCCCAGCATTTTGATGAACGGAATTTCCGGCTCCCACTTGCATTCGATCCAGTTCTTGGCGTTGAAATGGCAGGCGGTGAGATAGACTGTCCCCTTGCCTTTGTTGACGAGATGGGTGCCATTGAGAAATTCAGTCCAGCCTACGAAAACACAATTGCTGAATTTGACCGGCCCCTGATTTTCTTCTTCGATAAGGATGCCGTCGAAGAACTGACAGTTCTCGAAGGCGATGCCGACGTGGTACTGGCATTTTTCCACCAGCACCGCCAGCGGGCCTATATCCGAGCCGCTCTGGGTGATGAGGATGTTGGCTTGCGGGTCATGGCCGAGAGGGTCGCCTTGGGTCTCGATAAAGCGAAAACCCACTTTAGCCCAGATGACAAAGCAGTTGACCATGTATTCCCAATCGCAGCGGCCAATGATGAACCCCTCGAGGTTCTCGACGCAATAATCATGCAGGTAACGCTCTTCCCCGAGATAGATCAACCAGCTGCTGGGATGGATGTGGATATTTTCCATGCGACCGATATCGACGACGCGATCGACGTAAACTCCGCGGCGTAACTCACAGAGATAGATGTTGCGCAGATAATCCTGGCCGTGATAGACGCTGCCGCAATCGATGCCGTTATAGGCATTGACGATATCCAGATCGATGAGGTTGCAGCGATTGCCGCGGATTTGGATCGTCCATGGATAGGGGCGAACATCACTTATCTGTTGCTCGGGATAATAAATAGATAAACCTTTAAGGGTGCTATTGTGTTGAAGGGTGATAAATGGGGCAGATTCTTCGTGGTCGCGACCGGCATAGGCCAAAAGCATGGTGCCGCGCTGCCGACTGTTCAGCGGCGGTCCTTCGGCAACGCCTTTGAGGGTAACGCCCTCGGGTATGGTGAGCACGCTGTCGAAGCGGTATTGCCCTGCCGGCGCATAAACCACCTCACCTTTCTCAGCTGCCCGATCCAAAGCGGACTGGAAGGCTCGGGTATTGTCAGTCTGGCCGTCGCCAATGGCGCCGAAATCGAGAACATTATAGTACCCCACCATCGCGTTTGCAGCCGAACGATTCTCCTCTGCGGTTTCGCCGACGACCTGGTGCCGCGGGGTCGATCTGACATCGCTGGCGCAAAATAGCAGTAAAACGAACAGGAGGGTGAACACATGCTTATTCATAGGCGGTCTCCAAGTTAATCTGTTGACCTTGGTTGTTGCGATTGCAATCGTGAACGTGGGAAAATAAAAAAACTGTCATTTCGAGGAATGGAACCTTTAGAAATCTTTAATAGCCATGATCACATTTAGTTGTTACACACACTCACTTCTGCTCAATCGAAGGACTATCTTCTGCTCCAAGATTCATCTCCCGGTCGCGAACGCAGCGCACCGAGAAGCCCATCTCTTTGCCGACGCAATTATGATAGACTTTGGTGTCGCCACGGCTCATATGCCGCCCCCAGGCATTGAAGCGACCGCAAGGTGTCGATGTCCAAAAGGTGGCGTAATAACCTAATCGGGTGAAGAGACCATTGATGTCGCGATATCCCCCCGGCAGGGCGCGAAAACCGTCTTTATCTGTGGCACCCGTATTTGGCTTTTTCCAATGTTTGGTGCCTTTTTCTTTCAGCGGACCGCCGGCCAGGTCGTCGCTGCCGTAATGGGCGAGGAGAGTTTTCCACTCTTCAAAGCTCGCCACATGCCATCCTTCTGGCGCCAATCCGCGGGGATCGTTTACCGCATACCAGTTGTAGAGCTTGCCGTAAATCTTGCCATTGGCTGGATCATTGTCATAATAACACCAGGCCGGTTGGCCTTTTTTGCCCGCTTCCTGCCATTCGGCCGCGGTCTTGGCTTCGGGGATGGCGTCGCCATTGCGAAAAACGTTCACATCCAAATTATCGACCATCCATTCCAGGTTTTCGATGGTCACGGTCTTGCCGACCTGACTGTATGAAACTGTGCCTGCTGCTATCAGCATCCATGCCGCCACGATGCATTTTCTGATATTCATACGCCCTTCCCTTCGTTTAATTCAAACTCACTCCCTCTATCCCCTTATTCCCTATACCCTATACCCTATACCTCTATACCCCTTCCCATTCATCCCCTCACGTTTCCCATAATTTTCACTTTGCCCTTGGATTTATTGGTCACTCTTAATTTCCCGCCTTCCACGCTGTTGCCGATGATCACCGCCGAGCGCACGTCTTTTCCCAGATAGATATGCGCATTAGGCGGATTGCCATTGTCCATGAAGCGGCAATTCATCATCTGCAGCGTGCCATTGAGCATTTTGATGAAAGGAATTTCCGGTTCCCACTTGCATTCGATCCAGTTCTTGGCGTTGAAATGGCAGGCGGTGAGAAAGACCGTACCCTTGCCTTTGTTGACGACATGAGTGCCGTTAAGCCGCTCGGTCCAACCGACGAAAACGCAATTGCTGAATTTGACCGGCCCTTGATTTTCTTCTTCGATGAGAATGCCGTCGAAGAACTGGCAATTCTCGAAGGCAATACCGACGTGGTATTGGCATTTTTCCACCAGCACCGCCAGCGGACCAATGTCCGAGCCGCTCTGGGTGATGAGGATATTGGCCTGCGGATCATGGCCGGAGGGATCGACTGGGGATTCGATAAAGTGAAAACCCACTTTGGCCCAGATGACGAAGCAGTTGACCATGTATTCCCAATCGCAGCGACCGATGATAAAGCCCTCCAGATGTTGGAGGGTATAGTCGTTGATCGCCCTGATCTCTTCTTCACGCCGCTCGGGATAATGAAGATCCCACCAGGCGACCGAATGCATATGCACGTTTTCGATGCGGCCGATGTCGGTGGTGCGGTCGACGTAGATGCCGCGGCGCAAGGCGCAGAGGTTGACGTTGCGCAGGTTGTGCGACTCGTTATAGACCGAGCCGCAATCGATGCCGTTATAGGCGTTGGCGATGGTGACGTCGATGACGCTGGCCATGCGGCCGGTGAGCTGGATGCAATAGGGATAGGGGTGGATGTCGTGCGGCTGCTGCTGCGGATAGACGATCCCCAGCCCGCGCAGGGTGCTGCTGGATTCCATGGTGATGAATGGGGGAGAAGTCTCGTCGTCGCGGCCGGCATAGGGCATCAACACCGTGCCGCGATCATAATAGAGATTGTTGGGACCGATGGCAACGCCCTGCAAGCCGACGCTGCGGGGAATGGTGAGCACACCGTCGAAGCGATACCGACCGGCTGGCACGTGAACCACACCGCCTTTCTCGGCAGCGTGGTTCAAGGCTCTTTGAAAGGACTGGGTGTTGTCGGATACACCATCGGCCACAGCGCCAAAATCCAACACGTTGAAATCGGAACTGCCGGCAATGGCTATGCCAGCGCTTACTAAAAAAGTCAAGCAGAAGGTACGAATGGTCATGTTCTATCTCTCAGATGTGGGGTAGGAATGGTTATCAATTAGCCATTTTCTGAAATTGAATGAAAATGGTTCGGGATGTTACCGTTCTCCTCGTCTCGAAGAAATTTTGATTAACATATGAAAATCGTGGGTAAAAAGCAAAGGGAATTTATAAAATAAAAAAGGCTTCCCATTGAGGAAGCCTTTTATTGCTCAGGTGGGAGGACTCGAACCTCCAACCTAGTGGTTAACAGCCACCCGCTCTGCCGATTGAGCTACACCTGAATTTTTATAAATATACAAATTCTTTTAAAAAATGTCAAGGATTTTGCTTTTTTATACAACGAAAAAAATGGACAAGTTTGTTGTTTAATATGATGTAACTATCGGAAAACAAAATAGTTTTGCAAGCCTGGCTGGTAAACAGCAAATTTTAATGAGTCAACCTATAAACTTTTGTAATAATATCAAATAGTTGCGACGAGCGCAATGTAAGATACTTCGTCATTTTTGCTTATCGACATGACAATCAAAGTGTCCATTTCGCTCCCAAGATCTTCGTTGGAGGGCAAATTTTGGAGA
>FWWM01017567.1_pt1 | contig 10361 bp, 3 predicted proteins | sample 2228351 | NCBI WGS metagenome assembly FWWM01 (sample SAMEA103939774, study PRJEB20133) | metagenome
GGGGAGGCAGGATGGGGCCGCACAGGGGTTGACAAGGGGGATGGATCCCTGGAACCATGCGACTCGCAATGCTCCCCGCCCTCCCCCTCGGGGGACTGGCGGGGTTTCCTTTCACGAACGCCGATCCCATCGCCGTCCAGCCCCACCCCAGAGATCCCCTGCGGGTTCCCACGCGACGGGCGCGCGACGCTTCCTACGCGCCCGCGATGTTGTAGTCCGACGTGTCGGCGACCTTCTGGTAGTCGGCCCAGTCGAGCCAGTGGCACCAGAGGGGCCGACCGCTGATCCGCAAGCTCCGTCTCCCGCGCCCACTTCGCCCACGCCATGCCGCGACCTCCGGCGGTCTCCGCCCCTCGCGCCCGGCGATGGCGTAGGCGGCCTCGAGGGCGGGGACGAGGTCGGTGTCGGTCGAGAACACGATCCCGACGTCGAACTCGCCGGCCAGGTATCCCATCACGAGATCGACGGCGAGCTGGACGTCCACACCCTTCTCTTGCGCCGGAGTGTCCGGCCAGTCCCTTGGGTACCGCAGCTGACGGGAGCGAACCGTGACCACCCCGGTCTTCTCCCACGCCGCGCACTGCCGCATGTGTGCCGCGTACGTGCGAGCGTCCATACGCGGGTCGGGCCGTCCGACGTAGACCCGGACCCCCACGAGTTCCCGTGGACGCCCCTCGGGTCGCCGTCCGGCGAGCAGCCGACCGAGGGCCACCGGGTGCACCTGGCCCTTGGCGTGGTGCTCGCCGGTGAGACCGAAGGTCTCGCGGGCCCCCTTGTACAGGTTCTGCCAATCGAGGAACACGGTGACCCTGTGCACGCGAACGACCTCTTTCAGCGAGGTCGGCATCGATCCAGGATCGAACCACGGTCCGCTCGACGCCGACCGTCCAGCGGAGACGGTACCCGCCCGGGCCGACACGGCTGGGCCCGGGAGACCCGCGGCGCCCTCGCCCGGCGGACGGTGGTTCCGGCGCCCGACGAGGATCGCGCCGTGTCGGTCCTCCCGACTATCCTTCTGCGCAACATGATCCCCCTCGATCGGGCACCCGAGCGAGCGCCCATGGGCCGGACGCCCGGCCGTCCGGGAGGCTGAGCCATGGACGTCTTCCAGCTGCGGGACCGGGTGGTGGCCGAGTACCGGGAGTACGCCACCAGCTTCGTGACGATCTCCGACGAGCGCATCCGCCGGCGCGTGGAGGAGGAGCTCGACGCGGGGCTGCTCTGGCCGGAGCCCCTGGTCCAGCTGAACCCCACGTTCGAGCCGGGCGGCACGATCGACGAGCTCGTGCGGCGCGGCCTCCTGCACCCCGAGTGCTCCCGCATCTTCCGACACAAGCCCGACCCCGCCGACCCGGATCCCGACCTTCCCCCTGACGGCCGGGAGATCCGGCTCCACCGCCACCAGGTGGAGGCCATCGAGGCGGCGCGGGCCGGCGTGAACTACGTCCTCACCACGGGAACCGGGTCAGGGAAGAGCCTCACCTATCTCGTGCCGCTCGTGGACGACGCCCTGAGGAACCCGGGCCGCGGGATCAAGGCGATCATCGTCTACCCCATGAACGCCCTGGCCAACAGCCAGGTCCACGAGCTCGAGAAGTTCCTCACCTACGGGTACCCGGACCGGCGTGGCCCGGTCCGGTTCGCCCGTTACACGGGCCAGGAGTCCGACGAGCAGCGGGCGGCGATCATCGCGGATCCCCCCGACATCCTGCTCACGAACTACGTGATGCTCGAGCTCGTCCTGACCCGCCCGCGGGAGCGCCGGCTCGTGGAGGCCGCCCGGGGCCTGCGGTTCCTCGTCCTCGACGAGCTGCACACGTACCGCGGCCGCCAGGGGGCGGATGTGGCACTGCTGTGCCGGAGGGTGAGGGAGGCGTGCCGGGCGGAGAACCTGCGGTACATCGGCACGTCCGCCACGATGACCGCCGATCCCTCGCGCCCGTTCGAGGAGCAGCGGCGGGAGGTTGCCCACGTGGCCTCCCAGATCTTCGGCGCGGAGGTGCGGCCCGAGCACGTGATCGGCGAGACGCTGCGCCGCCTCACGCCGGCGGAGGACCTGTCCGACCCCGACTTCGTCGAAGGTCTCCGCCGCCGGGTCCTCTCAGACGAGCCGCCTCCAGGAGGGTTCGCGGAGTTCGTGGCGGACCCCCTGTCCAGCTGGATCGAGAGCACCCTCGGTCTCCGCGAGGAGTCCGGGTCCGGACGACTCGTCCGCCAGGCCCCCCGGGCGATCACGGGTCCGGAGGGCGCGGCGGCGGAGCTCGCCCGCGTGCTGGATGTGCCCGTGGATGCCGCGGCACGAGCGATCCGTCGTCAGCTCCTCGCGGGGTACCAGGCCGTCGACCCCGCCACCGGGTTCCGCGCCTTCCCGTTCCGGCTCCACCAGTTCGTGAGCCGCGGGGAGACCGTGTACGCGACGGTGGAGAACCCGCAGGACCGGTTCGTCACGACCCAGGGTCAGCGCTTCGCCCCTGGGGACCGGGGCCGCGTCCTCCTGCCGCTCGCCTTCTGCCGGGAGTGCGGCCAGGAGTACTACACGGTCTGGCTGCGCGGGACCTCCCCGGCGCGGACCGTCTCCGAGCGCGACCTCCGGGAGGTCCAGAGCGAGGAAGGGGAGGAGCCCGGCTTCCTCTTCGTCGCGGATGACGACGCTTGGCCGACAGACACGCAGCGGATGCTCGAGCGCCTGCCCGAGGACTGGCTCGAGGCCGACGGGCGGCTCAAGGGCTCTCGTCGCAACGACCTTCCGCGCCCGATCCGGCTCGGTCCGGACGGCGCCGAGTCCGAGTCGGGCGTCGACGCGTGGTTCGTGGGGGCGCCGTTCCGCTTCTGCCTGCGCTGCGGGGTGGCGTACGCGGGACGGACCCGTTCGGACGTCGGGAAGCTCACCACCCTCGGGACCGGCGGACGCAGCACGGCCACGACCATCCTGTCGCTGTCCGTGATCCGAGGGCTCCGCAACGACCCGGACCTCCCCGACAAGGCGCGGAAGCTCCTCAGTTTCACCGACAACCGACAGGACGCGAGCCTCCAGGCCGGTCATTTCAACGACTTCATCCAGAGCAGCCTCCTCCGAGCGGCGCTCCTCAGGGCGATGAGCGAGGAACCCGAGGGCCTGACCCACGACGTCCTTGCGCAACGCGTCTTCGACGCGCTCTCGCTCCCGCTCGAGCTCTACGCCGTCGATCCGCAGGTCCGGTTCGCCGCCCTCGAGGAGACGAACCGGGCGTTCCGGAACCTGATCGGGTACCGGCTCTACCAGGACCTGCGCCGCGGGTGGCGGATCACCTCCCCGAACCTGGAGGAGTGCGGGTTGCTCAGGATCGAATACCGGTCGTTGGACGAACTCGCCCAGGCCGAGGACGTGTGGGAGGAGACGCACCCCGCGCTGCGCGCCGCGGCCCCGGAAGCGCGGGCCAAGGTGGCCGCGGTCCTCCTCGACTTCTTGCGGCGCGAGCTCGCCATCAAGGTCGACTACCTCGACGAGCGGTTCCAGGAGTCGCTGCGTCAACAGAGCAGCGCCAAGCTGATCCCGCCGTGGGCGCTGGACGAGGACGAGCGGATGGAGACGGCCCGGGTGCTGTACCCGCGCTCGCGGCGACCGAACGACTTCAGGGGGCACGTCTTCCTTTCCGGCCGCAGCGGCTTCGGGCAGTACCTCCGGCGCCGGGGGACGCTGCCCGGGGCCGGCAAGCTCGACGTCGAGGACACGGAGCGACTGATCGGGGACCTCCTCAGGGCGCTCAAGCTGGCCGGCCTGGTCGAGGAGGTCGACCCCCCCAGGGACGAGGACCAGGTCCCCGGGTACCAGATCCCCGCCTCGGCGATGCTCTGGAAGGCGGGCGACGGGTCCGCTGCCTTCCACGATCCGATCCGGGTCCCGCGCGCGCCCGAGGAGGGGAGGCGGACGAACCCCTTCTTCGTCCAGCTCTACCAGGCGATCGCGGAGGACGCGAAGGGGCTCGAGGCCCGCGAGCACACGGCCCAGGTCCCCGCCGACCTCCGCGAGGAGCGCGAACAGCGCTTCCGGGAGGCGCGGCTCCCCGTGCTCTTCTGCTCCCCCACGATGGAGCTCGGCATCGACATCGCCGAGCTCAACGTGGTGAACATGCGGAACGTCCCGCCGACACCCGCGAACTACGCGCAGCGCAGCGGGCGAGCTGGCCGCAGCGGCCAGCCGGCCTTCGTCTTCACGTACTGCGCCACCGGGAGCCCCCACGACCAGTACTACTTCCGCCGCCAGGCCCAGATGGTGGCGGGGCAGGTACGTCCGCCGCGGATCGACCTCGCCAACGAGGACCTGCTGCGGGCCCACGTCCACGCGGTCTGGCTCGCCGAGACCGGCCTCGACCTCAAGACCTCCCTGCGGGACCTGCTCGAGGTCGAGGGGGACGACCCGCCGCTCACGCTGCGGCCATCCGTCGCCGACCAGATCAGGGACGCCGGCGCCAAGCGCCGGGCACGGGAACGGGCCGGCCGGCTGCTCGCCACCATCGCGGACCAGCTCGAGCGCGCCCCCTGGTACACGCCCGAGTGGCTCGATGCCGTGATCGCGCAGGCCCCGCGGGCCTTCGATGAGGCCTGTGACCGGTGGCGGACCCTGTACCGCGCAGCGAGGCGCCAGTGGGACGCGCAGAACCGCGTGATCGCCGACGCGACGAAGCCCCAGTCGGAGAAGGAGCGTGCGCGGCGGCTCCGCCGCGAGGCCGAGGTCCAGCTCGACCTGCTCACCTCGGAGACGGGCACGAGCCTCCTCCAGTCGGACTTCTACAGCTACCGCTACTTCGCGAGCGAAGGGTTCCTGCCCGGCTACAGCTTCCCGCGGCTCCCCCTGTCCGCGTACATCCCCGGCCGGATCCGGCGACGGAGGGACACCGAGGGCGACTTCATCTCCCGCCCCCGCTTCCTCGCGATCTCCGAGTTCGGCCCCCGGACCTTCGTCTACCACGAGGGCTCGGTCTACGAGATCGAGCGGGTGATCCTGCCCGTGGACGTCGCCTCGCCCGACGGCGAGCTCGCCCTGAGCGCCGCGAAGTGGTGCCACGCCTGCGGGTACCTGCACCCCATCGGCGACGGGCCCGGGCCGGACCTCTGCGAGCGGTGCGAGGAGCCCCTCTCGGAGACGCTCCCCAACCTCTTCCGCCTCCAGAACGTCGTGACCCGGCGGCGGTTCCGGATCAACTCCGACGAGGAGGAGCGGCTCCGCCTCGGCTTCGACCTCCGCACCGCGTTCCGGTTCACCGCTCCGGGCGGGCGCCCGGCCTCGCGGGGGGCCACCGTGGAGCTGGATGGGCGCCGACTGGCCACCCTCACCTACAGCGATGCCGCGACGCTCTGGCGGATCAACCTCGGCTGGCGCCGACGCACCCGGGCCGGGGTCCGGGGCTTCTGGCTCGACCCCCAGACCGGGCGGTGGGGTCGGAACGAGACCGTGGACGAGGAGCCCGACCCGCTCGGGCCGACGAGGACGCTCGTCATCCCCTACGTCGAGGACCGGAAGAACTGCCTGATCGTGGAGCCGGAGGGGCGACGAGATCCCGCCACGATGGCCTCGCTTCAGGCTGCCCTCAAGCACGCCATCGGCGAGCGCTACCAGCTCGAGGACTCGGAGCTCGCGGCGGAGCCGCTGCCGGGGCCGGACGATCGCCGCTCGATCCTCATCTACGAGGCCGCGGAGGGGGGCGCTGGCGTCCTCCGGCGCCTGGTGGAGGACCCTGGAGCCCTCGCCGACGTGGCGGCGACGGCCCTCGAGCTCTGCCACTTCGACACGGCGACCTTGGAGGACCTGCGCCGCGCCCCGGGCGCTCGGCACGACTGCGAGGCCGCCTGTTACGACTGCCTCCTGAGCTACTCGAACCAGCCCGACCACGACCTGCTCGACCGCCAGCTCGTCCGCGAGGCCCTCGACGAGCTGCGGCACGCCGTGGTCCGGCCGGCCCCGACAGGAGTGCCACGCGAGGAGCACGTCGAGCGGCTCAAGCGGCAGTGCCGATCGGATCTCGAGCGTCGGTGGCTCGAGTTCCTCGACGAGCGGAACCTCGCGCTCCCCACCTCCACTCAACAGCTGATCGAGGAATGCGGGGCCGAGCCCGACTTCTACTACGCCGACCAGATGGCCGCGATCTACATCGACGGCCCCCTCCACGACTACGCCGAGCGGCGGCGGCGGGAGGAGCAGAAGCAGCGCTGCCTCGAGGACCTCGGGTACCTGGTGATCCGGTTCGGCCACGACGACGACTGGGAGGAGATCCTGCGTCGGTACCCCTCCGTGTTCGGGGAGGCGCGGTGAGCTACGCCCCAGGAACCCTCGTCCACGCCCGCGGCCGGGAGTGGGTGGTCCTGCCCGGCTCCGCCGACGACCTCCTGCTCCTCCGCCCCCTCGGAGGAGCCGACGAGGAGACCACCGGGATCCTCACCGCCCTGGAAGAGGTCCGTCCCGCGAGCTTCCCGCTGCCCGATCCGGCGGAGATCGGCGACCACCGCTCGTGCCGACTCCTGCGGGACGCCCTCCGCCTCGGCTTCCGCTCGAGCGCCGGCCCCTTCCGCTCGTTCGGGCAGATCGCGGTAGAGCCCCGTCCCTACCAGCTCGTGCCGCTGCTCATGGCCCTGCGTCAGGATCCCGTCCGCCTCCTCATCGCCGACGACGTCGGGGTCGGCAAGACGGTCGAGGCGCTCATCGTGGCCAAGGAGCTCCTCGCCCAGGGCAGCGCCGAGCGCCTCGCGGTCCTCTGCCCGCCCCACCTCGCCGAGCAGTGGCAGCGGGAGCTCCGCGAGAAGTTCCACATCGAGGCCGAGCTCGTCCTGCCGAGCACCGTCCGCCGGCTCGAGCGGGACCTTCCGCTCGGCACCTCCCTGTTCGAGGCGCACCCCTTCGTCGTGGTCTCCATCGACTTCATCAAGGGGCAGCGGTACCGGGACGAGTTCGTCCGGACCTGCCCGGAGCTCGTGATCGTCGACGAGGCGCACGGCTGCACGCAGAGCGCGGTGCGGGCCCAGCAGCTCCGGCACGAGCTGATCCACCGGCTCGCCGCCGATCGCGCGCGCCACCTGATCCTGGTCACGGCCACGCCCCACAGCGGCAACGAGGACGCCTTCCGCTCGCTGCTGGAGCTCCTGGACCCGGCTCTCGGGGAGCTGCCCGAGGACCTGAGCGGCCCCGGCAACGAGCAGCACCGCCGCACCCTCGCCCGGTACCTGGTCCAGCGCCGCCGGGCCGACATCGAGCACTACCTCGGCGCCGACACCCTCTTCCCCGAGCGGGACGATCGCGAGGAGACCTACGAGCTCTCCAAGGACTACCGAGCGTTCTTCGACAAGGTGCTCGCGTACGCGCGCGAGCGCGTGCGGGACCCCGAGGGCGGGGCCCATCGACAGCGCGTCCGGTGGTGGGCGGCGCTCGGGCTCCTGCGGGCGCTCGGATCCAGCCCCGCCGCGGCCGCCGCCACCCTGCGGAACCGCGCGGAGGGCATCGAGACGGAGACCCCTGAGGAGGCGGACGAGCTCGGCCGCCGGGCCGTCCTCGACACCACCTACGACGAGACGATGGAGGGGGTCGACGTCACGCCCGGGGCCGACGACGAACCGGGCGAGGACGAGGACGCGCGCAACCGCCGACGCCTCCGCGCGATGGCCCGCGAGGCCGAGGCCCTGGCGGGCGAGGCGGACCGCAAGCTCCAACGCGCGACCGAGCTGGTGCGGGGCATCGTCGAGGAGGGCTTCAGCCCCATCGTCTTCTGTCGCTTCATCGCGACCGCGGAGTACGTCGCCGAGCACCTCCGCGGCCGACTACCGAAGGGCGTGGAGGTCGCGGCCGTGACCGGGACCCTCCCCCCGGAGGAGCGCGAGGCGCGCGTCCTCGCCCTCGCCGAGCACGAGCGGCGGGTGCTCGTCGCGACGGACTGCCTGTCCGAGGGGATCAACCTCCAGGACCACTTCGACGCCGTCCTCCACTACGACCTGTCCTGGAACCCCACCCGGCACGAACAGCGCGAGGGCCGCGTCGACCGGTTCGGGCAGCGGCGACCCGTGGTCCGGACCGTCACGTACTACGGCAGCGACAACCCGATCGACGGGATCGTCCTCGACGTCCTCGTCCGCAAGGGTCGGGCGATCCGGAGGCGTCTCGGCGTCTCGGTCCCGGTCCCCGAGGACCCCGAGTCGGTGATGGAGGCGATCTTCGAGGGGCTGCTCCTCCGCGAGCAGGCCGGGTTCGGGGCCGAGCGTCTGCCCGGCTTCGAGGAGTTCTTCCGCCCCAAGCGCGAGGATCTGCACCGGCGGTGGGAACTCTCGGCGGAGCGCGAGAAGCGCTCCCGCACGATGTTCGCGCAGGAGTCGCTGAAGCCCGAGGAGGTGGCGCGGGAGCTCGAGGAGGTCCGTGCCGCGATCGGCGGCGCCGGGGACGTGCGCCGGTTCGTCACGACGGCGTTCCCGCTGCTCGGAGCGACGATCAAGGAGAGCGACGCCCGCGCCACGATCGACCTCACGGGCGTGCCGCGCGACGTGCGCGAGATCCTCGGGATCGACGAGTCGCTCCGGGTCCGGTTCGAGCCGCCGGCGGGCGACGGGGAGATCGCCCTCACCCGGACCCACCCGCTCGTGGGGGCCCTCGCCTCCTACGTGCTCGACACCGCCCTGGATCCCCGGACGGATGGGGTCGCCCGGCGCGCGGGCGCGATCCGCACGGCCGCGGTGGAGCGGCGTACCACGCTCCTCCTGCTCCGGCACCGGTTCGACGTCACCACCGCCGTCCGGGAGGGCCGGCGCGTCCTGCTCGCCGAGGACGCGGGGCTCCTCGCCTTCGAGGGCGCGCCGGACGAGGCGGCCTGGCTCCCCCGGGAGCGCGCCGTCGAGCTCCTCGACGCGGAACCCTCGGGGAACGTTCCGCCCGAGATGGCCCGAGAGATGGTGCGGCAGGTGACCGACGGGTTCGACGCCCTCGCCCCGCGCCTGGTGGAGGCGGCCAGGGAGCGGGCCGAGGAGATCCGGGAGGCCCACGACCGGGTGCGGCGCGCCGCGCGTGCCACGGGGACGCGGACGACCGTCGAGCCGAAGCTCCCCGTGGACGTGCTCGGGATCTACGTGCTGCTCCCGGCGCCGAGGAGGGCCTGATGCGGAGGAGGACCAACCCCTTCACGGCGATCCGCTCCGAGGGCGCGCTGCTCCCGCCCGAGCTGCTGCAGCGCGTCGCGCAGGGGGACCGGGACCTCCCGGGCCTCCGCCCCACCGACTACCACCTCGGCCCGAACGAACGGCTGGGCGAGCAGATCAGCCGGAGCTGGAGCAGGCTCCTCGGGATCTGGACCGCCTTCGCCCCCGAGCTCGAGCGGATGAACCCGAACGACCCCGGCACGGGCCGGACCCGCGAGCGCTGGCTCGCCCCCCTGTTCCAGGAGCTCGGGTTCGGCCGCCTCGAGTCGACCGGGGGGCTCGAGGTCGACGGCGAGCACTTCCCGATCTCCCACCGCTGGCGGGACGTGCCGATCCACCTCGTGGGGGCGGGCGTGGACCTCGACCGACGGGAGCGGGGCGTCGCGGGAGCCGCTCGGGCGAGCCCCCACTCCCTGCTCCAGCGCTACCTGAACCGGGACCCGCGCTCGCTGTGGGGGATCGTCTCCAACGGCCGCGCGCTGCGCCTGCTCCATGACAGCGTGGCCCTCACCCGCCAGTCCTACCTGGAGTTCGACCTCGAGGCCATGTTCCGGGGCGAGCTCTACTCGGACTTCGCGCTGCTGTGGCTCGTCTGCCACCAGAGCCGGTTCGAGGCCGAGCGCCCGGAGGCGTGCCTGCTCGAGCGGTGGGCCGAGGACGCCCGCCGGCGGGGGGCGAGGGCCCTGGACACCCTCCGGGGTGGGGTGGAGCGCGCGATCCGGGCCCTCGGCTCCGGCTTCCTCGCCCACCCCGACAACGCCAGCCTCCGCGGGCGCCTGCGGGACGGGGAGCTCGACCGCCAGGACTACTACCGGCAGCTGCTGCGCCTGGTCTACCGGCTGATCTTCCTGTTCGCCGCCGAGGACCGCGAGCTGCTCCACCCCCCGGGGGCCCCGGAGGAGGCCCGGGAGCGCTACGCCCGCCACTACTCCACCGCCCGCCTGCGCTCCCTGGCCGGGGGGCGGCGGGGCTGGACGAAGCACCCCGACCTCTACGAGGGCCTGAAGGTGGTGCTCGCGGCGCTCGGGCGGGAGGAGGGCTGCCCCGAGCTCGCCCTCCCCTACATGGGGAGCTTCCTGTTCTCCCCCGAGGCCTGCCCGGACCTCGATCCGGCCCGCATCGCGAACCGCGACCTCCTCGAGGCCATCCGGGCCCTCGCCTACACGACCGAGGGCCGCGTGCTCCGCCCCGTCGACTACCGCAACATGGGCTCG
>FWWM01017570.1_pt1 | contig 10359 bp, 9 predicted proteins | sample 2228351 | NCBI WGS metagenome assembly FWWM01 (sample SAMEA103939774, study PRJEB20133) | metagenome
AGCCTCTGGCACCGAGTTGCCGGAGTTCACGCAACAGGCGCTCTTCGAGCACAGCTTCGGCGACGATGGTCACCAGTTTGAGCTTCTTCACCGGGCGCTTCCTCCCTACTGGTTTGTCAACCAGGTTGTGATGGATGGTTTTTTGCGGGGAGGGCTTCGCCCTCCCACGCCCCCTCCCGCCACGCTCATCATAAGTATCGTGGCGGACCACTACGTTAATGTGACAATAGACGCCCACACGGCTGGGCCGCACAGTGGCAAGATGAGCACAGGCTTCGGAGGGCTGCGCCCTCCCATCCCCTCCCCGCCGGGAGGGGATGGGCGCCCTGCACCGGGGGACGCTGGCCAGTACCGCGGGGCATAGGGAGGGCCGTGTCCCGCTCACGACCCTTCTATCCCTTCATCTCAGAAGAACAGGTTGGACAATGCGTAGTAGAGCGGGATACCGACGGCCAGGTTAAACGGAAACGTGATCGCCAGCGAGGCGGTCAGGTAGTAGCTCGGGTTGGCCTGGGGCAAGGCAATACGCACAGCGGCGGGGGCCGCGATGTAGGATGCGCTCGCTGCCAGGGTGCCCAGTACCACTGCGCCACCGGGCGAGAGACCCGTGAGGCTGCCAAGCCAGATCCCGACGATGCCGGAGGCGATCGGCATCATGATACCAAATCCCACCAGAAACATCCCCACCTTGCGCAGATCGCCCAACCGCCGCGCTGCAACCATACCCATTTCGAGCAAGAACAGAGTCAACACCCCCTTGAAGGGATCCACAAATAACGGCGCTACCTGCTTCAAGCCCGCCTGTCCGGCGAGAAAGCCAATCACCAGACCGCCGAGGAGGAGGAGGATGCTCTTGCCGGCCAGCAACTCGCGGATCACCTCGCCCCAGTTGCCGCCGTGCCCCATCGCTACACGGGCGATCAGCAGCGCTATGATGATCGCCGGCACCTCGAGCAGGGCGACCAGGGTGGGAGTGAAGCCCTCATAGGGCACCTTGAGCGCCTCCAGGAAGGTCTGCACGGCGGCAAAGGTCACTGCGGAGACCGAGCCATAATGCGCGGCCAGCGCCGCCGCATCGGCGATCTCGAAGCCGCCCAGGCGCCGTAGAATCACATACGCCACCACGGGAATGATCACCCCGAGCGCAAGCGTCGCCAGGGCCGGCATGAGAATGGCGGAGAAGGGCGTCTCGGAGAGGGCTGCGCCGCCTTTCAAGCCGATCGCAAACAACAGGTAAATTGACAGACCGACGTACAATTCCTCGGGAAGCTTGAGATCGCTGTGGACCAGGGTGGCAATACCCCCCAGCACGAACGCGAGCACCATCGGCGAGAGCAAGTTCAGTCGCACCAGGTCGAGAATGGACACCCGGAACCCCCTTCAGGAAGACACAAAGGGCACAGAGGCGGGAATGATCCCTGACACGCTCTATGCCCTCACCAATCGAGTTCGCGCAGTACACGGCGCAGCCCGTCGCCAAGCATATTCAGGGGAAACCCGGTTCCCCACATCCCTCCCGGTGGAGAGGGTCTGGGAAGGCGCAGCCCTCCTGGAACGAGCCTTTTACAGCTTTGTGGTAAGCGGCGCAACCCCACAGGGGCCTGACGCCAACTGACGTTTTCGGAATGAAACGAAATCTAATCGGCCGACAGCGCCGGCTCAGACTCCTCCAACCGCGATGGGGGCATGTCCCATTCATGATAGCCCGTCTCATAGGCATCAATACCAAACAGTTCAGCGGCAATATAGGCAGCAGTCTGGGGCGAGATCCGCCCGTTCTTCAATCCTTCCTCGAGCGCGGCGAGCAATTCAAAGCGGTCCACTGGTATCACCTCCCCAGGATCGTCATTGGTGCTGGCGCGGCACGACGCCGTCACGCGCCGTCCGGTCGGTAACAGTGCGAATAATACTCGTAGCTTGCCCTTTGTGCAAGAGGAGTCCTTCCCGGCGCGGGTAGTGTGGGAAATCCGCTTTTTCTTATGTCCTGTCAGGCGTCCATGCGGCTGCGCCGCATCCAGACAAGGTGGAAATAGGTTCCTTTCCTGGCAGGGCTGCGCCCTCCCAGACCCTCTCCACAGGCAGGGGCATGGGGAAACCGGGTTTCCCCATGCCCCAACCGCCGTCGGAGCCGCCTGGCGCCCCGATAGGCAGGCGCGTGGGGAAGCCCGACTTCCCCGTGTTTCAGGAACGCCTCTGCTTGCTAACCTGGTACCTTTTGACTATTGAGGGTCGCAGGTTGCGCCCGTATAATTCAGTGCAGAATACGCATTAGTAAGGAAGACCCTACCGGTCGCCGTATCGAGTGAGTACCCCGTGCTCCCATCGAGACGGCGGCAAAGCCAGGCGCCACTATCGAAATCCACGGTAGCAGGCGCTCCGAATGGTCGCTATTGCGGTCGATACGATCCGTTTCCAGGCGACGCAGGGCGTCGCCGGTTTAGTGAACCGCTTCGTCGCATCCGTCCTACCTGACCCATCCCACCAGTTCGTCCCTCCCCCCATCTTCCCGGACGCGCGGTGAAGCCTGCACGCACGCAGCGCCAGTTGCCGTGAAGGGCCCTCGCTCTTCCGGGCCGTTCCAGCCTGCATCCCATCCCCCAACAGCGGCGCTACCTGCCAGTTTTCAACTGCCAGGCCGGTTGTACCTGTCGCCATCCGCCCGGTAGAGAAGTGCCAGGGCGCCATTGCGCCTTTTCGCCACGGCACAACGCGGGGAGGATCCTGAAGGGCTTCACCCGCCCGGATCCTCCCACTCCCGTGGGCAGGGGTTGGGGAAACGGGGTTTCCCCACAGTCACGTTAGGCGCCATTCGCGGGGCGCACAACCCCGGAATGCAAATGTTCTTGGGAGAGCTGCGCCCTCCCAAGCCCTCCCGCGGGCGGGCTATGTTCACCTCAGTAGTCAGACGGACGGAGGAATCCCGATGGGGAAAGCACGCAGCAGACACTTCGCGTCACGCTCCCGCGCCCCGGGCCAGAGCCTGCCGCTGATCGGCCTGATGCTCGCCGTCATTGTCGGTATGATCGGCCTGTCGGTTGATGTGGGCAATACCTTCTCTGAAGAGCGGCGCGCCGTCACCGCTGCCAATAGCGCCGCCCTGGCGGGGATGAACACCTATATCGGTCGCTCCCAGAGCACCACCAATAGGATAGTTTACACCTCGATCGTCAATTCGCTCAACGCCCACGGCGTGCAGGTGACGGCCCCTGGCGCCGAGCCGCAACCCGATGAGCTGACCCTCGAGGCCCGCTACCTCGACGCCCAGGGCCGCCCGCTCAATGATGGTATCATCACCGATGACACTAATCCGGTTCCGAATAACGTCGCCTTCATTCAGGTGGACATTCGGGGCCGCGTTGATACCGCTTTCGCCCGTATCGTCGGACGCAACGACCTGCCGATCAATGCGCTGGCCTATGCCGGCACCTGCACCAGTAGTTCGGGCTACTACCCCATCACCGTAAACACCCGTATGATTGACGGCAACCGCTTCGTCCGCAGCAACGATCCCGCTCTCAACTGGCGCGAAGTGCCCTACGACAGCCCCGACATCTCCGGGCGCTTCACGGCTATGCGCGTGGTGATAGGCGACGAGAGCGCCCGCAACTTCGGCTGGCTGCGCTGGCGCAACGATGTCCCTGGCGCGCGCAGCGCCATTACCCTGGCCCGCTCGTTGAGCGGGGAGGGCAACCTCGGTGAAGGCTTCGAGGAGGCCCCCTGGCCCGGTTCGCAGAACCGGCCCGACGGGGTCTACCCTCCCGAACGGGGCGCGCTGACCCCCGGCGATTGGGTCTGGGGCAGCACTGCCTGGCCGAACTCCAGAGATGTGCAGGCGGCCCTTGATGAGCACATTCGCCTGGGCACGCGCATGATCCTGCCCATCCATCGCGAAGCCTTTCGCGACGGTGATAACTCGCGCTTCCTTATCGTGCGCTTTGGCCTCTTTGTGATCCTCGGTCAGGGGCAAACAGGAAACAACCGCTGGCTGGACCTGATGTTCCTCGGCGATCCGCGCCCGCAACAGCGCGCCTGTCTGTATGCCCCCACGGCAAATAACGACGGTCAGGTGGGCCTGGCCGGCTCGGTCTCGTTCCTGCCTGAATACCGCTCGCAACCCGAGCGGCGCCCGCCAGTTCAGTACATGGTCGTGCTCGACGTTTCCGGTTCGATGAGCGCCAATTTTGCCGGCCAGTGCGATGTATTCGACGCCAACGCCCCCAATGCTAACTACTACCGAAACCAGAATGGTCAGGGGCATATCAATGGCACGCAGCGCGGCTGGTGGCAGTGCGCCGAGGTGCCGGCCGATCCTGACTGGCCAGTTGCGCGCGCCGAAGTGCTGGGCACCGGTGAGATCTACTGGTGGAGCAACGAACGCGACCGCCGCATTTATGTGGCCAAGAAGGCCCTTGAACGCCTGATCGAAGAAACCAACATGCCCGGCAACCCCGACTACGACCCCACCCGTCCGTCAGATCAGATGGCCCTGGTCTGGTTCAATCACGAAGTACCGTCAGGCTTTGTTGGCGACTTCGATGGCGAGGCTTTCTCGAACAACCCGAGCCAGCTTATCGACGCTGTTACGCGACAGGCAACGACCCACCGCACCCGAAATACTTACCTCTCCCAGGGTGGCACCAACAGCGCCGCTGCCCTCTACCGCGCCTCTCTGGTGCTGGATCGCGCCCCGCGCACGGTGACCCATACCGATGGCGAAGTCTGGCAGTACAAGCGGGCGGTCATCTTCATCACCGATGGTGTTGCGAACTTTCTGTTCAGCCCCAATGCGCCGAATTTGAGCGTCGGCTGGAGCAGCCAGAATACCTATCCGCGCGACCACGTCTGCCATACCTGGCTCGCGCCTGAGATGGCCAACTGCCAGACCACCGGCTTCGGCGGCCGGACGGTCGCCTCGGGCAATATTCCTGCCGGATTGGATCGGCCCATCACGCAGGCGGTCAATGTGAGCGAACAGATGAAGTCGCGCCAGTACGAGATCTTCGTGGTTGCGCTGTCGAACATCCCCGACACCGGTCTGCGCGACGGGATCGCCTCGTTCCCCAGCTACTTCTTCTCAGCCCGGGAGTTGCAGCGCAATGCTGATGGCAGCACCAATGTTGACGCGATTATGGAGGCGATCAATAACATCGTCGAGAGCGGTCTCTGTGAGCGTCGCGCCGATCCCCGCACCAGTTCCATCCCCCCGGCGGACTTCCGGCCCGTTGCCGGCCTGACCTATCCCAATGTGGGCGAGGTCATTCTCACCGACCAGAATACCGGCACCCAGTACCGCGCCCCCATCCGCGCCGATGCCAGTCGCGGCGGTGAACTGAGCTATCGCTTCGACCGCCTGCCCGCCGGCTCCTATCGCCTTGAGGCCTACGTGTTCTACCGTCATCCGCTCGATCCGCCCGGCGTCGGCCCGCGGCGCTACAGCCTGATCGAGCAGAATAATGAGACCCGGGCTGATATTGTGGTGAACGTGACCACCGATACCGGCGTGGGTGGTTTCTCGCGCGTGATCCGCCAGGATCTCCAACTGCGTCTCGCTGGCGACGTCTGCACGACCAGCTGAGGTCGCGAGTAAAGTTTGATCCGGCTCAGGGAGGGTGGGGAAACCAGGTTTCCCCACCCTCCTGCCGGTAATGAACAATGATGATTCCCGGAAGGGCTGCACCTGTCCAACCCTTCCCGCTGCGGAGGGCTTGCGCCTCGCCAGGAGAGGCAAAACCCGGTTTTCTCCATTTTTACCTCACTCGGTACCTTTAGACTATTGAGCCTTCAAAAGCGCCTGACTTATAATCGGCCTACGATCGCGTATCGCGGAGGAGCGTGAGGAGCGTATGGATCGCCGAAACACTGGTCAATCAATCGTCGAAATGGCGCTGATCCTGCCATTCATGCTCCTGGTGCTCTTTGGCATCATGGAGTTCGGGTACATCATCTGGGCCTATTCGACCGTCTCCCAGGCCGCTCGCAACGGGGCCGAAGCCGCCGCTCAGGTGCCTCCTTATGAGTCCTGGCTGGCGTATCGCAATAATCCGCCCGGCGACCCGGATTACCCCGGCTTCCGCGGCGATGCCTGCGTCAATACGATCCTGGCAGCCGTGGAGAGCGATACGACCCTCTTTTCCGGCGATATCAATCAGAATCGCAGGGTTGCGGACTTTGTGACCATCCGCTACCCCAACGGCGGCAATACCCGCAACCTGCGCGACCGGGGGCCGATTGAGGTGGAGATCAGCTATCCGGTCACCGGGCTGACGCCGCTCTTCCAGTTGCTGCGCATCGGCGGCAGTGAAGGCGCCATCACCCTGCGGGTTATCCAGCGGCGCTCAATCGAGAACCTGGGAATGGACCCTACCCGCCCCTCCGGGGTGGCCTGCGCCCGCAATATAGCCGAATGGCGTGAATTGAACCAGTAGGAGCATTGATCATGTTGCGCCTCCTTCGTAACCTGCGCCGCCGGTCTCGCGCCAGGGGTCAGGCGCTGGTGGAACTGGTGCTCGCCAGCACGCTGCTCTTCTTCCTGCTCGCCGCCGCGGTTGATCTGGGCCTGATCTTCTTCACCCTCCAGGGCCTGCGCGCAGCCGCCCAGGAAGGGGCCAGCTTCGGCAGCTATCCGGTGCAGGTGATGCAGAACGGCCAGTTGCAGCGGGTGGATCTCAACTATGCTGAGATCGTCCGCCGTGTGCGCGGCGCCGGCGGCCCGCAGTCAACCGGTTTCGCCAATCTGCGCGACCTCGACAACAACGGCGTCTGGGACGAATTCGAAACCGGCCGCGCTGTGCATACCGACTGGACCAATCCTAACGCCTATATTCGGATCGAGTTGCTCAGGGGGCCAAATCCAAACAATCTGACTGCTGCCTGCCGCACCGATATGCGCGGCATAGATATGCAGGCCGGCGGGCGAAACTGCTGGGTCAGGGTCACGGTTCGCACCGACTACCAGTTCATCTTTCCCCTGGCGCCTGCCTTCGGCAACAGCGTGCGCCTCCAGGCTGTGTCCGTAATGCCGATCCGCAGTTCGTATGCCAATACGCCTGATTAGTGACGCATCCGGCGCACCAGACTATACAACTAAGACGCGGTTCAGATCCGCTTGACCATCCGGCCTTCATCTCCACGCCTCGACAGCGCTCCAAGCCGGTTGTGCGGGGGTGGAGAGCTGTGGAGATGTGGAGCGAGACGGTAACGTTCAAACGCCCGCTTGTGAACCTTGCCTGAGGTGAACAGATGGGGAAACCGTGTTTCCCCACCCCCCTGCCCACGGTGTCGCGCGCCCTCCCTGCCGGGAGGGTTTGGGAGGGCTTCGCCCTCCCGGGAGAATCTATGACCATCGGGGAAATCGGGTTCCCCACAACCTTGCCCGGCGGGGCGCCAGGCGACCCCGCCAGTCGGGCGGGTCGGTGAGTAAGGTTTTCGTTCAGGAAGAAGAAAAGATTCTGGCAGGCTTCGCGCTCCGATTCGTCCGCGCACTCTCGCCGGCAATCCACTACCAAACGGAGGGATCTCGATGGAACACGCACGTAGCAGACGGTGTATCGCGCGACGCCGCGCCCGCGGCCAGAGTTTGCCATTGATTGGCTTGATGATCGCGATTATCGTCGGTATGGTCGGTTTGTCGGTTGATGTCGGGAATACCTTCTCCGAGGAGCGGCGCGCGGTAACCGCCGCCAATAGCGCCGCCCTGGCGGGGATGAACACCTACATCGGTCGCTCCCAGAGTACCACTAATCGGGTAATTTACGACTCGATTGTCAATTCACTCCGCGCCCATGGCGTGGAGGTGGCCGATCCCGGCGCCGAACCCCAGCGCGACCAGCTTACGCTGCAGGCGCTGTACCTCGACGCCCAGGGCCGCCCGATTACCAATGGCTCCCCGTTCATCACCGATGACACCAATCCGGTGCCCAACAACGTCGCCTTTATCCAGGTGGATCTGAAGGGTCGCGTTGACACCGCCTTCGCTCGTGTCGTCGGACGTAACGACCTGCCCATCAACGCCCTGGCCCATGCCGGCATCTGCCCCAGCGGCGCCGGCGTTTATCCGATTACTGTCAGCAACCAGATCATTGAAGGCAATCGCTTCATCAACCCCGACGATCCCGAGCGGAACTGGCGCGAGGTCACCTATGAAAGCCCGGATATCGAGGGGCGCTTCACCGCCATGCGCGTGATTGTGAGCGGCTCGACGACGCCGGGCAACTTTAGCTGGCTCCGCTGGCGCGATAGCATCCCCGGGGCCACCAGCGAGCAGCGCCTCGCCGCCAGTCTTACCGGCGAAGGCAATCTGAGCGAGGGCTTCGAAGAGGCGCCCTGGCCCACTCCCCAGGATCGCCCCGCAACCTACCCCGAGCAACCCGGCACGCTCAACGTGGGCGACTGGGTGTGGGGCGCCACCGGGTATATGAACTCTAACGATGTGCGAGACGCGCTTGATGAACATATCCGCGTCGGCACGCGCATGGTGCTGCCCATTCATAGCAGTGCCGTCTTGCAGGGCGACAACTCGCGCTTCCATATCGTGCGCCTGGGCCTCTTCGTTTTGCTGGACAAGGGCCAGACAGGCAATGACAAGTGGCTCGATCTGCTGTTCCTCGGCGACGCGCGCCCGCAGCAGCGCGCCTGTTCCTATACCGGGGTGATCGATCCCAATACTGAGGGTGTGGTCGAGCTGATTGGCTCGGTGTCCATCTGGCCCGAGTACCAGTACCGGCCCCAGTCGCGCCGGCCCATCCAGTACGTGGTGGTGCTCGACGTCTCCGGCTCGATGAGCGCGGACTTCGATGGCCGCTGTGACCGCACCACGGTGAGCAACCCACCTGCGGCCGGCATCCAGCGCGGCTGGTGGCAGTGCGCCGAGGCCCCTCCTGGCGGGCCGCGTATCGAGGTGACGGGCACCGGCCCCAATTACTGGTGGAGTGTCGAGCAGGAGCGGCGCATTACCGTGGCTAAAAACGCCCTCGAGGCTCTGGTGCGCTCGACCAATATGCCAGGCAACGCCGAGTACGACTCCTCGCGCCCGCCCGACCGGATGGCCCTGGTCTGGTACACCCACGAAGTGCCGAGCACCTACGTCAGCAATTTCAGTGGCAATCCTTTCTCCAACACCCCTAACCAGCTAATCACTGCCATCCGCAACGCGGGCCGGTACAACAACGATCCCTACCGCACCAACGGCGGCACCAATGGCGCTGCCGGCCTCTACCGCGCGTCGCTCATCCTCAACAACGCCCCGCGCACGGTGACCCATAACGGCCAGACCTGGGAGTATAAGCGGGCGGTGATCTTCGTGACCGACGGCGTCTCGAACCAGTTGTTTAATCCTAACGCCAACAACCTGCGCTACGGGACAAGTGATCAGGGCACCTATCCGAACGGTCACGTCTGTCGTACTCCGCTGGTGGTCGAAATGGCTAACTGTCAGACCACCGAGTTCGGCGGGCGGACGATCAGGAGCGGTAGCATCCCTGCCGGCCTTGACCGGCCCATTAGCCAGGCCGTGCAGGTGAGCCGCAACACGCTGCAGGCCAACGGAGTCGAGGTCTATGCGGTCGCCCTCTCCAATATTCCCGAAACCGGGCTGCGCGACGGCATCGCTTCGTTCCCCAGCTACTTCTTCTCGGCGCGGGAATTGCAGCGCGACGCCAATGGGCGCACCAATGTGGACGCAATTATGCTGGCTATCAACACCCAGATTGAGAGCGGCCTGTGCGAACCGCGCGCCGATGCCGCCTGGACCAATGTCATTCCTCCCGCGCACTTCCAGTCCGTAGGGAGCCTCCAGTACCCCACGGTGGGTGAGGTCCTTCTGACCGACCAGAGCACCGGCACGCAGTACCGCGCCCCCATCCTCGCCGATCAGAGCCGCGGCGGCGCCTTGAGCTACCGCTTTGAGCGCCTGCCCGCAGGCTCGTACCGGGTCCAGCCCTATCTGTTCTACCGCCATCCGCTCGATCCGCCCAATGTTGGCCCGCGGCGCTACAGCCTGATCTACCAGAATGAGGAGACCGTCTCCGACATCGTGATTAACGTCGCGCCGAATACCACCGTGGGCAGTTTCAACCAGACGATCCGCCAGGACCTGCAACTCCGGCTCTTCGGCGATGTCTGTGCCACGAGCTGACGCGGTTGGGGCCGGCGATGGCTCGCCCCGGGGGTGGGGAAATCGGGTTTCCCCGCCCCCCGTCCGTCAGGAGGTTTGGAGAGAGACGGTCCCCATGTGGCGTCCCAATGTCCTTACCCCCTCTCCGTCAGGTTCAGGGGCGGACAGAACATATGGGCGACGACGGGCGTTCTGGCGTTGGGATGCGCTGGTTCGTCCTCACCCCCTGCCCCTCTCCAGCTTCGCTG
>FWWM01017573.1_pt1 | contig 10356 bp, 10 predicted proteins | sample 2228351 | NCBI WGS metagenome assembly FWWM01 (sample SAMEA103939774, study PRJEB20133) | metagenome
GGCGGCGCCAGTACGACGTCGAGGTGCCGGTGCGCGAACCCGCGACCGGCGCGGCCCGGGTCCGGCTGTGGGTCGACGGCGCGCTCGCGCTCGAGTGGTCGCTCACCTGGGACGGGATCGCCGACCCCGAGCCGCCCTACGACGCCGCGCCCTGGCGTGGCGGCTTCATGCGCTGGGCGACGACTTTCTGAACCCATCAAAACCGCTGCGCCGCAGTTCGCACGCAGGACAGGTCCCGCAACCGTAGCCCCATTCATGCAAGGTGCTGCGGTCCCCCACGTAGCAGGTATGGGTCTTCTCGCGCACGATCGCCAGCAGCTCGGGGCCGCCCAGGCCCTGTGCTATCTCCCAGGTCTGGCGCTTGTCCAGCCACATGAGCGGCGTCTCGATGACCAGCGAATAATTCATGCCCAGGCTCAGCGCCACCTGCAAGGCCTTGAGAGTGTTGTCGCGACAGTCCGGGTAGCCCGAATAGTCGGTCTCGCACATGCCGCCGACCAGCACTTTCAATTCGCGGCGGTAGGCCACGGCCGCGGCATAGGTGAAGAACAGCAGGTTGCGGCCCGGGACGAAGGTGTTCGGCAAACCGTTCTTTTCCATTTCGATCGCACGGCCGGATGTCATCGCGGTGTCGCTGATCGTGGAAAGCATGCGCATGTCCAGCATGTGGTCGTCGCCAAGCTTCGCCGCCCAGTCGGGGAACTGGCTGCGGAGCGCCGCCAGAATCTCCGTTCGACAGGCCAGTTCCACGGCGTGGCGCTGCCCGTAGTCGAAGCCGATGGTCTCGACATGGTCGTAACGCTGCAGCGCCCATGCCAGGCAGGTAGTCGAGTCCTGACCACCCGAAAAGAGTACTAATGCCGTCGTTTTCATCCTCATTCCCTTAAGCGGATTCGTTCTGTAGGTGGCGCAGACTACACTTTAGCGTGTGCACCAGATGCGAGCCGAGCCCGTTGATATTGATTCGCGCGAGCCCAAAAGGCGGCTCGGCAATGGCCGCTCCGGAAAGTGCCAGCATGGCCCAGCCTTCGTCTCCCTGTTCATGCGACGCGTGATGACGATCGCGCGGGCTGCTCGTGTGCTCGTGAGGTTATTAGCAAGAACGATTGAGGGAGGAAGGACATGGAGTCGGCATTTTCGCATCTGCAACAGTTAAATGCCAGATGATCTGTCCTGAGCGGGGGGGGGGGCAAGCGCCGGCGAGCGACGTCAACATCCTGCTGACCGTCGACAGCGCCAGCGACTTGCCGAACTGGCGCTCGATAAGACTGCCGATCAACGACACGGCCCACAGGCCGAATGCGAACTCGAACTTGAATTGCCGCGGAGAACGTTGGCGGACGTTCTTCGCCAGCCCCACCAGTTCTTCCGCCTCACCGTAATAAAAACCGCGCTGCTGACTATGCTCTAGGGAAGCGCTGATTTAATCGCTGAGTTCCCCGATGGGATGTACAACTGGCACAATGGCGCATCCCATCATTCCGACCCACCCGATGAAGCAAACGAGCTTTTCCGACGCGGAGTTCGCAAGCAAGAAAAAGCTGACGCGACGCGAGCGCTTGCTGGCCGAGATCGAGGCCGCGACTCCGTGGCCGGCGCTGGTCGCCGCGCTGTTGCCGTATTACCCGAAGGGCGATGGCCGCGGCCGTCCTCCAATGGGCCTGGAGCGCATGCTGCGCATGTACATCGCCCAGCAGTGTTTCGGCTTGTCGGACGACGGTATCGAAGATGCGATCTACGCGAAACCGCGAATCGACTGGCGACAGTTATGACAATGCCCTGGCCGAGACCATCAATGGGCTCTACAAGGCTGAGCTGATCCACCGACGCGCTCCTTGGAGAACGCGTGAAGCCGTCGAGCTGGCCACGCTGGAATGGGTGTCCTGGTTCAACCACCACCGTTTGCTGGAACCGCTCGGCTATATACCGCCGGCTGAAGCTGAGGCAAACTATTACAAGCAGTTGAGCAGTCAGGCTATCCCGGCCTGACTCACACTAACCGGCCTCCACGAAAGCCGGGGCGGTTCAAAGAAGTAGGAGGACTAGTTGAGTTTAAAGCGAACCGGCGAAATATTTTTTAAGGTGGTGCCATGGGTCACAATCCCACTTATGCTAGTTGGGTTTGGGCTGATGTTTGTGATGGCGATTTCCGTGCTTTGGGGGGGGCATCCATTTTTTGGCTGGACCACGTCAGTTTCTCTATTGGTTATATTTTTCGACAAAAAGGTGGGTTTTTTTGCTGCCTCAAAGAAGGCTTGGAAAAAAAATGAACGGCTTGTAGCTCTTTATCTCCTGTCGCTCGCTGTGGTTTCCATCGCCGTCAATTTGGGGGTCACTTTGCTTGGCCCGATGTCGTTTTGAGTGGAAGTTGACTTCGGCTACCATGTCGGCTACCGCTGTGAATGCTTGATGTCGTCGTGACACGGCCCGGACCAGGGTCAAGGTCACCTCGTTATACATAAGTTCGTCTGTTGCACCACACGGCTTGAAAATACCGTTTACTTTCAGTGACTTGCCGCCGCCCTTGTAAACGTTGGAGAAATCGCGTTTACTCTCGCCTTATGCGTGGCGCAATTGGCAAACAGATCGGCATGGACTGAGGTGGAATTCGGGCAACTCGATCTGGGCGATGCGCGCCTGAACCGGCGAGCGAGGACACTAATGGAAAGTATGGCGGCGACACCGACGGCGAGCGTGCCGAAGGCCTGCAACGGCTGGGGCGAGACGATGGCCACGTATCGCTTCTTGACAATGCCAGCGTTGATTGGCGCGCGATTCTGGAGCCGCACTGGCAGCAAACAGAGCAGCGAATGGCCGAGCAGCCGGTGGTGCTGTGCCTGCAGGACACGACGGAGCTGGACTTCAACGGGCAGCAGGCGCGCGGTCTGGGACCGCTCAGCTACGAAGCGCAGCGCGGCATGTACGTCCACCCGACCTACGCGGTGACGACGGCGCGCGAGCCGCTGGGAATCCTGGATGTGTGGATGTGGGCGCGCGAACCGCGCGACGCTACCGGTCAGCGCGGTGGTCCGAAGGAAAGCCTGCGCTGGATCGAAGGCTACGAACGACTGGCGGAGCTGGCGCCACGCCTGCCCGCAACGCGCCTTGTGTACGTGGCGAACCGCGAAGCGGACATGCTGCCCTTGATGTTGCGGGCGCAGCAGCTGGAATGTCCGGTCGATTGGCTCGTGCGCGCCGCGCACTCGACGAGCAGCACGACCGGCGGCGCGCCGTCGAGCGGCGGCGGGCTGCCGGTGTGGCGGCTGACGAGATCGATGCACTCCCCGAGGACCAGCTCGAGCGCGCTCAGCGTGGGCAGCTCGGCGCGGACCCGCTCGAGCACGGCGAGCGCGCTCGGCAGGTCGGCGAGCCCGAGCAGCGCGACCGCCCGCTCGGGCGCCGCGGGAACGAGGCGCAGGTGGGCGCGGGTCACGATGGCGAGCGTGCCCTCGCTGCCCGCGAGCAGCGGCGCCAGGTGGTAGCCCGCGTTGTCCTTGGCGAGCGCCGGGACGCGGCCGATCACGCCGCCGCTCGCGAGCACCGCCTCGACGCCGATCACCTGCGCCGCCATCATGCCGTGGCGCAGCACGTGGACGCCGCCCGCGTTGCTCGCGATCATGCCGCCGATCGTGCAGCTCTCGCGCGGCACGATGTCGACGCCGAAGTCGAAGCCGGCGGCACGCGCCGCCTGCTGGACCTGTGCGAGCGTCGCGCCGGCCGGTGCGATGAGCTCGCCGGCGCCGCGGTCGACGACGCACTCGCCCGTCAAGCGAAGGGTGCTCAGCACCACCTCGCCGTCGCGCGGCACGCTGCCACCGACGAGACCCGTGTTGCCTCCCTGCGGCACGACAGGGTGGTGGGCCGCGTGGCAGGCGCGCAGCACCTCGGCGACCTGCTCGCGCGTCGCCGGGCGCACCACGCACGCGGCGCGCCCGCGGAAGCGTCCGGTCCAGTCGGTCTCGTAGCTCGCGAGCAGGTCCGGGTCGGTGAGGACGTTCGCCTCCCCGACCGCGGCCACGAGCCGCGCGGCGAGCGTGCGGGAGAGCTTCACGGCGCGTCCGCCCGGCGCGCGAGCGGCGGCTTTCGCCCCGCGCCCGCGTAGACCAGCCCGCCGCCGAGACCGCCGAGCGCCGCGACCGCCCACCACAGGAGCCCGAGGGCGATCGCGTCGTCCGGGCTCACGCCGCCGTACGGCAGGAGCGCCGCGTACGCCGCCTCGCGCAGCCCGAAGCCGCCGATCGTGAACGGCACCGCCGTCGCGAGCGCGACCAGCGGGTGGTACATCGCGACGAAGCCGAGCGGGACGTGCAGGCCGAGCGCGTCGGTGAGCAGCTTCTGGCTCACGATCTGCAGCGCATGGACGGCGAGCGACAGCGTCGCCGCAATCCCGAGCAGGCGATGGTCGCGGAAGAACGGCAGCAGGTCCTCCTCGATCAGCCGCCGCCAGCGCTGGCCCGGCGGCAGGAGGCGCGCGACGAACGGGATCGCGAACCACCCGGCCGTCAAGCCAAGACAGATGGCGAGGACGAACACCTCGAGGCTCGCCGGCAGGTCGGCGTTCGGCCCGAGGAGCGCGACCGCGGCCACGGCGGCGAGCATGACCAGCCCGATCAGCCGGTCGAACAGCACGGTCGAGAACGCCGTCGCGCGGCCCGGCGGGCGCTGCCCGAGGTACAGCGCGCGCGACGCGTCCGAGCCGAGCGTCGACGGCACGACGAGGCCGAAGAACATGCCGATCGCGTAGTACTGGAAGCACTCGCCGAGGCGGACGCGGAAGCCGACGCCGCGCGCGAGGTTCCGCCAGCGGTAGGCGCTCACCACCTGGCTCGCCAGGTAGAGGGCGAAGGCGCCGAGGAAGAAGCCCGGCGTCGCGCGCAGGCAGACGCGGAGGATCGACGCGAGGTCGAAGCGCGTGAAGAGCAGCGCGAGCAGCGCGAGGCTCACGCCCACCCGCAGCCACGTCTTCCACGCGCCGCGAGCCGGGACTTGCTCGAGAGGAACGGTCAACGGAGCGGACGGAAGAACGCGCGGATGTCTTCCACCAGCGCCTGCGGCTCTTCCATCGCGGCGAAGTGGCCGCCCGAAGGAAAGCGCGTCCAGCGCTGCACGTTGTACATCTTCTCGGCCCATGCGCGCGGCGGCTTGATGATCTCCTTGGGGAAGATCGCGCAGCCCGTCGGCACGTCGACGCGGAACCCCGACGGCGGGAACTTCCCGGCCCGCATGCTCTCGCAGTAGAGGCGGATCGACGAGTTCGCGGTCTCGGTCGCCCAGTAGAACATGATGTTGGTCAGGATCTCGTCTCTCGTGAAGCGGGTCCAGGGGTCGCCGTTGCAGTCGCTCCAGGTGCGGAACTTCTCGAGGATCCAGGCCGCGAGCCCGGCGGGCGAGTCGTTGAGCGCGTAGGCGAGCGTCTGCGGCTTGGTGCCCTGGATCTGCTGGTAGCCGGTCTCCTCTTTGAGGAAGCTGGCCATCTCCATGAGGGCCGGCATCTCCTCCTCCGTCGCGCCCGCGACCGGGTTCGACGGATCGGGCGGGAAGGCGATCACCATGTTCAGGTGGATGCCGATCACCTGCGGCGCGTGGCGCAGGCCCAGGTAGGTCGTGACCATCGCGCCCCAGTCGCCGCCCTGCGCGCCGAAGCGCTCGTAGCCGAGGCCGCGCATCAGCTCCGCCCACAGGGCGGCGATGCGCTCGGGGTCCATGCCGGGCTCGCGCGGGCGGTCGGAGAAGCCGTAGCCCGGCATCGACGGGCAGACGACGTGGAACGCGTCGGCCGGGTCGCCGCCGTAGCGCGCCGGGTCGGCGAGCGGGCCGATGATCTTCGAGAACTCGCTCACCGATCCGGGCCACCCGTGGGTGATCACGAGCGGCAGCGGGTCAGGCCCGACGCCGCGCTCGTGGATCACGTGGATCTTGAGGCCGCCGACGGTCGCCCGGAGCTGGGTGAAGCGGTTCAGCCGCTCCTCGGCGGCTCGCCAGTCGAAGCGGTCGCGCCAGTACTCGACCAGGTCGCGGACCGCGTCGAGGTTCGCGCCGTAGCTCCAGCCGGAGCCGGGGATCTCGTCGGGGAAGCGCGTGCGCGCGAGGCGCTCGCGCAGGTCGGTCAAGACGGAATCCGGGACGGCGATGCGAAAGGGCTCGATCTCCATCCGCAGAGGGCTGTCACGCGCGGATGCTCAATACAAGCCTGCGCCGCTCAGCCGGTCGCCGGCCGCTCGAGGCCGGGGAGGATCGCGTCGAAGAAGGCGTTGCGCACCAGGTTGGCGACGATCTCCCACACGCTGCTGTCGGGGTTCTCGACCGGGCCGGAGAGGTCGGTGCGCGTCGCGACCTCGTCACGCGGCCGGTTCTCGAGCAGCTTGCCGACGCCGCCGACGATCCCCTCGTACGCCTTCTGGAAGATGCCCTCGTCGGCGTCCTGCTCGGGGTCGTAGACGTCGAGCTCGCCGAACAGCGGCTTCACGTAGCCGTCGATCTGCCCGTCGCGCACGCTCACCTCGGAGAACAGCGAGAAGTTGCCCGCGACCACGTCGAAGCCGCCGTTCGCCCGCAGCACGTCGTTCAGCGTGCGGAGGTCCACGTCCTGGATGCGCAGCGAGGCGCCGAACTCGGCGCGCGTCGCTCGGCTGGAAGGTGGCCTCGAGGTGCGCCGTGCCGCTGCCCATGAGCGCGCCACGCGCCTCGAGCTTCCCGGGCCCGGCGTCCTGGTCGTTGCTGAAGCCCTCGACCGTCGCGTCGAGCCCGCCGACGAAGACGCGGTACGCGGGATCGGCCTGCGGGTCGACCCAGCCGAGCTTGCCGCCCGTCAAGCGCAGATGCTCGACGCGCACTTGGGTCCGCGGCGCCTCGGAGGGGTCCGTGGCGCCGCGCGCCGCCTTCTTCGCGACCCGCTCGCCACGCGCCGCCTCGCCGCCGGCCCGGACGAAGTCGGCGCGGATGCCGTCGATCACCGCGTCCTCGATCTCGACGCGGCGCCCGTCCGGCGCGTACGCGAGCCGCCCCTGTGCGTCGAGCGCACCGCCCGCGAGCTGCACGGCGAAGTGGCGCGCGATCGGCGTGAGCGGCTCGAGCGGCACGTCGTCGAGCTCGAAGGCGCCGTCGATCGCGGCGTGCGGCTCGGCGAGGAAGTGGGCGGAGCCGTCGAAGCGCGCGCGCCCCTCGCCGAAGACCCGGGCGTCGAAGCGGAGCGGCGAGGGCAGCTCGCCCTCGCTTGAGGCGACGTTGCGGACGTTCCGGGCGACGAGCTCGACGTCCTCGATGCGGATCGGGCCGAGCTCGCCTCCGTCGTCGTAGGTGAGCCGGCCGTCGTTCACGCGGAACGCGTTGATCTCGAGCGGGTAGATGCGGCGCACCGCGTCCTGCCAGCCGCGCTCGTCGAGGGCGCGGTCGTCCGACGCCTCGCTCCGAAAGTGCGTCAAGTCGATGAACAGGTCCGGCTCGTCGAGCACCAGGTCGCCCACCACGTCGCCCGAGAGGAGAGCGCTCCACTGGACGCTCGCGCCGAGGCGCGGCAGCCGCGCGACCGGCGGGTCGGGGTGCTTCTCCTGCACGACGGCCACGTCCTCGAGGTCGAGACCGAGGCCGAGGACGTTCACGCGGAGCCCGCCGATCGACACCCGGTAGCCGTCGAGCGCGTCGTTCATCCGCGCCTCCGCGGTGCGGCGGAGGCGGTCGGAGAGCGAGACGCCGACGAGCTGGACGACGGTCACCAGCACGACGAGCGCCGCGGCGATCCCGCAGAGCCACGGGTGCCGGCGCACGAAGCCGCGCGCGCGCTCGCGTGCGCTGCGCCGCTCGGCGGGCGCGGCGCGGTGCGCGTGCGGATCTCCCGCGACGTCGGGCGTGCGTGCCATCGTCGCATCAAGCGGCAAGACACGTGCCACGACCCGCCGCGCCGCTCGCCCTCTGGAATGGAACTTGCCGCCCTCCTCCGTGAACGGCCCGAAGGAGACGCAACGATGATCGGCAAGATGTTCGTGATCTGCGCGGCCGCGCTCGCGCTCGCCATGGCCGCCGGCCCGGCCCGCGCCGACGACGACCGCGACACCGTGCCGCCCGCCAAGACCAACGTGAACCCGCCCGGCGGCGACGCGAACGAGATGTACCAGTTTTACAGCGGCAACACGCCGGGCGACACCGGGCAGTTCAAGGGCACGATCGTCTGCCTGCGCTCCGACCGGAGCTTCGCGACCGCGCCGGCCGAGGAGTGCGGGTCGAAGAACCCGATCTTCGCGCTCGACATGGACGACGTCGACCTCACGCACCCGCTGCTCGCGGGGGGCAAGGAGGTCGAGGACGATCTGCACGAGAACCTGGGGCGCGAGGTCACGGTGCAGGGCCAGTACTACGAGAGCACCGGGATGATCCTCGCCGGCGCGATCCTGCCCAAGCAGTGAGCGCCGCGCGTTTGTAGAACCTGCCGCGAGGCCCGAAGGCGGTGGGTCGCGCTCAGGCGAGGAGCGCGCGGCTCACCTGGTAGGTGATGAAGCTCGCCGTCCAGGCGAGCGCGAGCATGTAGGTGAAGGCCAGCGCCGGCCAGCGCCAGCTTCCGGTCTCCCGCGCCATCACCACGATCGTCGACGTGCACTGCAGCGCGAAGACGAAGAACACGAGCAGGGAGAGGGCGGTCGGGAGCGTGAAGGCGCGCTCGCCGGTCTCCGGATCGACGTCGGAGAGCAGCGCGTCGCGCAGCCCGGTGAAGTCCTCCGGGTCGCCGACCGCGTAGATCTGGGCGAGCGTCGCGACGATCACCTCGCGCGCGGCGAGGCTGCCGATCAGCCCGACGCCGATCTTCCAGTCGAAGCCGAGCGGCTCGATGACGGGCTCGATCGCGTGCCCGAGGCGCGCACCGATGCTCGCCTGGAGATGCGCCTGCGCCTGCTGCTGCGGTGTCAGCGCCGGGTCGACGGGCGCCGAGGGGAAGTTGAGCAGCACCCAGAGGACGACCGACGCGGCGAGGATGATCGTCCCGGCGCGCTTCACGAAGGCGGCGGCGCTGTTCCATACTTGACGGGCGAGCAGCCCGGGCCGCGGCAGCCGGTAGGGCGGCAGCTCCATGTAGAAGACCGACACCGTGCCGCGGAGCAGCGTCGAGCCGAGGAGCCACGCCGAGCCGAGCGCCGTCACCGCGCCGAGCAGGTAGAGCGCGAACATCGTGAGCCCCTGCAGGCCGATCGGACCGAAGACCTTGGTCGCCGGGACGAAGGCCGCGATCAGCAGCGTGTAGACCGGCAGGCGGGCCGAGCAGGTCATGAACGGCGCGACCAGGATCGTCGCGAGGCGCTCGCGCGGCGAGGCGATCGTGCGCGCAGCCATGATGCCGGGCACGGCGCACGCGTAGCAGGAGAGCAGCGGGACGAAGCTCCGCCCCTGCAACCCGACCCAGCCCATCACGCGGTCGACGACGAACGCCGCCCGGGCCATGTAGCCGACGTCGTTCAGGAAGTGCAGGAAGGTGAACAGGATCGCGATCTGCGGCAGGAAAATCAGCACCGAGCCGACGCCCGCGAGGATGCCGTCGGCCCACAGGTCGGTGAGCCAGCCCTTCGGCAGGACGTCGTGCGACAGCGCCCCGAGCTCGCTGAACGCGGCGTCGATCGCGTCCATCGCCGGCACCGCCCAGGAGAAGATGCTCTGGAAGAGCAGCAGCATGACCAGCGCGAACACGGCGATCCCGGCGACCGGGTGCAGCAGCACGCGATCGATCCGGTCGGTCCGCGAGTCCGGGGCGAGATCCCCGGCGCCGATCGCGCGGCAGGTCTCGTCGACCCAGGCGAAGCGCTGCGCGGCGTCGTCCGCGGGCGGCAGCGTGGCGCGCCGCGGCCAGGTCTCCGGCGACTCGAGGAACTTGCGCAGCTGGTCGATGCCGATGCCGCGGTGGCCGACCACCCCGATCACGTGGATGCCGAGAATCCTCGACAGGCGCATCAGGTCGAGCTTCCCGCCGCGCGCCTTCGCCTCGTCGATCATCGTCACGACGAGGAGCGTCGGCAGGCCGCGCTTCAGCACCTCGCGCACGAGGCCGAGGCCGCGCTGCAGCGTGGTCGCGTCGGCGACGACGAGGAGCGCGTCGGGGAGCGGCTCGTTCGGGACGCGCCCGGCGAGCACGTCGGCGACGATGCGCTCGTCGGGTGTCTCGCCGTCGAGGCAGTAGGTCCCGGGCAGGTCGAGGATCCGCACGTCGCGGCGTGCGCCCGTGAGCTTGCCCTCGCGCCGCTCGACGGTGACGCCCGGGTAGTTGCCGACGCGCGCGCTCGCGCCGGTGAGCGCGTTGAACAGCGTGGTCTTGCCCGTGTTCGGCGAGCCGACGAGCGCGATGCGGACCGGGCCGCCGGTGGCGAGCGCCGGCGCCGC
>FWWM01017574.1_pt1 | contig 10356 bp, 9 predicted proteins | sample 2228351 | NCBI WGS metagenome assembly FWWM01 (sample SAMEA103939774, study PRJEB20133) | metagenome
AGTAGCCGCACTGCGACCCCCCCTGGAGCATGGCCTCTTGCACCGGGTGCAGCGCCTCGGGGCGGCCCAGCCCCTCCACCGTCCAGACCTCCTGACCATCCAGACTGGGCAGCAGTAACAAGCAGCCATTCACTGCCTCAAAGCGTGAGTCCTGCCCATCGGGCCGCAACAGAAGCACCGCACAGGCCCCGCACTCCCCCTCGGCGCAGCCCTCCTTGCTGCCGGTCAGGCCCTGCCGGCGCAGCCAGGCGAGCAGGGTCAGGTGGGGGTCCACCCCGTCCACCCGCACCGCCCGACCATTCAAGGTAAAGTTGATCCCACCCACTGCGAGACCATTCTACAACCGCCCCAGGCCCGACCAGGGGGCGGTTCACAAACCCCAAAGCTTCGGAAGCCTCCGTAGTAGAGGGCCACGCGCACCGCGGTCTCCCGCGAAGCCCTATCGACCTCGACGATCCCAAGGGGGCTGGCCACGGCCCTGCCGACCCCCGAGGGTAGAAGTGAGGTACGGTGAGAGAGGCGGCACTCAGCGCGAAGGCACCTACCTGGGCAGCGTAGGTGGTCTGGCAGGACCCGCCGGCCGGTGCCAAGAGCGGCCGCCGGAGCGCCTGGTATGGTATCCTTACCCGAAGGGAGTAATACCGCGATGGCCCGCACCCCCCGAGAAACCCTCCAGGCGGTGACCCGGCTCACCACCAAAGGCCAGACCACCCTGCCCAAACCGGTCCGGGAGGCGTTGGGGGTGGGTCCCGGGGACCGGGTGATCTGGGAAATAGGTCCCGGGGGTGAGGTCCGCCTTCGCCGGGCAGAGCCTCTAGACCTGGAGTACCTGCGGGCCCTGGAGCAGACCCTCTCCGAATGGCTGAGCCCGGAGGACGAGGAGGCCTACCGTGAGCTTTGAGGTCTACGCGGTGGTCAAGGTGCCCTTTCCCTTCACCGACCGAGAGGCCAACAAAAACCGCCCGGCCCTGGTTCTCTCCCAAGCGGGGGTCTTCAACACGCCCGCGGGACACTCGGTGATGGCCATGATCACCAGCAAAAAGGACCCGCCCTGGCCTCTGGACTGCCCCCTCCTAGACCCGGACGCGGCCGGGCTGCGGGTGCCGTCGTTGGTGCGCTTCAAGCTCTTCACCCTGGATCACCGCCTCGTCCGAGGGGTGATCGGACAGCTCGGCCTCGAGGACCAGGTGAGGGTCCGGGGGGCCCTGGCCCAGCTTCTGGGATTTTAGGACCTCCAGCCTGGAGATCAAACGGGGGGGCGGCGTGTCCTGTACCACCCTTGCCCTCGGATGGTACAAGCCGGAGGACAACCCAGCCGGCGCTACCGCTCCACCGCCCCGATGTCGCAGGCCGCCCCCTGGGGCCGGCTCACCCCGCGGGCATCGGTGGCAAGGGTGTTGCCATCCAGGTCGGTGCAGTCGGAGGGGGGTACCTTATCCAGCGCCGGGCTGCCCGCGTTGGGCAGGTGGGTCTGCACCGGCCCCCCGTTGTCGGCCAGGGGGCCGAGCTGGGCGTCTGAGCCGGTGATGTCGGTGCTGGCAGCGGTGAAGCCGCAGCCGGTGGTGCTCTGGACCAGGTTATAGCCCTGGCTGGTCAGGCTGCCGCCGCACTCCGGCCCGTCGGCACCGGCGCTGTTCCCGGAGAGGATCACCCCCTTGACCTGCACCGTTCCGCTAAGGATGAAAATCCCACCGCCGTAGTAGTTCACGCTGTTCTGGCTGAAGGTGCTGAAGGAGACCTTGGCGGTGCCATCGTTGTAGAGGCCGCCGCCGGTGAGCGCACTGTTGTGGCTGAAGGTGACATTGGTCAGGGTGGCGGTGCCGGCGTTGTAGAGGCCGCCACCGCCGGTGGACACGTTTCCGTTGCGCACCGAGAGCCCCTCCAGCCTGGCGCTGGCCCCAGAGACCACCTCCAGCACCCGGGTGCTGTTGTTCCCGTCCAGGATGGTAGCCGCCCCCGCCCCCCGGAGATCCACCTGCCCCGTGATCCGCAGCCCGCCGTTGCGGGCATCCAGGGTGTAGGTCCCCGCCGGAACCTGGACCACCACCTCCTGGCTCAGGGCGCCCGCCTCCTCCAGCGCCGCCCGCACCGAGCAGTTCCCGTTGCTGTCCTGGCACACCCTGTCCCCGGGGGTGGCGTCGTGGGTGTCAGCCGTGGTGTTCACCAGGAAGGTCAGCAGCTCCACCGTCAGGCTCAGCGAGGCGCTCTTGCTGAGCGAACCCCTACTGGCCTGCAGGGTCAGGGGGTAGGGGCCGGTGGCCACGCCGCTGGCCACCGAGAGGGTCAGGGTCTGGGTCACCGGGCCACTCCCGCTCACGTTCAGGCTGCTGGGGGAGAGGCTCACCCCCGCCGGGGCCCCCTGCAGGCCCAGGTTCACCGTGCCGTTGAAGCCGTTCTGGGGGGTGAGGGTCAGGGTGAGCGTGCCGCTCTGCCCCTGCTGCAGGGTGAGGCTGGAGGGGGAGAGGGAGAGGGTGAAGCTGGGCGGAGGGGTACAGCCGGCCAGGAGCAACAGGAGCAGGCCCAGGGTACGCATCTGGAGCATAGGCGTCACCTCCGGGAAGCTGGTCTTAGGATAGCACACCGCCGGGGGGAGGGAGGGTCATTTGCCGCAAGGGGGTGGGGGCCCGGCAAACGGCCTCCCCAAGGGCATCAGTCGTCCACCGAGGCCGGTTCGTCCTTGGGGCTTTCCCGCTCCTGGGCCAAAGAGAGGCGGGCCAGCGTGAGGGCCAGCACATGCACACCCCGGGCGATGTCCTCAGGCGCAGCGTACTCGTCGGGACGGTGGCTCACCCCACCCCGGCAGGGGATGAAGAGCATGGCCGTGGGGGCCATACGGGCCATAAACAAGGCGTCGTGGTAGGCCCGGCTCACCATCAGTTTGAACCTGACGCCAGCGTCGCCGCAGGCCGCCACCAGTGCCTTCAGCACTTCTGAAGCCGATTTGGCCGGAGGGTCCATGTGGATAATCTCCACGCTATAGCGGATATCCCGGCGGGTACAGACCTGCTCTACGCCCTGGATAATCTGGCGGATAACCTGGTCGCGGCGGGACTGCTCCACATCGCGCACATCGATTTCGAGCTTGACCCGGCTGGGAATGCTGTTGACCGCGTTGGGGTGAACCTGGCAGAAGCCGGTGGTGGCCACAGTGTTGATGCTGCCGCTGTTTTTGGCGAAGGCTTCTACCCCCAGAATAATCTCGGCGGCAGCGCAAAGCGCATCGCGCCGCTCGGGCATCAGCACCGCTCCGGCGTGCCCCCCCACCCCCTCCAGGCTCACCCGCAGCGAGGCCGGGGCGGCAATGGCCGTCACCACCCCCAGGGGAATCCCTTCCTGTTCCAGCACCGGCCCCTGCTCGATGTGCAACTCAACAAAGGCCGAGTAGTAGCCTTGGGGGAGTTGCACCTCCTCCAGGCTGCCCATATAGCCCGCCTCCCAGCGCACCTCCTCCAGACTGCGCCCCTCAGCGTCCTTGAGCAGGCGCAGCGACTCCGGGGTGAGCACCCCGGCCAAGGCCCGGCTGCCCAGACAGCCGATACCGAAGCGGGTAGGTTCCTCCGCAGCAAAGACCAGCAGTTCGATGGAGCGCAAGGGCTTGAAGCCGGTGCGCTGCAACGCCCGGATGGCCTCGAGGCCCCCCAGCACCCCCACCACCCCGTCGTACATCCCGGCGTAGGGGATGGCGTCGATGTGCGAACCGGTGCCCACCACCGCTAGCGCGGGGGCACGGCCCTCCCAGCGGGCAAACAGATTGCCTAGGGCGTCCTCCCGCACCTGTAGGCCCGCCTCGAGGAAAAGCTGCTTTAGGTAGGCCCGGGCCTCGAGGTCGGGCTTGGTGTAGACGATGCGGGTAATAGCTGGCTTGGGCGTCTCGGAAAAGGCTGCCAGAGCCTCAATCTCGTGCTGAATGCGTTCCTGGTCAACCAAGGGTCGTACAAGCATAAAAGCTCCCCATAGCTCTGCCTAAAGTCTATCCCATCGCAACCCCACCCCGCCGTATGATGCCGGGGGCATGACGGTCTGGCTGGCCTTGCTCCTGGACTGGCGCCTGGGCGAACCCCCACCCCCACTGCATCCCGTGGTCTGGATGGGGCGTTACCTGGCCTGGGCCGAGGGCCAGCGCCGGCCCGGCTGGGAAAAAGGACAAGGGGCCTTCTGGCTTCTCGCAGGCGGCCTTGTGGTCGGAGGGCTGGCCTGGACAACCGGTTGGCTTTTAGCCCACCTGCCGGCCTACCTCGAGCTGCCCCTACTGGCTATGCTGCTCAAGCCCAGCTTCGCCTTTGGCCTGCTGCTACGGGAGGTGCAAAAGGTGGAGGAAGCCCTAGGGCAGAGCCTCGAGGCCGCCCGGTGTCAGCTCGCCCGGCTGGTCAGCCGGCCCACCTGTCGCCTAGGCCCAAATGAGGTGCGGGAAAGCGCCTTAGAATCCCTGGCGGAGAACCTCTCCGATAGCCTGGTGGCCCCCCTCTTCTGGTTCGTGCTGCTGGGCCTGCCGGGGGCTTATGTGTACCGCTACCTCAACACCGCCGACGCCCTGTGGGGCTACCGTACCCCCCGCTACCAGGCCTGGGGCTGGGCAGCGGCCCGGCTCGACGACCTGGCCAACTGGCTGCCGGCCCGCTTAACTGGCCTGGCCCTGCTGGGCTCGCTCCGCTGGGCGGCCCTAGCCCGCGAGGCCCGGCGCACTCCCTCGCCCAACGGGGGCTGGCCCATGGGGGCTTTGGCCCTGTACCTGGGGGTGCGGCTGGGTAAGCCGGGGGTTTACCTGCTCAACCCCCAGGCGCCCTCACCGGGCCCCACAGCCTTTGCCCGAGGGCTGGCCCACTGCCGGCGGGTGGGCTGGATTCTAGCCCTAGCCTTAGGACTGCTGGAGTTGCTATGATCGACGACGTACTCAAACCCATCCACGGGGGCACCGATAGCGGCCCCCCGCCCCGTTTCGACTTCTCCACCAACGCCAATGCCCTAGGCCCCGACCCCCACGCCCTACAAGCGGTGCAGGCCGCCGACCCCTCCCGCTACCCCGACCCCTTGTACACCGGGTTGCACCAGGCCATCGCGGCCTTTCACCAGGTAGCGCCCGAGCAGGTGGCCGTAGGCACCGGCACCAGCGAGCTTATTCACCGGCTGGTGCGCTGGCGCTGGTTACGGGGGCCCATGCTCATCCTGCCCCCTACCTTCTCAGAGTATGCCCGGGCCGCCCAGCCGGCTGAGCTACCCCTGTTGCAGGCCCACAGCCCGGAGGAGTTCCTGCAGCTTTTGCCCCGGGCCACCCTGGCCTTCCTCTGCGTGCCCAACAACCCCACCGGCGAGGTCTACCCTTTCCTGGCTGAGGCGGCCCAGACCGCCCAGCGGCACCGCGCGACTTTGGTCCTTGATCTAGCCTATCACCCCCTCACCCAGAACCCACCCCCCCTACCCGAGGGGGCCTGGCGGCTTTACGGGCCCAACAAGGCCCACGGCCTGACCGGGGTGCGGGCCGGCTACCTGGTGGCCCCGGTGGACCTGACCCATTTCCGCCACCTAGCCCCCAGCTGGGTGCTCTCGGTGCACGGGGAGGCTTTCCTACGGGCCAGCCTCGAGCCCCCTTCCCAGGCCTGGGTAGCCCAGACCCGGCAGACCCTCTGGCGCTGGCGCCGGGAACTGGCCCAGGGGCTACGGAAGCTGGGCCTCGAGGTACAGGAAGGGCAGGCCAACTTCCTCTTGGTGCGGGTGGGCCCAGCCACCCAGGTAGCCCAGGCCCTGCGGGCTCGAGGCCTGCGGGTGCGCGACTGCACCTCTTTTGGCCTAAGCGAGTACCTGCGCCTCGCGGCCCAGCCCCCAAAGGCGCAGGAAGCCCTCTTAGAGGCGCTGGCTGATCTCCTCGCATCCAACTGGAAAGCATGGTAGACTGGGCCCTATGACCGGGAGGTGGTTTTTTAGGTAGGCCCGCGGGGGATGCCTGTCTCCCGTGGGCGGCCTGTGGGCCGCCCCTCGCTTTTGGAGGCTCGATGGATCTAAATCAGGCGCTGGAGCAAATCGGCAAAGCCCCCACCTTGGAACACCTGCAAGCCCTCAAGGTGCAGTACCTGGGCAAAAACGGCCAGATCACCCAGGCCCTCAAAAGCCTGGGCCAGCTCCCCCCCGAGGCCCGCCGGGAGCGGGGACAAGAGCTCAACACATGGAAAAAAGCCCTGGAAGAAGCCCTGCAAACCCGGGAGAGAGAGCTTCGCGAAGAGACTCTAAAAGCGCAGCTCGAGCAAGAAGCCCTCGATGTCTCGCTGCCCGGCTACGCCTTTCCCGCTGGGGGGCTGCACCTGACCAGCCTGATCCTGGGGGAACTGGTGAACATCTTCCGCCGCTTGGGCTTCAGTGTGGTGGAGGGCCCCGAGGTGGAGAGCGAATTCTTCAACTTCGACGCCCTCAACATGCCCCAGTGGCACCCCGCCCGCGACATGCAGGACACCTTCTGGGTCGACCTGAAGCCTCCCTTCACCCTCCAAGGCCCCCTGGGGGAGAGGGTCAACGACCTTGGGGGTGCGGTGCTGCGCACCCACACCTCGGGTATGCAGATCCGCTACATGATCCAGCACACCCCGCCTTTCCGCATCGTGGTGCCAGGCCGGGTCTTCCGCTACGAGCAGACCGATGCCAGCCACGAGGCCATGTTCTATCAGCTCGAGGGCCTGGTAGTGGGGCCCAATATCACCATGGCCGACCTCAAGGGGGCCATTCACGAGCTGGCCCGGGGACTCTTCGGCAAGGAGGGCAAGGCCCGTTTCCAGCCCACCTACTTCCCCTTTGTGGAGCCAGGGGCCCAGTTCGCCATGTGGTGGCCTGAGCGAGGAAAGTGGCTCGAGCTGGGCGGGGCGGGCATGGTGCATCCCTATTTGTTCCGCGCGGTGGACGAGTACCGCGCCCGCCAGGGCCTGCCCCGGGTCTATGAGGGCATGACCGGCTGGGCCTTTGGCATGGGGGTGGAGCGCCTGGCCATCCTGCGCTACGGCATCCCCGACATCCGCTACTTCTACCAAAACCGCCTTTCCTTCCTGCGGCAGTTTAGATAAGCGAGGTACGCGTGAGAATCGTCTATAGCTGGCTGCAAGAGTTTCTGCCCGAGGCCCCAGCCCCCCAACGCCTAGAGGAGCTTTTAGCCGGGCTGGGCCTCGAGACCGAGTCCATCCAGACCCTCCCTGCTCCCCACCCCCAGGTGGTCTTCGCCCGGGTGCTGGCGGTCGAACCCCTGGAGGGCCGGGCGGTGCGCAGGCTCATTTTGGACATCGGCCAGGAGGTGGCGGTGGTCTCTGGAGCCCCCAACGCCCGCACCGGGATAGGGGTGGCCCTGGCCCTGCCCGGAGCCGTGCTGCCCGATGGGAGCGAGCTGGGGGTGCGGCGCATCGCGGGAGTGGAGTCTTGGGGGATGGCCCTTTCCCCCAAGGAGCTGGCCCTGGGTGAGTACAGCGGCGGGCTACTGGAATTCCCCCCCGAGGCCCTGCCCCCCGGCACCCCCCTGGCCGAGGTCTGGGGGCCGGAGACGGTTCTGGAGGTGGAGATTACCCCCAACCGCCCGGACTGGCTTTCGGTCTACGGGGTGGCCCGGGACCTGGCCGCTACCGGCCTCACCCTGGTCTCCCCCAACCCCAAGCCCCAGACCCGCTCCCTACCCCTGCCCTTCGGGGCCTGGATCGAGGACCCCCAAGCCTGCGACCGCTTCACCCTCTCCTACGCCCGGGGCCTGCGGGTAGGCCCCAGCCCCCTTTGGGTGCAGCGCCGCCTCTTCGCTGCGGGGATGCGCCCCATCTCCAACGTGGTGGACGCCACCAACTACACCATGCTGGAGCTGGGCAACCCCATGCACGCCTTCGACGCCCGCTACATCCGCGAGGGGCTAGTGGTGCGGCGGGCCCAGCCAGGGGAAAGGCTGCGCACCCTAGACGGTCAGGAGCGCGTCTTGAGCCCAGAAGATCTGCTGATTGCGGTGAGGGAAGGTGGCCAAAGCCGCCCCGCCGGGCTGGCCGGGATCATGGGGGGAGCCGACGACGAAATCCGCGAGGATACCACCGCTATCGCCCTCGAGGTGGCCCATTTCGACCCGGTGCGCATCCGCCAGAGCGCCAAGCGCCACGGGCTCAAAACCGAGGCCTCCTACCGCTTCGAACGGGGGGTGGATCCCGACGGCCAGCACCGGGCCGCCGACCGCTGCCTGGCCCTGTTGCAGGACTGGGCCGGCCCTGGGGTAGAGGTGGCCGCCGAGCGGATCGACCTCAACCATACCCAGCCCCCCCAGGCCATCCGCTTCCGCACCGCCTACACCTCGAGGCTGATGGGTCTGGACTACCCCGAGGCAGAGCAGATTGGGGTACTACAACGGCTGGGCTGCAGCGTAGCCCCAGGAGGGCAGTCTGGGGTCTACCTGGTCACCCCACCTAGCCACCGCGTCGACCTAGCCATAGAGGAAGACCTGGTGGAGGAGGTGGCCCGTATTGTGGGCTACGACCAGATTCCCACCACTCTGCCCAGCTTCTTCCCCCACCCCGACAACCTAGGGGTGGAGGCCCCCTACCAGGCCCTCGAGCGGCTCAAGCAGGCCATGGCTGGCCTGGGCTTCCAAGAGGTCATCAACTACGCCTGGAGTTCGCCGGAGGAGTGCGCCCTACTGCGCGCCCCAGCCCCCACCATCTACATGCAAAACCCCCAGACCCCCGAGCGCACCGCCTTGCGCACCGCGCTCTACCCTGGCCTGCTGCGCAACCTGCAGGCCGCTTTGGCCCAGGGTGAGGAGGGGCCCTTCCTGCTCTTCGAGGTAGGCCACGTCTTTCAGGCCCAGGAGACCCCCCACCTGGCGGCTTTGCTCTCGGGCGAGGCCATACCGGGCCGCTGGCAGCCGGGCCTGGCGGGAGGGTTTTTCGCCCTGAAGGGCCTGCTCGAGGCCGCTGCGGCCCACCTGGGCAGCACCCTCTGGGTCGAGGCCGAGGCCACGCCCTATCTGCACCCTGGAGTAAGCGGGGCCGTGTACTGGAACCAGCGAAAGGTGGGCTACATTGGCGCACTACACCCGGCCATCCGCCAGGCCCTGGAGCTACCCCCGGTCTTCCTGTGGGAAGTCTCCCTGCCCTTGCCCTCTGGAGCGAAGGGCTTCCGCGATGTGGCCCGGTACCCTGCGGCCATGCGCGACCTGGCGGTGGTAGTGCCGGAGAAAGCCCCCTACCTCGAGGTAGAGCGGCTCATCCGGGAAAAAGCCGGCCCCTATCTGGAACAGCTTCTGGTCTTTGATGTCTACCAAGGCCCCCCTCTGCCCCCCGGCCACAAGAGCCTGGCCTTCCACCTGCGCTTCCGCCACCCTGAGCGTACCCTGACCGACCTCGAGGTCGACGGTTTCATCCAGCAGGTGGTGGATGGGCTCGAGCAGAGGGGGTACGGCATCCGCCGCTAGAGGGGGCAGGTGGGTCAAACCAGCGCACCCTTGGCGCCTTGGTTGGGTATACTCAGCCTAAGCCAAGAGGCTACCCCAGCTTCTAGGTGCCCCCATAAGGAGACTTCTGGATGCTAAGCTGGCTCGACCTGATGGCCCTGGTGGCCCTCTCCACCGCCTTAGCCCTAGGCATACGGCAGGGGGCCTCCTTCACCCTGGCCTTTGCCCCGGCCCTGCTGCTGTACCTGTTGCTGGCCCCCCTGCTGGCCCCTTTGCTGCCGGCCTGGAGCATGCCCCTGCTGGCCGGAGGGCTGGGGCTGGCCATGGCCTACCTGGCCCAGTGGGTGCCCCTACCCCCTCTGCGGCCAGCCCTCGAGGGCCTGATCGGGGGCCTGGGGGGGCTTGTGTGGGGCTCGCTGCTGGCCCTGGCCCTCTGGGTCAGCTTCCCCAGCGAGTTTGTGGTCTCCACCGGGGCTTTGCGCTACCCTTCCGAGCAGATGCCCCTAGGGGTCAAGGAGGGCATCGTGCAGAGCCCTTTTGCCCGCCCGCTCTTCGACTGGATCGCTGTCCGCCCCACCCTAAAAGCCGCGCTGCTGCCCAACCTCAACCACCCCTAGCCCCTATTTGCGTCCAAAGTCGGCGGGGTTCTCCCCCCAGTGCTCGGTTTGCCATTTGAGCACGGGGTTAGGGTAGGTGTGCTGGCGCAGCCACGCCTCGGCCTGGGCCACCCGAGCGAACAGGGGGGCATTGGCCTCGGTGGGCTTTAGGTTGGTCCGCGCCTTCTTGGCCCGCACCCAGGCCAGGGCGTTGACGGAGTCAGAGTAAATGGGCCAATCGCAACCGCTCTTCTGACAATACATCAGGGCCTCTACAATGGCCAGAAACTCCCCTATGTTGTTGGTGCCCTGAGCAAAAGGCCCCCGGCGGAAGACCTCCCGGCCCAGAATTGCGACGCGCGGGGCGCAATC
>FWWM01017576.1_pt1 | contig 10355 bp, 17 predicted proteins | sample 2228351 | NCBI WGS metagenome assembly FWWM01 (sample SAMEA103939774, study PRJEB20133) | metagenome
ATAGACATATATAAACAAAAAAACAAAACCAAAAAAATAAAAGTAGACCATGCCCGGGGTTGCAGTGTTGCGTTTTTTTTTCTGTAGGACGTTGTCCTACACGCGCCCCTAAAGTACAAAACTATTGATGGTATACTAAAATTTGGTATACTATCCTTGTCCTACAGATGATCTGTTACAGCTAATGATCGCTGGATCATTTGTCCTACGTTGTCCTACACAGATGGTATACCAAGATGGTATACTAAAACGGGGTTTTTAGTATACCATCTTGGTATACCAAAAAATGGTCTACCAAAGTCTGGGTATACCATCTTGGTATAAGTTCTATATGTTTATTATGTTTTATATTATGGTAAAAAGTGGGGTGTGATAGAAATATGGTAAAAAGGCTAGACGCTTGTCTGTGAAAGGGATTTTTCCCACCGTGGGGTGACCAGCATGTTTTCTTTGCTATCTCTGTATGTGTCGCAATATGGGCATACCCATCCCATCGGGACCCAGGTTGTTCTTGTTTTTCTATATATATTGTGGCTGGTTGTTTTTTTGTAGTAGAGCCTGTGCATCTTTCTAAGGCATTTCCAACAGACCGGGGCTGCTGTTTTCACTGGCAATCACCTTGTGGTCTGTGTTGATGTGCATTTGCTTAGCATTGCTTTGAGATCACTGTTTTCTTCTCTGAGCTCGTTTACAAGTCTTTCAAGCATTCTTTCGTTTTTCTCTAGATTCTCTGCTATCTTTTTCTGCTCAATTGCGGCTTTTCTCCATCTTTCGAGCTCTACCTGTAATTTCATATTCTCTTCTAGGAGTTTTTTCATGCCATTCTCATCTAGATATTTTCTCATGGCCTCTATCTGTTTCTCAAGCATATTTATTCTTAGTCTTAGTTCTTGGTTCTCTCTCCTTAGTTCCTCTACTGCCCATTTTGTGTTTGCCGCGTTGGTGTCTGTCTGTGGATTGTTTATGTTAATGTTTATCGGTATATTTATGTTCGATATCTTGTGGTCAAACCTAAGCATATTGATCTGGTTTAGCTGGTATAGATTGGCTTGGGAGAGCCCTTCCACAGCTTTGATCAATATCTCTTTAAGGATCTTTTTCTGCCACGTTGCAAGCCCATCATAGAGATATTTTGTCCTGATCGGAAGCCTGAACCTCATCACAATACTGTTTCTCTCAAGCCACTGATCGATAGCCATAGGGGTTGCTATCCCATCTGTCTGCCCAGTATTTTTAAGGCGGGAAACATCTCTACTATTGATGGTTTCATCCATTCTCCCGCCCCCCTTTTCAACCAATATTAACCACGCCCCCTAATAAGTAATAGCAGCTATGGTTTTCTATGCAACATCTATCCATACATGTGACATATAGACGATGAAAGGATATATTTCTCCAAACCCCTCTATCTATGGGGAGAGATATGGGGAACACAAACATAGGGCAGATAATAACCATGATCTTGACCGTGATACCCGTAGCCATAGCCGTAACTGTCATAACAACAATAGTGCCTAAGATGGCTATGATGATGCGCCTCGGACTCGGACCCGGTGCTGGGTTCTGGATAGAGAGAAGACCACCATCGATTGTTCTTCCACCCGAAGTTGCTAGGGAGCTCAGAGAAGCCTTTGAAGAGGCTAGGAGAAGGAGAACAAGGTAATGCCTAGGCTTATCCCCACGCCAGGGGATCTATGGCTCTACAGATTACTCAAAATCTATGAGTGGAGTAGGAAACACCTAGACCGCGAGGATAGATTTTTTTTCGATGCCCTGGTTATTCTACTAATTCTATCGAGCGAGCCTGGACATATCATTAAAATTGTTCAGAGACTAGAGTATCTCACATATAAATATGACTATCTACTCCCGATAATGCCAACCGAGCAGGAGCTAGCGTGGATCACTAGAGAACTAACAAACAAATAATTATTTTATATTAAAAAAAGAAAATCGATTTATAGATCTATCTAGCTACTGCCTCTCTAGAACGCCTGAAAAGCTCTCAGCAACATCGGCAATATCGCGAAGATTATGACCAGTGGCAACAGCTGCATTATCAGGTTCACAACCCAGCTCAGATCTATTGGTGTTGCCATCTCTCACCACCACCTCATTGTCCCTATCTATAGCCCAGCCTCTCTTGCAAGCCCTGTGAAGGCTCTAAGCAGCATTGGCAGGATGGCAAAGATTATCACTATAGGCAACAGCTGTACTATCATGTTCACTATACCGCTCAGATCTATTGGTGTTGCCATCTATCTCTCGCCCTCAATATTCTCTTTGCATGGGAGCTTAAATAATCTAGCGTCCTAGATGCTCCTAGATGCTCTAGATTTTCACTCGGCACCTTGACGCAAGTCCCACCAATACCCCCGGAAAAACACTCGTAGAACATGGTCCTAGATAGAATCCCCTTGGTAGGGGGATCAGATTTTTTTGAAAAATACAGCTAGATAGTTGATGATCAACATCAACCTGCACTCGGCTGATGTTTATATAATCTAGGAAAGATCCTTTATGATGTTTTGAAAAATACAGCTAGATAGATCTAGATAGTTGATAGCCACAATCAACCTGTATAAATAGGTGCTTATGTATTCTAGGGGGTATTTTTCATCATGTTTGTTTGTAGCTCGGTTCGAGATGCTAAACACCATGCTTATTTTGAAAAAAAGGTACAGCTAGGTAGTTGATGATTAACATCAACCTGTACCTAGCGGATGCTTATATAATCTAGGGGGGTATTTTTTATGGTGGTTATATGGCGCAGCTCAGTGCGATGCTAAGCACACTTGTAGCTCAGTTCGAGATGCTAAACGCTATGCTTAAGAACTATGGGATCGAGATAATGATCGATGAGGTTAAGCTGAGAAGCGGTCGTTGTGAGAACTGCTCTGAGTTCATAATGGTTGTTAAGTTTGATGACAAGTTTGTCCACGAGCAGTTTATTGCTGAGATGAAGAAGCAGTATGGATCCTCTGGATCGTCTGCCCAGGTCCCCGCTACCCAGGATATTGTTGAGGAAAGCAGTAATGATATGTAGGGGTGGTTGTCATGTCCAACATCTATGAAAATGATGATGAGGAGATCGAGGAGAGGAGAACCGCAGCAAGGATCCTTGGTGGTATGAGGCGTGCTGGTTTCGACGTAGGGACGATTAAGAAGCTCGCTAAGCAGAGGGGTATGAGGGTTGCTGAGTATATAGCAGAGGCGATCGATGTCTATGAACTTACCTCAAACATAAAGAATCTAGATCCAGAGGCCCTTGCCAAAAGCCTCTTTATACTAGACCAGCTAGATAAGATTATGTTCCTCAGGGCTATGAGGGTTGCTTCTCTCATGGTTGAGCTGAGCAAGGTGTTTAGCTCCGCGTTTGTCCAGAACCTTCTTGAGATGTATAACCAGGGTTACCAAGCCATGATGGGTACTCAAACTCAACCCCCTGTTAGAGAGGTTAAGCCTCTCCCCGTTGGTAAGGAGAAGCTCCAGAAACTCAGTGAAACCATGATCGATATGATGATTAACATGCTTACCAACATGATTGCAAATATCTATAAGCTCCCAACACAGGGAGCCAGCAGTGAGTTGCTTAAGAAGGTGAGGATCACTGAGTAGCCCTGAGATATCTAACATATCAAAGATCCTGATGATGCTTACGAAAAGCATGGAGATGGCTCTAGCGTTCATAGGGCTTGGTGTGAATATAAATACTACTATAAAGCCTCTAGAGGGTTGTGAGAACTGTCTAGAGATAAGGTTTGTGATGAGGTTCCAAGACCCAAACCAATATAGAGAGATCACTTCGGAGCTCGGTGGCGGTGTGACATATATAGGTTTTATCCCGGAAGAGAAGGAAGAGGAGAAGCAGAACCAATAGTTTTTTAAAAACAATCTAGGGATAGATGGTCCAGGGCAATGCTAGAAATATATTTTCTGTTACAGGTTTTCTAGGGGTGATGCATGTCTAGCAACGATATAGAGCGGTTTATCCAGGTGCTTAATAATATCAGTAACATGGTAGTTGCATATAACCTAAGCGTGTTGATGGTTAGAAACACTGTTAGATTTATAAGAAAGATTAGAGAACTGAGGGAACAGGCTAGAAAGAGATCTACCGGATCCCCCTGATCCCCCTAAGGATCACGCCTAGAACAGCCATGAGCACCAATAGCTGTGTGGTCATCTCTATACCACCTGGCAATGCCTTGACCACCTCTTTCTTGAACGGCGGGTATGTGTTTGCTGGGAGAACCCAGATCTTCTTTACGATCCTGGTTCTGAGAGCGCTCTCGATATTGCTTGCCTTGCAACCAACGAATATCGATCCACTGTCGTTTCCCGCGAACAGGAGACCGAGGAATCTTAGGTTCTCGTCAACGATTGGTGATCCTGAGTCCCCATTATCGGATGATCCAGGGGCTCCAGAGGCTATGAATACATCGTTGAACGTCGCCACCCCACTATCATATTGAACATTGATAACAGCGCTTGTATCTGTTATTGTTCCGCTTGCAAGCCCTGTGGTTCTCCCAACCTTATATACCTTTGTATTTAGTGCTGGGTCTGTTTTGCCAGCTATTCCGCCGAGAACCATTATCGATGTATAGATCTGGGTCATATCGGCTGGCAGTGCTATCGCGGCATCCACGGTGTTTGGGAGCCCGGTAAAATCTATTGGGACAAAGTCATAGAGCGATGCGATCACATCTCTGCTGGGGTCACCGCCATCCAGGATCCCTGGTTGTACCAGGGGGTCTCCTCTGGAGCCGAGGTTTTCCTTAGCCCAGACATGGTTGTTGGATAGCATGTATAGCTGTCCATCCTCATCCACCATAAACCAGCCTATTGTTCCCGCAGCATTCTCATCAGCCCTCGATGTCGATACACCTGCCGGGGCTGGTCTTATTTTTTCCCTAAAACCCTCTAGCTTTTTTATGGTGCCTATCTCTATGACATCTGTTTCGACCCCCTCTATCTCTCTTGGGATCATCTCGTCTTTTCTTAGCTGTGTCTCTGGGAACTTTTTAGAGACATAGACCCTGAGGACCCTGGGACCGTGGATCACAGATCCTCTTCTGATCCTGTTATGCGGCTCTAGGCTATAGCCCACTACGTTTGGGAGCCTCATAAGATCTTTTCCATGTTTCATAGCAATAGATCTTATGGTTTCCCCTACCTCGTCCACATCTCTCCCTAAAGATATAAGTGTTGTGGGGATATTTTTTTAGGTGATGTTGATGGGGTTCCGCTTCAGCTATACCCCTATCATTGAGAAGATCCATAGTGTTCTCATGACACCCAGCTCTAGGCAGTCCAAAGCTGCTGCGATTAATAGTTATCTTGAGACGGTTGCGGGGCAGATAAGGGCTCTCGCCAGCTCGATTACCGTAGAGCTAAACCTAGCCACAAACCTGATAGTCAGTGCATATGCCTCTGGAGACCCGCATAAGGCATATCAATCGCTTGACCATGTGGTGAGGCTCAGAGCAAGTGCTGAGGAGCTAGAGGCCCTCACAGCTTATCTCGAGAACGCGATCATTGTTATAAAGGATGCGTTGGAGAGAGAGATCGAGAAGGAGAAGTCCTATAGATAGTGCTCCACACCACGGTGTCGTTGATGCCCACCTTTCTTGTCTGGGGACAGATGGTCAGGACCGTGAACCCGCCTGTTAGGCTCCCCACACGCCTAACAATAACTATTGTGAAGCCCGTGCTATCTCTTGCACGTACAAGGACCGGGACAGCAACTATCGATGAAACCAGGATCGATAATGTTTTCTGGGTATGCACCAAGAGCTACCCCGAATGCGATCCGAGCCAAAGCTATAGAGCTGTGCAGGTCAGGTTATTATACAAACCGGGCGATGTAACGTGTGGTGATCATTGGTGCCTGTTGATAGGTATCCTTGGGGAAGACATCAGTGCTAACAATATCTATAGGGCTACTGACTGGCTTCTCCAGAGGCTCTTTCCAGCCGGGTCTGAGACCGATGTTATCATAGATATAGATCTTGTTGATAGCACTGTTACCGCCAGGGTTAATGGTCGTTTCTTTGTTGCTTTCGAGGGCTTCAACACGCCTGGAAGCGTTAGGCAGATTAACAGTATCAATGGCTATTACTACCAGGGGGCCCTCGTATCGGACGCCCCTCATGACGAGGTCTATAACAGCATCGATATAAACACTATCCAGCCCCAGCTAGATATATGGGATCAGATCAATTATATCTCTGCTATGCTCTTCGGCATAGGGATACTCGGCATCACTATGGGCAGGCTCGTGCGTGGTTTGAGAGAAGAGGGTGACTAGGTATGAGCGCCGCCCTATCTGGGTATAACGCTGCTAAGGATCTGCTTACCAAGCTTGGCTTTACCCTAGTATCTGAGAAGGATAACCCTGTGTCGGGGTGTGGCGCGCCGTTGGCTGTACCCGCCTGGATATTCTTTGATGTCCCTGCTAGACCCCCTGGTGGTGCAAGGGCATTTGTTGTTATTATTAGAACTGTTAACGCGGATCTGGGGACTGTTATTCGTCTGATGCAGTGTAATAGAAATAGGACCCTGTACGAGGAGAACTTAGATGGCAGTGTAGAGGTGGTTAGAGGCATGGTGATACGTGGAGACGGTGTTGGTGATATATATGTTTTGATGAGTGGTACACAGGTTATGGGCATCCGCATATCCAACCTACCAACAGGGGATCCTGGTTGTGATGCCTCGATACAGGTTGAAGCCAACGATATATACGGACTCGGACTCGCATGTGCCTATATAGATAAGGCTGCGGTCTTCGAGATCAACCCAGCTACAGAGACATTAGGTAAAATAGTACCTACAGCTGTTCTCCTCGGAACCATGCTTATGGTCTTTACCTTATTAGCCCGTATGGAGTAGATATGGTGGGGATATCATGGCCTGGGTTTTCCCGATCATAAGGTTCATCCCAGCTATCCTTCAAGCAATATTCTGGGGCTTCGCTGCCTGGGCTGTTGCTAATTTCTTTGTAGGTGGTGGGCAGGGTGCCTATCAGATGGGTCAGATCATTGGTTCGCTTCTCCCCATAGTGGTTGCGGTAATGCTTACTATCCTGGTTATAAAAGTACTCAGTGGCATTGGAGAGATCTTCCCGCCCACTGAGCCTAGGCGGAGAAGGGGCAGGGAGATCAGGCTGGTTATCGAGTGATTGTTTGGGCTCTTCTCCATAGCCCGTGTTTTTGGTTATAAGCCCTATATAACGAATTATATTGGGGGTTATAATGACTATCATGGTTTATCTCTGGGAGTATCCCGATGGTGTGCACTATATTATCTATCAGCCTGACTGTGGTGTGTGGTTGACTGTTAATAAGAATAACCCGGGGTTTACTAGGACAAACGGGTGTATCCCTACAGGTACTGGCTTCACATGTATAACCCCGGAGCAGATGATCCAGAACGGAACATTGATGACAATCGATCAGGCTGACTCTATTGTTGGACCCTATCTATGTCTTCCCTACCCATGTGGCTCGGGGCACCTTATACATTTCCTTGCCGGTGCAGTTGCAGGGTATCCACCTATATATTGCTCGAGACCGCCATGCATAGATATATTGCTCCAAGCTGGATGGGATACCTATCGATGGTGCGGTGTTTCACCACCACAACCACGCCAGTCATTACCACCTACCCCTAAGAGTGTTACTCTCTACCTAGTAGATCTCAGTTCTCCTGACCCGGAACAGAGGCAAGTAACCATTGATATTGATGGGGCTGAGGGGCAGTCGATCGAGATCCGGTGGTGGGCCTGTATCGGTTGTCCATATGCTGAACAGCGGTGGATAGGCACGTTACCATACACATTCACTGCACTGGGCCCGTGTGGATGTCCAGCGTGGGTGTCTCTAAAGCTGATCCCCGGGAGATACACCATAAGGATCTCTGTAGATGCTCCTAGTACCTATGCGTGGCGTGTAATCCTGGGGGGGTACAGGAATGGATATTTACCTGAGAGTGAGTACTTCAACATAATAGAACAGGCGTTTATAAATGCAGTCACAGGCCCTGCATCGGCAACATTCACTGTATATGACGATGGAACAGTGTGTGGAGACCCATTGGTAGATCCTACCTGTCCATATCAAACAGGGGTAGGACCCTCTCCAACACCAACAGGTCCAACAGGTGAGCCAACACAGGTTGTGGTGACAACATTTGGCAATATAGCTGACATGGTTGCCTCGGCCGCGGTTCTCATTGTATTGATACTTCTTCTCAGAGTGATTGTGGGTCTTGCTAGATAGGGTTCTGGCTAAAATGATAGATAGATATGATAGGGTCTATTTTGAGAGGCGGGATAGGGAGATAGATAGGCGGGAGTGGATCGAGATTCTTGAGAGAATCCCGCGCGATGTTAAGATAGTGCTAGAGATAGGATCCGGTACCTGTGGTTTGGCGGGCTTTTTAAGGGAACATGGTTTTCAGGTGGTTGGGCTCGACATAAGTAGCTATGCTGTTAACATATGTAGATCTAGGGGGTTCGAGGTGGTTCAGGCCGATGCGCGGTTCATCCCGTTCCGCGATGGCTCTTTCGATGCTGTGGTGTCTCAACATGTTATTGAGCACTGCCTGGATCCAAAGAAATGTGTTGATGAAAGCGCCAGAGTGGCTAGGATACGTGCTGTTCATGTGGTTCCGGGACACCCTGTTGACGACCCGACCCATGTTGTTAACTATTTCGAGGATAGAGATCTTGTGGCTCTTGTTAGGAACTACTATGCGGTTATCGCTCCCGAGGGTGCTCCCAGGGACTGGGTTGTGGTGATATATAGATGAGTATGGCGATAGCCACCGATCCCCGTGCCCAGAGCGTCTATAACGAGGCTCTGAAGATAAAGAGGGTGTTTGAGGCACACGGCTTCTCGACAGAGATTCTCGATATATTTTCACGCCCTTCTAAGAGGTATGATGGGCTTATATTCTGGTCTCCCTTTACCCACTCTGCCATAAGCCAGATCTTTAAATGGGATAATGGGAGAACCGCTGGCAGGGTTATCTATTACTTCGTGATAGAGGGTGTTCTCCTCGGCGGCTATATACATAGCATGTGGCTGGGGGCTGCGTGGAAGAAATATATAGCTACCCCCTCTGTTTTTGCCAAATCAATGGTTGAGAAGGGCTGTCTATGCCCTGTGAGAGAGGTTATACCGCACCAGATAGACCCGGATCCCCCTGTGGATCATGAGTATGGCAAGAGGTGGAGATCGAGGTTTGGTGATAAAAAGGTGATCCTCTATAACGGGAGCAACATTGTTAGAAAGGGGCTATGGAAGCTTAGAGAGGCCATCGATATCCTGTCTAAGAGGAGAAGAGACTTTGTTGTTGTGATCCATACAAGTGATGTGAGGCTCCCGATGCACACACCAGTGAGTAGTCTCTATACAGTGAACACGATTGTGGAGCCCGAGTTCGGCAAGCTATCTATGGATAAGGTATATGCGAAGATGCTTTACACCGACTATGTTGTTCTCCCAAGCCTTGTAGAGGGCTTTGGTCTCCCTGTTTTAGAGGCCCTCAACCTGGGGAAGCCAGTGATAACGATAGATACCTATGGTGTTAACGAGATAGTCGATCCTAGTAACAGTTTCATGGTTACTAGAACTAGGGACACGTGGATCAGTTGGATGTTTATTTTGTTCAAGGCGCGGGACTACGATCCCCAGGATCTAGCTGACACCATGGATCAGGCTCTCTCCGCATCGAGAGAAGAGATCCAGGATAAGGTGGCGCGTGGGAAGGAGAAGGCGGCGAGATATCATAACACATATAAACGCTTTGTAGAACTATTAGGTGGGGGATAATTTCTACCCATGATGAGGTGCGGGGTGATGCGATGGAAGAGGGAAAAGTGTACTTCTTGCTGGGTATGAGACCAGAGGAGTTTGTCCTCATATATAGTGTTGCGAGGCAGATGGGGAGAAGTTTTGAGGAGTTCATATTCGATGCATTGAGAGAATATGTAATGAAGATCCAGAGTGAGAGGCTCAGATCACAGTCCCCACAACAAGGGATACAAGAGGGTGGGTAGAGATGAGCAATGCCCTCGAAGTTGTTACGTGGCTCAAAAAGATAGCTGGGAAGCTCCCACAGTCGGTGTTCTCATCAATAGATAGACCTCTTGATGAGATAATACACGATCTAGCGGCTATGCTCACATACCTATCAAGCATAGATACTTCGCTAAGCAGGTTTAGATTCGATGCATCGCACAATCTTCTCGTGAACATAGCGAGCGGAAATGTAACAGTATCTGGACCCATATCTGTTAACAACATAGATGTTCCTCTGAGCACAAGGGCTAGTGAGTCAACGCT
>FWWM01017594.1_pt1 | contig 10350 bp, 7 predicted proteins | sample 2228351 | NCBI WGS metagenome assembly FWWM01 (sample SAMEA103939774, study PRJEB20133) | metagenome
ATATAACGAACACAGTATGTGTGAGTTATATGAAATATACCATTCTCTTACTTCTTCTATATTTACATTATCCAGATACTCTCTAAAATAATGTTCTAATTCTTCTTGGGTATATCCACATATATCTCCATACTCCCTGCTTAATGAGATATCCTCTAATTGATTTAATCCACTAAAAAGAGATACTTTTGCAAATTTACTTACTCCCGTTACCAGCAGAAATTTTATATATTTATCTAATCCCTTTAATACTGAATAAAATCCTTTTAACATTTCTCTTACCTCATATACTTCTTTCTTATCCATTAAATCCAATATCGGTTTATCATACTCATCTACTAACACTACTACTTGTTTTTTAGTTTCTTTAGCTATATGCTCTATCAATAATCTCCATTTCACATACACACTTAAATTCTCTTTTATTTTATAATCATATATCTCTGAATACCTTAATATAACTGAATATATTTGCTCTTCTAATAAGTGTTTATTTAACGTTTGGATTTCCCCAAAATCTACCCTAATTACAGGATACTTTTCATTCCAATCCCATTTATTTTCTATGTATAATCCCTTAAATAATTCTCTTTTACCTTCGTATAGATATTCAATAGTAGATAATAATAATGACTTCCCAAAGCGTCTAGGTCTACTTGAAAATACATACTTTGAAGTACTTAACAATTCATATATATACTTTGTTTTATCTATAACGAAGGCATAAGCCTAATGTTATATGAAATACATATACATAATTTCCCGTTATTATATTCTTAAAATCACTTATCCCTATCAGTAATCTCTTCATTTATTCTAACCCTCCTCAATTGAATTATAAATTATCACATCCTTTTTAATATTTTAATTATAATAAAAAAACTCCTTGTTGTTTATAAGAAATTATAATAAAACAAAAAAGGGGAGCAAAATCGCTCCCCTTTAATTATATATTTATTCTTTATTAATTAAATTCTTTTACTTTTGTCCAAACTTAACTCTTGCTCCTAACCACAACTGATTACCCTTCCAATCCGCATTATCTATTGTTAAAGCACCTGCATTGTTTCGGAAATTCTTACTATCAAAATTCAAGAACCTATAGTTTGCAAAGAAATTAACATCTTCTGATACCTTCCAATCAAATCCTACTCTTAATGCATTACTATCATATGACATATTTTCTCCTTGGAAGTTAGCAGTATCTTGTTGTTGGAAGTACTTACCTTCACTTGTTACTGCAGTATATGCAACATGCCATGTCCATTTCTCATTTGCAAAGAACCTAAACAATACATCAAATGCTCTTACATTGTAATCTATATTATCTCCTCGATTATTTGCAGTAACTGGTATCTTTCTTTGGACATCTGTATTATAGTATTGCCCTGTGAAATCGTACTTACCACCTTGGAACTTATAATTAAATCCTATATTAAATGTATTTATATCTCCTTTCTTAAATACATCATTCGCATTTGTAGCATCTCCAGTAGTTCCAAAGATTGGTTCATAGAATCCCCATCTAACTTGAGTACCAGCTATTGCAGGATCATTATCAACTGTCGTATCTTTTTGAGTTAATCCTTCATACATTGCCCATCCTAAGAATGCATCACTAAACTTATATTGAACATTTATCCTTAGTCCTTGTCTATTATTTGGATATGCTTTTGCATCATGAGCTGTATATGTTAGTTGATCACTATTAAGAGCTGGTTGATAAACAGGATATGGTAATTGTCCCCAATATAGATTGTCATAATACCCTACACCTGGGAATGGGTTAGGAACTGCAAAGAAGTTAGTTATTCCAATAAATGGACTATAATCTGGATCTACTGAGATATATTCTAAATTAACTAATCCGCTCTTTGCATTTAATTTCCAATTTTCTTCATATTCCTTTAATGTTGTATTACCCCATGCTCCACTTATCTTTGCTGCAAACATTGAACCTGTTGTATCTAATCCTAACTCTTTTACTGGTAGATATCTTGATGTAGCAAATTTCCCATCAAATGCCCATCTGTCATTTATATTATATCTAAATGATGCTCCTATTGTTGATTGATGTTGTGGACCTAAGTTTGCTAAATTACCTGCTGTATCATATTTACCACCAAACATAGGTGAATTTAGTACTGGATTATCTGGAGTTAGCCAAGTCCAACCAAAACCTAGAAAAGCTCCTGTAGCAATCCCCATTATTTCAGTGCCAGTACCCACTGACATATTAAATTCTTCTGCTGAATCTTCTATAACATTATACATTAACTTAAAATGCCCCTTTTGGAATTTAAAGTTTATCGCATATCCAAATACCCTTTGGGTCATATCATAATCAGATTGCCCACCACCTAATACATCCCATGTTGAAGCACTAAATTGAGAGACTTTTCCTGTATATAATTCATGTTCTAATTCCGCTCCAAATAATGATTTACTTGGTTTATGATATACATTAAACCCATATGCAGCAAAATGTGGCTTAGAATCCCATAAGTATGGATTCGGAACACCCACAAATACTGAATTATCTGTTATATTCGGATTAAATCCTCCTAATGTTACTTTTAATGTCTTATCTTTATTCCATAACTTTACTGTTTCAAATCTTATTGTATTATTATCTCCTGATATTAATTGTTGAGTTCTTGTAGTTGGTCCTATCCAGCTACTCTCACCTGTAAATAATCCTCTTCCATTTACCCCTAAAACAGGATAATTTTGAGCTCCTAAACCCATAAATAATAAATTATTTCCACTTATTAATGCATCCATCATCCAATCTTCACTTAACTTCCCTCTTAATTTCAAATACCCTACGTCTAAACTACCAACTGAAGCAGATATCGGTAAATTATTCCAACTCCTTGTAAATAAATAATTACTCCATGGCTTTACATCTTCATTATTCCATCCTACTAACGCTGTTGAATATGGCATCGTCGATTCAAATGTAAATATCCTTGTACTTGTCGGCCATCCAAATGTTGTAGTTGTTCCTGTTATTACACCCCCCAAAGGAGTTATCTGATCTGCTTCTATACCTTGATTAACATATGCCATTTCATACCAGCCATGAACTGTTACCTTCTCTAATTTAGATAATCTCTTATCTAATTCTCCTACTTTCTTTTCCAATGCATCTACTCTTACATTTAATTCTTCTATATATTGTCTATTTTCATCTACCATTCTTTTTACTGCTGCTAAATCATCTTTAGTAACAAATTGACTAAAATCTGGTAATGATGATTCTAATTGCTCTAATTTTGCTACTACTCTTGATAAGGCCATTGCCATTTCGTATCTTGATGCTGCTCTTTTACCTCTGTATAATCCATCAGGGTATCCTTCTAATACCCCTTTAGCTTTTAGTGTTTGGACTGCACTTGATGCCCAGTGGTTTTCTGGGACATCAGGAAATGGTGCAGCAAATGTGGTTGTTAGCGCTACCATTGAAAGTAGCGCTGCTAATAATAATAATCGCCACATAACCACTTACCTCCTTTTTGGTTTGTTTTTTATTTAAGGAGGTAAAATAAGGCTTTAGCAATAAGTTTTTCCACTGTTCCCCTTATTGCTTAACTACCCTTTTTACCCCCTTAATTCTTTTATTTTACATCCTTTTAATTTATCCTCCCTAAAATTAAATTTAAAATAAAATATTCATTTTTATTGACTTTTGTCAATTTTTTTTATACTTTTTTTATTTTTTTGAATTTTTTATAAATAAAAATTAATTACTAAAACTACTCTTGAGAAAACATATTTTTATTATTTTCTTTATATAAAAACTCTAACTGAGAAATCCTAATTCCATTTTTATAAATCTCATTAACTAATTCCTGAATTAAATTAATATCTATTTTAGAATTACTTAAATATCTACATCTATACCAATTAACTAAGGTTATATCAGAAATTTTGTCAGGATATATCTTAGTAGCTCTATTAGATATAAAATCTATCCTTAAGCTTTTATACTCAAAAGGAATATCAGGTAAATTGCTTAAAACATTCCATTCAATAAAAACATCAACCCCAAATAACTCCCAATCTTTAGAATCACATAAAACTGGAATATCCTTAATTTCAATCTGATTTTTATTATCATCAATTTCTATTTTATTATTTTCATTATTTAAAGATACTTGTTTATAAGTAGAAATGTTTTTAATTAAGTGCTGTGTAAATTCAGAAGTAGAATAATTACCTTTTAAATCTTTAGTAAAAATACCATTTTCAAAATTCTTAAATAAAGCTTGTTCAATAAGATAAGCAAAATCAAATAAATTTAAGTATTTTAGCATATAAGTGGCAGCTAAAATAATAGCCGAAGGGTTAGCGATATTTTTATTAGCGATATCAGGAGCAGAGCCATGAACAGCTTCAAAAACCGCATAATTTAAACCGATATTTCCACTATAAGCAAGTCCTAAACTACCAACCAACCCAGCACATAAATCACTAACTATATCCCCAAATATATTAGGTAAAACCAAAACATCAAAGTCTTCTGGATTCTTAACCAATTGCATACACAAATTATCCACTATTATATCATCACTGACTAAATCTTTATAATCCTTAGAAATCTCATAAAAAGTATTTAAAAACATTCCATCACTAAACTTATGGATATTAGCTTTATGAACGCAAGTAACCCTTCTCCTATTTAATTTCTTAGCAAGTTCAAAAGCAAATTTATTAACCATATAACTCCCTTGCTTAGAAGTAATCCTTAAAGTTTGAACAACATCAGGGGTTTGATAATACTCAACAGCTGGATAAGTATCTTCTATATTCTCACGTATAACAATTAAATCAATATTATCATATTTAGAAGGTATATTAGGAATGGTTTTAGATGGCCTAACATTAGCAAAAAGATCCAAAGCTTTCCTTATAGCCACATTAACACTTTTAAAACCTTCACCCTTAGGAGTAGTGGTAGGTCCTTTCAATGCTATCTTATTCTTTTTAATAGAATTTAATGTTTCTATAGGTAAAGGATCGCCAAATTTATTATAACACTCTAAACCTGCAAAGACTTCTTCAAAGATAATAGGAACATTAATATAATCAAAAATTTTTAAAACACTTTCAATTATTTCAGGACCAATACCATCGCCCCTTATTAAACTCACAACAAACTTACCATCAATAATATTAAACCCTCTCATTTTTATTTACCTATAAATCCTCCTTTCCATAGTTAAAATAGTTAAATATTTTTAAAATAATATTTTATAAAATTAAATTAAATCCTTGTAAATAAAAAAACAAAAACAAAAATTAAAAATAAAGTAAAAAGAAAAAAGAAGGGAAAAATAAATATATAGAAGAAATAGAAAATGGGAGGAAAAGGAGGGGTATTATGAAAAAGCAAAATAAAACAAAAATAATTGAACTTACAGTAAAAGGTATGACATGTAGGCACTGCGCCGAAAAAGTAAAATCAGCAATTACAAAAGTAAAAGGAGTAGAATATACAGAAGTTGATTATCAAAAAGGTTTTGCAAGCGTTGTAGCAGAATCAGCTACAAACGAATCTGAAATCATTTTTTCAATCTCCAATGCTGGTTACTCTGCTGAAATAAAAAATATTACATTCAAAGAAGAAGCTGAAGATAAGCAAAAAAAATAGTTAAAACAGAAAAACCAAAAATCTATACCAAATTTAGAGATTTTCACTACGATATGGTTATAATTGGAGGTGGTTCTGGAGCATTTTCAGCAGCAATAACAGCAGTAGAAATTGGAGCAAAAGTTCTTTTAGCAGAATCAAAATTAATAGGAGGAACCTGTGTAAATCGCGGCTGTATTCCAACAAAGTTCTTAATTGATATAGCAAAAGATATAAAAATCTTAAGAGAAAAAGCAAATCTGAATAGTTTTAATATAAAAAAAATAGTAGAAAAGAAAAATATACTTGTAGCTAACCTTAGAAAACAAAAATATGAAGATCTTGTTGAATACTACGGATTTGATTACATACCATACAAAGCAGAATTTTCAGGAAATGAGAAAATAAAAGTTGGAAATGAAGAAATCACCTTTAAAAAATGTATAATTGCAACAGGCTCCTCGGTAGCAATCCCACCCATACCTAATCTACACAAAGTAAAGTATCTAACAAGCGATGAAATTCTTGATATTGAAAAATTACCTAAAAAACTTGTAGTTATAGGTGGGAGTGCAGTGGGACTTGAAATAGGACAAGCATTCTCAAGATTTGGATCAAAAGTTTATATAGTTGAGCTTATGCCAAGAATCCTCCCACAAGAAGACCCAGAGATATCAGAACACCTAAGGAAATACCTTGAAGAAGAAGGAATTGAAATTTTCACATCTTCAAATGTAAGAGAAATTGAAGAAAAAAATGGGATAAAAATAGTCAAGATAATACAAAATGAAACTAAAAAGGAACTATTAATTGAATGTGATGAAATACTTGTTGCAACAGGAAGAACCCCAAACACACAAGGAATTGGGCTTGAAAAAGTCGGAGTAAAAGTAAATGAGAAAGGATTTATAGAAACGGATGAATTTACAAGAACATCAAATCCAAACATATACGCTGTTGGGGATTGTACAGGGAAAATGATGCTGGTTACCGTTGCAGCATATGAAGGAAAAATAGCAGCAAAAAACGCTCTATTAGGAAATAAAAAGAAAGTAGATTATTCATCTATACCCTACGCCGTTTTTACAGATCCAGAAGTTGCAGGAATTGGCTTATCCTATGAAAACCTCATAAAAAAAGGTAAAAATCCAAAAGTAGCTAAAATAGACTTCTCTTATATTCCACGCGCAATTGTATCCGAAAAAACAAAGGGATTTATTAAGATCTGCATTGAAAATGATTTTATAATTTCAGCACGTGCAATTGGACACATAGCAAGTGAAATTATACAGAAACTTACAATACCTATAAAATATAAAATACCTACTGAAGATATAATAGATACCATTGATGTTTATCCAACTTTCTCGGAGGCAGTAAAGTTATGTCTCCAAACACTTGAAAAAGATGTTGCAAAACTTTCATGCTGTGCTGGATAAATCCTTCCAATTAAAAAAGTTATAAACAAAGTAAAAAAATAAGCAAAAGGGGGCTAAAAAGTATGGAATACATAACTCCAAATGATTTTTATAAGGGTTTGGTAATAGAATATGAAGGGAGTTTATGGCAAGTAATAGAGTATCAGCATACAAAAATAGCCCAAGCGAGAGCTTTTGTATTAACTAAAATAAAAAACCTAAAAACTGGCCAAGTCTTAGAAAAAAAATTTGATAGCGAAGAAAAATTTAAAAAAGCATACATAGAAACTAAACCAATGCAAGTATTATATAGAGATAACGAAAACCTATATGTAATGGATAACGAAACTTTTGAACAATTCTCCATTCCAATAAATCTAATACAAAAAGAAATAGGATTTATCAAAGATGGAGATAATATAAACGTAATGATATATGAAAACACTATAATAGGAGTAAATCTACCTTCAACTGTAAAACTAAAAGTAGAATACACAGAAAAAGCAATAAAAGGAGATAGAGTATCAAGTGTTTTAAAACCAGCTACCTTAGAAACAGGAATAACTATAAATGTTCCCATATTCATAGAGATAGGGGAAGAAGTAATAGTAAATACCCAAACAGGAGAATACGTATCAAGAGCATAAAAATAATAATTTTAAAATACTAATTTTTATTTAAAATAAATGTTAGCAAGTGTATGTATCCCAACTTATAACAGAATAAACATATTATTAAAAACTTTAAAATATTGGCAAAATCAAACTATAAAAGATTTTGAACTAATTATAATAGATGATAATTCTTCAGACGATACCTACAACATCCTAACAAAATATAAAAAAGAAAATAATTTTAACAATTTAATAATAATAAAGAACGAAAGGAATTATGGTTCAGCATATGGTAGAAACATTGGTGCTATATACTCTAAAGCACCTATAGTAATATATACAGATGACGACGCATTCGTATATCCAGATTACATAGAAAACCACCTAAAATTCCATAAAAAATATACTAACTTAATCCTAAGAGGACCTATTATTAATTTCAGCAACTTAAATTTCCTAAATTTATTCTTTGGTAATAACTTAATTAAATATTTAAAAATTTTAATACAAGGGTATTCCAGGAATTACTTTTGTACAGCGAATGTATCCATAAAAAAAGAACTAATAATAAAAGCAGGGTTATTTAATTTAGAGTTTTATAGATGGCAAGATACTGAATTAGGTTATAGATTAAGAAAATTAGGTATAAAAAGAATATTTAGCTTTAATATTCCTGTATTCCATTTTAAAGAAGAAATCCAAGATTTAAATAAACTAAAAAATCATTATTATAATGAAGGTAAATACGCAGCTAAATTAGTTAAAACTCATAATAATTTATCAACTAAGTTAAGAACTGCTTTCATATTCCCTAACAATATCCTATGGAAATTAATTTATAACAAAAAATCATATAACAACAAAACAAATTATAAAAATCCTTATAATATAAAAAAAGAATACTATATTAGGGGGTTTTTAGATGAATACTTTTCAAAATAATAACCTAAATAATAATCTATAAAATCAATCTCTTAATTAACTTTACCCATATTAAAATTTAAGTTAAGGAAGATAAGAAAGAATACAGATACAAAGTAGATTATAGCAAAATTACCTGTGTTTAACATTTAAAGGAGTGGGAAAGTAAAAGTTGAAATAGTAAAATATGTAAAGACTTAAACCATATAAAACCATAAAGAAAGTTAAAAAGAAAAGTTTAATATACACTGAAAAGTTATAGCAAGAATTTATTTAAGAAACTTATAAAAATTATTGCAGGTGAAATAAATTGAGTAATCAACAAAAAAATAATCTAAAAAATAATCTTAATTTTAATGATAATATTTTTAACGTAAAAATGATAGATATTAGTCAAACAGGATTAAACAAAAATATTACCTACAGAGAAGCAACAGCTAAAGCTAGTATCCAACTTAACAAAGAAATAATAAATAAAATAATAAATAATGAAATCCCGAAAGGAAATGTTTTAGTAATAAGTAAAACAGCGGGTTTATTAGCAGCCAAAAATACCGCTAATCTAATTCCCCTATGTCATCCATTAACTCCAGAATTCATTGATATAAATTTTAAAATAAAAGAAGAAGAAATAGAAATAGAATGCATAGTAAAAGGGGAAGCAAAAACAGGATTTGAAATGGAAGCATTATTAGGAGCAACTATATGCGCACTAACTATTTATGATCTATGCAAACCACTATCCCCTAATATAATAATTAAAAATATCCATTTAATTAACAAATTAAAAAGATAAATAAAATAAAAGGAGAGCTTTTTTTAGCTCTCCCTTCTTAATGTTTATAATATTTTTTATTTTTTATTTATTATTTTCGTTTTTACTTTTTTCCATTTGAGAGATAGAATGTACAACAGCACCAATTACCCCACCTAAAACAGCTCCTAAGCCAGCTCCAATTGCCATACCTGTCATAACTTTTCCTGCTACATCAACCCCATGCTCAAATTTTACCGTTGGTACTTGATATGTATCTATTATCTTATAATCAACTTTTGGATAAAATCTAACCCAATATCCTCTTACTTCTTCTTTACAATGCTCATGCATAGTCCCATCATAATGTTCACGATAATAACAGTCATAATCATAATCTGTTATAACTCTTTGAGAATACCCTTGAAAAACAGGTTCTTTTACCTGCTGAGTATAATAATTAACAATAGGCTTCCCATGATCAGTAAAAGTCTTTGTAACTTCCTTATAAACCACATTCCCATTAGCATCCTTTACAGGTACCTTCTCATATACGGGGTCAGAAGGTGTAAAATCAACATTACTACTATACCAACCAAACCAAGTTCTAACATATTGGTCTTTAGGGATTTTTCCTATCTCTTTTGTTTCATACATAGGTTCTTTGTAAGTTAGCGTTACACTTTCAATAGGTACTTTTTGAATTTCATTTTGAGCTTGATTATATCCATAAATTGCACCACCAACAGCACCAACTCCTGCTCCTATAACTGCACCACCTAAAATTGCTTCCCCTTTCTTAATACTATCATCACTATTTGCTTTAAATAAATTATTCTTTATACTTAACATAATTCGTCACCCCTTTTTATTTTGATTATATTTTTTCCATTATATTATATTATTAAACTTTTGTTTATTTAATTCTATATTTTTAAAAAATTGTTAAATATTGCAAAAAAATAACTAAAAAAATTTACAAAAGGATAGAACACAAAAATATCAAAA
>FWWM01017607.1_pt1 | contig 10344 bp, 7 predicted proteins | sample 2228351 | NCBI WGS metagenome assembly FWWM01 (sample SAMEA103939774, study PRJEB20133) | metagenome
ACACCGCCGGCGGCCAAGGCGGTGTCGACACGCCGAGGCGGGCCGCTAAGCTGGCGCGACGCCTGAAGCTTAAGGGCGACCCCGAGCAAGGGGCGATGTTTTCAACAGGAAAAGGAGGTTTACCATGCAACCCACGGCACGCATGCTGATGCTGGGCGGGCTCCTGCTGCTTGCCCCCGGTCTGCAGGGACAGGAACCCCCGCGCGACTTCACTTGGGACCCCGGCGCCAGCGGATTCAGTTGGCACACTGACAGCAACTGGCAAGGGCCGAGCAGCCAGCATCCGGACGACTCCTATGACCAGGCGATTTTCAACGCGGCGGCCGGCAATCCCGAACTGACCCGCGATGTCAGCGGCAATGTCGGGGCCGGCCTCGGGCAACTGGTGTTTCAGACGGCCGGTTGGAGCATCAACAACGAGGCGGGCGGGGACTACACGCTGTATTTCAACAGCATCCAGACCTTCAGTTACAACGCCGCCTACAGCTACGGCAGCGGGACCAACACGATCAATGTGAAGATCGCGCTGCTCGACGCCTCGCAGAACTTCTATACGGCGAGCGGCAACACGCTGGTGATCGCCCAAGGGTTCCACGGATGGTATGCGCCGACCATCAGCTCGGTGAACCCGACCTCCTCGGACACGGGGGCCGTGCGGCTGGATGCGCCAAGCACCACCAGCGGGACCTTCTTCCTGCGGCAAGGGACGCTGCTCATCCGCAACAACGACGCCCTTGGCTCCAGCAGTGGAACAGTGAACCTCGGCGGCGACCAGTGGACCGCCGACGGCGCCTATGCGCGGCTGCTGACCGATGCGGCCAACATCACCGTGCCGAAAAGCCTGCGCGTGCGCAGCTACAGCGGCCACAATGTCAACGCCACCCTCGGGGGCAACCAGACCAGCGGGGCCTCGACCTTCTCCGGAACCGTGGCGCTGGAGCTGGACACCAACCTGCAATCGCTCAACACCGACGGCAACGCGGTCTCGTTCAACGGGGCGATTTCCGGCGTGGGCGGCATCCGCAAGATCGGCGGCGGCACGGTGGTGCTCGGGACCGCCAACAGCTATCAAGGCGCGACGGAAGTGCATGCCGGCACGCTGCGTGCCGGCACAACCGCGGCGTTGCCCAACGGCACCGCGGTCTGGCTGGCCAATGTTGCCGGCGCGGTCCTCGACCTGAACGGCTACAACCAGACGATTGGAGAATTGACCGGCGGCGGTGCGTCCGGGGGCAATATCAGCCTTGGCGCGGCCACGCTGACGGTCGGCTCGGGCACCTACGGCGGCGTCATCAGCGGCTCCGGCGGCCTCACCAAGACCGGCAGCGGCACCCTCACGCTGAACCGCGCCCAATCCTACACGGGCGCGACCAACGTCACCGGTGGAACGTTGCGGTACGGCGTCTCCAACCTCCTGCATGACAGCAGCCATGTCACGGTCAGCGGCGGCACCGCCGTGTTGGATTTGCAGGATTACTCGGACCAGGTCGGGAATGTCACCCTTGCCGGCGGGCTGATCACCGGCACCGGAGCAGCCCAGTTGACCAGCACCGGAACGGCGGGATTCCAGCTGCAATCCGGCCGGGTGGAGGCGATTCTGGGCGGTGCGACCGCCACCCTGGCCAAGACCACCGCGGGCACGGTCACCTTGGCCCAATACGGCAATTTTGGCGGGCTGACGCGGTTGGTCGACGGCACGCTGGTTCTCGAGCACGGCGGGGCGCTGCGCTATAGCACCGTCGACTTGCGCGCCGGCGACAGCGGCATCCTCAGTATCGGCAATGTGGACGCGGTCCTCGGCGGCCTGACCGGCAGCCGCAACCTCGCCATCCCGGGCGGCAGGACCCTGTCCGTCGGCAACAACAACGCGAACACCGAATACGCGGGAGTTCTGTCCGGGGACATGGCGCGCATGGAAAAGGTCGGCAGCGGCCTCCTTGTGCTCTCCGCCGACCAAGCCTACACGGGCGGCACCACCATCAGCGGAGGAACCCTGCGGCTGGGCAACGGGGGGACCACGGGTTGGGTGCAGGGCGACATCGTCAACAACAGCTGGCTCGATTTTCAGCGTTCCGACAGCGTGGCGTTCACCGGTGAGATCAGCGGCATGGGCGGGCTGAGCCAGAGCGGTGACGGCGTCTTGGAGCTGACCGGCGCCCTGACCTACGCGGGCAACACGCTCATCAACTCCGGCACCCTGCTGTTCAACAGCAACCTTCCCCCGTCGCTGGGAGCCGTCGTCCAGGTCGGCAACCCGCTGATCAGCGGCACGGCCGTGCTGGGCGGCAACGGGCGGATCGGGCGCGATGTGATCGTGTCCCGCTTTGCCGAAATCGCGCCGGGCAATTCCATCGGCACGCTCGCCATCGGCGGCGATGTCCGGTTCGACACGGGCGGTGTCCTGCGCATCGAGCTGAAAGGCGGCGAAATGGCGCTTTCCGACCTGTTGCAGGTCGACGGCGTGCTGAACATCTCCAAGGCCACAGTTGTCTTCGCGGAATTGTCGCCGCTGACCCACCCGGCGTATGTGTTTGCCAGCTACGGAACCCTCGAGGGCCGGTTTGCCGAGGTCATGGGCCTGCCCGAGGGCTACTGGATCGACTACGCCTACAACGGGAACCAGATCGCGCTCGTGCCGGAGCCGGCCGCCTTCGCGCTGGCGCTTGCCCTGCTGGCCGTGCTGCTCGCTGCGCGTCGCCGGCCGGCCGGCTGATTAGTCCACAATCTCGGTCCACACCGGCTGGTCGTTTTCGATCGAGAACTGGACCGTGGAACCCTCGCGGATGGCGCCGCTGATGATGCCCCGCGCCAGCGCGTTCTCGACCTGCTTCTGCAGCAGGCGCTTCAGCGGGCGCGCGCCATAGACCGGGTCGTAGCCCTTCTCGGCGAACCAGCGGCGCGCGGCCGGATCGAACACGATCTCAATCTTGCGCTCCTTGAGGCGCGCATTGAGGTCGGCCAGCAGGATATCGATGATCGCCTCGATGTTCTCGAGCGAGAGCGGCTTGAACAGGATGATGTCGTCGAGCCGGTTGAGGAACTCCGGCCGGAAGGCGTGGCGCAGCTCGCTGAACACCGCCTCGCGCACGGACTCGGGGATTTCGTCGCCGGTGACCCCCTCGGTCAGGTGGCGGCTGCCGATGTTGGAGGTCAGGATGATCACGGTGTTCTTGAAATCGACCGTGTGCCCCTGGCTGTCCGTGATGCGGCCGTCGTCCATGATCTGCAGCAGGACATTGAAGACATCCGGGTGGGCCTTCTCGATCTCGTCAAAAAGCACCACGGAGTAGGGCTTGCGGCGGACCGCCTCGCTGAGCTGGCCGCCCTCCTCGTAGCCGATGTAGCCGGGCGGCGCGCCGATCAGGCGCGAGACCGTGTGCTTTTCCATGTACTCGGACATGTCGAGGCGCACCATGTTGTCCTCGCTGTCGAACAGGGCGCGGGCCAGCGTGCGGGCCAGCTCGGTCTTGCCGACCCCCGTCGGCCCGAGGAACAGGAAGCTGCCGATCGGGCGGCGCGGGTCCTTGATGCCGGCCCGCGAGCGCAGGATCGCCTCGCTGACCACCCGCACGCCCTCCTCTTGGCCGATCACCCGCTCGTGCAGGATGTCCTCGAGCTTGAGCAGCTTTTGCTTTTCCCCCTCGAGCAGGCGCGAAACCGGGATGCCGGTCCAACGGCTCACGATGTCGGCGATTTCCTCGTCCGTGACCTCCTCCTTGAAGAGCCGGCTCTTCTTCTGACGCGCCTGTTCCTCGGCGGCCTTGAGCTGCCGCTCGAGCTCGGGCAACACCCCGTGGCGCAGCTGGGCGGCCCGGTTCAGATCGTAAACGCGCTCGGCAGCTTCCATCTCGAGGCGCGCCTTCTCCAGCTCCTCGCGCAGGCGGCGCGTCTTGCCGACCGCCTCTTTCTCGGCCTCCCACTGGGCGCGCAGGGCACGCTGCTGCTCGCGCGCGTCGGCCAGTTCGGCCTTCAATTCCGTCAGCCGTTCCTGCGAGGCCTCGTCCTTCTCCTTGGTCAGGGCCGCCTCCTCGATCTCCAGCTGCATCACCCGGCGCGACAGCTGGTCCAGCTCCTGCGGCATCGAATCCATCTCGGTGCGCACCATGGCGGCCGCCTCGTCCACAAGGTCGATCGCCTTGTCCGGCAGAAACCGGTCGGAGATGTAGCGGTGCGACAGCGTCGCCGCGTGCACCAGCGCGTTGTCGGTGATGCGCACGCCATGATGCAGCTCGAAGCGCTCGCGCAGGCCGCGCAAAATCGAAATGGTGTCCTCGACGCTGGGCTGGTCGACCATCACCGGCTGGAAGCGGCGCTCCAGCGCGGCGTCCTTCTCGATGTGCTTGCGGTACTCGTCCAGCGTGGTCGCGCCGATGCAGTGCAGCTCGCCGCGGGCCAGCATCGGCTTGAGCAGGTTGCCGGCGTCCATCGCCCCCTCGGCCTTGCCGGCGCCGACAATCGTGTGCAGCTCGTCGATGAACAGGATCACCCGGCCCTCGGCCGACTTGATCTCCTGCAGCACCGCCTTGAGCCGTTCCTCAAACTCGCCGCGGTACTTGGTGCCCGCCAGCAGCGCCCCCATGTCGAGCGCGAAAATCGTCTTGTCCTTGAGCCCCTCCGGCACGTCGCCCTTGAGAATCCGCTGGGCCAGCCCCTCGACGATCGCCGTCTTGCCGACGCCCGGATCGCCGATCAGCACCGGGTTGTTCTTGGTCTTGCGCGACAGGATGCGGATGACCCGGCGAATCTCGTCGTCGCGCCCGATCACCGGGTCGAGTTTGCCCGCGCGCGCCATCTCCACCAAATCCAGCCCGTACTTCTGCAGCACCTCGTAGGTCGCTTCCGGATTCTGGCTGGTCACCCGCTGCGCGCCCCGCAGCGACCGCAAAGCCTGCCGCACCCGCTCCTCGCTCAGGTCAAACGTCTCCAGAAACCGCTGCAGCTCCCGATTGCCGGTCTCCCGCAGCAGACCGATGAACAGATGCTCCACGGAAACATACTCGTCCTTCATCTCCGCGGCCGCCGCCTCCGCGTGGCTCAACGCCCGGTTCAGGCTCTCCGTGATGTACAGCGTGCCGGCCGCCGTCGCCCCGCTCACCTTCGGCAGCTTCTCCAGCTCGCGCCGCAGCGCCAGCTCCAGCGAGGCCGGCGATATCTCCATCCGCTTCAGCAGCGCCGGCAGCACCCCCCCGGTCTGCAACAGCATCGCCGCCAGCAAATGCCAGCAGTCCACCTGTTGCTGCCCAAGGCGACGCGCTTCCGTCTGCGCCGTCAGCACCGCCTCCCGCGCCTTCTCCGTGTAACGATTCGGATCAATGGTCATCAATGGTCACCCCGCATAAAATCGGCCAATTCGGATAATCACACATCAAATTGGAAGACAATGGTTTAAGAAAAATCCCCGGCGCCGGCATGCGACACTTTTACCCAGCGTCACAGGGGCGGTCGCACCAACGGCGCCATTTTAACCCGCCCACTTGGGAAGATCGGGGCAATTATTGGAGGGCAAGTTCGACGGGCTCGGGCTCGAGGGCGTTGGTGTGGATGAGGCGTCGGACTTTGGCGATATAGAGCGGCCCCTCTTCGGAATAGCGCAGCAGGCCGGCGGCCAAATCGGCGCCCGAAAGGGGCAGGCCTTCGACCCGCGCCTGCTGGCGGAGCTGGCGGAAGGGCTCGTAGGCGGGGTGGGAATTGAGCAGGAGGAAGTACGCATGGACGGACTGGAGGGGGGAGCGGTAGGCGGCCGTGCCGGGCTGGGCGGTGATGCCGAAGAGGTTGTTGGCCTCGCGGGCGAGGCGGCTGGTGCCCCAGCCGCTTTCGAGGGCGGCTTGAGCCAGTGCCAGCGCGGGGGGAATCTCATCCATGCGGGCGGACAATTCGGCGAGCAGGCCGGCGGTGAGGGGTCTGCCGGAGCCCAGCCGGTAGCGGTCGGCCTGCTGGTGCAGCCAGGCGATTTCGCCGCGGCTGAGGGCGCCGGTCGCGAACCGTGCCCGGAGCACCTCCAACCGTTCTCGGTCGGCGCGGACGGCCGTATTGGCCTCCGTCACGAGCGGCCCCAGCCATGCCAGAAAGGCCGCCTTGCGCGCCGCATCGGTCATGTCGGCGAAGGGCGGCAACGGCTCTCCCGTGCGCCCTCCGTGCCGCATCGCGCCGTAATAGCAGACCGCTCCGACCGCAAGGACCAGCAGGCCTAGCCATTGGTGGCGTCGGGTGTTGCGGCCATGGCCAAGGGTGGTGGTGCCCTTCCGATTCATCTTTGCAGGTGGAGAAACAGATTTAACCGCCGGATTGGTCAAAGGAAATCACCCTTCAAGATGCCGACAGCCATCAAGTACACGAACAACAGCAGGCACACACCGAGTACAATCCGGTTGCCCCATAGGCCAATGAGCGCCACCGATTCTCCGCTGCCGGTGCCAAAGCGCCGCCGCAACCGCCGCAGCCCGTGCTGCCCAAGCAGCATGCCAACCAAGGAAACACCGATCGAACACACCGCGGGAACCAGCGGATCAATGCCACGCAAGCCAGTCCAAATGAATATATTTAGCAGCAAAAAAAATACCGCCAGTTTGGCGGTTAAGTTTTCTCGCCAATCCTCCAGACTCTTGGCGGGGCGTACATGACGGCGATGTGGCGGCATGCGAAAAAGTAAAGGGGGGCCTGCAAAGATTAGCAATTCTTTTGCCATGTTCCCGCAACTTATTGACATGCCGCTGCCACTAATGACAGGTTTGGGCGACATGGCGGGCGAGCTGGACCGGGGCAGGATGGGCATGTTGGTGGGGCTGCTGGCGGGGCTGGCGGGCTTGGGATTGTTATCGCTGAGCATGGGTCCCATGCGCACGGGGATGGGGGATGTGGTGGGCGCTTTGGCGGGGCGGCTGAGTGGTGGGCGCTTGGGCGGCGGGGTGGAAGAGCGCCTTGCGGTGGTGGTGGTGGAAATCCGGCTGCCGCGGGTGCTGATGGCGATGGGGGTGGGAGCGGGCTTGGCGACGGCGGGAGCTTGTCTGCAGGGGCTGTTTCGCAACCCGCTGGCGGACCCGGGACTGATCGGGGTGTCGGCCGGCGGGGCGATGGGTGCGATTCTGGCGATCAGTCCCGGCTGGCGCTGCTGCCGCCGGGGATCGGTTTGGTGGATGGGCTGCCGGTATCCGTGGGGGCGATGCTGGGCGCGGCCGGGACCACCTTTCTGGTGTACCGGATCGCCCGCATTGCGGGCCGCACGCACCTTTCGACGCTGCTGCTGGCGGGCATTGCGGTCAACGCGTTGGCGGGGGCGCTGGTGGGGCTGGTGTTGCATGTTTCGGACAACGATGCGCTGCGCCGGTTCACGTTCTGGACCTTGGGGAGTCTGCACGGGGCGACCTGGGAAAACCTCGCGGTGCTGGCGCCGGTGATCGGGGTGCCGCTGCTGCTGTTGCCGCGTTACCGGCAGGCGCTGAACGCGTTTCTGTTGGGTGAGGCCGAGGCCTACCAATTGGGATTCAACACCCAATGGGTGAAGCGGGCGGTGATCACGCTGTGCGCGGTGATGGTCGGGATCACGGTGGCCTATTGCGGCCTGATTGGATTTGTGGGGCTGGTTGTGCCGCACCTGGTGCGGCTGCTGTGGGGGCCGGACTTCCGGCGGCTCATCCCGGCCACAGCGCTGCTGGGGGCCATCTTGTTGGTGGCGGCCGACTTGGCGGCGCGGACCATGCGGGCGCCGGCGGAAATTCCGATCGGGGTGGTCACCTCGCTGCTCGGGGCGCCGTTTTTCCTGTACTTGATCCACTTGCGCAAACGGCAATTGCGGGTCTGACGCGATGCTGACGGCGAACCATCTCTCCCTGACGCTGGGCGGGCGGCCGATTCTCAGCGGCATCCGGCTGCAACTGGAGCCGGGGCGGATCACCGCGCTGCTGGGTCCGAATGGGGCGGGCAAGTCCTCGCTGGTGCGGATATTGAGCGGCGAATGGCAGGCGGACAGCGGGTGCGTCGAGCTGGACGGGGTGCCGCTGGCGCGCATTCCGGCGCGCGAGCTGGCCCGGCGGCGGGCCTGTCTGCCGCAGGAGTCGTCGTTGACCTTCGCTTTCACCGTGCTGGAAGTGGTGCTGCTGGGGCGCAGTCCGCACATGCGCGGGGGCGAGCGGCCGCAAGACTACGCGGCGGCGCGCCGGGCGCTGGCGACAGTCGATCTGGCGGACCGGGAGCGCGACCCCTACACCGCCCTTTCAGGCGGGGAAAAGCAGCGGGTGCACCTTGCCCGGGTGCTGGCCCAGATCGACGAACCGGAGGCCGGCGGGCCGCGTTATCTGTTCCTCGATGAGCCGGCCAACAACTTGGACCTGTCCCACCAACGGATGATCTACCGGGTGGTGCGCGACTTGGCCCGGCAAGACGCGGCGGTGCTCATGGTGATGCACGACTTGAACCAGGCCTTCCAGGTGGCCGACTGGGTTGTGTTGCTGGACCGGGGCCGGGTGGCGGTCGAGGGGCCCCCCATGGAGATCGCCTGCTCGGACGCCTGCGAACGCATCTTCGGCGTGCCGGTACGGCGGATTGCGCTTACCGGGCGGGAATGCCCGTATCTGGTGTTCGGCGGGGTCGATGCCCCGGAATAATTCCGGCCGGTGCCTATCTTCCGGCAGTGCCGCGTATGGCGGCCAGCAGGGCCTCCATCTTGAGCGAGGTCTCGCGGTATTCCGCCTCGGCCACCGAACCGGCGACAATGCCGGCGCCGGCAAACAGGCGCGCCTTGGGGCCGCGCATGAGGGCGCTGCGGATGCCCACGACAAACTCCCCTTCCCCGCGGGTGTTGAACCATCCCACCATGCCGCCGAACAAACCGCGGGCAAACGGCTCCCATGCGGCGATATCCGGCAGGGCGGCTTCGCGGGGCGTGCCGCCGACCGCCGGCGTCGGATGCAGGGCGGCGGCGATGTCGAGGATATGCACGCCGGAGGGCAGCACCCCTTCCATCGGTGTGCGCAGATGCTGGACATTGGGCAGGACCAGCAGGCCCGGGGCGGGTGTGTTCCGGACTTCCAGCCCGAGCGCGGCCAGCCGGCGCCGGATGCTTTCCACCACATGCCGGTGCTCGCGCAGGTCCTTCTCGCTCGTCAGCAGGGCGTGCGCGAGCCGCGCATCGGCACCGGCGCACGGGGCGCGCGGGGCCGAGCCGGCAAGCGCCTCGGTCTGAAAGCGCCCGTGGTCCACGGCGATCAGGCGCTCCGGCGTGGCGCCGATGAAGCTGGCCCCCGTCTCGCGCTGGAAGGAGAAGGCGGTGCAGCCGGCATAGTCCTCGCGCAGGCGGTTGAGGATGCGCAGCGGCTGGCAGGCGTGGTCGAACTCCAAGTCGAGGGCGCGCGCCAGCACGATCTTCTGGTAGGCGCCGGCGGCAATCCGCTCCAGCGCCCGCGCGACATTGTGCTGAAACGCCCCCGGCGGGCCGACCTCGCGCTCGGCCACGATGTTGTAAGCGGGCGCCTGGGGCGCCTGGTCGTAGGAAAACGCGGTGAAGGTCTGGTGGGCCTTCCAGATGCGGGCGGCCAGCGGCTCGATGTCGCCGCCGGGCCGGACGAGGGCGTTGGCGACCGCGACGTAGCGGTCGCCGCGGCGCGCCACCTGCCATTGCGGAACAAAGGCCATGCCCGCGGGAAAGGCCTCCCCTTGCGCGTCCGCGCTGTCGAAAAAACTGAACGCGGCAAAGACCAGCGGCCCGAAGAACGGGAGGGCGGGGTCGCCGATGGCGATTGTGTGGCGCTCGATCTCGTCGGCGAAGGCGCGGGCCCCGCGGAAGCGCCCGGGGCCGTTCCATGCCTGCGCGAGCACGGCCTCGGCGCCGGCCACCGCCCATTCGCGGCGGCGGTTTTCCAGATAGCCGTGGTGGGCCGCGCCCTCGTAGATCGAGTCCAGCACGGCCAGCGGATCGATGTGCCGGACCGCGAGGGCGATGCTGGCGATCTTGGCGTGCCCGTCGGCCTCGGCGGCCTCGCGGCAGGCGCCGAGAAATTGGCGCAGGCCGTCGGGATCGGCGCGCTCCTCGAGGCGTAGATCGATCAGCTGCATGCGGCGTCCCCCGACCCCGCGCGGCGAATCCAGCGGCTGGCCTGGGCGACGGACCACTGGTACTTGCGCAGGTGTTCGCGGATCAGGAACGGCATGTCCCAGACCCGATCCAGCAGGAAGTGCGGTTCCAAATGGCGCCGCAGCGCCTCCAGCGGCTCGCCGGTCTCCGGCGTGGCGCCCAGCCAGAACGCGCGCGCCGTGAATGCCTCGAGCCAGGTGTTGGGGGTCGTGATCACCAACTGGCCGCCCGGGTTGACCAACGCCGGCAGCCGCTCCAGCAAGGCCGCCGGGCGCGCC
>FWWM01014014.1_pt1 | contig 10343 bp, 7 predicted proteins | sample 2228351 | NCBI WGS metagenome assembly FWWM01 (sample SAMEA103939774, study PRJEB20133) | metagenome
CTTCGCGGGACCGTGCCTTGGAAGTTCGTCATGGGCTTTGCCTGCGTCGCTTTTGTTTCTTACGCACTAGGAACCTGGTTTTTCATGAGGTCGAGACGTGCATTCGCCGACGTTCTTTGAAACCGACCACGCCCTTTCCCTCCGTCGCGGTGAGATTCGGTTTCAGGGTGTGACCAAGGTTTACCGCCTTTACGCTAAACCCTTTGACCGCCTGAAAGAAGCCATTCTGAGAAAGCCATACCATCAAGCCTTCTACAGTCTTCAAAACGTCAACCTCAGGGTGTCTCCCGGGGAAAGTGTCGGAATCGTCGGGGACAATGGAGCCGGCAAAAGCACGCTCTTAAAGATCGCTTCAGGCACCTTGTTTCCGACGCACGGAAGTGTCTCCATAGAGGGACGGGTGGCCGCCCTTCTGGAACTAGGAGCCGGCTTTCATCCTGAATTCACAGGGAGGCGCAACATCTATCTGAATGCTTCATTGTTGGGACTGACGGATCTGGAAATCAAGGGTTGTGAGGATCACATTATCGATTTTGCGGAGCTGGGTCCCTTTATCGATCAACCTATCAAGACCTATTCTTCCGGGATGGTGGTCCGTCTGGCCTTTTCCATCGCTACCAGTGTGAATCCCGATATTTTGGTGATCGACGAAGCCCTGAGTGTCGGGGACCAGTATTTCCAGAAGAAGTGTATCGATCGTATTCTGGAATTTCAAAAAGAGGGAAAAACCATCCTCTTTTGCAGTCATTCCCTTTACACCGTAAATCTTCTGTGCTCGAGCCGTTTGGATCCGAAACGGCGTCATTCATATGGATGGGCCCGCGACGGCTGTGACGGCGGCTTACGAAAACTCCATTCGTGAAAGATCCCGGTCTGGCGATCAAGAAGCTTCTTCGCTCCAGACCGAAGCAAGCCCGCTGCCGATGCGTGTTCGATCCGTCACGGTCAACGGGCACCGAGAAGCCTTTTCTTTACATACGGGGGAGGACCTGGAAATCCTCGTGGAATATGAAGTGACAGAACCCGTGGCGTTCGCCATCGGTGTAGGCATAGAGCGAAACGACGGGCTGGTGTGTCATGCGGTCAATCTTTCCCGAATTTCCCAGAAAATCTATCAGGGACCGTGTACGGTCGGCGTTCGTGTGGTCTATCCCAAGGTACCTCTTCTTCATGGAGAATTCTATGCCATGGGTTATCTCCTTGACGCCTCCGGCGTGCAGATCTATCATCAAAAAGTATCGGCCCCGTTTCGCGTGGAAGCGGACGGGCGTCAACGCATCGAAGTGGGCCTCGTGGAAATGGAATACCATTGGGAACCCGTCGAGCCGAAGGATCTCGGCGCTTGATGGGCTAAGCTCCACACGTAAGGAGAGAAGCAGGTCATGGAGATCATTCGGAGGCTCGACTCTCCACATCCCATTGAAGTGCGTCTTTTCACCCAAAGCTTCTGTCTTCGCGAGCGCAAAGCTATCTCCATTCGAGCCGTCCCTTGCAAGGGTTAGCCGGTACGTTCTCGTTGTTCGCACCCTGCGGATTAATATCAAAGCGAAATAGGCTGTCTAGCAATGATGAACGCCGCATCTCATTCTCAATTCCTGTGCTTTTGACGGACGGCTCTAGCCCATTCATCTGCTGGCGCTCGGCTCGGCGCAATTTCTTCACTAACCAACCCCCACTACCCAAACACTATGTGATTGTAAAATAGCATGTTGAAGTGCGAGATTGTCTTTTTTTGGCACGCCTTCTGCTTGTTACCATTTCTAAGGCTTAGGAATGTGGCAAAAAGAAACCGGGGCCGAAGCATCCGCTTGCGCGCCCTCGAATCGATTGATCCTATTGCAAGAGGCCTTGGTGGAAGAGCCGAGCGTAACCGGTCTACGATAGGCTTTCTCGAAACACTGGAAGGCGCTTTTAAAGGGAGATGTGGAGAATTCTACCTGCAGGAAGCCGATTGCGTGGGCCGATCTTTTTATAGAAAAATATGAAAAGGCCATGGAATTCTTCACCGACTTCAAGGAAGTCACCATCTCTGAATTGAGAGTTCCTAGCCTACGGTCGTGTCTGAGTCGACAACCGGCCTGGCATTTCGAAGGAAAGGAGGTGAGAAAGGCGGACTGAAGAGTCAACTTTGAGGTGTGTGTTTTGCAGGGTGTTTTTTGAACGAACCTACATCGAGGAGGAAATCCATGAAACGTTTTGCCGCACTTCTCATTGCCGCCGCGATCCTGGCGGCCGCTCCGGCCATGGCCCAAGATCCGGGCCATGTCAAGATCGCCCCCAACAATAAGGGCGACCTTTTGATGTTTCCCTTCTATTACACGGACCAAACCGGCATTTGGACCAAGTTCACTGTGGTGAACACGGACGAAACCAAGTCTACGGTGGCTAAGGTCGTCATCAAGACATGGGCCCTCAGCGAAGAAGTCTTGGACTTCCTGATTTATCTTTCCCCGGCCGATGTGTGGACGGGCTGGATCGGTACGCTGGATGACGGCAACGTCTATCTCATCAGCTACGACGACAGCATGCTGACAGCCGACGGCAAATGGGCCTCCATGGACAACCTGGTGGTGCAGCCCCTGGTGGTTCCCAAGGAACCCGACAGCAACGGGCTCGGCTACGTCTACGTTATTAATGCGGCTACGGATGCTAACAATTTCCTGGGCAAAGCTCCTGGAATCGCCAAGTCTGACATCAAGAAGTGGTACAATTACTTCGACGACTCGGACCTTGGGAATGGAATCACCGCTACCTGTTTCGAGGTTGGGGAGAAGGTAACCTGCGGTGGTCCAGAGAATATTCTGGCGGGTTGGATGGAACTCACCTACGGGTATCTCTTCAATATCGCCGGGCTCAATGCTACGACGTTTGCCGATTATCAGAACCAAGTCTACATTCCGAGCGGTGTGAGCACGCCTCTTAACGAGGGAGATTCGAGAAACACCTTGGCCGATATCGAAGCCGCCCTGGCCAAGAACAATGTGGCCATGCCTTACGTGAACGGCCCGCTTGATCTTCCTGAGTTCACGGTCCACATGTTCAGCTTTCCGACCAAGAGCCTCTACGACGGTCTCCCCAGCCCCTATTTCCGTCAGGTCTGGGATGAGAAAAAGAATCCGCTGGCCTGCATCAAGGTGGATCGCAAGATCTACGACCTGAGCGAAGATTCCACCACGCGAGTGTTTTCGCCCTCTCCGGCTCCCGACAAGTTCTGCTACGAAGTCCAGCCGATTGTCACCTTCGATTTTCCGTTCACCGAAGGTTGGGCTCGCTACAGCTTTAATGGCCCTGCGTCAACCAGAGATAATAATACCATTTGGAATGTCTGGGCGCCGCAGTATGGATATGATAATGCCACTGTCACTTACTGGGGAGCGCCTGTGATTCCGACGTTGTTCGACATCACCTTGGGCGAAGTTTTTAGTTCACTGCGTTATGGTGCCTGGACAGACGGAGACGTTATGGTGCAGCACCATTCGCAAATGACATATACCCTTTACCCCAATGCCGAGAAGGACAATGACATGGTCAACTATCACTACTCAAATATCCCAGATGGTGAGACAAATGATGGTCAACCAGATAATGGCACCGGGACGTAATCTTTACAACTGACGCATTCCCATTGAGTAGACAAGGGCAGGAGACTCTCCTGCCCTTGGCAACTTAGCCTCATGGAGAAGTGTCTTCTGTACATCGACAACCAAAGCCTTAGCTCTGTGTCTATGTTATCAATATCTTTATAGATGCCTTTTGTCATGGTCGTTTTCACCTGTTGCGGCGTTTTGCTATCATGGAGCGGGTATCGCAACACAAAACTAAAGTCGCTGTGGAAGTTGTGCGCCGGGATGTTTTGGATCAACTTCCTGGCACTAGCTCTTTTTTCTTTGCAGTTTATTTCTTATTCTGACTTTCCCAAGTCTCTTAATTCAAAAGTATACGGCACAGGCAGGTTTGCGGTAAATTTGCTGGCTGTCTGAGTCCTGTGAAGGCGAAACAGAATCGTAGCGGCGGCTTTTAAGCCGTCCAGTAGCGAAAGACTACGATCCGAAAAGGAAATCAGGCTTTGGATATCGTTCTCAGGATCGGGCTTCCGGACCCCATTGAAGAGGTTGTCTTTAGTCGAAGCTTCTGTCTTCGGTACCTGAAAGCTTTTTCTCATTCAAGCCGAATCCTGGAAGCTTCACCCGAAAAGGTTTTCACCGTCGGTGCCCTGCGAAAGCTTGCCGAAACAGAAACCATGCTGGTTATCAACGAAGATGAACTGCTGGTTACCCCGCATCTCTTTCGCCTTCTTCCCCCACTGTTGGCAGAAGCCCCCTGGTCCGCTCTCGTCCCCGCCCTCAGCCCCGCTCGATTCAATCATCAGAGAGCCCCCCTTTTGTATCCCTATCACACGGTGCGCACCCTCTTGGAAACCGCAGACATCCTGGCGGAATCCCGACCCGCATGGCCCACAACCTTGAAAGTTCCCGCGGAATGGCCCTGTGTATTCCTTCGCTCTTCGGCTCTCCACGACTTTCCTTCGGAAACTCCTTTGGACCATGTGTGGCCTCAATGGGCCGAAGAAGGTCGGCTTGGAATTGTGGACGCCTGCTTTGTGCACCGGTTTGCCTTTGTGCATCAGTCACCCAGGGAGGATCTGGTCAAGCTGATTCCCGAAACCGCTGCATCGGTGCTCGATGTGGGTTGCGCCTACGGGGCTTTGGGTCGGCACCTGAAAAGCTTGCGACCCTGCCATGTGACGGGCATCGAACGTAACCCCTATATGGCTCGAGCGGCGGCTGCCTTTTACGACGCCGTGCTCACCTGTCCTGTGGAAGACGCTCGATTCGACCGCCGGTTTGACGCGGTCGTGTGCGGCGACGTTCTGGAACATCTTCTTCACCCTTCGACGGTTCTTCGGCGTCTCGCGGAAGCGGTCACGGACGACGGCGTCCTTATCGCCAGTGTGCCCAACACCGGTCACTGGTCCGTGGTGCTGGATCTGGCTCTGGGTCGGTTCGAAACGGTTCCGGCCGGATTCCTTTGTGCCACCCATATCCGTTTCTTTACCGAAGAGGATCTGCTTCTTCTCCTTGACCAAGCCGACTGGGATGTGGAACACATGGAACGGGACCAGTCCACGCCTACCCCTACAGGGCAACGCTTTATCGAAACCCTGGTTTCGGCGGGGTTGGGCGATGAAGGATCTCTTCGCACGGAAAGGTTTCGTCTGAGAGCTCGAAAAAAACGTCGGCGAATGGGAGCGGCACGTAACGCCTGAAAAAAAATCTCCTCATGGAGCCAAAGAAAGCGTGGTTTTTGCCTCACCTATCTTTCTTTTTCTTTTTCTTCCTTTGACTTTGGCCGGACATTTCCTTCTCGGAAAACAATACCGTAATATCTATCTTCTTTTGATGAGCCTTTTCTTTTATGCGTGGGGAGAACCATGCTACGTCGGCGTCATGCTTCTTTCCATCCTTTTCAATTACGGAATCGGGCTTTTGCTGCACCGCACTCATGCGGCTCCTCTTTTCGGCTTTTCGAAAAAACATGTTCTAACCCTTGCCGTAGCCGGAAATCTTCTTATTCTGGGCTATTTCAAATATGCCAATTTCCTGATCGACAACATAAACAAGGGCCTCACGGCCTTGGGACTTTTTCCCATTGCCTTTGAGCGCGTGTCCCTGCCTCTTGGCATCTCCTTCTTCACCTTTCAGGCTATGTCCTATGTGATCGACGTGTACAGACATCATGCGCCGGTCCAGAAAAATCCGCTTCAATGCGGCCTTTACATCGCCCTGTTTCCACAGCTCATTGCCGGACCCATCGTACGATACGCTCAGATCGCCGCCCAGATCACCTCCCGAACGATCACCGTGTCCCAATTCTCTGCAGGAATTCAAAGGTTCATCTTTGGTTTGTCCAAAAAGGTTCTTGCGGCGAATCCTTTAGGACAGCTCGCCGACACCGTGTTTTCCTGCCCTTCCGATGAACTCACCTTCGGGATGGCTTGGCTGGGTCTTTTCTGTTATACGTTGCAAATCTATTACGACTTTTCCGGCTATTCCGACATGGCTATCGGCTTGGGGAAAATGGTGGGGTTCAGCTTTCCCGAAAACTTTCACTATCCTTATGCAAGTCGATCCCTGAGGGAATTCTGGCGTCGATGGCACATGACCTTGTCCTCATGGTTTCGGGACTATCTGTATATTCCTTTGGGGGGTAACCGTGGATCCGCACATCGAACCGTCCTGAATCTATGGGTGGTCTTTTTCCTGTGCGGCCTATGGCATGGGGCCGGCTGGACCTTCATCGTCTGGGGCTTGTTTCACGGGCTCTGTCTTTCCCTGGAACGTACGCGCCTCTGGCAGCGCATGATCCCACGCCTTTGGCTTCCCCTGCAACATATCTACACCATGGGGCTCGTGATTGTGGGTTGGGTTTTTTTTCGGTCCGAAAGCCTCACGTATGCCATCAGCTATTTGGCCTGTCTTTTCGGCTTTTCCCAGCCTGTCACGACCACACATGATGCTTTGCTCTACTGCGACCCCAAAACAGTCTGGACGTTGGTGCTCGGCGCCCTCTTTGCCGCGCCCTTCGTGCCCTATGTCGCTCAAAAACTCACAATTTTTTCGGGAAATGAAGACAAGCCTTTCTCATCGATCTTTTTGAACACGGGTCGCTACCTTCTTCTGATCTTTTTGTTCGTCGCATCGGCCGCACATCTGGCGGCAGGCACTTATAATCCGTTTATCTATTTTCGTTTTTGATGCAACCGGGACCTTTCGATGAAAACCTCCTATCGCATGTTCGACATCGTGCTCATTGTAAGCTTTCTTGTGAGCCTGTTTCTGCCCCTTGTTACGCTGCGCTTTGAGCAGGCTTCGGCATCGGAAAAACGTTCTCTGGCCCCTTTTCCTCCATGGCCAGGGAACGCGAACGAAATCGCGGCTTTCCCGGCAGCCTTTGAAAAATGGTTTGACGATCACTTCGGATACCGTCATCGTCTCGTGCAGGCTTATCACCTCATGTGCCTCGCGTTGGGGACCACAGGCTCTGGGCGTGTTCTGCTCGGCAAGGACGGCTGGCTCTTTTACACGGATCCCAAAGACGGGAACAATCAGGAAGACTACCGCCGAACAGACCCCTTGACTTCGGATGAACTGGAACGCTGGCGCCTCGTTCTGGAAACGAAGACAGCCTGGCTCAAGAGTCGCGGCATTATTTACCTTTTTATCGTGGTACCCAACAAGCATACGATCTATCCGGAATATTACTCTTCCCGAGTAAGGGTGCTCGGCGCTCGTTCTCGTTTGGATCAGTTGATGGAAGCTTTGAAAGGTTCCGATATTCCGGTGCTTGACCTTCGAGAACCTTTACTGAGGGCTAAGGCCCTTGGGCGGCTCTATCACAAAACCGACACGCATTGGAACGACTTGGGGGCCGCTTTGGCCGCAAATGTTATTTTGGATAAGCTCTTTTCTGTCATGCCCTTCAAAGGTGAAAGTGGCTATGGATTGCAGGATTTTTTATGGCGCTCGACGGAAGGCGGCGACTTGGCACGAATGCTGAGCCTTTCAAGGATCCTCACAGAAAACCAGGTCCCTGTGGTCCGTCCCGGAGTGCTGCACTGCTTTGATCTCAACCATGAAGACGTGTTGAATGCGGAAGATCCGGAACTGATCATCACGTCATGCCGATCGAACGGAAAATCGGCCTTGATCTTTCGGGATTCCTTTTTCACTCGACTGCGCCCTTTTGTTTCCGAACATTTCAGTCGAACTGTGTACACAACGGCGTTGCCTGAAATCGAAACCCTGGAACGGATGGTGAGAGATTATTCTCCGGATGTGGTCCTGGAAGAACGTGTAGAACGGTATCTTAAGGTGCTTCCCAAGGCACCCGACCCTGCCTCAGAGCCCTACCGGGCTTTTCTTAAAGCACGCAATTCCAGCAAGGCCATCGATTCCATATCGGTGCCATGTCGGTGAATCTATGAATCCCACGGTCAATAGGCCATTCAGAACTTTTGGGTTTTTTCTGGTCGGTTGTGCCGTCGTCGCCGTCAAGTTCTACCTTTTGCAGGACCAAAAGCTTATCGTTTTAGGTGACGCCCATTACGATTCGCGGCTGTTCATCGAGCTGGCTCAAAACCTCAGCCAGGGCCGATGGCTAGGTCCGTACGATGAAAAAACCCTAATCAAAGGCCCCTTTTATCCTCTGTGGATCGTGGCCGCTCACTTTGTCCATGTGCCGCTTTTGACGGCGCAACACTGCCTTTACCTTACAGCTTGTGTTGCCACCGCCTGGGTGCTTTCCCGTTCTTTCGGTCCCTGGAACACTCTGTTGTTCTTTGTGTTGCTCTGGTTCAACCCCGCAAGTTATGCCATTCATACGAACATGGTCATGAGAGAATACGTCTCCGCTTCCCTGGCCGTGCTTGTCGTCGCTTTCAGCCTGTTCCTGTTCCGTGACATTGAACACTCGTGGCGCCGCATGCTGTACGGGGCGATCTTGGGCCTTGTTTTCGGTGCCTTTTGGTTCACGCGGGAAGAATCCGTGTGGATTGTTCCCTTTTACGGCTTTACGGTGCTTCATGTTCTTTTTCGGTCGCGGTTCGGTACCAAGAATTCTTGGAGAATCCTGGTGGTAAATGGAGCCTTGGCTCTTTTCCCTTTGGGGATTTTGGCGGGATCCATCGCTTTCGTTGTGGGACTCAATCGAGCGCATTATGGAATCGCGGAAACGGTGGAAATCAAAAGCGCATTTTTTCGGGACGCCTACGGAGCCTTAACCCGGGTCTATCCGGAATCCTTCAAGCCAGCCGTTCCTGTGCCTCGAGAAGTACGGGAAAGACTGTACGGCGTAAGTCCTTCTTTTGAAGAACTGCGTCCGTTTCTGGAACGAGAAGATTCCGTCTGGGCCTGCACCATCCATCACCTGAAGCGTTTCTATGACGCCAAAGGTCTGGATGACGCTGCCAGGAAAGGAATCGACTTTATTTTGCACAATGATGCTTCCGGTGTATGGCGCGGCATTTGGGAAAGAGCCGACAAGGAACCTTGTGATCTTTACGGACCGTGGTTTGTGTGGGCTTTTCGAGAAGCGGCGGCGGCCGCCGGATATCACCGGTCAGCTCCTGAGGCCCGTGCCTATTACGAAAGGCTTGCCCGCGAAATTCATGGCGCCTGTGACCGGAATGAAATTCCCTGCGGCCCTGTGAGATCGTCGTTGGCACCATGCTGGAGATGGGAATTTCTGCGTCCATGGGTCACCATGTTCGGGCAGGTTCTGCATCTTGCGGTGTCGCTTAAAGGATTTCATTACGAAACCTCGGTTTCCAAAGGAGACGAGGAAGCACTGGCTCTTTTTAGGCACATGACCCATGAGGAGCTCATGCCTTTGGAAAAGGCGGCCCCGACTTCGGGAGAGATGTTCCGGACAATGGTTCTGGAACACATCGCCGCATTGTATCGAGCCGTTTTCCCCTGGCTTTTCTATGCCGCTCTGGCTGTCCACATTTTTTTGAGCTTCCTCAGGAAAAACATTCTCGGTCCTTTCTGGGGTTTCGCCACGGCTGTTTTGGCTTCATGCGCCACCCTGGCCGCCATTCTGGCTTATGTGCACGTGACTTCCTTTCCAGGCATCGAACCGCGCTACCTGGCCCCCTTGCCACCTCTAGGGACCCTTTATGCGGCCCTGGTTTTTCTGGCCATGAAAGACTTTGTGCGCTGCCGAGTGCCGTCACCGGACAGCTCATGGCACAAAAAAAGAAAGCCAGGCGAAGGGTAAAGAGATTCCTATGGGTGAATGGAGAGATCGCGTATGGTCAATCGTGGAAGCACGTCTCCATTCCGGGATAACGGCCTTGACCGAGCGGATTCCCACAGCTAGAAAGATTGGCACTTAAAGCATGTTACGTCGTGGAAACGGTTGGCTTCCCAAAAGTCTTGAGGTTGTCGGAGCGGCATGGAGCACGATGATGGAACACGACCGGGATCTGGAACTGTCCATTGTGATGCCTTGCCTCAACGAATCCCGCACGCTTCGAACATGTATACAAAAAGCCAGGGCATTTTTGGATCACGCGCAAGTGCGGGGCGAGGTGATCGTGGCGGACAACGGCAGTACCGACGGATCCATTCACATTGCCAAAACTGAAGGGGCTCGAGTCGTCCACGTGGACAAAAAGGGTTACGGCAGCGCCCTTATGGGAGGCATCAGCGCGGCTCGAGGTACCTACGTGATCATGGGCGATAGTGACGATTCCTACGATTTTCTGCATCTGGAAAATTTTCTGGAAAAACTTCGAGAAGGTTACGATCTGGTCGTGGGAAACCGGTTTCTTGGGGGTATCG
>FWWM01017608.1_pt1 | contig 10343 bp, 10 predicted proteins | sample 2228351 | NCBI WGS metagenome assembly FWWM01 (sample SAMEA103939774, study PRJEB20133) | metagenome
CGGAAGGACTCAATAATCTGATAGTTGAGTCCTTCCGAGAACGGCAGTCGGCCGGTGGCTGCTTCGTACAGCACAATGCCGAGCGAATAGATGTCGGAGCGGGCATCGAGCGGCTTACCTTGGCAGCGCTCGGGTGACATGTAGCGTACTGTCCCGACCCGGGCCAGACCGTAGTCGGTCAGCTTCCAACCGGCGCCTGCTCGAATCACGCGAGCGGTGGTGATGTCCTTGTGCAACATTGCCTGACCGTGGGCAAACTCGAGGTCCTTGAGTACGCTGGTGAAGACGCTGACAAGCTCCTGCTCCGAAAGAGGGCCCTTTTGCCTAATCAGTTCGGCCAAGTTTGCGGCCGGCGGCGCCGATGCAGAATCAGGGGCCGAAAGGACAGCCGCGTCTTGTTCAGGCACGGCGACCTCGTCTTTCTATCAGGCCTAGTCGGCCTCGGAAGTACGATAAGAAGTGGAACGCTGGTGTCTCCGGCATGCGTGACGCAACATTGTAGCCCACCGGAGACACGACTTCAAGGAGTTACCGAGCCGAGGTTTGCGTCGCAGAGGACAATCGGGAAGTTCGGCGCAGGCGGTTACCCGGCCCGCAGCGACGGCGAGTCGGCGGAAAGACTCCTTGTCAACAGCGTCATTCGACACCGTGGCCGGGTCTTGGGCAGTTGTGACTCTGGACATCACCTTCCCTTGTTTAGGCATCCAATCAGCAGTGGCGGTGATAGCCGACGATGGCACAGCAGCCACCAAAAGCGAAGCCCGCCCGGTCGGCTGAAGTGATGGGCAGGCGGCAATATCGCTCGAGCGGCTAACCGGCAAGTGCTATCCTCACCTTGACCAACAGATAATGATACCACTGTCGGTTGGTCCGGTCAAGCAGAAACGAAGCGGCCAACTCGCTAATCAGCTGTGGGTTATGTTGATTCAGTTCGGTCTGGGGGGGGCTTTGAGGTATGGCTCCGAAAGGGATAAACCGATCGCGGCAACCGGTGTTTATCCGGACTTTCCCGGGCTCGGCCACGCTCTCGGATGAGAATTCTCGTGCTGGACATGGGTTTCATAAGCCGTCGTCGCTAGTAGTCTTTGGAAGGGAAGTTTTTGTTCTGCCAAGTCCGCTATTGATTTATGCGGGAAAGCCTGTATTATTGGCATCCTAGACGACGGACGTGTAAAGAGACTGTGCCGTCCGGCTTTCAGATTGATGGAGTTTGACAGTAAGTGATTCGTGCATAAGGAATGTTGTTAATGAAGACGACTGTTGCCAAGAAAGAGGACTTTCACCCTGAGTGGTATCTGATTGATGCCCAAGGGCTTGTTCTCGGCCGGCTGGCGAGCCGGATTGCTACTCTGCTGATGGGTAAGCACCGGCCCGCATACACGCCCCACGTTGACGCAGGCGACCATGTGGTCGTCGTCAACGCCGGCGGGATTCGTGTCACCGGCGACAAGTACGAAAGCAAGCTGTACCGCCGCCATTCGTTCTATCCCGGCGGGTTGAAGACGAGAACCTACCGTCAGGTCGTTGAGCGGTTCCCGACTCGGCCGCTGGAACTTGCCGTGAAAAGGATGCTGCCCAAGAACCGTCTGCAGGACCGACGGATGCGGCGGCTGCACATCTATGTCGGTGCTGAGCATCGGCATCAGGCCCAGAAACTACTCCCAATCAAGTGACTATGGACAAACAGCATTTTGCTACCGGTAGCCGCAAGTCCGCAACTGCCCGGGTCTGGCTAGTTCCGAGCGGCTCAGAGAACACGGTCAACGGCCGCGCGTTCGAGCGCTACTTTGGCCGGGACGACCTGGTTGCAGCCGCACTCGCGCCGCTCAAGACGACGGGTCTGGTTAGTCGGTTCGGTCTGCGCTGCCAAGTTGCCGGCGGCGGGCTTTCGGCCCAGGCGGCGGCGGTCGCACTCGGCGCGGCCCGGGCACTGGTTGACTACGACCCCGAGCTGCGCAAAACCTTGCGGAGCGCCGAGCTACTGAAGCGCGACCCGCGTGAAAAAGAGCGGATGAAGTACGGACTGGCCAAGAGGAGGAAACGGTTCCAGTGGACCAAACGCTAACGCTCAAACAACTGCTTGAGGCTGGTGTCCATTTTGGACACCACTCCCGCCGGTGGAATCCGAAGATGAAGCCGTTCATCTTCGGGAAAAGACAGGGCATCTTTATCATTGACCTTGAGAAGAGTCTGGAACGCTTGCGGGCTGCCTACGACGCCGCCCGCAATCTGACCGAGACCGGCAAGGATTTGTTGTTCGTCGGCACCAAACAGCAGGCCCGCCCGATTATCGAGGATGAGGCGACTCGCTGCGGCTCGTGTTTTGTTACCGAACGCTGGATCGGCGGCTTGCTGACCAACTTCGAGATTGTCGCGGGTCGCATCAACCGCCTAGCCCAGTTGGAGCGGATGATCAGCGACAACCAGTACGGTGCGAGCACCAAGAAAGAAGCGATTCTGCTGCAGCGGGAGCACAAGAAACTGATGCACATGTTCAGCGGCCTACGGCAGATGGACCGCCTTCCCGGCGGCGTTTTCGTCGTTGACCCGGTGCGCGAGGCGACGGCGGTCGCCGAGGCCCAGCGCGTGGGCATCACAGTTATCGCTCTGATTGACACCAACGGCGACCCGGAGGGGATTGACTATCCGATACCAGGCAACGACGATGCCCTGAGGTCAATCCGGTTGGTCACGGCGACCATCGCCAACGCGGTGATGGAAGGGCGCAAGCAGTTTGATTCCGAAATCGAGGAGGTAAGGTGAGTCAGTCTACTGACAAGGTCGTTGATCTCCGACGTCGCACCGGGGCCGGTGTCATGGACTGCAAGACCGCGCTTGAGGAGACCGGTGGCGACATCGAGAAGGCGATCGAGGTTCTGCGCAAGCGGGGCATTGCCAAGGCGGCGCGCAAGGCTGAGCGGCCGACCGCGGCCGGGGTGGTTGACGCTTACATCCATCCGGGCGAGCGGCTCGGTGTCTTGATTGAGGTTGACGTCGAAACCGATTTCGTGGCACGGAACCAGGAGTTCCGGCGGTTCGTACGCGACATCGCGATGCACGTCGCCGCGGCCGACCCGATGGTGATTGACCGTGCAGGCGTGCCTCAGGACGTGGTTGACCGCGAGAAGCGCATCTACGAGGAGCAGGTGGCCCAGTCGGGCAAACCGTCCAACATCATCGAGAAGATAGTCCTAGGCAAGCTCGAGAAGTTCTACGCCGACGTCTGCCTGCTCGAACAGCCGTTCGTGAAGACTCCGGAGAAGTCGGTCGGCGACTATCTCAAGGAGACAATCGCCAAGTTCGGAGAGAACATCGTCATCAAGCGCTTTGCCCGCTTCAAGCTGGGTGAGTAGTCGGCGCTTCCAGTCAATCCTTCTCAAACTGTCGGGTGAATGCCTGACCGACCGGACTCTGCTTGAGTCGGTTGCCGGGCAACTGCGGGTCTGTCGGCGTCAGGGGGTCAAGGTTGCGGTCGTAGTCGGCGGCGGTAATATTCTGCGCGGTCGGGACTCGGGCGACGCTGACCAGGCGGTGGCAGACCGGGCCGGGATGCTGGCGACCGTGGTCAACGGCCTGCGACTGGCCGAGTACCTCCGGCCGGTGGTTCCGGTCAGTCACTTTTCGGCGCTGGGCGTCGCCGGTACGGTTCGGGCTTTTGACCTGTGGCAGGCTCGGGCCGACCTGGCCGAGGGCCGGGTGCTCGTTCTTTCCGGCGGCACGGGCAATCCGTTCTTCTCGACCGACTCGGCCGCGGCCCTGCGGGCGGCCGAACTCGGAGTTGACGCAATCCTCAAAGGGACGCGCGTCGCCGGGGTCTATTCTGACGACCCGGAGAAAAACCCCAATGCCCGGCTCTATCGCCGGCTTTCGTATGAACAGGCGCTGACCGAACGGCTCAGGGTGATGGACTGGGCCGCGTTCGCCTTTTGCATGGAACGGCGGATTCCGATCGTCGTCTTTGCCATCAGTCAGCCCAAGGCAATCCTGGATATCGTCCGGGGTAAGAGAATTGGGAGCCTAATATGCTAGACAAATTGTACGTTGAGTATCGCGGCCGGATGAGCAAAGCGGTTGAGGTGCTTGAGGCTGAGTTTGCCCGCATTCGCACCGCCCGCGCCAACCCGGCCATTCTCGACGGTGTCAAGGTGGACTACTACGGCACGCCGACGCCGTTGAAGCAGGTCGCGAGCGTCTCGGCGCCCGAGCCGAGACAGATTGTCATTCAGCCCTGGGATCGGTCAGTCATCGCCGAAATCGAGAAGGCGATTCTCAAGGCCGAGCTCGGGCTGGTGCCTAAGGTCGAGGCGAATCTTCTGCGGATTCCGATTCCGCCGCTGACCGAAGAGCGCCGGCGCGAGCTGACCCGGCTTTGTGCCAAGCTGACCGAGGACGCACGGGTGGCGGTGCGCAACATCCGTCGGGAGGCGAACGACGCGGTCAAGAAGCTCGAAAAAGAGAAGAAGATAACCGAGGACGAGTCCAAGACCGGCATCAAGAAAGTGCAGGAGCTGACCGACGAGTACATCAAGAAGCTCGATGAACTCCTGCGGCGCAAGGAAGCCGAAGTCATGGAGAAGTGACCGGCGCCGCCCGACGTCAGCGCGTTGAACCAGCTTCCCCGTCATATCGCGGTCATCATGGACGGCAACGGCCGCTGGGCGCGGCAGCGCGGCCTGCCGCGGGCGTTCGGGCATCAACAGGGGGTCAGGTCACTGCACGAGGCGGTTGAGGTCTGCGACGAGGTCGGCGTCAAGTATCTGACCGCATACACGTTCTCGACCGAGAACTGGTTCCGGCCCAAGTCGGAAGTAGATCTGCTGCTCAGGCTGATGGGGCAGACGATGGACGATGAACGGCCCGGGCTGATTGCGAACAACATCCGGGTCCGCTCGATCGGCCGGCTGTCGGACCTGCCTGCCGAGCTGAGGCAGAAACTCGACCGGCTCATCGTTGACACGTCGGGAAACACCGGCCTGACCCTGACACTCGCCATCAGCTACGGCGGCCGTACCGAAATCCTCGACGCCTGCCGCCGCGCGGTCGAGGCCGGACAGGCACCCCAGACCGATGCCGAGTTCGGCGCGCTGCTCTACGACCCGGCGCTGCCTGACCCTGACCTGCTGATTCGGACCGGCGGCGAGCGCCGGATTTCCAACTACCTGCTCTGGCAACTGGCCTACACCGAGCTGTATTTCACTGACGTGCTCTGGCCCGACTTCCGACGCGAGCAACTGCTTGAGGCGATCCGCGACTACGGCCGGCGCCAGCGCCGTTTCGGCCGTCTTGCCGAGGAGTGAGGTGCTGCGCCGCGTTCTGCTCGGCACGGCACTGGCCGCGGTCGCGGTGCTTGCCCTGTTCAGCCACGGGCTGGTGGTTACGGCCCTGGTTGGGGCCTGGAGCGTGCTTGCCACGCTTGAGTTCCTCAGCTTGCTGCGCCGGGCGGAAATCGAACTGAACCGTTGGCTGATTGGTGTGCTCAATCTCTCGGTTGTCGTCGCGGCCGGCTTCGGTCTGCTGCCTCAGTTCTTGCTGGGGCCGATTGCGGTCGTGTTCCTTGCCGCGGTGGCGGAGCGCGACACCAAGCCGCGAATCCCGGTCTACGGCAGCTTTGCCGTCATCTACCTCGGGTTCTTGCCGGCGCACCTAGTCATGCTCAAAGGGCTGGCCACCGAGCGCGGCCTGGCCTCGGGGCTTGTGCTTTTTCCGCTGGTCCTCACCTGGGCCAACGACACGGCGGCGCTGCTCTTCGGCAAGCTGCTGGGTCGCAACAAGCTCGCTCCGGCACTCAGCCCGAACAAGACGGTTGAAGGGTACGTTGCCGGCCTGGCTGTTGCGGCGGTTCTTGCCGCTCTCTACCTGCCGCGGTTCGCGCCGTTTGCGTGCCGGCCGGTCTGGTGGTCGGCGGTCGTCGGAGTCGGACTGGCCACGCTGGCGCAGTTCGGCGACCTGTTCGAGTCAATCTTCAAGCGGGCCGTCGGCCGGAAAGACAGCTCCGGAGCGTTGTTCGAGCACGGCGGGTTCCTCGACCGGATTGACAGCCTGCTCTTCACAATACCGGCGTTCTACTACCTGACCCGTTACCTGCACTGATGCGACTTACCGACCCGGTCATCCGCGACGGCCCCCAGGTCAAGGTCGAGTATCTTGCCTGCGACTCGCTCGGGACCAGAGCGATGTGCATCGGCGTCGCGACCCCGGACGTGACCGTGACGATTGACCCGGGCGTCGCGGTCGAGCCGGGCCACTTCCCCCTGCCGGTGGAGCGGCGGCATGCATTGCTTGAGGAACAGGCAGCCGCGGTCCGGGCCGCGTGTGGCCGGTCCCAGCTCATCGTCATCAGCCACTATCACCTTGACCATTTCTCCGACGAACGTGCGGCCGAATGCTACGGCGGCAAGACCCTGCTGGTCAAGAGCCCGGACGACATGCCGGCGAAGCAGCTCGCGACCGCCCGCTTGTTCCACCGGACGATTGACGGCCTGCCCGAACAGGTGACCGTGGCCGACGGCCGGAAGTTCAAGTACCGGAAGACGACGCTCGCCTTTTCGGTGCCGGTCTGGCACGGAGCTGAAGGTGCCGAGCCAGGACGGGTCATCATGACCGAGGTCAGTCGGGGCAGGGAGAAGGTGCTGGTCTCGTCCGACGTCGGCGGCCCGCTGACGAAAGAGACGACCGACCTAGTAGTCGCCTCAAAGGCCCAGACCGTAATCCTCGACGGCTACCCGACCTATCTGCTCGGCCAGTTTGCGACCGACTTCAATCTGGTGCGCAGTATTGTCAACGTCTGCCGGATTCTTGCCGCACCGGCGGTCAAGACACTGGTTCTCGACCATCACATGGCCCGGGACTACCGCTACCCGGCGTTCTACAAGCTTGCCTATGACCGCGCCCGCAGTTTGGGCAAGAGGTTCGGCACTGCGGCCGAGATTCTGGGCCGGACCAGTGCGGTGCTTGAAGGGTTTCAGAACTACGGGCCGACCCGCTGGCACAAGTGGGCTCCGCTTGAGCGGGACGAGGCGCGGAAAGTGCTCGCGCGGGCGCGGGACGAGGGGCAGGTCAGCTCAGACTGGCTCGACGAGTTCGACCGCTGGGTGGTCTGATTCGGCGCCGGACCCTGGTGCCATTTGTTCCCCTGAAACCGAGATTGAGCCAAGAAGCGCCCTCTCAACCTGACCCTCCGCCGTCAAGGAAAGAGAGGAAGGCGGCGGGCAGGCTAGGAGCTTGGGGCGCATTCTCTGCTTGACTTGGATTCGGCCCAGGGCATAATTTACTTGGTCTTAGTTGCATCCGAATGGTCTCAGGCGAAAACTCTGCAGTGCAGCAGTAGAGCTGCACGGGCCGGTTCTGTATCGGGTGGTTCTGCAGAGCTGGCTAATCAAGAACTGAACCACCGGTGGCTGTGCCGTCGAATCGGCACAGGCCAAAGTCTCAAGGAGGCAAGTGATGAAGAAGGCCCTACTGGCAGCCGGGCTACTGCTGCTGGTTGTCTCGGCGTTCGCCGTGCCGCGCGAGCCGGCGATTGACCCGGAAACCGGTCTGCTGATTGACGAGCCTGGGCTGCACGAGAAAGGCGGGGCGACAAGGACTCCCGGCAAGGGATACGCCCCGGCTTATCAGCCGCCTGTTCCGCCTGAGCTGGAACAGGATGCGGTCAACTGGGGAGCAGAGACCCGGCTGACATTCAACTCGGTCACCGACTACACGTCCTCAGGCTACAACAACCGGCGGTCAATCGTCGTTGATCCGAGCGGCCGAGTCCACGTGGCGTGGATGTCCTACCAAGGCGGCACCTACACCCCGCAGGTGTACTATAAGAGGTGGTACCCGGGCTCCGGCTGGACCGCGGATACCTGCATTACCGCCGAACTCGCCTCGTACGGGACCTGCTCGTATCCGGCCCTCGCCTGCGACTCGTCGGGCAACGTCCACCTCGTGTTCCAGTACTATCGTAGCTCCTCGTCGCCGTCCAAATACCTGATCGGCTACAAGGGTTGCACGCCGACGGCTGGCGGTAACGGCGGCTGGAGTGCGACCACGACCATCATCTGCGATTCGAGCGAGACCACGACCTGGTACCGGTACTATCCGTCCATTGCCGCGACGCCAAACGGCAACCTGCACGTAACCTACTACTTCTACTATTCGGGGTTCGGCTACATCGTACCCTATGTCCAGCGCATCGGTACGACGTGGCAGCCACGACAGACTCTTGACTCCGGTTCTACCTCTTACTGGTACGCGTGGGCCCCGACGATTGCCGGCGGCCGGGACAACAACGTCCACGTGACGTTCTACGGCCGGCTCGCCTCGGGTGGCGGCTCGTACTACTACCCGTACTACAAAGGCCGGTTCGGCGGCACGTGGATGACCTCCTGGCAACGGCTCACCCCGACTACTTCGTACTACCAGTACTATCCCTGTGTCGCGGTCAACCCGCGCACCAACCGGGCCCACTGCGTCTGGCAGGGGTACCCGCCCGACTACAGCTACTACCGCATCCTCCACTCCGAGCGGCTCGGCACGACCGCAACCGACACCTGGCAGCTTGTCGCCGACACCGTGTCTGAGCGCGGCTCAATCTACTACCAGTACTACCCCTGCTTCTCGTTCACCAAGGACGGCCGGGGCCATGTGGTCTGGCACGGCTACAGTACCTCCTCACCGTCGTACTACCGGATTCGCTACAACGAACGGTCATACCCGGGCGGCGTCTGGCAGACCCCGCAGGACATCTCGACCAACGCTTCGTCCTCTTCCTACTACCCGATGGTCAACAACGGCGGCAACGGCGCGGACTCGAACTCGGTTCACGTCATCTGGTCCGACACCCGCGACGGTAACTACGAAATCTACTACCGGAAGGGCAACCCGCCGTTTGCCAATGACGTCGGCATCGTTGACGTCTCAACAAGACCGTACACAACGGTCCAAGGCGTGGCCCAGACGATTACCGCGACGATCCAGAATTTTGGAACCTCGACCCAGACCTCGATTCCGCTTTCCTACTCGATTGCCGGCGGCACACCGGTCAATGCCACCTGGACCGGCTCTTTGCCCGGCGGCTCGACCGTCAACTATACCTTCACCACGACCTGGACGCCGACGAGCGCCGGCCTGACCGGTATCCGGGTCTACACCCGTCTGACTACTGACCAGTCGCGTGCCAATGATACGCTCTATGACTCGATTCCGGTCTTTGTCACCGGGACCAAGGTCGGCCAGCTCTTCAACCGTACTACGTTCCCGCCGGCCGGTTGGCTCGCCTATATTGTCAGCGGCTCCTACAACTGGCAGCGGCTGACCGCTGGTCGGTATCCGACCTGCGCGCCGCTCGAGGGCGCAGGAATGGCTGGGTACTACAGCTACTCGGCCTCTTCCGGCAGTCAGGCACGGATGACCACCCACTCGTTCCAGATTGGTTCATCCGCGGCTGAAACTCTGGAGATGAGCTTCTGGATGTACGGCGACCCGGGCTACTCGGGGAGCAACGACCGGGTGATTCTTGAGTACTCGACCGACTCGACCACCTGGGTTCCGTTTGACTCGGTTAGCCGGTACAAGGCTTCAGCCGGGTGGTACCAGTACATCAAGCCGGCCGGGACTTTCAGCGCCAACGCCCGGGTCTGGTTCGGCTTCCGCGCCTACTCCGCTTACGGCAACGACATGTACGTTGACTCGATTCGCATCTACAAGCTCATACCCTATCGCGACGTCCAAGCCAAGAGCATCACGGCACCGACCGGCACGGTTGACTGGAACACGCCGGTCGTGCCCCGAGCTTGGGTGAAGAACATGGGCAACGTGCCCACCGGTCCGTTCAACGTCCGGATGAGAATCGACACCGGGTATACCAATATCAAATCGGTCTCAAACCTGGCCCGGTTCGAATCGACCCAAGTGGCGTTCGACACGTTCATCTTCAACCGGCCCGGTCCGTGCGTTGCCCGTTGCTCGGTCGTCTATACTCAGGACCAGTTGCCGGCCAACGACACGGTATCGAGCAGCTTCAACGTGCGGCTGATTGACGGCGAAGTGACCGAGCTTGTCACGCCGGTCGGCGGCGCGGTGATCGACTCCGGGACGCAGATTGCGCCGCAGGCACGGGTACGCAACAACGGCACCCAGACCGCGGCGGTCAGCGTCACCTACCGCTTCCCCGGCTCGGGTTACTCAAACCAGCGGCTGCTTGCGGCCCTGCCGGTCGGAGTGGAGTCGCTGGTCACGTTCACGAACTGGACCGCGCGGCCCCGCGGCTGGCAGATGATGCGCTGCAGTCTCGGGCTGTCCGGGGACATGATCATGTCGAACAATGTCCTGTTTGACAGCGTGTTCGTCCGGGTGCG
>FWWM01017609.1_pt1 | contig 10342 bp, 10 predicted proteins | sample 2228351 | NCBI WGS metagenome assembly FWWM01 (sample SAMEA103939774, study PRJEB20133) | metagenome
AGGAGATCCACTCAATCTTGATGATATCGTAGGTGAAGAGCAGTCCAACTGCCAGAGGGCTGGCCAGCACGACGAGAACGATGATCAGGCGTTTTATCACAGCCATAATTTTTCCTCCTCAACATCGTGCACCACTTCTGCTCCCAGCGCATTCAGCGTGGTGTGGACGCCTTCATCCAGCTCGGATGGACCGCTGAAGAGCACGCCGATATGCCCGTCACTGACCTTGGGGTGGTAGCCTTTGGGTCCAAACGAGGGGGAAATCGTCTCCACGAAAACGCCGATGAAGGTGCTGATCAGCAAGCCGAGCATGGTCAGCTCGAAGGTGACCACGATGGATGTCGGGATGGTCAGCAGCGGCATGGCAGCCACACGCAGCGGGTAGAGCATGGGCGTGCCAAAATTAAGGAGGCAGGCGACAATGAACCCCGCCAGGGCTCCGGCGATGCCGATGCGCCCAATATTGGTCCAGCTCATCGGCCTGCCCAGAATCTTTTCCGAAAAAGGAATGCCGGAGATCACCGAAATATCGCGGTCCTGGATGCCCAAATCGCGCAGTTTGCCGATGGCCTCGACCGCGTGCTCAAGCTGTTCTTCCTTGAATAATGCCAGGTGTACGACTTTTGAATACATCGATACACTCCTTTACTCTTCCAGCTCGGTGATGGTTGGGATTTTGGCTTTCCCGACTTTGCGCAGTGTGTGCGCCATCTGGCCCTCCTGGACTTCCCACACAGGCACCAGCGGGATAAGGCGTGAAGCCACCAGGTAGAGAAACATAAACAAACACAGCGTCCCGAGGGCGATGCTGACTTCTACCAGTTGCGGGTTGTAGACACCCCAATCGAAGGGGCTGCGCTGGTGACCGAGATTGAGCGGGATGATGGTGTAGCGTTCGGCGTACATGCCCACGTTGATGAGCAGGGTGATAATAAACATTGCCCAAGGCGTGCGCCGTATGGTTTTGTTCCACAGAGTCAGCCAGGGGATGGCGATGTTGCAAATCAGCATGACGTACCAGATCCAGGCAGCCGGGCCGCTGGCATGCAGGGTGATGATCTGCTTGACGGCCGCGTCACCGCCGTACCAGCTCAGCAGGTATTCGTTGAAGAAGAAGTACGCCCAGGCCATCGAGAAGACCAGCAGCAGTTTCCCCAGCGCATCGAAATGTTCCAGGCGGATGAAGTAGTCGAAATTTTTCATCGTGCTGCGCAGGACGTAGAGAATGGTCACCACGGCAGCCACGCCCGAAAGAATAGCCCCGATAATGAAGTAGGGTCCGAAGATGGTCGAATGCCAGCCTGCCACAACCCCAACCGCGAAGTCCCAGGATACGATGGTATGAACGGAGAACATGACCGGGATGATCGCGAAGGCGAAGATCGTGATAGCCTTGCGCAGACGGAACCATTCCGCCTCGGTGCCGCGCCAGCCCAGCGCCAGCACTTTATAGACAAAATGCCGCCAGCCTTTGGTGCGGTCGCGCGCCATGGCCAGATCGGGTACCAGCGGCAGGTACAGGTAAATCGTGCTGCTCAAGAGGTAAGTCGTTATCGCCAGGAAATCCCACACCAGTGCGGAGCGGAAGTTTGGCCACAACCAGCGCGCGTTGGGGTATGGGATCATCCAGTAGAAGACCCACACGCGGCCGAGGTGGATGAGCGGGTAGAGCGCGCCGGCCGCCAGGCCAAATGTGGTCATCAATTCAGCGGCTCTGGTGAAAGGCCGCCGAAATTCCGCCTTGAACACGCGCAGGATGGCCGAAACAAACGTTCCAGCGTGGCTGATACCGATCCAGAAAACGAATGTGACGATGAAGATCCCCCAAAAGACCGGGCGCCGCACTCCCGCCACGCCAATGCCGGTGGCGATCATATACCCCCAGGCGCCGAAGAGCAGCACGGCCACACCCAACCCGAGCGCGATGACCCAGATCCAGTAGCGTTTCGTGGTGGTAGTCATGGCTTCCATGACCATCTGGTTCATCTCCTCGCGCGGGCGGGGATCGAGCATCAGATGCTGCCTGGGATCTTCCTCGGCATGTTCGGCTGGTTTGAATTTCTCGAGCAGGTTTGATTCAGCCGCCATATCATTTACCTCCCTTGAGATAGGTCACGCGGGGCAGGGTGCCCAACTCCTCCAGAAGTTTATAACGCCGCTCGCTGCGCGCCATTTTACTGGCAGCTGTTTCAGGATTGCTTACATCACCGAACACCAGCGCTCCCGAAGGGCAGGCCTGGACGCAGGCTGGCTGGATTTCACCGTCTTCCACTTCACGCCCTTCGGCGCTGGCCCGCTGGCGTCCCTGGACAATGCGCTGCACGCAGAAGGTGCATTTTTCCATGATACCCCGCCGCCGCACGGACACATCCGGGTTGAGGTATGAATTCATCGGCTCCGGATATTCATGGTCCCAGTAATTAAACTGGCGGGCGTGGTAAGGGCAGTTATTGGCGCAGTAGCGCGTGCCTACACAACGGTTGTAGACCTGCAGGTTGACCTGTTCTTCCTCGCTGTGCACCGAGGCATACACCGGGCAAACAGGTTCACAGGGTGCGTTGCCGCACTGCTGGCACATAACCGGTTCGTAGTTAGGGTGTACTTCAGGATACTCACCTTCCCAGTAACGGCGGTTGTAAATCCAGTACATCCCGCGCCCGTAGGCGACATCATCCTCACCGACGAAAGGAATATTATTTTCCATGGAGCAAGCCACGATACAGGCGTTACAACCGGTGCAGCGGTCCAGATCGACCACCAATCCCCATTTTTGCGGTGCATTTTTTTCAGCCATGTCTCAGTCTCCTTATCCTCGATCCAGAACCATTAATGTTCACCGTAAATGCCTTCCCGGCTTTCAACGCGCGCCAGCGGGCGGCGGCGGCCGGTCGGGCTGATCGTGGCGACCACGCTGCCATAAACCAGGTCGCCGGCAGCGTTGACGGTCGTCGGCAGCAGATGGGCCGGGTTTGCGCCGCGTCCTTCTGCCCAGCGCCCCAGGGCCGTGTGTCCCTGACCGAAGGGCAGGGCGATTGTATCCGGGCGGATGGCCGGGTAGCGGTATACAACCGCTTCCACGAACCCGTACGGCGTGCTGATGCGCACGATGTCATCATCGTGCAGACCCAGTTGATCCGCGGTCTTTGGATGGATTTCTACCCACGAGTTCCAGGTAACCGTGGTCATCGAATCCGGCATTTCCTGCAGCCAGGGGCGGTTCGCGCCGCTGCCGTCCCCCAGGTGATTGGGGTAGGCGATCAGGTAGAATTGCTGGCCTTCGGTCACAACTTCCGGCGCGCTTAGCGCCTCCAGGTTTTCAGGCGCTGAGAAACCCGTCGGTGCAGTTAGGTTTGCGCTGGCAGTCCACCAACCGCCATATTGCAGCCAGCGAGTCCAAAAGGTTTGTATTTCCGGAGCCGTGTAGAAACCGCCAGCATTGATGAGCGGGACGATTTTCTGTTGGATGAAATCGACTTCATCGGTGTAGTTAAGCGCGCCAGCCGCAGCGCCGCCCAGGGCTCTGGCGGCCGCGATCAGGACATCGCTGCTGGCGCGGGTGTCATAAAGCGGCACGACCACCGGCTGTGAAGCGCTGTATGCCGGGCGGTCGCCCCTGAGCCACCGGGTGGGGTTGAGAATCACTCCGGACCTGCAGCCGACCTTGCGCTTATAGCCAAAGGATTCCAGCGGCGAGTGATCTGGCAGAATATAATCGCTGGCGAGGGCGGTTTCATCCGGGAAGGAGGCAAAAGAAATCACCAGCGGAACCTTGCTAAGGGCGTCCTCGAAGCCGACTGCCTTAGGCAGTTCAAACAGCGGGTTGCTGCTGTGAATGAACAATACTTTGACCTTCGAATCGGCCATGCGGCGGACGAGGTCTTTCACCCGGTTGAGGTCTGAAGGCTCCGGCTCGTCCCCGGTGAGGTAAACCCCGCCCGGACGCCCGAGATTGCCGCTTACAGCGTTCAACTGCAGGACGACCTGCGCAACCGTCAAGCCATCTTTTTGGGCCAGCGCGCTGCCGCCCGGGATCGCCAGCGGTTCACTGGCGGCGGCGAACATGGCAGCCAGCTGGCGCAGTTTTTCTTCCGCGATTCCGGCTGTCTGGGCTGCGTTGGCGATGTTGACTGTGCTGACAGCGGCTGTAACCGCTGCGCCGCGTGCTTCCGCCACCAGGCGGGTGAGCGCCAGCGCCAGGACGGCTTCACTGCCCGGGCGGATGGGGATCCACTCATCCGCCACCCCGGCTGTCATGGATTGGCGCGCTTCAAAGACGACCAGGTAACCGCGGCGGGTAGGCCGCCCGCGGCGGAATTCACCGTACGCGCGAGAATAGGCCACCGGCGAGATCCAGGTCTCGAGGAAATTCGCCCCGAAAGAGAAAGCGATCTCAGCATTTGCCAGGTCAAAATAGGGCAGGCGGGCTTCGCCAAAAGTGCGTTCCGCTGCCTGTACCAGGGTTGTGCGGGCTTCAAAGGTGGTTAGTGCGTTGTAGCGCACAGGCGCCGGCGCGCCAATCCCTTCGGCCAGTTCACTGGCGAGGTCATAAAAATGATCCGCTGTCATGCCGGTCAGGAAAGCAATCTGGTCGGACGGACTGTTAAGAGCGTCGCGAACAACCGTGATGGCCTCATCCCAGGTAATGGATCTGCCGCGAGCAGCATCCCCGCGTGCCTGTAAGAGCGGTCCGCGGATGCGGTCTGGGTTATACAATCCCTGCTGGGCGGTGATCCCGCGCGGGCACAGTTTCCCGCGGTTGACCGGATGCTGCGGGTTGCCCTCGATCGTAATGGCGCGGCCCTCCTTGGTGCGGACAATGATCCCGCAGCCAGCCGGGCATTCACGGCAGGTCGAGGCGTAATAGGTGCTCAAACCGGTCTGATTGTATTCTGGCATGGATGTGTACGGGCGTCGCACGATGTAGCGCGACATTGGACCGCAGCCCGTAACCACCGCTGAAACAGCCGCTCCGAGGCCTGTGATTTTAAGAAAATCTCGTCGAGAGATTTTATCGCTCATACGGCGTCCTTTCTAATGAATCAATAATGACAGGTGGCGCAATCCGAGAGCTTGGTCCACTTCTCGGGGGCCATTTTTTGATGACAGCTTAAGCACCAACCCATATTCTGGCGGGGCTGTGGTTCTGCCACTGTCATGCTGCGCACCTCGCCGTGGCAGGTCTCACAACTCACGCCGGCCGCCACGTGCGGCTGGTGATTGAACATAACAAAATCTGGCTGGATCGCTACCGGCACCCAGGGGATGGGTTCGTTGCGGCTGACATAATCCTTCAGTTTGTCCAATTCGGGTGACTGGCGCTGGACCTGCTCGTGGCAGCCCCAGCATTTATCGATGCCCGGCAGGCCGGCGTCAGGCCCCCAGGCGGTACCAGGATGGCAGTATGCGCAGGTTGCGCCCAAACCAACGTGACGGTTATGTGGGAAATTTATCGGCTGCTCGGGGGGCTGCTGAGTCAGGTAAATACCGCTGACTGCTCCTCCCAACAGGATGAGAAGCACCAGAGCGATGCCGATCCGATATCCAGGCTGCTGCCACCAGGGTTTCTGAGGCTTCATGCTCGTCTCCTTTCAAGGATGATTACGATTATTGTTTGCGTCCGCGCATTAACCAGACAACCAGTAAAAGCACCCCGATGAGCACACCGCCCAGGATGATTGCGAAGCCCAGGCTGGTCGCCATCGCCGCCAACGCGGTCAGGATACCGGTGAGAAAATTCCCTGCAGGACCGCCAGGCTGGTCAGCAAGGCCGCCTTCATCCGGCAGGGATGGTCCCAGCGGCGCTTCGCGCCCAGTAGGAAAGGTCTGGGCATAAAGAAGAACATCGCGCCCGTCCTGGGCAGTCCAGCCAAGTTGATAACCGATGGTCATATCCGGGGCGCGGGCAGTGCCAAAGCGCGTGCGGTGCAGAAAGCGCCACGGGTCCTGCTCGGCAAGCGTGCCCAGGACCACGGTTTGGCCTTCGAAGCGAAAACTGATGCTCTGGCCGTCGGCGCCGTGGCAGGATGCGCAGCTGGAATCGTATCGCTGCTTACCGTTCTGAAGGTCCCCGTCAAGGACTTTTAAGCTGACCGGGTCGATGAACTCATTGTCATCGATCAGTCCCTCCTGTAAAAATTTGACCAGGGCGCTGATGTCGTCGTTTTCGAGAAAGGCTGAAAAATCATGTTCAGGATCGAGGTCTCCAGTCAACGCAGCCCGCAGGGAGGTTTCGGACTGTGCTTCCGGGCGGTACACTCCCGGAAAACCGGTATAGTTCGAGCCGCTGCGATAGGCGCCATCCTTCCCTTGATAATCCCAACCGTGGCAGCTGACGCACTGCCAGGTATCTGGACCGCTGCGTGTGTTGGTGCTCTGGCGTGCCCAGATGGGATGATTCCCGGCGGGGGGCTGGCTCTTTGTTACCGCCGCCCAATCATCATATAGCTGCGCCCCGCGGACCAGCAGGTCCTCGGGTTGAAACAAGGCGCTGAATGCCGCTGCTGATTGGATGCGGTTGAAACCAATACCCAGTCCGAGAACCAGGATCAGGATAGCGAAACTTCCGCTTAATAATCGTCGTTTCATTCAATTCTCTCCTGAACCAAAGTTGGGGAATGGCAAAAAAAATACCCGCCTTTTCTATCCTGTGCAAGGATTTCTTTTCTTGCGGTGTTGTTGTTTCTATGAATTGAATTATACAATAAAGGGAAAATTAAGAAGGAGATTAAACAAGGGTGATTTTAATTTAACCCGATAAATAATGTCGTCAAACTTGACAAAGGTTTTCTTTCGAGGATAATAATAATAACCTGCTGGTTTGTTTATCGGTAAATAGGGGTTGGTCGTCCGATTGGCGGGTCGAGCAATGCGGCAATTTTCCCTGATCCGCAATGCGTGTGTCATTGTCTTGATCTATCGTTTGGTAAGCCTTACCTGGACCAAGGAAAGGGAAAATCTTATGGCGACTGTCAAAAATTTACTGAAAACAAAAGGAAATGATGTCTGGACCGTGCCTTATACAGCGACAGTAAAGGAAACTTTAAAGATTCTGGCGGAAAAGAATATCGGCGCTGTGCTGGTGCTTGAGGGGGAAAAAATCGTGGGTATTTTCTATGAGCGTGATTATGCCCGATTTGCTGCCCAGAATGAATCCTTGCTGCTGGATGAGCCGGTCAGCAACCTGATGACGCGGGCAGTTTATTATGTCAGCCCGCAACAAACCGTGGATGAGTGCATGGCGCTCATGACCTCTAAGCATATCCGCCACCTGCCAGTGCTGGAAGATGAGAAAAAGCTGGTCGGCCTGATCAGCATTGGTGACGTGGTGCGTCAATTATTGGAGGAGAAAGAAACCACCATCCAGGGGCTGGAAAATTATATATTGGGCAGGGAATACAGCGGTTAGGGCTCGAGCGCAGCGGAAAGGAAAAAATCCAATGGCAATGGTAAAGGATCTGCTCCAGGGGAAGTACACTCAGGTCTGGTACGTAACGCCGACATCAACAATCCGCGATGCGCTCAAGCTCATGGCGGAACAGCGCATCGGGGCGGTGCTGGTTGTGGAAGCAGGCCGGATCGTCGGTATATTTTCTGAGCGTGATTTTGCGCGCAAGGCGATGGAAGGCGCCAATATGGATACTCCCGTGGGGGATGTGATGGTCAGGGCGGTTTATTACGTTACCCCCGAGCAATCGGTCGAGTCCTGCATGGCGTTGATGACTGCTAAACGCTTTCGTCACCTGCCTGTGATCGAATCCGGCAAGCTGGTGGGTGTGATCTCGATCGGGGATGTGGTAAAGCAGTTGATCCTTGAAAAAGAAACCACCATCCAGAGTCTGGAAGATTACATCTGGGTGCACATGATCTGAGCCGGAGAGCTTCAGTAACATCAGAATGTGAATGGGCGCGGAAAAGGCCGTGAGGCGTACCCCGCGCCCATTATAATAAGGGCATGAAGCCTTCCGGTCCGATAGTTGAAATTGAGCTGCTGGCGTTCACCTACGGCGGCGACTGCGTTGGACGCCTGCCGGACGGGCGGGCGGTATTTGTTCCATTCACCTTGCCGGGTGAAATCGCGCGGGTTGAACTGGTTGAGCAAAAGCGGTCTTTTGCCCGCGCCAGGTTGATCGAAGTGCTGCAGCCCTCACCGGAGCGTATCCAGGCGCGCTGCGCCCATTTCCAGGTGTGCGGAGGCTGTCATTACCAGCATATGTCTTATCATCACCAGCTGGCTGCCAAGCAGGATATCCTGCGCGACCAGTTCGAACGCATTGCCGGGATCCGGGATGTTCCCCTGAAACCCATCATGCCTTCGCCGCAAGCGTGGAATTACCGCAACAGCCTGCAATTTCACCTGGACGCGCGCGGCCGCCTGGGCTTCCTGGCGGCTGCCAGCCATACGGTTGTACCGATTCAGGAATGCCACCTGCCAGCGGCGCCGCTCAATGACCTGTGGCCGCGATTGGAATTTGACCCGTTGAGCGATATCCAACGGGTGCAATTACGCCTGGGCAGCGGCGAGGAGCTGCTGCTGGCGTTGGAAAGCAGCGACCCCCAGCCGCCTGAATTCAGCGTTGATTTCCCCCTATCGGCTGTACATCTCGGACCGGCAGGACGTTTGATCCTGGCAGGCGATGAGTACCTGGTTATGGAAATCCTGGGCAGGGCCTTCAAGGTCAGAGCGGACTCATTTTTCCAGGTGAACATCCCGATGGCCGAGGCAATGGTTCAGTACCTCCTGAACGAACTGCCTGCCGACCCGGAGATGGATTTTTTGGATGTTTATTGCGGCGTGGGCTTGTTTTCAGCTTTCCTGGCTCCCCGCTATCAGCGCTGCCTGGCGGTTGAAAGCGCCCCCAGCGCCTGCGATGATTTCATTGATAACCTGGGCGATTACGACAATGTGGAGCTGTATATTGGGGCTGCCGAAACCGTGCTGCCTGCCCTGCAGGTAAAAGGGGGTGTGGCAGTGGTGGACCCGCCGCGCGCCGGCCTTGATCGCGCCGCCCTGGATGCGCTGGTTGCCATACGCCCGCAGGTATTGGCGTATGTATCCTGCGATCCGGCTACGCTGGCGCGGGATGCAAAACGCCTGCTGGCGGCTGGATACCGCCTGCAATCAGTGCAGCCCTTTGATCTCTTCCCGCAGACTTACCATATCGAGACGATCAGCCGTTTCACCGCTCATGCCTGATCAGGCGCACGCATCCTGACCTATACCTCTGACGAATCGCTGCGCCAACCCTGCCCGTTACAAGGATGATCATTTATACCCCGGGCTGCGCATAGCATCTCACTCCGCGGCCTGGATGCATTTGATAGGCTGGAGCGATGGATAGTTTATTGCAGGATCGCCTCAGTCCCTGCGAAGCCTTCCGATGTCAGATGTCGGCCTGGGTGAGGGGCGCCAGTTCTTACGGGAACAGGCGGCGCGCCTTGACTTCCGCCACGGCATCCGCGCGGTAGCGGTAGAGCTGGGCCGGGCGGCCCTCACCCATGCGCCGGGCGTCGGTGGCTTCGATGATGCCCGCCTCCAGGATGCGCCGGCGGAAATTGCGCTTGTCCAGTTTTTCCCCCAGGATCAATTCATAGGTGTGCTGAAGCTCACTCAAAGTAAAAGCTTCTGGCAGCAGCTCGAAACCGATGGCTGTATACTCCAGTTTGTAGCGCAGTCGGCGCAGGGCATACTTTAAGATCTCAACGTGGTCCATCACCAATTTGGGCAGCGCGTCTATGGAAAACCAGGCGGTTTTACCCGAACCGCAGCCCGGATGTGCCAGCGAGAAGGCGGGAATGAGCGCAAAATAGACCACCGAGATCAGTCGTTGTTCAGGGCGGCGGCTCGGGTCGCCGTAAGTGTACAACTGCTCCAGGTAGACTTCTGACAGCCCGGTGAGCATTTCAACGCACTCAGCAGCGCTGGTTTCAAGAGAAGAGTGGGGGTTAATCTGCGCGGCTGGCAGTGACCAGCGACCTTCTGTTTGGCTGTCCTCCGCTTCAGACAGCAACACCTGCAGCTGGCTGCCGTGCAGGGTAAAAACCACCACGCGTATTTCCAGATCGATGCGCGCCAGGGATTGGTCTTTGGGTAAATTCAGGGCTTCCATCGGATGCGAGTTCGGGTTAAGATAGATTATAACTGATAAAAGAATCGCTCCGGCTGGCTGCAGTTCTACGAAGGAGTAGAGAAATGAAATTGCGCATGAGAATAGGCCTGGTGGGGATGGTGTTATTTGCCATGCTGTTGGCCTGTAATTTACCTGGCCGAACAGAAGTCCCCACCCCCTCCGAACCGACCCCCAATCTGACCATGACAGCCCTGTTCAGCATCATCACCCAACAG
>FWWM01013650.1_pt1 | contig 10339 bp, 10 predicted proteins | sample 2228351 | NCBI WGS metagenome assembly FWWM01 (sample SAMEA103939774, study PRJEB20133) | metagenome
GAACCGTTTTTCGGATAGGCTCTAACCGCGCTCCCACTTCTTATGGGCGCCGTCGTATGAAAAGCAAAACGCAAGGAAGGAAGGTGGACTCAGTCTACCCGATCTTGATAGGCTTGTCAACCGGTTTTCTGATCGGCGCGCTCGCGGGTCGAGTAGGGCTGCGCTGGAGATGAGGTCACGTCTCCAGTTGCCATGGCGCCGCCCGTATCGAGACCAGCGGGGAGGGGACGAGGTTGGGAGGGCGCGCGATCTCGCTACGGCCCTGTCGGATCACTCTCCGAGCGGCGCCCAACCAGAGAGGACTACGCGCGACCGACGAGCTTGACGATGGTGACGCCGTCGCCGCCCTCGTTGTATTCTCCGGAGCGAGTCTGCGCGGCCAGCGGATGCTGGGCCAGCCACTCGCGCACGGCGCGCCGCAGCGCCCCCGTCCCCTTGCCATGGATGATACGCACCCAGGGCAGGCCAGCCAGGTAGGCGTCGTCCAGATACTTCTCCAGGCGCGGCAACACTTCCTCGACCGTCTGCCCACGCAGGTCGATCTCGATGCCGGGGGAGGGCGCCATCGCGCGCGCGATGGCCGGCCCCGTCGTGGCCACGTCAGGGGCCGGCGCGACGCGCTCGCGCAGCTCCAGACGGGCCGTGCTCAGGCGCGTGCGGAAGGCGCCGACCTGCACCTCGGCCATGTCGCCGCCAGGGAGCGTCTCGATGACGCGGCCGGTCGATTGCAGGGAAGGGATCCACACGATGTCCCCTGCCTGCAGGCCCCCCTCATCCGTCGGTTGGCGTGCCGGCGCGAGCGATTCCTCCAGCGAACGCGTCTGTTCGGCGCGGCGAGCCAGCTCGGCCTCGGCTTCGGCCAGGAAGCGATCGTGGGTGGTGCCACCCGTCCCCACCAACGCCAGGCGTCGCTTGAGCTGGGCGATCTCCTCGCGCACGGCCTCCAGCTCAGCCTGAGCGAGCGCGCGCGCCTCGTTGATCACCTGTCGTCGCGCCTCTTCGATCTGGCCGAGCCGCTGCTGCAGATCAGCTTCCAGGGCCTGGCTGGCGCGTCGACGGCGTTGGGCGTCGGCCAGGGCGGCCTGCGCCTCATCGCGCGCCTGCTTGATCTCGGCCAGCAATGTGTCTGCCTGCAGCGAAGAAGGAGAAACCAACGCCTCCGCGGCGGCCACGATCGATGGGTCGAGGCCGAGACGGCGCGCGATCGCCAGCGCGTTCGAGCGGCCGGGCAGACCGATGCTCAGCTCGTAGGTGGGCGCCAACGTCTCGATATCGAACTCGACGCTGGCGTTGCGCACCCCAGGTGTGTTGTGCGCGTAGATCTTCAGCTCGGAGTAGTGGGTCGTCGCCAGCGTGGTGATGCGTCGTTCCAACAGATGGGAGAGCAACGCCCGCGCCAGCGCGGAACCTTCCTCTGGATCCGTGCCAGCCCCCAGCTCGTCGAGCAATACCAGCGAACGCTCGTCGGCGGCGTCGAGGATGCGCGTGATGTTCGAGAGATGGGACGAGAAGGTGGAAAGGGACTGCTCGATCGATTGTTCGTCGCCGATGTCGGCGAAGACCTGTTCGAACAGGCTGAGGCGCGAGCCTTCATCGGCGGGGATGTGGAGGCCAGCCTGGGCCATCAGCGTGAGCAGGCCCACCGTCTTCAGCGTCACCGTCTTGCCGCCCGTGTTGGGGCCGGTGATCACCAGGATGAAATAGTCATCGCCCAGGTGCACGTCGATGGGCACGACGGTGGCGGGGTCGAGCAGCGGATGGCGCGCGCGACGCAAGTCGATCGTCGTGCCTGGATGGGGAACGATGGGCGCTTCGGCCTCCTCCTGTTGCGGCGCGCGTCGATCAGGACGGCGGCGCGGGGGCGGCTGGATGGGAACCAGCTCGGGCGACGAGGCTTCGATCACTTCGGCGTAACGGGCCTTGGCGAAGATCAGGTCGAGGGCGGCCAGGGCGTCGACCGTGCGCCGGATGTAGGGCGCCTCGTCAGCGACCAGGTCGGTCAGCTCGAGGAGGATGCGACGGATCTCTTTCTCCTCCTCCAGCTCCTTCTCGCGCCAGCGGTTGTTGTATTCGACGGCGGCCAGCGGCTCGATGAAGATCGTGGCGCCGGAGGCCGACTGGTCATGGATGATCCCCGGGATGCGGCCCTTGAACTCCGCGCGCAGCGGGATGACGTAACGGCCCTGACGTTGGGTGACGATCGCCTCCTGCAGGTATTGGCTGGTCGCCGAGGACGCGACAATGCGGTCGAGCAACGACATCAGCCGTTCGTGGGCGATGCGCTTCTCGGCGCGAATGCGTCCCAAAGCAGGGGAAGCGCTGTCGAGGACCTCGCCGCGCTCGCTGATGCAGCGGCCGATCTCATTGATCAGGTCCTCACAAGGCTCGATGCGAGCGGCGATGTCGGCCAGGTGAGGGAAATGGGCGCTCACGCGCGCCAGCGAACGCTGGATCGTGCGCGCCCGGACCAGGGTGTTGCGGATGTCCAGCAGGTCGGTTGGCAACAGCGCCGAAGCGCGCTCGGCCAGCGGCAACAGAGGACGCACATCGCGCACGCCGCCCAGGTGGATGTCCGACTTCTGGGCGAGCAGGGCGCGCGCCTCCGTCGTCTCCGCGAGCCAGTCGAGCGCCAGGCGCAGGTCGTCGGTGGGCTGCAGGGCCAGCGCCAGCTCCCTGCCGCCCGCGAAGCTCGTGTGCTCGGCCAGGCGGAGAAGGATCTTATCGAATTCGAGGGTGTGTAAGGCTTTCGAGTCCATAGAGAAGAGTATAGCACAGGCGCGCGGCGGCCCCCAAAAGCGGGGGCCGTCCTCGTGCGTCTGCAGTTTTCGGCGAATCTGCCGCTATTCCGTCAACTCAGCGATCCGACGGTTGATGTTCTCCAGCGTCTCCTTGAGTTGGTCAGCGGTGGCCTTCAGCGCCTCTAGCTCCTGCTCGCGGGTTGGCGCCGCTGGGGGGACACCCCAGGCGGGAGCGTAGCCGAATCGCGCCCAGCCAGGCAGGCCTGTGGCGTAGTACATGTTCCTCCATCCACGGCCGCCCCAACCGCTGCCCGCGAGCCGCCTGCCCAATAGCCGGCCGCCGACTCCGGGGTTGGCGAAACCAGGGACGGGATAGCCAGCGCAGTAGCCTGCGCCCCGGCCCGTCATCGGCCCCATCCCCCAAGGTCCCGTTCGATCTCCGCGTGGCATATTTCTCACCCCTTTCTTGATTTGTGTTTAGGATTGTCCTCTTCGTTGTCGATGCCTGGCTCGTCGGCCGCTGCGCACGGCGATCTGCTGCCCCTCCGGCGCTGCGCGGAAGCTCGCGGTCGGAACTCGCGTCGCCTGCCAGGCCCTCCACAGTTCGGGGATCAGCTCGCGGCTGATCCACACGGTGGGACAGGGGTCACAGGGATCACTGACCACTGGCCGCTGCCCTGCCCGGCGGTGACAGGCGTCGCTGCAGGCTGGATCGCCCCTGCTGGACAGACTTCCGCGCAAGCGCCGCAGTCGATGCAGAGATCCGCCAGGATGTGAGCCACGTCCTCCTGCATCGCGATCGCACCTTGCGAGCAGGCCTCGACGCAGGCGGCGCAGCCGCGACATAAGGCCTCGTCCACCCGGTATGGCATCCTCCCTCCCTAGCGCTCTGGCGCTTGCTGCCCATAGGCGGTTAACAAGCGGTCCAGGTCATCGCGCGTGCGTCGCAAACTCTCGATCCACCAGCGCAGGTACTCCTCGCCTGCGGCGGTGACGCGGTAGACGCGGCGGGGGGGGCCTGACCCCGCCGTATCCCACTGCGACGTCACCCAGCCCTCCTGTTCCATCTCGCGTAGCGCCCGATAGACGATGCTGGGATCGAGCGCAGCCCGGTCGAAGCCGAAACGGCTCAACTCCTCGACCAGGTTATAGCCGTGGCTGGCGTCCTGACGCAGCAACAGCAGCAAACAGGGTTCAATGAACCGCGTGATGCGCAGCGGGCCGCCATACGGCTCAGCGGCTGGCCCTCCTGCTCTTCCTCGATGACGATGATGCATTCGTTCCCGTGGCATAGGCACCTCAACGATCGTGTCTGTATGGATTATATCACTATAAGGATATTTTGTCAATATGGAAATCCTTGCGATTCGCTGTCACTTTTGTCAAAATTCGTCGTCATTCCCTTCGCCATCGGGTGGCGCCAGGAAAGGTGCGTCGCGCGCGGGGAAAGTGGGGCAAAAATGCCAGAGCGGGAACGGAAAAGCGCTGCGACGTTCTCCGTGCGCAGCGCTTTGTTCGGCGGCTTATGGTTCAGCTACGGCGCGGAACATGCCGTCGGCGAACAGTGGAAATGGCTCTCGATCAGCCGACTCAGGCGGCCAGCGTCTGGATGATCTCCTGGCAGAACTCGGGCAGATCGTCCGGCACGCGCCCCGTGATGATGTTGCCGTCGCGAATCGCGGGCGCATCCACGAATTCCGCCCCCGCGTTCATCAGGTCGTCGCGCACCGCGACATAGCCGGTAGCCCGCTTCCCCCTCATGATCCCCGCCGAGATGAGGACCCACGGGCCGTGGCAGATGGCCGCCAGCAGCTTGCCGCGCCGGTGACACTCGCGCACCAGCTCGAGCGTCCCGGCGTGCAGACGCAGGGCGTCGGGCGAATAGCCGCCGGGGAAGAGGAGGCAATCGATCTCGGCAGCATCGAGCTTCTCAAGGCTGCTCACCCTGTATCGGTTGCCTTCCGCCATGACTGGGATGGGGACGGGGTGGCCGAAGCGCCCCGTGACTGGTTTTCCATCCAGGTAAGGGCGTGGATGAAGCCCCTCGCACACCGGAGCCACCACGATCTCGGCCCCCTCCTCGCTGAGCCTCAAAATGGGATAGAGGAGTTCGACGTCCTCGAACTCATGGGCGACGATGATGGCCACCTTCTTGCCTGTCAGTCGCTTGGTCATCTGTACCCTCCTTAACACGCGACGCGTCGGTTCCGCAAGATTGAGGTTACCCTTTGGCCCGTAAGAATGATGCATGCAGAGGTATCGACGACGGCAGACCCAGTCTCCTTCGCAACTGACCACGACAGCCGCGGGGGTAGCCCACACTCGATCCTAAGCGCCCAGTAGTTGATACTGCTCGACAATGGCCATTGGAGAGAATAGTCGAACATTCGCTTCGATTTTCCGCAGTTGCACTTCGACTGCCTCCGCTGGAACTCCAGTTGGAGCGTAAGCCACATAGAGGACATGGGAGGTCTCAGGTGAAATAGGAGACCGATTATCTTGTCCGTAGATAATTGAACAACTGACACCGTTCGCATCTCTCATGATCATATCGCCCGCACGAATGGCTCTGGAGACCCCATTCATCTGCGTGATATGATCTCCTTCGCGTGATACGTCTATCACAATCGATCCGTGCAGCTTTGCCACATCATGCCCAGCCGTGAGAACGAACGTCTCCATCTCCGCGATGAAGTTCGAGTCAACTAAAGGGGATACATTAGGCAAATCCTTCCCTTTCAAGACGATTGACTCAATCTGAAGCTGCACATGATAGGTCTTGTTGAATCGCTTGTAGTACCGCTCGTAAGCCGACATAACGGGAAGGGACAAGAAATCCTGGCGGGTAAACCCTTGATAGCGGGCTCTCAAGCGTGCTTCCGTCTCTCGCTTTCGATTATCTAGCTCGAGAGAGGGTCGTGTGTTCTCTACACCCGCAAGCTCCAGCAGGCCGATCACGGCCCCGGCGTGTGTGGTTCGCCATTCATCAGTTGCCGAAATCGGAAGCATACAGATTCCCCCTGATTGGCGAGAGAGAAATGATCACAGATGGTCACCCTGAGGCTATTATACTCTGCCAGAGAAGCGTGGGCAATCATCAGGATCTGAACAGCCGCTCTACTTGCAGCGTGAGGCGTCGCAAGCAGGTTGACCGCTCCCCTCAGGTCGCTATACTGGCGTGTACGAGCCGCAGCGGTGGCTCCGTTGCGGCGGCCGTTATTCCGATGGGTTGGAGGAAATGATCTTGGTCGAGGGAACTGACCGGGCCAGAGCTGACGCCGCCGTCGAGCGCAATCTCAAGCGCTTCGCCAGGGCGCTCGCCAGCGAGCACAGCCGCTTCTCACAGGCGCTCTCCGGGATCCCCGACGCCGACCGCGCCACATATGCCTCTCTGCTCCTCAATCGCCTGATGTTCCTCTACTTCCTGCAGAAGAATGGCCTGCTCAACGGCGATCCTGCCTACCTCCAGGCCCACCTGGAGGCCGCAACGCGGCGCGGCCGCGATCGTTTCTACCACGATTGCCTGCTGCCCCTTTTCCGATCAGGTTGTCCCTGCCTCTTTGCGTCTGCTCCTGCCCTCGACGGTTCCCTTTTCCTCCCACACCCGCTCGAGGCGCGCTACAGCTCAGCGCTTCGCATCCCCGACGCTGCCTTCGCCCAGGTCCTGGCTTTCCTCGATCGCTACCTCTGGCGACTGGATGAACGCTCCCCGCTGGGCGATCGCGAGCTGACCCCCATCACACTGGAGCTGCTCAGCGAAAAACAGTCTGGCCAAAAGCAAATTGGGGCCTACTACACGCGCGCGGACATCGCCAGCTACATCTGCCGGAACACGATCCTGCCCGTCTTGCTCACGAAGCTGGCCCAGCATCATCGCCAGGCGGTGATCCCTTTGCCGCTGGCCGATGTCGAACCGTACCTCTCCCCGGCACTGCTCGCGGAGACGCCGCGCGCGCGCGCCGCGCAGGCCGATGATCTGGCGGCGGTGCGCGCGGCCTTCGCGGCCGGGAAGATCGCCGCCATCGCCGATCTCGTCACCTACAACCTGGACAGCGCGCGCTTCGTGTACGACTGGCTGGATGCCCTCGACGATCCGGCGATCCTGCACACCTTCTATTTTCAGTGCCTCAAGAAGCTGACGGTGCTCGATCCGACCGCGGGCAGCGGCGCGTTTTTGCTGGCTGCGCTGGATCTCCTGCAACCCCTGTACGCGCTCTGCCTGGACAAAATGGCCCGTTGGCGTGGGCGTCAGGTCCCTGATTTTGCGGATGAACTGGCGCGCGCCGCTGCGGCGCCCAGCCGTAGATACTTCATCCTCCATTGGATCATCGCCCATAACCTGTACGGCGTCGATCTTCAGGAGTTGGCGACGGAAGCATGTCGCCAGCGCCTCTTCCTGCGGCTGGCGGCGGCCGCTGGCGCCGTAAGCCCCGAGCGCTGGCCGCCCGCAACGTTCCACGTGCGCGTGGGCAACGCGTTGGTGGGGTATGCGGACTGGTCGGCCGTCCCGCCCGCCGCCGTTCATGCGTGCGCGGCCGCTGGCGATCTCACGGCCAGGCGAACGGCGCTCAACGTCGCCCTGCAACGCGCCTACGGAGCGACGGACCTCGACGAGTTCGTGCGCACGCATCGGCCGTTCCATTGGCCTCTGGAGTTCGACGCGATCCTGAGAGAGGGAGGCTTCGATGTGGTCGTCGGCAACCCGCCGTATGTCCCCGATCGCAACGCGCGCGTTGCCTACACGATCAAAGGCTATCACACGCAGCCATGCGCCAACCTTTACGCCTTTGTGGTCGAACGCGGCCTTGCGCTGCTGCGCCGGCAGGGACGCCTGGGGATGATCGTCCCCATCAGCTCGGTCTCCACGGATGGTATGGCGGCTTTGCAGCGGTGCTACGAGCCGTACACGCAATGGCACAGCCACTTCGCGACGCGCCCGGGCAAGCTGTTCGCGGGCGTCGATATGAACCTGACGATCACCCTGCTGGCCGCGCCCGACGGCCACGTCCCCGCCAGGACCTATAGCACCACCTATATGCGATGGTCAGACAGCGACGAGCGGGAGCGCGCCCAGCTCTTCCAGCGCGTCCGCTACCTGGAATTGCCTGCCGACCTGCGTCGGCGCGTCGCGTGCGTCCCCAAGCTCGGGACGCCGATCGAGATCGCGATCCTGCGCAAGATGCTGGCGCACGGCCATGAGCTGGGGGAGTTCGTCGATCCTCAAGGTCTCCCCATCTACTATCATTCCGGCGGCCGTTACTGGCGCAAAGCGCTGACCTCCCGGCTGTCGTCGCACTACAAGCTGGTGCGCGTGCGCTCGCGCGTTCACGCTGTCTGCCTCTGTCTGCTCAACAGCCAGCTCTTCTACTGGTACTGGATCACCCATTCCAACTGCATGGACGTGGTCCAGCGCGAGGTGTTGCGCCTGCCGGTGTTCGACCTCGAGGCGGCCCAGGGCGATGTTTATCGATCCCTCGGCGACCAGTTGTTGGCCAGCTACGCGGCCAACGCCGTCACCCGTCGGCGCCGCGGCGCGCGCATCTGGGTGGATGAGACGAACTTCGCCGTCGGCGAGGCCAGGCCGATCCTCGACGCGATCGATCGCGCCCTCGCCAGCGATTATGGGCTGAACGACGCCGAGCTGGATTTCATCCTTCACTACGACATGCAGTATCGACTGGGGAAACGCGCCGCGAGGTCAGGGCGCTGATGGATCGGAAGGGGTGGTATTCTCCCGGACCCAGGCCAGATAGCGGTCCAGCCCCTGCCGAATGGGAACCTGGACCACTTCCGGGACCTCATACGAGTGGTGATCGCGTAGGAAAGCCTCGACATCTCCGTAGCGGGCAGTGGTCGTCTTGACCAACAGCAGCCACTCCGGATCGCGGTTCAGCCGCCCCTCCCAGACGTAATAGCTGGTGATGGGCGTCACCTGCGCGCAGGCCGCCAGTCTCCGGGAGACCAGCCCCTCGGCCAGGCGATGCGCCTCTTCCTCCGTGCCAGCCGTCGTCAGCACAATGCAATATTCTTCCATATCGTTCGATCCCCTGGTCGCCCCAACTTGCACAGCCTGCGTCAGCGTCAGTGCGGACCTGTTCGTGCGCCTTTCCCACCCGCCAGCCAGTGCGCGGCTGCGTCGCCAGCGAGCGCTATGGGGAGGCGCTGCCTGCCGCGTCGCCGTCACTCGCCAGCGTTGCGCTCTGGACGCCGTCAGCAACGCTCGGATAGCGGATGGGCTGACCGGCCTGGAGCAGCAACTCGTTCACTTCCCGCTTCAATTCGATGATGCGTCCCTCGCGGTCCAACGTGGCCTTGTACCAGCGCTGCAACTCCGTGAGCTGCTCCTGGATTTTCTCCTCCGCTCGCTTGCGCTCGGTGATGTCTGTGGTGGAGCCGGCCATGCGTATGGGACGTCCCTCCTCGTCCCAAAGCGCCTGTCCCCGGGCGTTGAACCAACGATACTCGCCCGATTTGGTGCGCAGCCGCTGCTCCACGTTGTAGGCTTTCCGTCCCTTCAGGTGGGCCTCTATAGCTGCCTTGATAGGCTCCACGTCGTCAGGGTGCAGATGGGATTCAAATGTGTGAAAGTCAACAGCGAGTTCATCATCCGCATAGCCGAGCAACTCCTTCATGCGGGGAGACCAGTAGAGGGTGTGGTTTTTGATGTCCCAGTCCCATATTCCGTCGTTCGCGCCTTGCACAGCCAGAGCAAATCGCTCCTGGCTGATTCGCAGAGCCTCCTCGCTCTCACGCAACGCCTCCTCCGCCCTCACGCGCCGGTCTTCGGTCCCCAAAAGAAGGCCCATGAGCACCGTGGCAACCGGATAGATCGACATCACTGGCAGCCAGATGGCTTGGACGACGCTCACGCCGGTGGGCCAGGGGAGGAGCGCCAACTGGCATCCCAACATGACCAGGTGGGCGGCAAGGCCCAAAATATACAGCGCGGGGATCCCGAGCCTGTCCGGACGGTTGCCGTACATGCGGCGAAAGATGACTCCCACCAGGGAACAACTAACGATTGTGGCCAGCCCGGCCCATACGCCCGCTCCCCCCAGCGAGGCCCTGAAGGCGCCAGCGATGATCGCAGAGATGCCTGCGACCGTCAGGCCTCCAAACAGTCCGGCCATGGACAGCACGATGGACCGCCCGTCGTAGATAATCCCCGCGCTGTAGTGGAAGGGCGTCATCATGCCAGCCACGGCCACTACCCCGAAGAGAAGCCCCATGTAAAGCCTGAACCACACCCCATTGCGAGCGCGCAGGCGCGAGCCAAAACTGTACAGCGTGGAGAGGGCTACGAGCAGGGCCGTGTTCTGGATCAGAGCGACGTACATGGTTGGCTCCTCCTGAGAATTGAACTGTCTTTTGACGTCAAGAGGTAGCTAACAACTGCGAGCGCAGGCGGCGCGAGCGAACTCCCCCCTGAAACTCTGCAAACGTCTCCTGCCACTCGGACGCCAGCATCGCCAGGATGCCCTCTGCTTCGCCTGGAGCCTATCCGAAAAACGGTTCTGGCTGATCTCCTGACCAGCCCGGGGCGCAGTCAGGAGACCGTGCATGAGGCGTCGTAAGGCTTGCCGTCCACGAATTCTGGCCAC
>FWWM01008755.1_pt1 | contig 10335 bp, 6 predicted proteins | sample 2228351 | NCBI WGS metagenome assembly FWWM01 (sample SAMEA103939774, study PRJEB20133) | metagenome
AGACGACGTCGGTGGCGGTCGGCATCGGTTCGCCCCAGGCGAAGAAGAGGACGACAGCGAGGATCGCCCCGATCCCGAAGGCGAGGACGACGACCCCGAAGAGGGCCGCCCGACGGCTGGCGAGGCCGCCGCCGAAGTCGGCGGCGCCCCAGGTGAGCGCGGAGGCGAGCCCGAGGGCGACGGTCGCCGCCTCGGGACCGAGGGGCGTGCTCAGCGTGATCCGGCGCCGCCGCCCGGCGGGGCGGAGGTCGACGCTCCTGCCTTCGCCGCGCCAGCGCCGGCTGCGGCTCGCCCCCGACCGACCGACTGGTCATCTTCCTCGGTCGCCCAGGGCGGTGGGACCTCGAGGCGGCCGTCATCGACGGCCGTTGGTGCCGGAAGCTCGACGACGGCGTCGGCGAGGCCGTCGTAGCGGTCGGAGCAGGTGAGGTAGATGACCTGGAAGTCCGAGGCGAGATCCCGGAGGACCTCGAGGGCTCGTCGGGCCCGGCTGTCGTCGAAGGTGACGAAGGGATCGTCGAGGACGAGGGGCGGCCGCCGGTCGCTCGTCACGAGCCGGACGAGACCGAGCCGGGCGGCGAGGTAGACGAGATCGATCGTCCCCTGGCTGAGCTGGTGGACGTCGACCCAGCCGCCCTTTTCAGGAGCGAAGAGGGCGATGTCGAGGCTTCGGTCGTCGACGGCGACCCGTCGGTAGCGGCCGTCGGTGACCCGAGCGAGGTCGGCGACCATCCGCCGCTCGAGGTAGCGGGTCGCCGTCTGCATCGTCGCCCGTTCGGCCGTCTCGATGGCGGCGAGGCAGGTAGCGTAGACCCGGGCCCGGCGTTCGAGGGCGGCGAGGCGCTCCCGGGCAGCCACGAGCTGCTCGGTCAGGGCCGCCACCTGCTCGGCGTCGACGGCGTTCGCCTCGACGCGCGCCGCCGCTCGGGCCTCGTCGTTCCGGGCCCGCTCGAGGGCCTCCTCGGCGTCCCGGACCTCGACCTCGAGGCGCTCCCGGGCCCGGGGTTCGCGGGCGATCGGCCCGAGGGCTTCGAGGGCGTGGCGCTTCTGCTCGATCTCCAGGGCGGCCGCGTCGCGCTGCTCGGCGAGGGACGCGACGGGTTCCTCTCCGACGAGGCCCCGGAGCTCGGCCTCCAGGCGCTCGATCTGGGCGACGTGGGCCTCCTCGCGGGCCAGGAGGTCCTCGGCGGCGGCGAGGTCGGCGAGGCCGAGGGAGCCGAGCCGGGCGGCAAGGTCCTGTTCGGCCCTCTTTAGCTCCTCCTCCATCTCGGATCGGCCACGAAGCCGACGAGCAACCTCCTCGTCTCTGAGGTGGCGGGCGAGACGGTCGCGGCGGCGGAGCCAGAAGCCGACGAGGGCGAGGACGAAGCCGATCCCGACGAGGACGGCCCCAGCGTAGATCGGGAGCGAACCGAGCTCGCCGAGGCCGACGCTGGTGGTCAGGTCGAGGAGATCGGCGCCGACCCCACCGACGGCGACGAGGACGCCGAGGAGGACGGCGAGGACGGCAACCCGGGAGAGGGGCCGCCAGGTCGGCTCGGGCGGGACCTCGAAGCGGACGTCGACATCGCTCCCGAGGGCCGCTCGGAGCTCCCGGATCCGACCGTCGAGGCTCCGGATCCGCTCGACGGTCGATCGCAGGACGGGGAGGGGGTTCGGCGAGGGATGACTGGCCCGGAGGGTGTCGAGCTGGGTTGCGATCTCGACGGCCGCCCGATACCGCTCGAAGCGCTCTTCGGCCGCGGTCCGCTCGGCGGTCAGGCGCTCGGCGAGGCGAGCCTTCTCGAGCATCCCCCGCCGCTCCCGGAGGAGAGCTTCGGCGCTCGCCCGTCGCTCCCGAGCGCTGGTCAGGGCATCGCGATCACGCTCGAGGGCGGCGAGGGCGGCTTCGCCTTCGGCGACGGCGCGCTCGAGGCGGGCGACCTCGTCCCGGGCAGCCTTCAGTCGGCCCGGATTCCGCTCACCCTTCGCCTGGAGATCGCGGATGGCGCGGTCGAGGAGCCGTTTCGCCCGCGACGTCCCCCGGTCGGCGCCACTGATGGAGGCCTGAAGGCGATCCCGAAGGGCGGCTTCATCGCGGTCGAGGTCGGCGACTTCGTGGTGGTGGACTGAGGCCGTCGAGCGGAAGAAGGCCTCGCTCGGGATGCCGGTCAACTCGGCGAGGGCCTGCTCGGCTCGGGCCGGGTCTGTGATCGTGCTCCCGTCGAGGTCGAGGCGGACGCTCCCCTTGGCGCCCCGAAAGACCTTCTCGAGCCGACCCGTCCGAACGCCGTCCTCGTCCTCCTGGACGAACTCGAGGACGACCGAGGGGCGGGCGTCATCGCTCGTCGCGTCCCAGGGCCGGAGGGCGTCGAGGTCGGCGCCGCTGCTCGTCACCTTCCGGGTCAGGGCGAGCTCGATCGCCCGCTGGATCGTCGTCTTGCCCGCCTCGTTCGGGCCGCGGATGACGGTCAGTCCGGGGGCGAGATCGACGTCGAGCTCGTGGTAGCGGCGGAAGTTCCGGATCTCGAGGCGGGTGATCCTCACAGCGTCACCTCGGTCCCGGTCAAGAGGAGGCGGCCGATCCGGAGGGCGTCCCGGAGCTCGGCGGCCTCGGCCTCGCGGTCGGCGGCCTCGAGCTCGGCGATCCGCCCTTCGAGGTCGCGGACGAAGGCGCCGAGGATCGTGTCGGGCGGGGGAAGGGTGCCTTCGGTCAGGGGCGGGATCGAGGCGTCCCGGATCCGGATCCGGAAGAACCGGTCGGCCAGGGCCGTCTCGACCTCCGAGGGCTCGAGATCGAGGCTGTCCGGTCGAAGGCCGGTCAGGCGGACCTCGAGGACAAGGTCGGGGTCGGCGAGGGCGGCCAGGTGCTCGATGAGGGCGGGCTGCGAGGCGATCGTCGCGACGTCGATCTCGAGGCGCTCGAAGCGGGTCCGGCCGACGACCCGCTGTTCGACGGTGACTCGCTTCGGCCCACCCTCCGTGTCGAAGGTGACGAGGAGGATGGAGCCCGCCCGGTCCTGGTCGACGGCGACGGGCTCCGGGGCGCCGGGATAGGCCCAGACGACCTTGCCAGCGGTGCCCTGGAGGAAGGAGTGCCAGTGGCCGAGGGCGAGGTAATCGAGGCCGCTCGCGGCGATCTCCTCGGGATCGACGATGACGTCGTCGTCTTCAACCTTGCCGGGGATCCGGACCGCTCCGTGGAGGAGCCCGATCTTCCAGGTCGCCCGGTCGTCGGCCGCGGCGGAGAGGCCCTGGAGGGGTGGATGGGGCGCCCGCTTCGTCTCGAAGACGGCGCCGTAGACGACGGCGTCGAGGGGGGCGAGGTGGACGCTCGGCCGCTCGGGGGTGAGGACGGTGACGAGGTCGCCATCGGGGGGCTGGCCGGCGAGGGAGGCGAGGTCGTAGGCGCGGTAGATCGAGGAGCGATCGTAGACGTCGTGGGTCCCGGGGACGATGACGGTTCGGATCTTGGCGGTGGCAAGGCGGGCGAGCTCAGCGGCGACGCGCTCGACGCTCCGACGGGGCTGGGTGTTCGAGTCGAAGAGGTCGCCGGCGATGAGGAAGAGGTCGACGCGCTCGGCGATGGCGAGGTCGACGCTGGCCCGGAAGGCGGCGAACTGTCGCTCCCGCTGAGCCGCGGCCTGGAGCCCGAGGTCGGCGTGGCGGGCGCCGAGGTGGACGTCGGCGGTATGGATGGCTCGCAGCACCCTGGCTTGTCGCTCCTCCGGGTTGGCTGGTCTGGGCGTGGCTGGGGGTGATTGTTGCAGGTTCGGGGGGGTTCGTGCCAGTGGGTGGGCGGCCGTGCCGTCCGACCTTCTCCCCCTCGGGGTCCCGCGCGAGGTGCCACGATCCTCTCACCGCTCCGTGGTCCCGCGCGAGATGCCCCGACCCTCTCCCCGCTCTCGTTCCGCGCGACCTCCCGAGTGGCCGATCGCCCCCGGCCAGCCCCGGCCAGGCTCCCGGCGCATCGAGCCGCCGCCGCAGCTCGGTGCTATCCTGCCGCCACATCGCACCGGTGCGCCCCGACCAGGGTTCGACGCACGGCACCCGGGTCGCGCGGCCCCGGACTCCCCGCCGCTCCCAGGTGTCGAGGATCGGGTCCGAGCCGGGACCACCATCCGAGCAATCGCGGCCTGGGAGGCAAGTGGTGACCTACGTCGATCGAACCCTCACCTGCGTCGACTGCGGGGTGGACTTCGTCCATTCGGCCGGGGACCAGGAGTTCTACGCCCGGCGCGGGTTCGCCTCGGACCCGAAACGCTGCCCCAGCTGCCGAGCCAGTCGCCGGGCGGCGCGGGAGGGCGGGGCGGACCTCCGCGACATTGGCGGGCCTCGGGGCTACGGGACGGGGCACGACCGGCCGGTTCGCGAGTACTTCGCCGTCATCTGCTCGCGCTGCGGCAATCAGGCGCAGGTTCCCTTCAAGCCCCGCCTCGACCGCCCGGTCTACTGCTCCGACTGCTTCCGCGCCATCCGACCGGACTGACGAGCCGGGGCCGCCCCGCTCGGGACGTCTTCGTCTCCTCGCCGGGGGCGCCTCGTCGCAGTCGGCGGCGGCGATCGCCCCTTGGTCGCCCCTGGGCTCGCCCCGTCCCTGCTGGGCTCGCCCCGTCGCCACCGCCCTCGCGCGTCTTCTCTGCCATATTCTCGCGAGGCGCGCGTACTCGCACCTCCCCGGCCGCCGACGGCGGCTCGTGGGCGCGGCCGGCGCACTGGCGAGCGTCGTTCGAACGTGACCGAGAGCGGGCCGGCGCACGGCCCGGGTGGAGGACGCCGCTCCCGGGCGCGTTGCGCGGCTGGTTCTTGACAGACGCTCGTGAGGCGAGCGTTTGTCAACGGCGGGAGGGGCGACGGCTACCTCGGCCAGGTTGGGCGGGATCAAACGCTCGCAGGGCGAGCATCCGGTCCACAATGCTCACCCGGCGAGCATTCGGCCGTGGGTGGGGTACTGCCGCCGGCACCGACCATCGAGCGCGTAGGAGGGGCGTGCCCGGCGCGTTCACCTGGCGGGAAGATGGCAGAGTTGCCGAGCGCCCCACCCGGCCAACCCATCGAGGGCTCGGTGGCGCGCACAACGCCAGCGGCGAGGTGGGTGTTGCTGAGCGCCTCGCCCGGCCAACCCATCGAGGGAACGGGGGCGACCACGTCTGACCCGCCGGCTGACGCGAGCAGGGCGTGGGGTCGAGCTCGGGCCCGGTTGGGCCGCGGCGCTGGACCTCGGCGGTCGGTGGTGCTCCCTTGGGCGAGGGTCGGCGCGGCGCCGTGATCTTCGTGAACCTCGGCGGCCGGCCGCGCGTATGTTGAGGTAGCGAGTCGGGTCGGCCGGCACCGGGCCGACTCGTGGCCGAAGGCCGGTCGAACCGCGGTTCAGCAGAACCCGGGGCGACCGGCCGACGCTTGTCTTGCCGTCGGGAGCACCGGGTCGACGGTCGCCTCAGCGCCCCGTCGCCCGTCGCGGGACGACGGACGACGGACGACCGATCAGCGAGCCGCGACCGACCCCTCGTCGAAGCGGAAGACGTCGCCGGCCCGATGGCGAGTCCGACGCCGCCCCCGCCAGAGGGTCACCCGCGCCCGACCGAATACCTGCCAAGCCCCGTTCCGGCCGACGATCGCCGTGTCCTCGTCGAGACCCACGACGACACAGCCGCGAGGCGCCTGGAGAGCCATGAGCGCCGCCACCGGCTCGGGGATCCGGTCGTAGTGAGGCAACACGGCGATCCCCGGGACGAGCCCCAGGGCACGGTCCCAGGCGATGGCGATCGGGAGGCGACGGCGGAGCCGCGGCTGCCGGGCACCGAGGACCATCGCGCCCGCCGAGCAACCAGCCAGGACCGCCCCCCGCGCATAGGCCGCGAGGGCGGCCCGCCAGACGGCGCTGCCGAGGAGACTTCGGAGCAGGTAGGTGGGCCGACCGCCCGAGAGGTAGACGAGGTCCGCCTCCCCGACGGCTTGGGCGTAAGCCGGGTCGTCGGCGTCGACGGCGTCCCGGACCAGGACGGCCTCGACCTCGGCTCCGAGGGCCCGGAAGTGAGCGACACCGGCATCGGCCCACCGCCGGAAGACGGCCGGACCGTCCGGATAGGACGCCGTCGGCAAGATGGCAACCCGCGGCCGACGGGCACCCGTCGCCTCCAGGAGCCGACCATCGACCTCGGCCATGGAGGGAAGGAATTCGCCGGCCCCGACGAGGGCCACCGCGCCTGCCATCGCAGCCGAAGTCTAGCGAGGGCGGATGAGGCCCGGCGCGCGACTGGCGGGCGGCCAGGCAGGCGAGTCGGCAGCCTCTCCTCTGGGCCGCCGAGCGTCGAGGCGGAACCCAAACGGACGGGGCGCCGCGCGACCCGTATCCTCCCCCCATCCGAGGAGGAGGGCAGGCATGGGCGACGAAGGCACCGGGTTCACCTCGACGGGTCGGACATCCGCAGTCCGGGACGTCCTCGGTCGCCGCCAACGGGGACTTCGGCGAGGCTCACGGGCGAGAGACCGAGTACCGACGACGCCACCGAGAGCGACGACACCGCGAGGGCCGAGAACGACAACCCCGCAGCGACCGAGAGCGACGACGCCGCTGGAGTCGGCCCAGGCCGCGAAGAGGACGCCGATCCCGAGGGCACCAAGAGAGCCGATCCAGTCGCCACCGAGGAGGACCCCCGTCTCGAAGGCGCCAAGAGGGCCCATCCAGCCGACGCGAACCATGCCGCTCCCGCCGGTCTCGGGGACCCCAGCGCCATGAGCGCACAACCCCGGGACCTCTCGCTCAGCCGCGGGGCCATCCTCCTCGCCGTCACCCTCGGCTCCGGGATCGTCTTCCTCGACACGACGATCGTCAACGTCGCCCTCGAGTCCATCGGCCGCGACCTGCCCACCGCCTACGTCGCCCGGCTCGAAGGCCTGACCTACGTCACCGGCGGCTACCTCGTCGTCCTCGCCGCCCTCCTCATCCTCGGGGGAGCCCTCTCCGATTACTACGGCCGCCGCCGAGTCTTCCAGATCGGCTTCTTGAGCTTCGGGGCGACCTCCGTCCTCTGCGGCCTGGCGCCGAGCCTCGAGGTCCTCATCGTCGCTCGCCTTGCCCAGGGGGCGGCCGGAGCGCTCCTCGTTCCCGGAGCCCTCTCCATCATCACGGCGACCTTCCAGGGCGAAGAGCGAGCACGCTCCATCGCCGTCTGGGCGGCCGCCACCTCCGCCCTGACCGTCGCCGCGCCGATCCTCGGCGGGGTCGTCGTCCAGACCCTGAGCTGGCGGGCCGCCTTCCTCGTCAACGTGCCGATCGTCGCCGTCGGCCTGGCGGCCTCGCGAGCCATCCCCGAATCCCGCAACGAAAAGGCCCCGGGACGCTTCGACTGGTTCGGTGCGGTCCTCGTCGGCCTGGCCGTCGGCGGTCTCTCCTTCGGAACGATCCGGGGCCGGGAAGAGGGCTGGGGCGACCCCTCTGCCCTCGGCGCCCTCATCGTCGGGCTCGCCGCCACCCTGGCCACCCCTGTCGCGATGGCGAAGCGACCCGACCCCCTCATCCCGATCGAGCTCGTCCGGCGCCGCGACTTCTCCGTCGTGAACCTGGCCACCTTCATCGTCTACGGCGCCCTCTACGTCACCCTCGCCTTCCAGGGCCTCTTCTTCCAGGGCACCCTGGGCTACACACCAACCGCGGCCGGGCTCATCGCCGTCCCCATCGACGTCTGCCTCGTCCTCCTCTCGACCGCCGTCGGTCGCCTGGCGGGGCGCTTCGGCCCGCGACCCTTCACGGTCGCCGGTCCCCTCCTCATGGCAGCCGGCCTCGCCTGGCTGGCGCGGATCCCGGCGACCTCCCCCGCCTGGCGGGTCGAACCGACCCAGCCCGACACCCGCCTCCCTCCTCTCGCCACCCTCACCGACGTCGGCCCGGGGATCCTCCTCTTCGGGCTCGGGCTGGCCGTCCTCGTCGCGCCGCTGACGATCGCGCTCATGGCCTCCGTGCCGGTCGCCAACGCCGGGCTTGCGTCGGCGATGAACAACGCCGTCTCCCGGGCTGGCGCACCCCTCGTCAGTGCCCTCCTCTTCGTCGCCATCTCAGCGACCTTCTACCCCTCTCTGGCGGCGCGAGTCCCAGGGCTCGACGTCAACTCGACCGAGGTTCGGACCCTCGTCCAGCCGCTGACGCGACCGAGACCCGAGACGCCGCCGGACCTCGTCCGGGCGGCGACGGAGGCATCGACCGACGCCTACCGATTGGCGATGCTCGTCTCGGCGGGGCTCCTCGTCTTGGGTGGCGTCGTCAGCGGCTTCGGCCTCGAGCGGCGGCGTCGGGCGCCGGGGACGGGCGGGGCGAGCGAGGGACGGACAGAGACGGCTGGGACCCTGGGCAGCGCGGGGCCAGCGTGAGCGAGCCCGCGCAGGACGAACCCCACCAGCGAGGACGAGCCCACCAGCGCCCGCTCACCCCCGCCCACCACCCGGCCGCTCGAGGAGCGCCTGGACCCGAGCCAGGTCGGCCGGGCGGTCGACGTCGAGGAGTGAGCTCGCCTCGGGGTCGAAGGGTCGCCAGTCGGCCTCCGGGAGCTCGACCGTTCGGAGGCTGGCGAAGAGGCCCCGGAGACTCCGCTCGCCGGCAGCGACGACGTGGCGGGCGACGGGGAGGGTGGCCCCGAGGCGGACCGCGCTCGGCATCGGGATCGGGCGGCCGCGGCGGACCGGCAGGACGGCGTCGGCGTCGGAGCGGAGGAGAGCCGCGACGAGACAGCGGAGGAGTCCGGGCCGTAGAGCAGGCATGTCGCCGCCGACGAGGATGACGAGGGGCTCCCGGGCGACCTCGAGACCGCCAAGGAAGGCCACGAGCGGTCCGGGGTAGGGAGACGCGTCGCGAACGACCCGGACCGCGGTTCCAGCGAGGGTACCGGCAAGCTCCGCCGGTTCGGGCGCCTCGGCCCCGAGGACGACGACCACCTCTCGACAGACCTCGCCGACGGCTGCGACGGCGTGGGCGAGGAGGGTCCGGCCGCCCATCGTCGTGGCGAGCTTGTCCCCTCCGAAGCGGGTAGCCCGACCGCCGGCGAGGACGATGGCGCTCGTCGGAAGCGGACCGAGGGAGTGGGTTGGGGTGGTCAGGCTTGCCATCGCGAATGGCAGGCCCGGGCGACAGGGCTCGTCGGCTCGGCGAGCTGCGGCGGAGTGGCGGACATCGACCCTGCCTCCGGCTGCGGGACGGGGGACGCCTGCCGATCGTACTCCTCACGCCGCCGCAACCGCCACGACCGCCACAGTGGCCCCAGGCGGCTCCTATGATCGAGCCGCGATGACCCTCGACGAGCCCGCCCGCCACCGTCTTCGTCTTCCCATCGAACCCGGTCGAACGGGCACCGGTGTCGGCCTCGAGGCCGTCTTCGCCGACCTCCTTGCCGGGTCAGCCGCCCGGGCCGAGACGGCGGCCCTCCTCACCGATCCGGAGCGGACCGAGACTGCCCTGTGGCAGATCTCCGACGATCTTGGGCTCGTCGCGGTCGTGGACGCTCTCCCGCCACCCATCCCGGACCCGCTCGTGAGCGGCGAAGTCCTCGCCGTCGACGCCCTCGCGAAGGTCGCCGCGGTCGGCGGTGAGCCGCTCTTCGCCCTTGCCCTGGCCGGCCTTCCGCCCCGCCTCCCTGACACCCTCCTCCGTGCCCTCCTCCGCGGCGCGGACCGGGTCCTCGCGCGGGCGGGGGCCGCCCTCGCCGGCGGCCAGGCGATCGAGTCGGCAACGCCGGTCTTTGCCCTCGCCGTCGTCGGGCGCCTCGACCCCTCGAGCCGCCTCCGTCCCGACGGGGCGCGACCGGGCGACCGGCTCGTCCTGACGAAACCCCTGGGGACCGGCCTCGTCCTCGCCGGGCAGGGCCGGCGCGAGATGCGGGAGACTTGGCTCGCGGCGGCCGTCGAGGTCATGACCCGCCTCGACGCTCCTGCCGCCGAGGTCGCCCGCCGCCACCGCCTCGCCGGCTGCGTCCACGTCGGTCGGTCTGGGTTCCTCGGCGCCGCCGCGGCAACGGCCCGGGCGGCCCGCTGCCGGGTGGTCCTCGAGGCGCGGGAGCTCCCCGCCCTGCCGGGCGCCTACGAGCTCGCCGCTGCCGGGGTCGAGGACGAAGGGGCGGTCCGGATCCGCGACGCCGTCGCCCCTCTCCTGACCCTCGACCTGCGCCTCGATCCGCTCCTCGTCGCCCTCGCCGCAGATCCGCAGACGGCCGGTGGACTCCTCCTGGCGGTCCCGCCGACGCGCCTCGAACCGGTCCTGCGGGAGCTGGCGGCGACGGGTACCCGGCCCTGGGTCGTCGGGCGAGTGGAAGCGGCAGCACGGCCCGAGGTCGTCCTCGGGTAGCTCGGCTGGGAGTCCCCGGGTGGATC